>Ga0075436_100002393_pt1 | contig 12927 bp, 18 predicted proteins | sample RhiMethybrSRZTD5_FD_75303 | JGI IMG/M metagenome (GOLD analysis project Ga0075436, IMG submission 75303) | Populus rhizosphere microbial communities from Tennessee, USA - Rhizosphere MetaG P. TD hybrid SRZTD5 | ecosystem: Host-associated > Plants > Roots > Rhizosphere > Soil | place: USA...
TGTTCCTCAACGACGGCTGGAACCGTGAGTCTCGCAGACGCAACGCCACGGCCAAGGACGTACGCGACATAGCAGAGCCTATGATCGCTACGGGCCGGCACATCGTGGCGGGACTGGGAGTCGCGAACGAGCATGCAGACTTCTATGAGGTATTTCTTTCAATGGGAATACCTAAACAGTGGATTCTCACGCTCCGCGACCACATCCAGATCAACGCCGCTTTCGCCGGATTTATCCAATTGGCGGCCAGAAGCAGTGACCCAATAGGATTTAGAGAGACGGTCGCAGAAGGATTCAGCAACACCTCACTTGCAGGTGACAAGCCAACCAAGCAATCACCACCTCAGTGAGGTTTCAATAGTCCCGCCATTAATACGTTTTCTTGCGGGGCTTTTTTTATCGTATAAAATTTGGGAAATTAAAAATTATCGTTTATAGTCTAAGTAGCACCCAAGACAAGGAGAATTCTCATGGTGACACTCGTCACTCCCACTAGCCGGAGACCGCAACAACGCCCATTAATACGTTTTGCCCCCGGAAGTCTCGTAGGGTGGTCAAAGGACGTTTCACCGTCGTGGTATTTTATTTGGACTCCAGGTCCAATGAAGGTCATCTCATTCCGCTACACTGATGGCAGTTCAAGCGAATTCTTGAAAAAATTTGAAGAACAGTTCGGTGGTGAGCCAAACAAGTCCGGATGGATTGTCACTGTGGAGTATGATCCTGACTCAACCACGTACTATGACCCACCACGCAGCCTTCTATTTCACAAGAAGGTTTTACAGATGGAGGTTCACGAGATGTGGCTTGTGCCATGGAAAGAATAAACCCATAAGCTCTGTGAAAGTGATGATCACGGGGCTTTTTTGTTGTGCCAAATATTGATAAAATAAGTATATGAGCAAATTGGTGAGCATTATAGTCATTGTTGTTATTTTAGGAGTTATAACATTCGGTCATCCGGGAAATTTTTTCAACAAATCAAATTTTGATGGGGGAATCGGTAATACTATTAAAAAATGGGTCTCTGGAAACGTGTGGTCGGGGGTGAGTGGGGAAGTCGATAAACTTAAGGTGCCCGCCCAGCAGGAGATAGTGAAACAAAAGAATAATTTCTTCCAAAATATGTGGGGTGACCTGGAAAATTATTTAGCGGGGAAGTTCTCAAAGATATCAGGAACTAATGTTACGGGGCAAACCTGCCCTCAGCCCTAAATATAATGTCGCAAAATGTAGGTAAACCGACGTATATATGGTACAATTCGGGAAAGCTTTTAAAAATGGACAAATCAAACAAATCACTTATTGACCACATTCAGGGCTTCTTAGATTACTGCGAAGTTGAAAAAGGTTTGCGCAAAAATACGCAGGAGAATTACAAAAAATATTTAAAAAAATTTACTGGATGGCTAGAGTCCCAGAATTTAGGGCGCTTACTTCCCCATCAGCTTACGCCAGAACAGATATGGGAATACCGCCTCTATTTATCCCGGTCCCCCAAGAAGACAGGCCAACCCCTACAAAAATCAACCCAAAACTACTATTTGATCGCTTTACGGGCGTTTTTAGCCTACTTTGTAGCCAAAGACGTAATCTCACTCCCACCTGATAAAATAACGCTTCCTAAGGCCTCCAGGAACGAAAAAAGCGTAAAATTCCTTACCTTAGACCAGATTGAGCGGCTTTTAACCTCTGCTGAAGCCAAAGACGCCGCGGGTATCAGAAACCGGGCTATTTTAGAGTCCTTTTTCTCAACGGGCCTGCGGATTGCCGAACTGTGCAATTTAAATATAGAACAGTTTGCCAACCTTAAAGAAAAACAAGATTTGGAACTCGGCATTATTGGCAAAGGTGGCCATGCGCGCACCGTCTACTTTTCTGACCGCGCATTAGAGTGGATTAAAAAGTATATTTCTATACGAAACTCAAAAGAAAAGGCTTTGTTTATAAACTTCCGCGATAAAGATGGTACCGGAACCCGCCTAACTCCTCGTTCTGTTGAACGTATCGTCAAACAACACGCTATTATGGCTGGTATTCCCACCTTTACTACGCCGCATACATTACGGCATTCATACGCAACAGATTTAATGAATCAAGGAGTTGATTTGCGCACCGTTCAGGAGTTTTTGGGCCATAAAAACATCGCCACTACCCAGATTTATACTCACGTCACCAACAAGCGCCTCCGCGATATCCATCGTCAATTTCACGGCGGCAAGAATCTCAAAAATTAATCCCCTCGCTTCCCTCTCTGTCGCATAATAAAAAGGCCCGATACTCAGTGTATGAGTTCGGGCTGTGACATCGACTCGTCTACATAGAATCGATGATTTCGTCAGCAAGGGATTTGTTTGGTTCGTTGGACTGCGGCGCCAGGATATTCCTGACTTTCTTGGGCAGGCCATCGGCGATAACGCACATACGAATCGAATGTATTTTTTCGTGTTCCTCTACTTCTTCTGGGTTTACCGGATGACCACCCTTGTCGAGATGCCATGTATCTAACTGGAGCGGAACATCCTCTGCAATTGAGGAGATAATCTCATGTCGGCTAGCCCCCCATCGTCGACCTTCTCGTTTCTTGACCGTGTGCAGTACTCCATGAATAATGACTTCCTCTTCGTTCATGGCGGTAACAAGTCCTTCCCTAAACTCTCGGTCGGTATACACGGCCAGTGCAACCTTGTAGACCCGAGAAAGTCTTATTCCTGATGCAGTATTGGGTTTCAGGTTATGGGGATGGGGCCGAAGTTTCCGGATCGCTGCCACGATAAAATCTTTTATCGGGGGTTTTCTATTGCGTCGTGCCATATCACTCTCCAGCCAAGTTTTGTTTTCAGAACTAGATATTATATATCATATTTATTTAATATAGTCAATATTCAACCGTGTATTAAAAATAGGGCTCACTCCCCTATTTCTTAGACCACCTCTTAATTTGTCGCATAATAAAAGAACCGTAACCACGAATGATTACGGCTTCCATTCAACAACCTTAAAGCCCGGAATGATATTTGCTTTTTTAAGCTGAGCTAGCATCCGCAGTGTTTCTTTAAAATTCTTCTCTTTCTTTTGTTCTTTCGTCACCCGGAGCCGGAGGGTATCATATTGCAGAAATAGCAAAAGTCTTTCTTGAGTCTCATTAAGGGGTTCTTTTTTGCCAAGTGTTGTATAAAGGTCCCAAATGTCCTCTGATGTCCAGGGTTCCCCAGCCTTCTTAGTACAGCATAGATAGATTTCAGTAATGCCGAGTTTTTTGCATTGGGCACGAATGCTTATCATGATGACACCTCATTTCTTGTGAACGAACCACATCTCAATATACCAGAGAATAGAAATTTAAAAAGCCCGCCATAATGCTGGCGAGCTTAGGCTGCTGAGCGTTGCTGTGCCACAACGGGTTCATATTTACGTTGTTCCCGGTCGTAATCGGGATCTACAGGACAACCGCAGTGAAACTTCTCGATGAAGAGCTTACCATTGCCATTGCCATATCCCCACACGTTGCCAAAATACCGATCGCCGGGGAATATCTGAACATAACAATTGTCGCAGTTATGGGTAGTATGGGCGACGTGCTCGAAGGAGCGTAAATGCCGTTTCTTCATGATGGCACCACCTCACAGTACGGGATCACTCCAGTTTCATGGAGTTTATTAAGCTCAACTACAAGTTCTTGGAATTTCGGGTCTTTTTTTGCCTCTTCCGTCATGCGGATCTGTACTCCGTCTCGACGGACAAGACGAAGGAACTTTACTTGTTTTAAACTTAACCCGGTTTGCTGTGCCACAATGGCATCCAGGATTTCATCAGGAACATTGGGTTCGGTCATGTATTCTTCCTTAAAAAGAACAAAACACTGTTATTGTTAGCTTATCATAAAATAAAAAAGGCCGCACAGTCATCTTTCGACGACTGGCGGCCGCTCCCGGTCAGTTAGCGTGGTGACTGACATGCGTTGCTGACTCCTCTTCCACTCCTTCTTCAGGAAAGACCACTGCGATTTGGATCACGACATTGGAAGTATGTTCCATGTCGTAGAAAACAAATAATCTTATTTGCCCATCAAAGGACGTGAGGGGTCTTTCCGGAACAAGCATAACACCCGGTTCTGGGGTTGATGCATCATTCACGTACTGCATAGTGAACGGAATCCGTCTATGCACACCGCTATGGCTACTGATAATCTCAGGGCAGCAGAGAAGATGTCTACCGCCAGGAAAAAAGAATCCCGTGACAACATCGTCTCTGTGCATTTCCCAGCCGTGCGGAGCTCCGCCTGGCCACGGAAGCTTCTTACGGAGGTACTGCTTGTAGAGCTTCCATTGGTACGACAGAAACTCGTTGTCCTGCCTGACGGCGTAAACCCGTCGATTCCACAGTGGCTTTGGCCAGAGTACATGATTGTAGAGCAGATTTAATCCTTGCACCAGCAGAGCGGTGACAACGATGGTCAAGAAGAAAGTGATGAGAAGCGGCCAGAGATTTACCTGTAGTTCCATGATGGCCTTTCTGCCGTACAGCGGCGTGAGTGAAGGTACAGTTGTTTTTGTATATTATGCCTAAAACATAATTTGTCAATGTAACTTAAAGAATCAAAAAGTAGGCCACTTTCCTCCTTTTTGTCGAATAATAAAAATTATAACTGTTGATCTCTAGTCTTCAGCTCTTTTAGTAAACGATATTCGTGCCAGGTAAGTAAGATAATAAAAATGTCAAAAACGGTAAAAATTATAAGACCAACTGAATGAGAATGGGTATATCGGTACACTTGATATGCAGCAAAAATGGAAAACACCACTATCGCTAACGGATGGATCCAAAGTTTTTTTCTTAATAAGCCAGTGACTATAATAATTTTTATGATTCCGTGAGTAAGGAGGTAGATAGCTATAAATAACTCTACCTTCACGGAAAAATGATGGCTGATATTTACTAAATAATTAGCAGTTATATCCCGTGGGTCCTCAATAAGTTCTCCATAGGTCAAAAATCCAATAATCGTTGCTATCTGTGTTGGGTTAATAAATAAGAGTAGGATACCTCCAATTACTTCTAAAAATCCATCTATTCCTTTTAGAACTATACTTATATTAAATATAGTACGGATATATTTTTCAGTGAGATACTTTTCAAAAATTGCTTTCATATTTTAAACGTATCTGTTTTGACATCAAAATGCAAATAAAAAAGCCCCGCAATGGCAACCAGAGTTGCTTATCGCGGGGCCGGATTACTTCCTGATACTCTTATGTGGATCCTTCGTGAGATCTTCCACTAGTTTTTCGACAGGGAATCCTTTGATGTTCGCCGGGTCGATGCCCTCTACCTTATCAAGGTAAAGGATATTGAGCCGCTTGAAGCGAACCCTCCTCCCCTTCTCTGGGGTGCTCTCCAGTATGAAGGGAACTACCAGGTTGGGAAAGGTCACTTCCTTGAGGTCGGGGTAATACTTCCATGTGCCGAATGTGGACGTGTCCGGAAGCCCCATTTCCGCGGCCCATTTGAGCTGTATGCGGACGAAGTCTCCTTCGTCAATGGACACGCGTTCTACTGGCCCATGGAAGACTTTTCCTGCTTTGGAGTCCTGGATTTCCAGGTATCCCTTTGGCTCGAGGTCAACGACCTCTTGCCAGTCGTAGCGCTCGTCAGGCATAGATCCTCCTTTGTGAATCGAGTTGAGTTAGTCACCGATCGCTTCTTGGGATCTCGCAGCGTACTCAATCAACGTACACAAGCTTGTTTCCTACGATCATGTACTTGCGTGGATTGAAGGAAACCTCGAAGCTTGGGATCGGGGGCCATGATGTACTCCCGTCGTCCTCTATGATTTTTCCTTCGAAATCTTCAGGAATTTTCTCGTCAGAAAAATGGGCACTGACAACTTTAATACCCTTTTCCATAGGATAGATCGCTCCAACGACCACACCGTCTAATAAAACCTCGATGATCTTTGTGCGGCGAATGGAATGCTCTCTAAGGTGAAAACCGATTGCCATGGCTAGTTCTCCGAGGGTTTGTACTAGAAATATAATATGTTATTTATATGAAAATGTCAACGATGATTTTTTGCGTTATTTAGATTAGGCTGAGGCCATAGGTCTTTGACAACACACATATGGAGTTTTTCGATGAACACACAGAAGACCCCGATGATCGTTCTCACAGGCGGCCCGTGCGCGGGCAAAACCACTGTTCTCAGCTTTTTTCAGCAGAGGCTTTCGGATCTGGGGTATGTAGTGATAACGGTGTCCGAAGCAGCAACAGATTTCATACTTTCCGGCCTCAAACCCACGACACTCGGCTCCAGCCAATTCCAACTCCACCTCCTCCAGCACATCACAGAAAAAGAGGATCGGTGGAAGAAAATAGCCGATCTTATCCCGACCGACAAAAAGGTGGTCATCTGTGATCGCGGTACCGCCGACGGTGCAGCATACGTCAATCCCCGGGAATTTGAGCTCATACTCGGAGATCTCGGCTGCAATATGATGGACCTGCACAAGCGGTACGATGCCGTAATCTTTCTGCAGTCTGTGGCTGTCGATAAACCAGAGCTCTACGTCCGCGCCAATAATCTTGCGCGGAGCGAGTCGGTTGATCAGGCACTGGCACTTGACCGGCGAACCTTTGAGGCGTGGAACGGCCACCCACAGCTCCAGATCATCGGCAATAGTGCTGACATGGCCGGAAAATCAAACCGAGCATTTCAAGCGGTCTGCCGAGTACTGGGAATTCCCGTACCCCTTGAGATAGAATACAAGTACTTGGTATCAGGCTCTTTCCACACCTTTTCACTCGTTTCGGTCCAGCGTGTCGACATTGTCCAGGATTACCTGGAGGGAGGAGAAGATCCTCATACAGAAGAACGGGTTCGGATCCGGAGCCATAGCGGTGGATCTGCGTACTACTATACCGTCAAACAGGGCGCCTATCCTGCCGTACGCACCAAGCGCGAGTACCAAATCACCCGTGAAGAGTATTACACACTTCTCCGCCGGGCTGACCCAGGGTTTGCCACGATAAAAAAAACACGGCACTGCTTTCCCTTCAAAGACCAATACTACGAGCTGGATGTATTCCACAACCCACAAGGGTTGGTTCTGCTCGAAGTTGAACCTACGGAGAAAAACGACACAATCATCCTGCCAGACTTCCTGAAAGACCATGTGACTGACGTCACTGGTTCCCCTCAGTACAGCAATAGAGAGATCGCCCGTCGCCTTGCCGAGGGGAAAGAGTTGTAAACACATAGCCGCACGGTTTTTACCGCGCGGCTTCTTTTTATAATTGTCACAAATTTACTTATAATTTTTTTGCTTTGATTCGTAAACTATTGCTTACGACGCTCACGCTTGAGAAAGCCATAGCAAGTCCGGCAAAGACGGGGTTTAATAGCAAGCCGAAGATGGGATAAAACAACCCGGCGGCGAGCGGAATGCCAATGATATTATAAATAAATGCCCAAAAGAGGTTTTGTTTAACCCCTCGCATCGTCATCTTTGAAAGCCGTAACGCTTTTACTAATTTAGAAATATCGCCATTCAGCAGTGTTATCCCGGCAGTTTCAATGGCAACATCCGTGCCAGTAGCCATAGCAATGCCAACATCCGCTTGGGCTAATGCGGGCGCGTCATTAACGCCATCCCCCACCATTGCGACAATCTTCTTTTCTTTCTGCAATTCTTTGATTTTATTAAGCTTATCTTCAGGCAATACTTCCGCAAGTACTTCATCAATACCTACTTTTTGTGCGATAGCTTGTGCGGTATTTTTATCATCGCCGGTCAACATAACTGTTTTAATGCCTAACATATGGATATTTTTTACCGCTTCTATGGCTTCTTGTTTGATAGCATCGGCTACCATAACCACCGCTAAAACCTCCTGCTTTATCGCAAGAATAACGGGAGTTTTACCTTCTTGTGTCTGCCTTTGAATATCTTGTTTATTAACAGCCAATCCGAGACCTTCAATGAATTTTATATTTCCTGCAAAATATTCAGTAGTGCGTATAGTGCCTTGCACTCCTTTCCCTTTGATAGCCTGAAAATCTTTGACCGGCTGAAAATTAAGCGATTGATTTTTTGCATACGCGACGATCGCAGAAGCTATGGGATGTTCTGATTTTTGCTCTAATGAAGCAAGGAGAGATAGCACTTTTTTGTCTTCTTGACGTGAATAATTTATCACATCAGTAACCTCAGCCTTTCCTTTAGTAATGGTTCCTGTTTTATCCATCACCACCGTATCTACTTTATAAAGTTTTTCTAATGTTGCTGCGTCTTTAATAAGAATACCTTCTTTTGCTCCCTTCCCTACTCCGACAATGATTGCCGTAGGCGTAGCAAGCCCCAAGGCGCACGGGCATGCAATAACCAAAACTCCTACAAAGCAAGTCAATCCAAATGATAGAGCTTGTGAAAAACCGAGGTACTGAGAGCCAAGCACAAGCCACGCTCCCAGGGCAACAACAGAAATTACCAAAACAATGGGCACAAACACGCTGGAAATTTTATCAGCAAGACCCTGAATAGGAGCTTTACTTCCCTGTGCCTGACGTACCATTTTTACAATATGGGCTAAAAGAGTTTCAGAGCCAACTTTAGTAGCTTTGAATGTAAACGTACGATTGGTATTAATTGTTCCGGCGATAACTTTATCGCCCATATTCTTCTCTACAGGAATTGGCTCGCCCGTTATCATTGCTTCATCAACAAATGAGCTGCCTTCGGTAATAATACCATCTACCGGGATTTTCATGCCGGGTTTTACGATAATCAGATCGCCGTGTTTTACATCGGTAATTGGGATTTCCTGTTCTTTCCCGCCCCGCACAACTAATGCCGTCTTGGCTTGGAGGTTAAGAAGTTTTTCTATGGCATCCCCAGTTTTTAATTTTGAACGTGCTTCAAAGTATTTACCGAGTGTAATAAAAGCAATAACAATAACGGTAACGTCGTAGTATGTGTGGTTTACATCAATAAATTGACGTAAAGGTTCTTGGAAGGCCATGACGATAAAGCTGTAGAGGAAAGCGGCACATGTGCCGATTCCAATCAGACTGTCCATATTGGCCTTTCCATAGCGAAAGAAGCGGTACATTCCCAGCAAATAAGGCCTACCGGTGACAAAGAGCGCATACGTGGCCATTACGGGCAATAAATGATGGAAAAATTCAGTAATAATTTGATTTGATGGCGATATGATATCCCACCCCATAATGAATATGCTGAGAACCGCCATTGGAATAACAGCAATCAGTTGATTCCGTTGCTCTTTGATCTCTTTAAGTTTTTCTTCTTTTGATTGCGCTAATCCCAAATGAGCAGCGTGTTCCTCTTCGGACATCCCCATCTCCACAGCCGTCATTTCTCCGTGAGAGCCAGTATGAGCATGGTCACCAGATTTTGGAAGTATTAATGAATAACCCAGCGGTTCTATTTTTTGAGAAAGGGCTTCGGGTGTTATTTTTAATTCGTCAAAAGATACTTTAGCTGTTTCAGTACCGTAGTTTGCTTCAACGAAAGAAACACCCGCAATCTTTTTGAGAGTCATTTCAATCAAGCTTGAACAGGAGGCGCAGTGCATGCCCTTTACCTGGTATGTTCTTGTCATCATAAAACTAATTCACTACTTCTATAGTTCCCCGTGCCATGTTCATAGCACAGTTGAATTTATACGTGCCCGGTGTTTGTGGGGTAAATTCCACAATTTTAACCTGTCCTTGTTGCGGATTCAAATAAATGGGACCGGTAATGCCATTGGCAATAATTTCTCCGCTTGCGCATCCCGGCTGGCCGGAAGAGGTAATTTCCCAGCGCACCGGAACACCTGCTTTTACTTTAAAATAATTAGGGCTGTAGTTTGCTGCTTTGACAGTCATTGCAACAACCTGTTTTCCATCAACTATCGGGACTAATCCGCTTGTATTCTGATTGGTTTGTCCACCCGGTTTTAAAAACGTATAACCTAAAATTCCGGCACAAACTATGATAACTATAATTGATACGTATTGGGTTATCTTTTTATTCATTTAATGAAACCTAATATACTTATTTGATTCCACACATTATAAAGGGCAAAAAATAATACCAGGAATCCGGCTGCCCGTGAAAATATGAGCGCTACATGCGGCCTGGAAAGGAATTTCACACTTGAGATTCCAATAAGCAAGAGCATGGGGGTTGTTCCTAATGCAAAAAGACCCATAATGAGCGTCCCTTGAATCATATTAGCCGATAATAAGGCAATTGTCTGCGCGGTGATAGTAAAACCGCAGGGCAAGAAGAAGGTTAATGCCCCCATAATAAACGGCATATATTTGCCGTGGAATTTCTTTTCGTCAGCAATGTTTCGGGTAATGAATTTGGGCAAGGCAAATTGAAACTTTCTAAAGCCTTTTACTTCCAGCATCTGCAAGCCAAGGCCAATCATTAACAAGGATACGATAACCACCAGCCACGCAGTTATTGTAAAAGATAGTGCTAAACGGCTTCCAATCAGGCCAAGCGCTCCCCCTAAAATTCCATATGAAAGGATGCGCCCTGCGTTAAATAAAATATGAGGTTCTAATCTTTTAGCAGATGAATCATTTACCGCGTAAAGCTCATTCCATTGTTTTGACAGGGAAAGTACAATACCTCCCACAAGCGCAGCGCAACTAGAAAGACCGGCCAATAAGCCAAACCCAAAGTATGAAAATAATGAAGATTTTGAATGTATGTTAAAAAACCCAGAGATACCTATTCTGTCTAACAGTAAAAATACTGCAATAATACTGACAGCAATGGCAAGCCCAACCAGCGTTGGAGTACCAAGACTGGCACTTTCAACAGGCAGGCTTTGGCTCTCAGAAAGAGTATAATTATCTTTTTTAAAGATATTATTTAAAGCTTCGAGATCGGGCTTTTGTCCTTCATATTCAACAATAGTTTTTCCATCCACCGTTGAAGCATCCACCGCTTTTATTCCGGGAATCTCCAAGAGTTTCTTTTCAATCAGTACTTCGCAGGCTGCACAGTGCATTCCTTTTACGTAATATGTTTGTTCGTTAGCCATGTTAAGGTGTTTTCAATCAGTTTATATTTTACCATTTATATCTTATCTTGGGTGCATGTCAACCAAAAAGTAGGGTTTACCCCGGTTAAATAGCGCCTTTGCAAAACAAAGTTATTTAACTGGGTGAATCCCCTACTTTTGTTTCTGTTTTTTTGCTTCGCGCTTGGTATGGCCAAGATCTAGCCTTTTGGCAAGGTTATAAACCCTTAGTACTGATTTTGATCTAAAATTTTCAAAATGTAATCTAGCCTTCTGATATTTTTTAGAAAAATATTCTTTCATCTTTTAAGTTTGCTCCTCTGCATATGGATAAGTTCTGTATGCTGGCTTTTTTGACTTTTGCATAGATTTCTTTTCCTTTGATGCTGGCAACGTAAGAAGCCACAAGACAAGTGGCATTCTTAATTTAAATGACCAGTCGCTATCTTTTAAAAGAGGTCTTTTTTCCTCCTGAAAACGAGTAAGCATTGCAAAGGTAGTCTGCAAGTTTACCGGTGATAATTTGTTATGTTCTACTAGAAACTGTTCTTTGCTGACATATTCTTGGTTAATGAGTGTCATGTAGCCATTATATCATAATTATGATGAAAAACCAATTAATATTGAAGTCCCCTTATTTATGTAAATTAATAGAAAATTAATAGTAAAGTAACATGTTGTATGGTAAAGTAAAGGTGTGAACAAAAATAAGACCATTCTTATTATAGATGACAACCCCTATATACTCAAACCACTAAGCCTTCTATTATCGGGCTTGGGATATTCAGTTACATCAGCTACCAATGCCAAAGAAGTTTCATTGATACAGGTTCCCCTTACTAACCTGATTTTATTGGATTCCCGATTAAAAGGTATTAAAGGGCAAGATATTTGCAAAAGAATCAAACAAGATAAAAAAACTAAACATATTCCGATTATTATGTGTTCAGCCGATAATCGAATAAAAATAATCGCAAAAGAAGCGGGAGCTAATGATTCTCTAGAAAAACCGTTTGGCATGACCACCCTTATAAAGAAAATTGAAAAATACATTTGAAAATGGCTCAAAGTAAAAAAACTAAATCCAGGTCACGGCTATCAAACACCAAAAAATCAAAAAAATATGGAAGTTTGAGAACTCAAGAGGGGTTTTATCGTATGATGATACAAAGTTTAGATGCACAGAGTATATTTACTACGGACAAGGGGGGGGTAATTAGCAGTTGGAATATTGGGTCAGAAAAACTCTTTGGGTACAAAGAAAAAGAAGTTATCGGCAAACATGTTGCTTTGATTTTTACCCCTGGAGACAGAAAAAGGCATATTCCTCAAAAAGAACTGAGAGCGGCCAAGAAAGAAGATAAAGTGATCGAAGAAAGAAACCATATTCGGAAAAATGGATCTTTATTTTGGGCCAGCGGACTCATATATCCCTTGAAAGATGAAAAGAAAATCCATCGGGGATTTACGTTCATTCTCGTCAACCGTACTGAAGAAAAAGCGCTTGATAAGCGAAAAGATGACTTTATTAGCACTGCAACTCATGAGTTAAAAACTCCCGTTATGAGCATACGGCTATTCGCAGAAATAGTAGAACGGCAGACTAAAAAAATGGGAGATAAAATAGGTCTGGAATCGGTAAAAGAATTGAATATCCAGCTTGATAGGTTGACGGCCTTGATGAATTATCTGTTGGACGTGGCAAAAATCCAGCAAGGAAAATTAAAACTGGAAAAAGATTTTTTTGATGTCAATGTGTTTATAAAAGAAGTTATTACGGTAGTAAAAAGTATTTCCATAGAGCATATTATCAAATTTACCAAGAAAACCGACAAAGAAATGTATGCAGACCGTGAGCGAATAAGCCAGGTGCTCACCAACCTT
>Ga0075436_100002395_pt1 | contig 12925 bp, 7 predicted proteins | sample RhiMethybrSRZTD5_FD_75303 | JGI IMG/M metagenome (GOLD analysis project Ga0075436, IMG submission 75303) | Populus rhizosphere microbial communities from Tennessee, USA - Rhizosphere MetaG P. TD hybrid SRZTD5 | ecosystem: Host-associated > Plants > Roots > Rhizosphere > Soil | place: USA...
TGAATGGCCTCAATGGCCGGGTCGGGGAACGCGATGGGCTTCTTTTTTCCGTCGCCCGGATAGTCGCCTGTGAGGAGCACGTCGATTTTGACGTTCTGGTCCGCATCCCGAAGGCCCTTGCTGCCTGGAAACTTCTCGACGTAGCCGCGCCCGAGGTAGGTCTTTTTGAACAATTCCAGGCCAGCCGGGCTGAGCAGCACGTCCACGTCGGTGGTCACGCGCTCATAGCCGTAGGCGTTGAGCGCCAGGGCTCCGACGATGGCGTAGGGAATCTCAAGCTCCGCCAGGCGCTCGACCAGCCGATCGAGCGTCCTGTGCACCTTCGACGCCCTCATGAAGAACCTGTCGGCTTCATGGACTCCGGCGACGAACCGCTCCTCCACGCTTGGGTGCAAGCGTCGTTTGGCCTGGTCAACCTGGAGTAACGAGCGGCCCACAGCTCACCTCTTCCTGTCATTGTAGTCCCCCTGCATCTCAAGGCGCGACCGGCAGCGGCGGCGGGCCGTCGGGGATGTACCCCTTGTAGGTCACGCCCTTGGTCTTCTCCTCGAACTCGGCGCGGATCTCGGCGCGCTTGGCGGGCTGCTCGAAGAGGTCGACCATGGTGGCGGCGAGGGTCTTGGCGGCGAAGGTCATCCCCTTGTGGCCGATCGACATGCCACCGCAGGCCGCGACGGGCCAGGAGTGCCACGGCGTCTTGACCGGCGCCGTGGTCACCGAGACGTGGAGGATCGGCACGTTCCAGCTCACGTCGGCGACGTCTGTCGAGCCGCCCTCCGGATCGCCGGGATTCTCTTCCACAGGCTTGATCTCTCCGTTCAGACCCTTCTCCGGGATCCCGGTCTCTTTTTGGATCCGCTTCGCGAACTCCTGCTCCGCGTCGGTGTACTGGATCGGCCCCAGCCAGGTCATGTTGGCGTGGAGGAGGCGCTCGCCGGTGCGGTTGACCAGCATCTCGTAGTCCCCCGACTGCATGCGCAGGTTGGCCTCGACGTCGGCGGAGAGCGCGGCGCCCTGGACCATCTTGCGCACGCGCACCATCAGCTCGTCCACCGAGGCGTGCTTGCTGTCGCGCACCCAGACCCACACCTTGGCGTGGTCCGGCACGACGTTCGGCACGTCGCCGCCGTCCGTGATCACGTAGTGCATGCGCACGGTGGGCCGCACGTGCTCGCGCATCATGTTGAGGGAGTGGGTGAAGATCTCCAGGCCGTCGAGCGCGCTACGGCCGTTCCAGGGATCGAACGCGGCGTGCGCGGCCTTGCCGTGGAACTCCACCATGAAGTCGACCATCGCCTGGGTGCTCTGGGTGTCCACCCGCGTCTCGTCCGCCGGGTGCCAGGCGAGGGCGACGTCGACGTCCTTGAAGAGACCGGCCCGCACCATGTAGAGCTTGCCGCCCACCGCTTCCTCGGCGGGCGTGCCGTAGAAGCGGATCGTCCCGTGCAGCTTGCCGGCGGCGATCAGCTCCTTGATCGCAACCGCGGCTCCCAGGCTCGCGGCGCCGAACAGGTTGTGCCCGCAACCGTGCCCGGGCGCTCCGGCCTCCAGCGGCTCCTTGGTCGGCTGCGCCTTCTGGGAGATCCCGGGCAGAGCGTCGTACTCGCCGAGGATCGCGATCACCGGCTTCCCCTCGCCGTAGGTCGCCGTGAACGCCGTGGGCAGACCAGCCACGCCGCGCTCGACTTTGAAGCCTTGGCTCTCCGCATAGTCGGCGAGGACCTTGGACGAGCGCTTCTCCTTGAGCGCCGTCTCGGCGAACGCCCACACCTGGTTCGCCAGGTCCACCAGCTCCGGCCGGTGGCGGTCGACGGAGGCCACCGCGGCCTCCTTGTTCGGGCTCGCCTTGAGCGGAGCCGCCGAGGCGGGCTTGGCGGCCGGCTTGGCCGCGAGCACCAGCACCGGTACGGTCGACAGGCAGGCGGAGAGCAAGAAGACGGATCGCCGGCAGATCATCGAGGCCTCCCTTTGCGGTCACAGGATCGAATGCGCGGGGGGATTGTACCCCGCGCGGGCGGGGACCGGCCGCGGACGGACCCGAAAGCTCTCCCGTATACTGCTCAAACGAGGAGATTCCATGCGATCAGCCGCCTTTCCGTTCCGCGTTGCCGGGCTTCAACTCTCGGTGTGCCTTCTGCTGTCCCTGAGCGCCGCGATGCCGCTTGCCGCGGCGGCCGGCCACTGGAGCGCTCTAGGTCCCGAGGGCGGCTCTCCGCGCGTCCTCGCCTTCGCTCCTGCGGATCCGCGGCGGGTGTATGCCGGCTTGGACGGGGGCGGAGTCTTCCTTAGCACGGACGGCGGTCGCTCCTGGACCGCTCCTCGCGGTGGGATCGCCGGGCAGTCCGTCTCCGCCATCGCCGTCGACCCAGAGAATCCCGCGGTCGCTTTCGCCGGCACGACGAACGGGGTGTGGAAGACAGCCACGGGGGGAGAGGCGTGGCAAGCTTTCCCGGACCATCTGGCCGGGCGCTCAGTCCTGGACCTGGCCATCGATCCCTCCCGCCGGCAGACCGTCTACGCCGCCACCACCAGCGGAGTCTTCCGCAGCGACGACGGAGGGCGGCACTGGACCGCGGCGAGCCAGGGGCTGCCGAAGTCCGGCCAGGTCGCCCGCTTGGCGCTCGGCGCACCTGACCGGCTCTTCGTCGCGTTCCAGCTCTACACCGAGGTGGCCGAGCTCTTCGTGAGCAACGATCGCGGAGTCTCGTGGAACCTGATCGAGGGCGGCGGGCTGGCCCCGATCGACGAGGTGAGCGGCTTCGTCTGGGATCGCACCTCCCACACGCTCTACCTGGCCGCCATTCCGGCGCCACTCCAGACGGGCACCCGGTCGCTCTGGAAGTCGAGCGACGGCGGAGCGACCTGGTCGCAGTCGGCCATCCCCGAGCCGCTGGCAGGAAACAGCGTTCCCTTGGCCGTCGACTCCACCGGCGCGCTCTACGCGGGAGGCCTCGGCGTCTGGAAGAGCCCCGACGGCGGTGCTCACTGGACCGAGGTCGGTGGAATCCCCGACAACGGTGGCCTGCGGGTCTTCGGCTTCGCCACCTCGCTCGCCGCCGATCCCGGAAGACCGGGCCGGCTTCTCGCCGGCACCTTCGACCTGGGGATCTTCGAGAGCACCGGCGGGCCCTGGCGCGCGGTCAATCACGGCCTCACCGCCACCATGTCCCTTGGGCTCGGGGTCGCCTCAAGCCCGCGGCAGCCGTACCTCTATGTCGCGGTGCTGGGCCAGGGCGTTTTCCGCAGCCGCGACGGCGGGGCTCACTGGAGGCCGCGGAACCAGGGGCTGGAGCTCGAAGACGCGTTCTATCCCGACACCATCTTGAGCTCCCTGGTGCTCGATCCCAAGCATCCGGCGAGGCTCTACGCCGGCGTGATCGGAGGCATCGCGCGGTCGACCGACGGCGGCGGTCATTGGGACTTCCGCTCCATCGACAAATGCAACGTGCCGGCGATTCTGGCCGTCGATTCCGACGCGCGGACCATCTATGCCCAAGGCGACGGCGACTCCAGGACCTGCACTCTCCACTGCTTCGTCTACGTGAGCCGCGACGATGGGGACACGTGGGCCTGCCTACCCGGGATTTTCCAGGCCCAGGTCGCGCTCGTCGACCCGCTCAGCTCCGCGGTGGTCTACATGGGCGCTGACTATGCCGGCCTGTTCAAGAGCACTGACCATGGATTGCACTTCGTCCACGCCGACCGGGGTCTCGACGCACAGTACGTGTACGGCCTGGCGATCAGCCCGGCAGCGCACCAGGTGGTCTACGCCGCAACCGACAAAGGAGTGTTCAGGAGCGTCGACGGCGGCGCGCACTGGGCGGCGCTGGGAGGGGGCTTGCCCGCGACCGTGGTGACGGCTCTCGCCGTTGATCCGGCCGACGCCCGCATCATCTATGTCGGCCTCGCAGAGCTGGGCCTCTTCCGCAGCGTCGACGGCGGAACCACCTGGACGCCGCTCAACGACGGCCTGCCGGTGCCGGCCTTCGCGGGACTCGTTCTCGATCCCCGCGATCCCCGCACTCTCTATGCCGGCACTTTCGGCAGCGGCTTCTGGACGATCACTCTACCTAAGTAGAATCCAAAGGTGCCTTGACAAGCGTACGAGAGAGCGATGACGATCTCCTGGGAAACCCTCGGCACGGTCGATCCGCGCCGGGTCATCGACGCCCGGCTGCAGCTCCACTGGGCGGCGCAGGCCGCCTGCGGTCCGGGCAAGCAGCTCTTGCCGCACCAGCCCGACTACAGCGAGCAGAGCTTCGAGTGGGAGCCCGAGCCGCGCTGCCTGGCCAAAGGTCTGATGGCCGGCGCCCGGCCGTTCCACTCCGCCGTGCGGCCGTCGCCGCCGTCCGTGGTCCTCCTCGACGCCGAGTGCCGCGTCGGCGCCGAGCAGCCGCTGGACGGCCGGACTCTGGAAGAGGTCTACGCCTGGCTCGAGCTGGAGGTGCCGCGGTGGACGGGAAGGCCGCTCGCCGAGCCGTTGCAACGCCCCGGCGAGGGCTTGCCGGCTCATCCCGTGGGCTCCGGCGGACGCTTCTCGGTGACCGACGACGCCGCCTTCTGCGAGGTGGGCCGCTGGTTCGGCAACGGTCACCTCCTGCTCACCGGCGTCGTGGAGCGCAACGCCGACGCCTCGCCGGTGCGCTGCTGGCCCCACCACTTCGACCTCGCGACGCTGATCGCTCTCGATCCTGGCGTCGAAGGGGAGGCCGCGCGCACGATCGGCGCCGGCATGTCCCCCGGCGACGCCGCCCGCCCCTATCCTTATTTCTATGTCACGCCGTGGCCCTACCCGCGCGGCCGGGAGCTCCCCGGGCTCGCCGGCGGCGGCTCCTGGAACACGGAAGGATGGATCGGCGCCGTCCTCGAAACGGCGGCCCTTCTCCGGGACGGCGAGGGGGAAGCTCAGGCCGCCGCCGCGATGAGCTTCATGGAATCGGCCATCGCGGCCTGCCGCGAGCTGCTGACCCGTCCGCAAGGAGACCGTCATGGCCAATGAGCCGCGTTGGCACGACCTCGGGGAGACCGCGGAGCTCGCCAGGCATCCGCTGCGCCAGATCGCGATCGGCCGGACGAAGATCGCCCTCTCCTGCCGCGACGGCCGCTTCGGCGCCGTCTCCGGCGCCTGCAACCACGTCGGCGGCCCGCTCGGCGAAGGGCACCTCGACGGCGAGTACATCGTCTGCCCCTGGCACCACTGGAAGTTCCATTGCCGCACCGGCGAAGGCGAGCCCGGCTTCGAGTCCGACCGCGTGCCGAGCTACGAGCTCAAAGAAGAAGGCGGCCGCCTCTGGGTCAACCTCACTCCCGTCACCCGGCGGCACAAGGACCCGCATGCGCCGCATCCGCTGGCCCGGCCCATCGAGCGCGCCCCCGGCCCGGTCCGCGTCCTGGGCATCTCGTGCACCAACATGAACCTGGAATTCCCCCGCTATTCCACCTCGGACGCCCTCCTCGACAGCGCCCTCGCCGCCGCTCCCGGCTTCGGCGCGGAGGCAAAGCTCATCCGCCTGCGCGACCTCAAATTCCGCGCCTGCGAGGGCTACTACTCGAAAAGCGCCCACGCCTGCACCTGGCCCTGCTCCATCACCCAGATGGACCCGACGGACCAGCTCGACGCGGTGTACGAGGGGATCGTCCACTGGGCGGACGTCATCCTGGTGTCGACGCCGATCCGCTGGGGCTCGGCCGGCTCGCTCTACTACCGGATGGTGGAGCGGATGAATTGCGTGCAGAACCAGGTGACGATCGGCAACCGGGTGCTGTTGAAGAACAAGGTAGCGGGCTTCATCATCCTCGGCGGCCAGGACAACGTGCAGGCGGTCGCCGGCCAGATGCTCGGCTTCTTCGCCGAGGTCGGCTGCGTCTTTCCCCAGTTCCCCTACATCGCCCACACCCGCGGCTGGTCGGCCGAGGACATGGAGAACAACGTCGCCTACGTGCGCCACAGCGCCTCCCTCCACGACGGCGCCGCCGCCTTGACCGGCCGCGCCATCGAGATGGCCCGCATCCTCCTGGAGACCGAAATCGAGACCGGCCGCGTCGAGCGCGCCGGCCGCAAGGGGTGCCCCTCGGCGATGCCGGAGCCGCCGGCGATGGCAGCGGCGGCCGTGGAAGGGTAGGCGGTCTGCCAAGGACTTCAAGGACAGCAAGGACAACTGGAACGATGCACCGTCCTTGAAGTCCTTGCTGTCCTTGCAGTCCTTGGCGGTTGCCACCGGCACGTGGATTGCTGTCTCCTGGGAGTAGAACAGGAGGTGCTCGATGAGCATGATTTCCAGAGACGAGATCCAGAGCCTGATCCAGAGCTCCGGCGAGCCGCCGTGCGTGTCGATCTTCATGCCGACTCTGCGGACCGGGGACACGCAGCAGAATCCCATCCGCTTCAAGAACCTGCTCCGCGCGGCGGAAGAGGGCCTGGAGCAGTGGGGGCTGCGCGACGGCGAGGCGACGACTCTCCTCGCCCCGGCCCGGCGCCTGATGGACGATCGGATCTTCTGGGGGCACCTGGACGACGGCCTCGCCCTGTTCCGTTCCCCGGCCGTCTTCAAGACGTACCGCTTGCCACTCGAACTGCGCGAGCTGTCGGTGGTCGAGGACCGTTTCCATCTGAAGCCGCTGTTCTCCCTCCTCATGGAGGACGGCCACTACTACGTCCTGGCGCTCAGCCTGAAGAGCATCCGCCTGATCCTGGCGACCCGCCACGAGGCCCGGGAGATCGATCTCGGCGATGCCGGAGACCTGGCGAAGAGCTTCCGCGAGGTGATGAGCGGCCTGACCCGCCGCTTCGCGCTCGAATCGCCCGCCGGACCGGGCGCGGTGGGCCGCTCGCGCATCTACCCGCGCCACTCGATCGGCGAGGACGATCTCAAGGCCGAGATCCGCGAGTACTTCCAGGTCGTCGACGACGGCTTGGCCGATCCCGCTCTCGACATCGACCGCCAGGCGCCGTTCGTGCTCGCCGGCGTGGAGTACCTGCTGCCGCGCTTCCGCGAGGCGAGCCGATTGCCGCACATCCTGGACGAGGGGTTGACCGGCAATCCGGACGACCTGTCCGCCGAGGAGCTGCGGGACAAGGCCTGGGACATCGTGGAACCGGTCCTCCTCGCCGCCCGGCGCCGGGCGGCCGAGCGCTGCGTGGAGCTCCTGGGCACCGGCCGCGCCAGCGCGCAGCTCGAGGAGATCCTGCCCGCCGCCTGCGACGGCCGGGTCGACACGCTGTTCACCGCCCGCGGCGTCCGCGTCTGGGGGACCTACGACCCCGGCGAACGGCGCGTCGAGCCTCAGGTGGATCAGCAGAGCCAGGCGCCGGGCAGCGAAGACCTCCTGGACCGCGCGGCCGTCGAGACGTTCCAGCGCGGCGGCACGGTCTATGCCGTGGAGCGGCAGGACGTGCCCGGAGGTTACGCACTGGCTGCGATCTTCCGCTACTAGGCCGGCGATCGCCGGCTCTCCGCCTGCTAGACTTGGCAGCCCTCTGGAGTCGCGGGCGTGAAAAGGAGAGCCGGATGAGAAAGCTGCTGTCTGTTGCTGTGATGCTGTCGTTCCTGGCGCTGCCGCGGGTCGCAGCCGCCGCCGGGCCCACCGCCGCCCCGATCGTGCTCAAAGCCGCGCGCGTGTTCACTGCCACCGCGGAGCGCCCGCTGACTCCCGGCATGGTCATCGTGGAAGGGGACCACATCGCCAAAGTCGGCCAGAGCCTGGCCGTCCCACCCGGGGCGCAGGTGATCGACCTCGGGGACGCGACGCTGCTGCCCGGGTTCATCGACGCCCACGTCCACCTGTCGATGGAGATGTCGGACGACTGGTACCGCGACTTCTATCAGGGGGCGCTGCGGTTTCCCACCGAGCAGGCGCTCTATGCCGCCAAGTACGCTCGGGTCACCCTCGAGGCCGGCTTCACCACCGTGCGCGACGTGGGCTCCTCCCAATACATCGCTCTCGGCCTGCGCAACGCGATCAACGCCGGCATCACCGAGGGACCGCGGATGCTGATCGCCAACAGCGCGATCGGCGCCACGGGCGGCCACGCCGACGAGGCTCCGTTCCCGCCGGAGCGGGTCCATCCCGCGGGACCGATCGAGGGCGTCTGCAACGGTCCCGAGGAGTGCCGCGCGGCGGTGCGCTACCAGATCAAGTACGGCGCCGATCTGATCAAGTTCATGCCCTCGGGCGGCGTCCTCTCGCTCTCCGATCCGGTGGACGTCCCCGAGCTGACACAGGACGAGATGAACGCCATCGTCTCCGAGGCGCACGCCTGGCACCGCAAGGTCGCCGCCCACTGCCACGGCGACGCGGCCGGGAAGATGGCGATCGCCGCCGGCGTCGACTCGATCGAGCACGGCAGCTTCCTCAAGGACGACACCCTGCGTCTCATGAAGGAGAAGGGGGTCTACCTGGTGCCGACGCTCTTCGCCGGGGAGTGGGTGGGCGAAAAGGCGGACCGCTTCCCGCCGGCGATCGCGGCCAAGGCGCGGGCCGCGTCGGCGGCGATGCAGTCGATGTTCCAGCACGCGGTGAAGATCGGCGTCAAGGTGGCCTTCGGCACCGACTCGGCGGTCGAGCCGCACGGGCTCGACGCCCGCGAATTCGCGCTCATGGTGAAGAACGGCATGACCCCGGCCCAGGCGCTCCTCGCCGCCACCGCCGCCGGCGCCAATCTGCTGGGCCTGGCCGACAAGATCGGCACCCTCGAGCCCGGCAAGCTGGCGGATCTCGTGGCGGTCCCCGGGGATCCTTTGCAGGACATCCGGCAGACGGAGAAGGTGAGCTTCGTGATGCAAGGAGGCCGGATCCTCAAACAGGCGCTGTAGGGGCGGCGGTCTTGACGTCCCTTATAATCTATCGACATGAAGAAGCGGATGATCGTGATGCTGATGGCGGTGGCGGCCTTCGTGGCGGCCATGGGCGCCGTCAAGGTGCGCCAGATCCGCGGGGCCGGCGCGCAGACGGCGTCCTTCCAACCACCTCCCGAGGCGGTGACGACGATCATCGCCACGCAGAAAGAGTGGCCGGCGACCGTGAGCTCCATCGGGACGGTGACCGCCGTTCAGGGCGTGACCGTGAGCGCGGACCTGCCCGGCATCGTCGAGAAGATCGCGTTCGAATCCGGCCGGACGGTCCGCGCCGGTGACCTGCTGGTGCTGCTCGACGCCAGACAGGAGCAGGCGCAACTGGCCGCCGCCGAGGCGCAGCGCGATCTTGCCCGTCTCAGCCGCGAGCGGTTGAAGGGATTGCGGGAGAGCGGAGTCATCTCCCAGGCGGACTACGACAAGGCCGCCGCCGACTTGCAACAGGGCGAGGCCAAGGTGGGCGAGATCCGCGCCACCATCGCGCGCAAGACGATCCGCGCGCCGTTCTCGGGTCTGCTCGGCATCCGCAAGGTCAACCTCGGCCAGTATCTCGCCGCCGGCGACCCCGTCGTGCCGCTGCAGACTCTGCGCCCGGTCTATGTGGACTTCGCGGCGCCGCAGCAGGAGGTGGGCCGCTTGCGACCCGGCACCGCCGTCCACCTGTCCGCGGAAGGGACGGCGGGAGTCGAGGCCGCGGGCCGGATCACGGCCATCGACTCGGTCGTCGACCAGGCGACGCGCAATGTCCAGGTCCAGGCCACATTCGACAACGCGGACGGCCGGCTGCACCCCGGCATGTTCGTCCACACCCAGGTGGTCCTCGGCGCGGGCAGCCCGGCCGTCGCGCTTCCCGCCTCCGCGATCAGCTACGCGCCGTACGGCGATTCGGTGTTCATCGTCGAGGACGTCAAGGGGCCGAACGGCCAGACCTATCGCGGCGTGCGCCAGCAGATCGTGAAGCTGGGCGGCGCGCGCGGCGATCAGGTCGCGGTCGTCTCCGGCGTGAAGCCCGGCGAGGAGGTGGTCACCGCAGGCGTCTTCAAGCTGCGCAACGGCGCCGCGGTCCGCGTCAACAACGCGATCCAGCCCGCGAACAGCCCGGCGCCGCGGCCGGAGGACAACTGAGTGAAGCTCACCGATCTGTTCATCCGCCGGCCCGTCCTGGCGGTGGTGGTCAACCTGGTCATCCTGATCGCCGGGCTGCAGTCCATCAGCTCGCTCAGCGTGCGGCAATACCCGCGCAGCGACGTCGCGGTAGTCAACGTGACGACCGCCTACGTGGGCGCCAACGCCGACCTGGTGCGCGGTTTCATCACCACGCCGCTCGAGCGGGTGATCGCCAGCGCCGACGGCATCGACTTCATGGAGTCGGCGAGCGCACAGGGCGTGAGCACCATCACCGTGCACCTGAAGCTCAACTACGACACCAACGCCGCCCTGACCCAGATCCAGTCGAAAGTGGCGCAAGTGCGCAACACCTTGCCGCCGGAGGCAGAGGCGCCGGTCATCTCGCTGGAGACGGCGGACAGCCAGTTCGCCGCCATGTACCTCGGCTTCTCTTCCGCCGCGCTCGACCAGAACCAGCTCACCGACTACTTGACGCGCGTCGTGCAGCCGAAGCTCGCCGCCATCAGCGGCGTGCAGCGCGCCGACATCTTCGGCGAACGCGTCTTCGCCATGCGCGTCTGGCTCAAGCCCGCGCAGATGGCGGCCCACGGCATCGCGCCGTCCCAGGTGCGGGACGTGCTGGCGGCAAACAACTACCTCTCCGCGCTGGGCAGGACCAAGGGATCGTCGGTGGCGGTGAACCTGACCGCCAACACCGACCTGCGGACGGTCGAGGAGTTCCGCCAGCTCGTGGTCAAAGCGGACAAGGGCGGCGTCGTGCGGCTCGGCGAGATCGCCGACGTGGTGCTCGGCGCCGAGAGCTACGACCAGGACGTGCGCTTCAACGGCGAGACCGCCGTGTTCATGGGCATCTGGGTCCTCCCTACCGCCAACGCGCTGGACGTGATCGGCCGGGTGCGCGGCGCGATGCCCGGGATCCAGGCGCAGCTTCCGGCAGGGATGAAGGCCAGCATCCCCTACGACTCGACGGTGTACATCCGGGACTCGATCAACGAGGTGCTCAAGACCCTCTCCGAGACCCTGCTCATCGTGATCCTGGTCATCTTCCTGTTCCTGGGCTCGGTGCGGTCGGTGATCATCCCGGTGGTGGCCATCCCGATCTCGCTCATCGGCGCGGTCTTCATCATGCTGGTCGCCGGCTTCACGATCAACCTGCTGACGCTGCTCGCCATCGTGCTCTCGGTGGGCCTGGTCGTCGACGACGCGATCGTGATGGTGGAGAACGTCGAACGGCACCTGCACGAAGGCAAAACCCCGTTTCAGGCCGCCATCGACGCCGCCCGCGAGCTGGTGGGCCCGATCATCGCCATGACGATCACCCTGGCGGCGGTGTACACGCCGGTGGCGATCCAGGGCGGCCTGACCGGCTCGCTGTTCCGCGAGTTCGCCTTCACGCTCGCCGGCGCCGTGATCGTCTCCGGCGTGGTGGCGCTGACGCTGTCGCCGATGATGGGCTCGAAGATGCTGCGCACCGGCGACACCGAGCGCGGCTTCGCCGGCTTCGTGAACGGCCAGTTCGAAGCCATCCGCCGCGCCTACGGGCGCCTGCTGTCAGGGACGCTGCGCTACCGCCCTGTCGTCCTCACCCTGTGGGCGATCGTCCTCCTGCTCCTGGTGCCGTTGTACCTCTTCTCGCAGAAGGAGCTGGCGCCGGCCGAGGACCAGGGCGTGGTCTTCGGCATCGTGCAGTCCGCCGCCAACTCGACGCTCGACCAGACCAAGCTCTTCGCGGACCAGATCGACAAGACCTTCCGGTCGTTCCCCGAGAACGACGGCACCTTCCAGATCGTCCTGCCCACGGGAGGCTTCGCGGGCATGGTCACCAAGCCGTGGAGCGAGCGGAAGAAGAGCAGCGCGGAGCTCACGGTGGAGGCGTCGGCGGCGCTGTCGAAGATCGCGGGCGTGCGCGTCATTACCCTGACGCCGCCTCCCCTGCCCGGCGGCGGCGGTGGGCTGCCCGTCGACTTCGTGATCCTCTCGACGGCTGAGCCGCGGCAGCTCGCCGCCATCGCCGACCAGATCGTGCCCAAGGCGTTCGCGAGCGGCCTCTTCATGTTCGCCGACAGCGATCTCAAATTCGACCAGCCGCAGACCGAGGTGGTCTTCGACCGCGACAAGCTGCGCTCCCAGGGCGTCGACCTCGCGCAGGCCGGCCGCGACCTCTCGGCGCTGCTCGGCGGCAACTTCGTCAACCGGTTCAGCATCCAGGGCCGGAGCTACAAGGTCATCCCGCAGGTCAAGCGCAGCGAGCGCCTGACGCCGGATCAACTGCGCGAGATCTACGTCACCGGTTCCGGCGGCAAGCTGGTGCCGCTCTCCACCTTCGCCACCCTGCGCACCACCACTGAGCCGCGCGAGCTCAAGCGCTTCCAGCAGCTCAACGCCGTGCGCATCACCGGCGCGCTCGCGCCCGGCGTCGCGCTCGATCAGGCGCTGCGCTTCCTCGAGGACGAGGCCCGCCGCATCCTGCCCCCGGGCCAGGGCTATTCCGTCGACTATGCCGGCGAGTCGCGGCAGCTCCGCGTCGAAGGCGGCAAGTTCCTCGCCACCTTTCTGCTCTCGGCGATCCTCATCTACCTGGTGCTCGCGGCCCAGTTCGAGAGCTTCCGCGATCCCTTCATCATCCTCGCCGGCTCGGTGCCGCTCGCCCTCGCCGGCGCCCTGCTCTTCTCCTTCCTGGGCCTGACCACGCTCAACATCTACAGCCAGGTGGGCCTGATCACCCTGGTCGGTCTGGTGGCGAAGAACGGCATCCTCATCGTGCAGTTCGCGAACCACCTGCAGGAGTCCGGGCTGGTGAAGCTCCAAGCCGTCATCGACGCGGCGACGACGCGGCTGCGCCCGATCCTGATGACCACCGCGGCGACGGTGGTCGGCCACCTGCCGCTGGTCTTCGCCAAGGGTCCGGGAGCCGGAGCGCGCAACAGCATCGGCATCATGCTGGT
>Ga0075436_100002396_pt1 | contig 12925 bp, 7 predicted proteins | sample RhiMethybrSRZTD5_FD_75303 | JGI IMG/M metagenome (GOLD analysis project Ga0075436, IMG submission 75303) | Populus rhizosphere microbial communities from Tennessee, USA - Rhizosphere MetaG P. TD hybrid SRZTD5 | ecosystem: Host-associated > Plants > Roots > Rhizosphere > Soil | place: USA...
GGCGAGGGTGGCGTTGGTCGAACGCGTCTCGTCCCAGGGAAAGCGGTAGGCGGCGGCGATCTGGTAGCCGTAGCCGGCGTAGATGCGATCCTCGTCGGGATCGAGCCTACATCTGCCGGTGTTGTCCCAGGTCGCCTTGACGGAGAGGTTGACGAGGCGGGTGAGTTGCTTTCTGATCTGCGCGAGGTAGCCGTTGGGTCCGCCTGTCGGTGGGGGGGACGCCGAGGAGGTCGCAGAAGCTTCGGAAGGAGGAGGCGAGGACGAGCTCAGGGGAGCGTTCGCGGACAGCCTGGGTAGTGAGTTGGCTGAGGATGAGGCGTGGGATGCGGCCGTACGGGAGACCGACGTCTCGGGGAGCGAGGAGGCTCAGGCGAAAGCGCTGGTCGCCGAAGGAGCGGTGGAACTCGTTGTTGTTGGGCTCGGAGTGGGGGAGGGAGCCGAGGATGAAGACGCGGGCGACCAGTCCGACGAGTGGCTCGTGGTTGTCGTCGCCCTCGCCGAGAAGGCCGCGGCGGAGAGCGGTGGCGAGCGAGGTGACCGTGGGTGCCGGGCGCAAAGACGGGTGCCGTACTTGTGCGTGGAGTGGGGGCGTGAGCCAGTGGTCGGCGGTCGAGTTTGAAAGGCCATCGGCCTGGCGAAGCTTGCGAGGTGGCCGGGTGTGGCGAGCCTGCCTCGGGGCCTCCGCTGTTGGCGCGCGAAAGCGTCGCGGCCAATTATACTACATACGTAGTTTTATAGGGAATCCGGAGTCTGGCCTAAGCCGATCGGAAGGCGTGGACGGTGGAAGAGCGATCGAGCGGAAAGCGCTACGGCAACACGCGAGGAGACTTGAGAACCCGCGAGGCCGGGGAGCCTCGCTCAGTCAGGACGGCTTGTCCTGAGAGCGGCTGCCGTTGCCGCTCTTGGCCACCGTGATGACTTCCTTGGCACGGCCGAGCTGTTCTTGTGCCGTCCGCGCGAGGTGAGAGAGCCCATCCGGGTCGCCGAGAATGTACTCCGAAAGGAAAGCTTGTACCGCCAGCTCGAGCCCCGTTGGGTAATCCACACGGGGATAGAAGCGCTCCGGGGGGCGCCCTCCCTGGGGCGAGGAGGCCTCGGGCACGGAGTAGACATAGCCCTTCGCCTCAAGCCTGCGGAGGAAGGTCGCGATGGTGTTGACGTTGTGGTCAGGGCTCAGCTTCTGGACCTCCAAGACGGTGAGCGGTCCATTCCGCCAGAGGAGGTACATGATGCGCCATTCCGAGGGCGGAAGAGGCTTGAGCGAGGTCGTCATCGCCTGAAATTCTAGCAGAGCAAGCTCGCTGTGGATAGCACGACGTCGACGGCTGAGTGTCACTCTCCGCGGGAGAATTCTCTGAAGGGAGGACGCGCGGGCGGGTCAGGGTCGTCCTCGGAGGGCTCGGCCGCGCGCAAGGTGTCGAGGTAGCGAAGGAAGCAGGCCAGGTCCTCAAGGGGGACGATTGCCTCGCCCCGATCGAGAGTTGTGAGAAGGATATCTTTGCCGCCTAAGAGAAACAGCGTACCGCCTGGAGCAATAAACGGCTGTCGTTCGGTCAATCTCGATTTCTCCTCGATGATGGCGCGTAGATCCTACCGAAGAGGATGTGGAAATCGCAATTGTCTTCACGCTCCAATCGCGTGTATCGTCTTTACGATATACCGAAGAGGAAGACTTTCGGGCGGTCCATGAGGGCACCGCCCGATGGGGAAGGCGCTACTGCACTCGCTCCGCCTTGAGGTCTGGGAGGTCGCCAGTGCAGAGGAGGGGGGCGGAGGTGACGACGAGGACAGGGGCGTCGCCGCCGTAAGCCCTTTGCAGGTCGAGGTGGCCGAGAGTTTGCTTGGAGAGAATCAATCGGGGGATGGTTCGTTTCATGGCGTTCTCCTTCCTGTCTGAGGTGGGGTTGAGCCTGGCTGACCGTGGCGAGCTCGCGAGCAGGTCTGTAGGTGCCGAGCCGCATATTACTCCATCTGTAGTTTTATTCTCAAGCGGCCCGCCGAGCGGGTGTCGTCGGCGAGGGGCTTGGTTTGACGCGGGCCAGACCCGCACACCAGTACTCCGAATCGTCCTGACTGACGACGCGAGGGAGGGCTACGGTAGATAACCCCTTTATATTAACATCGGTTTTCTGGGGAACGGCAGCCCCGCCCGGCCATTGCTCCTCGACACCGAGCCGTTCCAGCTCCTCCGCCTGTCGGCGCCCAAGGCCCAAGATTCGGAGCGCCTGTCACTCGAAATCGAGGCGAAGACCGACACCAACGGCAAGGTGACCCTCTCGTCGATCGCTGGTTTCTCAGTCGCTGCCGGGACCGTGGTCACTCTCTACGACCTCGCGCCGGCGGTGCCGGTGGATCCAGCGACGAAGCTGGCGGCACCGCCGATCGCCGGACCCTCGTTCAGCGTCTGCGATCCAGCGCAGCCCTGGGAGACCTCTCCCATGGCCGCCACCTCGTTTACCGGGCGGTGCGTGACGTCCTTGAGCGCCTGATCGAACTGGAGTTCCAGGCGGTCGAGCAGGGCCGCGTCGAGCCCGCCTGGCCCGACGACAATCAGAAGGCTGTCGCTGCCGCGCCGCATCCGAGCAGGATCACCACGAAGTCGAGCTTGTTGAAGACGCCGATGCCGAGCGAGAGGCCGGCGAACAACATGTCGCGCCGCTGCCGCTCCTGCAGCCCGATCTTCCAGGTCATGCTCGTGCTGCAGAACGCGTCGATGCCCCAGCTCGAGATCGACGGCCTGCGGCTCCTTCCTGTCGAGATCGCGGGCGAGGTGTCGAAGTTCGACCTGACATTCTTCCTGTCGGAAGAGAGGGAGGGCATTCGGGGCAACCTCGAATACAATACTGACCTGTTCGACGCGAGCACCGCCGACGAGCTCATCTGCCGATTCGTGGACCTGCTCGCCGCCTTGCCGGCCGGCGTCGGAGAGCGGATCTCCATGGTCGGCCTCGCTCCTCTGGAGGACGAAGGGCTGATCGGGGCTTTCGTGGAGGACCTGGAGGCCTGAGGCTCGCCGGGAACGAAGATGGATTTCGGGATCATGTTCTTCTCGAGCGGCGGTCGCAACAGGGACGACAAGTATCGCCTGCTCCTCGATGCCGCCCGCTTTGCCGATCGCCACGGCTTCACCTGCGTGTGGACGCCGGAGCGCCACTTCCACGAATTCGGAGGCCTCTTTCCGAACCCGGCGGTGCTCGGCGCGGCGCTGGCCGTCGCCACCCAGAGCCTGCAGGTCCGGGCGGGGAGCCTGATCTCTCCCCTCCACCAGGCGATCCGGATCGCCGAGGAGTGGTCGGTCGTCGACAACCTGTCCGGCGGCAGGGTCGCCGTCTCGTTCGGTTCGGGCTGGAACGTCGACGACTTCCTGTTCTTCCCCGAGCGGTACGCATCGCGCCAGGCGGTCATGTACGAGCAGATCGAGACCGTCCGGCTCCTGTGGCGTGGCGGTGAGCTGGTGCAGCCGAACAGCTTCGGCAAGCCGGTTTCGGTCAGGCTCTACCCGCATCCCGTCCAGCCCGAGCTGCCGATCTGGGTCACCTCCTCGGGCAACGTGGAAACCTTCGTCAGCGCCGGTGTGTACCGGGCGAACGTGCTTACCCATCTCATCGGGCAGGACCTCCCCACCCTCGCCGGCAAGATCGAGCGTTACCGGCAATCGCTGCGGGCGCACCACGGGGAGGACGTCGCGGGCAAGGTCTCGCTGATGCTCCACACCTTCCTGGGCCGGGACCTGGAGCAGGTCCGCGCCCAGGTGCGCGAGCCCTTCCGGGAATACCTCCGCTCAGCGATCAGCCTGGAGCGGCTCGCGGCGGAGGGTGGCGGGGCGATCAGCGGCGGCCATAAGGTCGAGGCGCACGAGATCCCGCCCGACGCCTTGGAATCGCTGCTCGACCTCGCATTCGAGCGCTACATTCGCAACGGCTCGCTCATCGGCACACCAGCGAGCTGCGAGCCGCTGGTCTTGCAGCTCATGGATCTCGGCGTCGACGAGATTGCCTGCCTGATCGACTTCATTGACGATCCGGTTGCGGTGTTGGAAAGCCTGATCTGTCTGGACGAGCTGCGGGCTGCCTTCGGCACCAGGGAAGTCCACGCGACTGGTGCTCCCTTCCTCGAGCCCTTCCTGGAAGACCTGGAGGGGGGCGTCTGATGTGCGGTTTCACGGGCTGTTTCGACTTCCGGAGGCGGCCGGTGGACCGCGAGGTGCTGGCGCGCATGACCGGGACCCTGGTCCACCGCGGGCCCGATTCGAGCGGCTGCTTCCTGGAAGAAGGGATAGGCCTCGGCTTCCGTAGGCTGAGCATCATCGACCTCGCCACCGGCGATCAGCCGCTGTACAGCGAGGACGGCAAGGTGGTGTTGGTCTGCAACGGCGAAATCTTCAACTACCGTGAGCTCACCGAGGAGCTGGTCGGCAAAGGACACGTCTTTCGCACCCGCAGCGACGTCGAGACGCTCGTCCATCTCTACGAGGAGAGCGGCTGCGACTTCCTCGAGCGGATCAACGGACAGTTCAGCTTCGCCCTCTACGACCGGCGCGAGAGGCGGCTCCTGCTCGCGCGCGACCGCTGCGGCATCAATCCGCTCTTCTACGCGGTGGTCGGTGACCTGCTCCTCTTCGGCTCGGAGATCAAGGCCATCCTGGAGCACCCGCTGGCACCCCGCGAGGTCGACCTCACCGGCCTCGACCAGGTCTTCTGCTTCCCGGGCCTGGTGCCGCCGCGCACGATCTTCAAGGGGATCTCCAGCCTGGAGGCCGGGCACTTCCTGGTCGCCTGCGAGTCCGGTCTGACAGACCGCGAGTATTGGGACCTGATCTATCCGCGGGAGGACGAGCAGGAGGAGGAGCGGCCCGAGAGCTTCTACGTCGAGGGCTTGGGGGACCGGCTGGAGCGCGCCGTCGAATACCGCCTGCAAGCCGACGTGCCGGTCGGCTTCTATCTGAGCGGCGGCCTCGACTCTTCGCTGGTCGGCGCCCTGATCCGGAAGGTCTCTCCCGGAGTGCCGCGACACTCTTTCTCGATCACATTCCCCGACCAGGAGATCTCCGAGGCGCGCTATCAGCAGCTGATGGCTCGGCATCTCGGGTCCGACCACCACGAGATCTTCTTCGACTGGTCGCAGATCTCCGAGGGCCTGCAGCGGATGGTCTACCACTGCGAGTGTCCCGTCAAGGAGGCGTTCAACACCTGCGCCATGGCTCTCTCGGGGGCGGCCCGGGAGACTGGCTGCCGGGTGGTGCTGGCCGGGCAGGGTGCGGACGAGCTGTTCGCTGGCTACATGGGCTACCGCTTCGATCAGGCGGGCTTCCGGAGCGCCCGGGGGTATGATCTCGACGCTGCTCTGGAGGACGAGATCCGGGAGCGTCTGTGGGGCGAAAGGGACCTCTTCTACGAGGTCGAGTTCCTGCCGATCCGGGAGGTGAAGAGTGCCCTCTACTCGGCCGAGCTGGTGGAGAGCCTGCCGGAGTTCGACTGCCTGGGCTTCTCCGTCGTCGACGGCGAGCGGCTGCGCGGGCGCCACTACGTGCATCAGCGGTCGTACCTCGACTTCAAGCTGCGGCTGTCGGAGCACCTGCTGTCCGAGCACGGCGACCGCATGGTGTTGGCAAACTCGGTCGAGGGGCGTTACCCGTTCCTCGATCCCGAGCTGGTCGAGCTGGCGACGCGCATCCCGCCCGAGCTGAAGCTGAACCGGCTGATCGAGAAGTACATCGTCAAGCAAGTCGCACGAGACCTGGTGCCGCGGGAGATCGTCGAGCGTGAGAAGTTCGGGTTCCGGGCCCCCGGCACCCCCTATCTCCTGCAGCAGGACATCGAATGGATCGACGATCTGCTCTCCTACGAGCGCATCAAGGCGCAGGGCTATTTCAATCCGGATACGGTTGAGAAGTTGAAGGCCCGGTACCGGCGTCCCGGGTTCAAGCTGAATCCCCACCTCGAGATCGATCTGCTGATGATCGTGTTGACCTTCGGGATTCTCGTCGAGCTCTTCGGGCTGCCCGTCGCTGAGCGGTGTGGCGGTCTGAGGAGGTCCGGCAGCATGGTGGGAGGCTCATGAGTCAGGACGTGCGTCAGATGTTCCAGGAGGCCGCCGCGCGGTTCGGCGGGCGGACCGCGGTGCGGAGCGGATCGCAGTGCACCAGCTTCGCCGATCTCGACGCGGAGACGGATCGCCTCGCGGCGGGCCTGGCCGCCCGCGGCCTCGGCAAGGGAGCGCCGGTGGCGATCCTCGCCGAACGCACGCTCGATGTCGTCACCGCCATTCTGGGAGTCCTCAAGGCGGGAGGGCTCTTCGTACCCCTCGATCCGCACACCCCGGAGAAGCGGCTGCGGATGTTCCTCGAGGTGGCCGCGCCGAAGGGGTTCATCACCTCCGCGGACCGGGAGGCCGAGATCTCCGCGCGGTGGGCGGGTGGCGCCGAGCCGGTCCTGGCTCTCGCCGAGGGCCGCTGGAACGCCGCGGCGGAAGCGGCGGGGACCTGGACCCTGGCCGAGCTGGAGCCGGACGATCCCTGCTACATCTATTTCACGTCCGGCTCTACCGGGGTCCCCAAGGGGATCGTCGGCCGTTTCCGGAGCATCGCCCACTACATCCGCTGGGAGATCGAGGCACTCGGCGTGGAGGAGGGCTGGAACGTCAGCCAGCTCATCTCTCCATCCTTCGATGCCTTCCTGCGCGACATGTTCGTGCCGCTCTGCGCCGGAGGCACGATCTGCGCTCCCAAGGAGCGCGACCTGATCCTGGACACGCAGTGGCTGGGAGACTGGATCGAGCAGGAAGAGATCCATCTGATCCACACCGTCCCCTCCCTGTTCCGCGCCTTCACTTCCGTGCGGCCGCAGGGCGGATCGTTCCCTGCGCTGCGGTACGTGCTGCTCGCGGGCGAGCCCCTGCTGCCGGCGGATGTCAAGCGGTGGAACGAGACCTGCGGGACTTCCCGGCTGGTCAATCTGTACGGTCCCTCGGAGACGACGATGACGAAGCTCGTCTACTTCGTCGAGCCCTCCGACGCCGACCGCCGCGCGATCCCCATCGGCAAGCCCATGCCGGGGTCGAGGGCCCTGGTGATCAACGATCAGGGCAGGCCCTGCCCACCGCGCGCCGTGGGGGAGATCTATATCCGGACGCCGTATCGGTCTCTCGGTTATCACAACCGGCCGGACCTGACCCGCGAGGTCTTCCTCCCGAACCCCTTCAACGATGATCCGAAGGACCTCGTCTACAAGACCGGAGACCTCGGCCGCGTCCGCGAGGACGGCAACTTCGAGTTCCTCGGCCGGCGGGACGACCAGGTCAAGATTCGCGGTGTGCGGATCCAGCTGGCCGAGATCGAGGATCTCCTGCTCCGCCATCCGGCGGTGAGCGAGGCGGCAGTGGTGGACCGGGAGGACGAGAACGGCACCAAGTTCCTCTGCGCCTACGTGGTGCCGGCCGCCGACGTCGGCTCTTCGGAGCTGCGCTCGTTCCTCTCCGGCTACCTCCCGGACCACTCCCTGCCCGCGGCCTTCGTATCGCTGGAGAGCCTGCCCCGGACCCTCACCGGCAAGGTGGATCGCCGGTCGCTGCCGGCGCCGGAGAGGCTCCGCGCGCCGCGGGAGAGGGGCACGGCCGCTCCCCGGTCCCTCCTCGAGGAGGTCGTCGCCGGGATCTTCACCCGCGTCCTGGGGCTCGACCGAATCGGTGTCGAGGAGAGCTTCTTCGAGCTGGGCGGCCATTCGCTGCTCGCCACCCAGCTCCTGTCGCGCCTGCGCTCGACCTTCCGGGTCGAGGTGCCCCTGCGCGTCCTCTTCGCGGAGCCCACGATCGCTGGCCTGTCGCGCACGGTTCAGAGGCTCCTGCGGGATGGCGACCGGGGGCAGGTTCCCCCCCTCGCGCCAGTGCCTCGCGACCGGCCCCTGGAGCTCTCCCATGCCCAGGAGAGGCTCTGGTTCCTGGACCGCCTCCAGCCGGGAGCCGCGACCTACAACGTCCCCCTGGCGGTCCGTTTCCAGGGAGTGCTGAGCCCGCCGTCCCTGGCGGGGGCTGTCGCCGGCATCGTGCGGCGCCATGAGGCCCTGCGCACGACCTTCGCCGAGGTCGCAGGGCGCCCGGTGCAGCTCGTCTCCGGCTCCTGGTCTCCGGCAGTCGCGCTGGTGGACTTGCGCGGCCTGTCCGGCCAGGTCCGGGCCGCCGAGGCGGACCGGCTCGTCAACGAGGAGGCGCGGCGGCCGTTCGACTTGGAGAGGGGGCCCCTGCTGCGGCTGGCCCTGCTGCGGCTGGGGGAGGAGGAGCACCTGGGGCTCCTCACCCTGCACCACATCGTCTCGGACGCATGGTCCCTGGGAATCTTCGTGCGCGAGCTGGCGGCCCTGTACGGAGCCGCCGCGGGCTCCATCCCCTCCCCCCTCCCCGAGCTGCCCGTCCAATACGCCGACTTCGCGGCTTGGCAGCGGCGGTCGCTGACCGGAGAGGTGCTGGAGCGGGAGGTGGGGTACTGGAAGGAGCGCCTGGCCGCGACCGACGACGCCCTGGACCTGCCGTCCGACCGGCCCCGCCAGCCGCGGGCGAGCTTCCGTGGCGGCCGGCGCTGGCTGCACTTGAGCGAAGAGGCCGCGGCTGCGGTTCGGGCGCTGAGCCGCCAACACGAGGTCACGCCGTTCATGGTCCTCCTGGCTGTCTTTCAGTTACTGCTCTACAGCTACACGGGGCGTCTCCGAATGCGCACGGGTACGCCCATCGCCAACCGGAATCGGTCCGAGACCGAGGGCTTGATCGGCTTCTTCGTCAATACGCTGGTCCTGTGCGGCGACCTGGAAGGTGAGCCGGTCTTCCAGGACCTGCTGGCGCGGATCCGAGAGACTGCCCTGGACGCCTATGCCCACCAGGACGCTCCTTTCGAGAAATTGGTGGAAGAGCTGCGGCCGGAGCGGGACCTGAGCCGCGCGCCGCTGTTCCAGCTGATGTTTGTCTTCCAGAACGCGCCCATGCCGGTGTTGGAGCTCCCCGGCCTGCGGCTCGCGGCAGTGGAGACGCAGACCGGCGCCACCAAGTTCGACCTCACGGCCACCGTGCTGGACGAGCCGGGCCGCCTGCCGGTCGCCTTCGACTATGCCGCCGACCTGTTCGACGCCGTCACCGTCGAGCGGATGCTCGGCCACTTCGCGAATCTGCTCACGGCCGCGCTGGCAGACCCGGGACGGCCCATCGTGGAGCTACCCCTTCTTGCCCCCGCCGAGGTCGGGCAGGCACTGATCGAATGGAATGACACCCGGCGGGATTTCGGACCGCGCGACCTGGGCCTCTCTCGGCTCGTCGAAGAGCAGGTGGAGAGGACGCCGGGTGCCGCCGCCGTGACCTATGAGGGAGAGACCCTGACCTATGCGGAGCTCAACCGCCGGGCGAACCGGCTGGCTCGCTGGCTGCGGGCGCGGGGCGTTGGGCCCGAGGCCGCCGTTGGGCTCTGCGTGGAGCCGTCGCTTGAGGCGGTGGTGGGCGTGCTGGGTATCCTCAAGGCGGGTGGCGCCTACGTTCCCCTCGATCCGGCAGGCCCGCACGACCGCCTGGCCCTCATGGCGGAGGACGCCGGCGTCTCCTGCATCGTCCTTCCCGGGCACCTGGCGAACCGGGTCCCGGCGGGCGCCGATCGGGTCCTCCTGGAGGATTCCGGCGCCGGGGCCGCGATCCTGCCCGACGAGAGCCCGCTGCTCGGCGGCGAGCCCGGGAATCTCGCCTACATTCTCTACACCTCCGGCTCCACCGGCCGGCCCAAGGGCGTGGCGGTCGAGCACCGCCAGGTTCTCAACTACTGCTTTGCCATTCTAGAGAAGCTCCGGCCGGAGCCGGGCGCCAGCTTCGCCATGGTCCAGCCGCTGACTGTGGACTCGTGCGTCACGGTCCTGTTCCCATCTCTACTAAGCGGCGGGCACCTGCACGTGATCGCCCGCGAACGGGTTCTGGACGCCTGTGCGCTCGCCGACTACTTCGAGCGCCATCGGATCGACTGCCTCAAGATCGCCCCCTCCCACCTGGCTGCCCTGGGGACCGCCGCGTCTCCCGAGCGCCTGATGCCGCGCCGCTGGCTCATCATCGGCGGCGAGGCCTCGCGCCGGGACTGGGCGCACGGGCTGCAACGCCTGGCGCCGGAATGCGCGGTCTTCAACCACTACGGTCCGACCGAGGCCACGGTTGGGATGCTCATGCATCCGGTGGCCGGGGACTCGGGGACGTCACTCTCGGCCAACCTCCCGCTCGGCCGTCCGCTCGCCAACACCCGCGCCTTCCTCGTGGACGGATGGCTGGACCCGGTACCCCTCGGAGCGCCGGGAGAGCTGTGCATCGGCGGCGCCTGTGTGGCCCGCGGCTACGTCGGTCGCCCGGAGCTGACGGCCGAGCGGTTCCGCCCTGATCCGTTTTCCGGCGAGCCGGGAGCCCGCCTGTACCGCACGGGCGACCTGGCGCGCCAGCGGCCAGACGGCGCCGTCGAGTTCCTCGGGCGGACGGACCGCCAGGTCAAGATCCGCGGCTTCCGCATCGAGCTCGAGGAGGTCGAGGGAGCCATCGCGCGCCACCCAGCGGTGGCGGACGCTGTGGTCCAGGACTGGGAGGAGTCCCCTGGGGTCCGCCGGCTGGTGGCCTACGTCGTACCCGTCGGAGGGTCATTCTCTCCCGCCGAGCTGCGGGACTCCCTGCGCGAGCGCCTGCCCGAGGCCATGATCCCCTCGGGATTCGTGGTGCTCGACGCGCTGCCGCGGACGCCCCACGGCAAGGTCGACCGGCGCGCCCTGCCGGCGTACACAGGGGAGGACTGGGATGCGGAGGGTTTCGCCGCCCCTGGCTCGGCGGTCGAGGAGATGCTGGCCGGCATCTGGGCCGAGGTGCTGGGAGTGACCGCGGTGAGCACCAGCGACGATTTCTTTGCCGCGGGAGGCCACTCCCTGCTCGCCATCCAGATGGTCTCCCGGGTGCGTGAGGCCTTCCGGGTCGAGCTGCCGCTCCGCGATATTTTCGAGAGCCCGAAGCTGGCGGACTTGGCGCAGGGGATCGAGGCCGCGCTTCGGGCCGGAGCGGGGCTCCGCCCGACGCAGCCCGTCGAGCCCCTGCCGCGCGGCGGCGAGGTCCCCCTGTCCTTCGCCCAGCAGCGCCTCTGGTTCCTCGATCAGCTCGAGCCCGGCAGCCCCGCCTACAACGTCCCCTGGGCCCTGGACTTGCGGGGAGAGCTGCGCGTGCCCGCCCTGCGGGCGGCGCTGGCCGAGATCTGCCGCCGGCACGAGGTCCTGCGCGCCACCGTGGTGCCCCTCGACGGTCGCCCCTGGCAGCGCATCGGTCCGCCGAGGCCGGTGGAGGCCCGCGAGGTGGACCTGAGCGGCCTCGCCGCGGAGGTCCGCTCACGCGAGGCCCGCCGCCTGGCGCAGGAGGAGGCGGGCCGGCCCTTCCGTCTCGACCGCGGACCCCTGCTACGGGCGAGCCTCATACGCCTGGAAGAGCGCGAGCACCTCCTGCTGACCACGCTGCACCACTTCGTCACCGACGGCTGGTCGGCTCAGATCTTCTATCGCGAGCTCGCCACCCTTTACGAGGCGTTCTGCTCCGGCAGGCCGTCGCCATTCCCGGAGCTGCCTGTGCAGTATGCGGACTTTGCCCAATGGCAGCGGCAACGTCTGCAGGGAGAGACCCTGGCGACCGAGCTCGGCTACTGGCGGGAGCGGTTGCGCGGCGCGCCGGCCGTCCTGAGCCTCCCTGCGGACCGCCCGCGGCCGGCGGTCCGGACCTGGCGCGGCGCCCGCCTGCAGGACGAGTTGCCGGAGGAGATCGCTCAGGTCTTGTACCGCCTGAGCCGCCGCCAGGGAGCGACGCTCTTCATGACCCTGCTGGCAGCCTTCCAGGCGCTCCTTCACCGCTACAGCGGCGAGGAGGATCTCTGCGTCGGCACGCCGGTGGCGGGTCGCGACCGGCTGGAGATCGAGGGGCTGATCGGCCTCTTCGTCAATACCCTGGTGCTGCGCTCCAGCCTGGTGGGGGAGCCAGACGTTTGCGAGCTCCTCGCCCGGGTCCGCGAGTCCGTCCTCCAGGCGCAGGTTCACCAGGCCTTGCCCTTCGAGAAGCTGGTCGACGAGCTTCAGCCCGAGCGCAGTCTCAGCCACTCGCCGCTCTTCCAGGTGATGTTCGTTTTCCAGAACGTGCCGCGGAAGGCCCTGCGAGTGGAGGGCCTGGAGGTGAGCCCCCTTGCCACCGAGAGTGGCGCCGCCAAGTTCGATCTGACCCTCACCGCCTGGGAGGAGGGCGGCCGGCTCGCCCTCGCTCTCGAATACGCTACCGAGCTGTTCGACGCGGCCTCGGCGACCCGCATCCTGGAGCATTTGCGGGAGCTGCTGCGCGGCATGGCCGACGATCCGGAGCGCCGGGTGGCGGACTTGCCGCTCCTGACGGCGGCGGAGCGCCACCAGCTCCTGGTCGCCTGGAACGACACGGCGGTGTCGCGGCCCGACGGACCCTGCGTCCATGACCTGGTCTGTGCCCGGGCGGAGCAGATGCCGGAAGCCGTGGCGCTCGAGTCCTCGTCCGGCGAGCGGGTCACCTACCGGGAGCTCGGTGTGCGCTCCCGCCGCCTCGCCCGCCGGCTGCTCTCTCTTGGCGTGGGGCCCGACATGCCGGTGGGGCTCTGCGTCGCGAGGTCGCCCGATCTGGTATCGGGGGCCCTCGGGATCCTGGAAGCGGGCGGGGCCCTCCTGCCTCTCGACCCCACCTATCCGGAGGAGCGGCTGACCTTCATGATGCGCGACAGCGGCGCTCCCGTGCTGGTCACCCGGCGCGACCTGATGCCGTCGCTGCCGGCCGGAGCGCGGGCTGTCTATCTGGACGAGCCAGGCGAGCCCGGGGACGGAGAGGGCGAGCCCCTCCGGCATGCCGCGCCCGATCTGGACAACTTGGCCTACCTGATCTACAC
>Ga0075436_100002397_pt1 | contig 12924 bp, 9 predicted proteins | sample RhiMethybrSRZTD5_FD_75303 | JGI IMG/M metagenome (GOLD analysis project Ga0075436, IMG submission 75303) | Populus rhizosphere microbial communities from Tennessee, USA - Rhizosphere MetaG P. TD hybrid SRZTD5 | ecosystem: Host-associated > Plants > Roots > Rhizosphere > Soil | place: USA...
CCCAGCAAATGGAAGGGGCCGCCCACCCGGTTGGTCTTGGCTTTGTCACCATGGGTGAGGTCATCCATCAGGCGGCACCAGGTCCAGCCCGGCGACACCGAGTTCACGCGAATCTTGTCGGCGGCCAGATCCATGGCTTCATTGCGCGTGAGCTGCAGAATCGCAGCCTTGGTGACCGGATAGAGCCAGCGGCCAGTCTGCGCTACCTTGGCGCTTATACTGCCAAAGTTCACCACCGCGCCGCCGCCGCGCTTGATCATGTGGGGGCGCACCACTTTCAGCATCATCACGCCGCCAACCACATTCACGTTGTAGCTTTCCAGCCAGTCCTTGCGCGTGGAGTTGAGGGCGTCGTCTATATAAACACAGGCCAGGTTAACCAGAAAATCCACGCCGCCGAAGGTGGAAACGGCACGCTCGACACAGGTGGCAATCTGGGCGTCGTCGGCCAGATCGGTTTTGACGAAAAGCACATCTTTGCCCAACTCCTTGGCTACAGCTTGGCCGCCAGTCTCGTTGACGTCGGCAATCACGACCTTGGCGCCTTCACGCTGAAACGCGCGCACCACGGCCGCCCCGATCAGGGTTGCTCCGCCGGTGACGATGCTTACTTTACCTTTCAGTCCATCCATGCTGTGCTCCGTGCTGACTGCCGGTTTTGGGAAGGCAAACCGTATCACGCCGCTCCGTGGCTGAACAAGTACGCCAAATGCGTTTGGCCTGACGAGTGCATTTTGCGGCTGCGGCAGGATTGGGGTTATAGTATGCAACCTGCAACGGCAGCGAAGCGGTACCAGAACTACCCGGAGAGCCACAGGAGCGAGCACATGCGCAAAATCGCGATCATCGGCGGGGGACAATCGGGATTACAGCTGGGGTTGGGCTTGCTTCAACATAAGTATGAAGTGACGATGGTGTCCAACCGCACACCTGAGCAGATTTTTCAAGGTCGCGTTAGCTCCAGCCAGTTCATGTTTCACGATTCCCTGCAGAACGAGCGCGACCTGGGCATTAACTTCTGGGAAAAGGAATGTCCCACGACGGAAGGAATCGCCTTCACCATTCCCGGCCCCAACCGCGGCAAGGCGCTGTTCTGGGAGTCGAAGCTGGACCACTACGGGCAGTCCGTGGACCAGCGTGTGAAGTTTTCGGGATGGCTGAAGGAATTCGCCAAGCGCGGCGGCAACCTGGTGATTCAGGATGCCGGTCCCAAGGACGTGGACCAATACAGCCAAAGCAACGACCTGGTGATTGTGGCCGCCGGTAAGGGCGAGATCAACCGCATGTTCGAGCGAGACGCGGAGAAATCTCCCTTTGGTCAGCCCATGCGTGCGCTGGCTCTTACTTATGTGAAAGGCATGGTGCCACGGAAACCCTTCACTGCAGTGTCGTTCAACCTGCTTCCGGGGGTGGGCGAGTACTTTGTTTTTCCCGCGCTGACCACCACCGGTGCTTGCGAAATCATGGTCTTTGAGGGCGTGCCGGGCGGGGCGATGGATTGCTGGGCGGATGCGAAGACCCCGGAGCAGCATCTGGCCAAGAGCAAGTGGATTCTGGACACATTGATGCCGCTTGAGGGCGAGCGCTGCCGCGACGTCGAACTCACCGACGATAACGGCATTCTGACCGGCCGATTTGCCCCGACGGTAAGGAAACCAATCTGTAAGCTGCCTTCTGGGAAGCTGGCGCTGGGGATGGCTGACGTGGTGTGCACCAATGATCCCATTACCGGGCAAGGATCAAACACGGCCAGCAAAGGCGCCAAGATCTACCTGCAATGCATTCTCGACCGCGGCAACAAGCCGTTTGACGCAGCCTGGATGCAGGAAACTTTCCACCAATTCTGGAAGTACGCGCAGTGGGTAACGCGCTGGACCAATTCCCTGCTGGTTCCGCCGGAGCCCCAGATCCTGCAATTGATGGGGGCTGCCAGCCAGATTCCGCGATTGGCGTCCAAGATCGCCAACGGTTTCAATAACCCGCCTGACTACGCGCCCTGGTGGTTCGATGGCAAGGAAGCGGAAAAACTCATCAATGGTATGGCGGCAGCGGCCGTCTAAAAGGCGAGAGCGGCTACAGCAAAAGCAAACATCGTCTGTTGTGAATTTCAACGAACCGTCATTTTCCGCTGTTGACCCGCCCGAATTTCTGCTCAGGCTCTTGACTTTGATTCTGCTCCGTTGTTGAATAAGCCGCTTTCTTTCAGACCGGTGCCCGCGTTTGTTCAATGGTGGCCGGCCGATCACCGGGCCAGCAATAATACGCAACTATTTCCGTCAAAAGAACTCAGTATTCGCGTGGGGTGAGTGCTGAGGTGCGATTCAGTTAGCAAATACTAGCTGGAGCAGCGTTGTCCCGAGACGTCTGTTGTCGCTTTCAACACATATTAGAAGGTGCTGCGAGCCGAATCACCGCTGAAGGGGGAAAAATGCGCCGAACATCGCTTCGTCTGCTGGGTGCCGCGTGTGTGATTGCTCTGTTCTCTTGCCTGGTTGCCGCACAGGAACTGGCCACACTGAAAGTGACCGTACAGGACCAGACCGGGGCCGTTATTCCCGGCGCCACGGTCACGGTTAAGAACACGCAGACCGGAGCGCAGCGCACCGACACCACCGAATCCCACGGACTCTCCGTCATTCCCGGACTCCCCGCCGGCAGCTACCAGCTCAGCACTGACGTTAAAGGATTTACTCCGTTGAAGATGCCAGTCGCGCTCTCGGTAGGCCAGACGGCGTCGCTGACCGTCACCCTGGGCATCAGCGTGAAGCAAGAGGTGGAAGTGCAGGAAACGGCGCAGGGCATTGATACCGAGCAATCGGAAGTCAGCCAGGTGATTGACACCCCGAAAATCAACGACCTGCCGATTTCAGGCCGTGATTTCATTGATTTCGTGCTGCTTACACCGGGTGTGGACGTAGGCCGCAGCACCGCCGTGGGCTCGCAGTCGCCTTTCACCGAGACGGTGCTTAAATTGAGCTTTGGCGGTATCCGCGAGAGCCACAGCTCGTTTTTCGCGCTCGACGGAATTGATTACACCACCAGCATTTCCGGCGTGCAGCGCGTCAGCCCATCGCAGGACTGGGTACAGGAATTCCGCGTGGTGGACAGCCCCTACACCGCCGATAATGGCCGCAACCTGGGCTCGGTGGTCAACACGGTCACCAAATCAGGCACAAATAGTATTCATGGCGCAGCCTACGAGTACTTCCGCAACAACAATTTGAACGCCAAGAATCTGCTCTCCGCTCCTGGTTTCAATACCTTGCGGTCCAACCTGTTTGGAGCGGAGGCTGGCGGGCCAGTCCGCAAAGACAAGAACTTCTACTTTCTGGGATATGAGGGACAGCGACGCGCTGAATCCCCCCTCTATTCCTCATTCATCCTGCATTGCGTAGATACCCCAAACTGCCTGGGACCGGGCACGCCCAGCATCAACCAGGTGAAGCAAATGCTGGGGTTGCAGCCGGAAAACCTGGGCTCGCTTTTGCAAATTGATAACTATGACAAGTTTATCGCCAAGACCAATAACACGCTGAGCCAGAACACGTTTCTGAACGTCAGCTATCTGTTTAACGACTCGCGCAAGCAGAACGTGCGCGGTGCGGCGCCGGGAGAGGGCCTGCCTTCCTCCTACCGCGATAATCCGGTGCGCGACCAGACGCTGTACAGCAATTTGATCCACGTTTTCAGCCATGATCTGACCTCGGAAACGCTGGCGCAATATAACAAGCGCACATTCAACCTGCAGCCTAAGGGTCTGGGCTTTGAGCCGGCATTGGGGATCCCTGACCTGATGTCGTCGGGCGGATTTGTAGGCAGCGTGCGCTTCTACCGCGAGCAGCACTTCCAGACCGCCGAGAACCTGACCTATACCCGCGGCAGCCACACCTTCAAGTTCGGGGGCAGCTTCCAGCCGGTATGGACCAGCACGCAAGTGACGCTGTTCAGCCCCGGGTTCGCCATCTTCGCCCCGCAAAGCTTCTTCGGGGTAGGCCCTTTCCAGGGCCTTCCGCCGGGCAGCCCAGTAGCATTTCTTTTCCTCGAGCCACGCTCGCTATTCGGCCAGCAAATTCCCAGCCGCGATCCCAATTTCGAGAACGGTCTCTACGCCGGTCCCAGCCAGCAAACCTTCAATAACGCCACCTCGCTCAACTACCTGCACACCATGTATTCGACGTATGCGCAGGACCAGTGGAAGGCGCGTCCCAACCTGAGCTTTAACTTCGGCCTGCGCTATGACGTGGACAAGATGCCCTCCGCCAGCGACGTAAAGATTCAAGGCGCATTCCATCCCACCAATTACGGCAACGTGCAACCACGCGTGGGATTTGCCTATTCCTTCAACGGGGGCAAGGGGGTGGTGCGGGGGGGCGCGGGGCTGTTCACCGGCCCGTTCGTGTACAGCGACATCATGGTGAGCTGGATCGGGGCGTCAGAATTCAGCTACATGAACCAGCCGCTGCTGCCGGAATTCGCCAATCCCAGCCAGAACCTGATTGGCTTTGGCGCGTCCGGCGCGGTGGGCGCGTGCAGCACCAGTGTTGTTCCTGGACTCTGCCTTCCCGACCCCGTTTTCCTCCGGCAGACGTTCATGAATTTTGTCAAAACCGGAGCCTATCCGGCGCCAAGCAACCTGGTGCAGGTGCCGCTCGGCTATGCGGCCCGCAAATTCCCGCAGCCGTTGTCGGAACAGGCCAGCCTGGAAGTGGAACATCAAATCGGCAAGGATTGGTACGCTTCCGTGGGCTACCAGTGGATGCATGCCGACCGCTTGCCGGTCTATTCCAGCATCAACGGGCTCCCGCTGCCGGGCTGCGATCCCCTGGTAACTTCAGGCTGCAAGCAAGGCTTCAGGCCCGCCGACCCCAACTTTGGTTTCGTACTTTATGTGAAGCCCATCGGGTTCTCCATTTACAACGCCGGAACCGCCACTTTGCGCAAAACCTTTTCGCACCATTTCAACGTACTGGCTAACTACACGTATTCGAAGTCCATTGACATTTCCACTACCGTCAACTTGCCCAACACGCCGGAGAACTACCTGTTCCCGCAGTATGACCGCGCGGTGGGTGACAACGATGTTCGTAACCGTTTTACCCTGGCGCTGCTGACGGATACGCCCCAGCAGTGGCCGCGCCTGGTGCGCGATTTCAAGTTTTCACTGCTGAACAACCTGCAAAGCGCGCGCTATTTCACCATCAATACGGGGTTTGACAGCAACGGCGATATTTTCCCCTTCCCTGACCGGACGGGCATAAGCGCCCGCAATGCTTACAGGGGCGATCCGTACTACGATACTGACTTCCGCGTGCAGCGCGTTTTCCCTATTTCAGAGCGCGTGAAGACGGAAGCCAGCCTGGAGATCTTCAACCTTTTCAACCGGCCGAATGTGCTGGATGTGGACCACGTTTATGGCGCGCCCGACTTCATTGGCCCTGCGCCGCAATTCTTTGGCGATCACATCTCCAGCCCCGCGAACCCCAGCTTCGGTTCGCCGAAGTTTGTTTCGCCGGCCAGGGAGCTGCAACTGGCCCTACGGTTCACGTTCTAGGTCCATTACGAGATTGAGCGCGAATTGATTGAGCAACAAGGCGGCGGGGGCAAGAGACCGAGGTTTCGGAGGGCTCTGCTTCAAACGAGCCGTAAAGAATGCGAACATATTGAGCTTTAGCCCTGAGGCTGGGTTCATCTAAACGCATCCCTCAGCGGCTGAAGCAGGATTCTCTCTAGGCGGAGCGACGGCATGGCTGAAGCCATGCCCTTTCGAAAGAAACAAGCTCCCGGTGCGGCTCAAGCCGCGCGCATTCAAAAAAGGACTCCAAAGAGTCTTTTTCGCAGGCCCTAGAGCCGCGCTCCTCTTGGAGGAAACTGCTGTTCGGCGGAATAAGATTGAGGTGCTGCCAATCGTGGTGAAACCTTATACCGCAGTAGGGCTCATCCCTTCGGTACGCGGAATCCGGCGCCGCAAAGATATCAAGATCAACCTGGAGCACCTGAAGCACCTGGTGAAGGCGGCGAGCTGGCTTTCCGCGCTCGACATTCCCGTCCGCCTGATTGCCTTCCCAGAAGGAGCGCTGCAAGCCTTCAATGACGAGGTGCTCGACCTCGACCACGTTAAATTTGCTCGTGAGTGTGCCATTGATATCCCCGGGGAGGAAACCGAGGAACTGGGCACAATCGCCCGCGAATATGACGCCTTCATCATGGCCCAGGCCAAGGCACGCCATCCCGACCTGAAGGATCGCTACTTTAATGTGGGCTTTATTCTTGATCCCAAAGGCAAGGTGATCCTGCAGCACTACAAGGTTTCGCCGTTATTTCCCGTGGAACACTCTGTGTGCCCGCATGATGTCTACGACTGGTGGGTGGAAAAATACGGGCGCACGTTAGACGCGTTCTGGCCCGTTGCGGAAACGGCGATTGGACGCCTGGGCATCATGATGGCCAACGAGGGCTCGTATCCCGAGAATGCCCGCGCGCTGGCGCTCAACGGCGCGGAAGTGGTCTACCGCGCATCTTACCCCCATCCCGCCACCGGCAACGAGATTTTTGAAATCCAGAGCCGTGCCCGGGCCTTGGACAACAATTTTTATGTCGTTGCGCCCAATATGGGCACGTACTACCTGTTCCCCGAGGAGACCATGCCCATTGATACCTTCGGCGGCCGGTCGTTCATCATCAACTACAAGGGACAGATCGTAGGCCGGCAGGACTATGGTGGAGGGTCAACTTATGTCGCCGGCGTCGTGGACATCGAAGCCCTGCGCGATCACCGGGCCCGGGCACAGTGGGACAACTGGCTCAAAGACCTGCGCACCGAACTTTACCAGATCCTTTACGAGCAGCCCATTTATCCAAAGAACCTTTACCTGAAGCGCGCTCCCATGAAGCATGCCGAATACCGGGAAAAGGTCATCAAACGGCAGATTAAGCTGATGCACGACCGCGGTATTTGGAAAAAACCGGAACGGTAGGCACTCGTCACGTTAGGGTTCTTCGTCAGGCGGACCGGCGGCCCCGGCAAGATCCTGAGGCTTGATCTTCTCGGTGTTGAACTTGGCCGCGCGGTCGCGCATGGTCTTCAGAACTTCCTCCAGGGGAGGCGGCTCGCCCTTGATCCAACGCAAGGGATTGATGCGCGCCACCACAAAGGCACGCAAATAGGGACTGACCAGGCCCCGCTCCTTGAGCTTTTTCACGGCGGCGGCAACTTTTTCCTCCAGGTCGAGCACCATCGCGGCACGTTTCTCGTGAAGTTTGATGGCGGCGCGCAGCGGCTCATCGCTTAGCGTTTCAAGCCGGCGGAGAATAGGGTGATAGGCGCCGCCGCCGAAGCGCGGCAGGCGCTCGTAACACACTCCCAAAGTAACGAAAGCGGCCTCGTCCAAATAGAAGGCAAACTGCGACTCCGGGCGCGAAGAATCGTCTTCGAGCAGCCCGCGGTAGATGCGAATCACCTCCAAGGACTTCTCTTTCAAGTTGTGCGCTTTCTCGGTATTCAGAGCGAGAATCTGCCAGGCCACCTCGGGCTCGGCAACGATCAAAGCGGCAATGGATTTGGCTCCCAGGCGGCGCATCGCTTCCAAACGATGGCGGCCATTGGGAGTCCAGAAACCAGCGCCGTTGGGCGCGACAACCGCGATCACAGGATCGAGAAAGCGCCCGGTGCGGTTAATGACGTCGGCCAGGCGCTTGTGGTGGGCGTCGGAAAGGTCGCGCTGAAAAGGAGTGGGCTCGATGGCGCCGATGGGCAAAATCGCGAGCAGCACAGGGTGGGCGCCGAGTGGTTCTTTATATATGCCCACCACGCAGCCGCCAGTCTTTTCCACCAGGTCGGAGGCAGAACTCGCCGGTCCTTCCAATTTTTCCAGGCGACATTCTCCGGCGGTTAGGCCCTTGGTACCAGGCTTAGCTTTGCGGGGACGCCGCCGTGCGGGTGCACGTTTTGCCATGGGCAAGCATTGTACTCGCCGGCTCAACTGCGTGGTCGAAGGCGAGCCCAGCCGCTAGCGCCGGGCGGCGAGCGTATTCGTATCCTTTTTAAGCAGATTGGCCGCCTGCGCCAGCGTCAGGTGGTCAGGTACCCGCTGGTAGTCCGAGCGAATGTCTTTCTCACGCACGGCGATGGTTTTGAAGAATAGCGCTTTACCGTTCATCTGGACGTTCATGTAGGTGACATCCCAGTAGCCGGGGGAAAACTCGGTCTGCTTTACTTCGAAGGTGCCCCCCTTGTCGAGGTGGCCGAGCAGGCCGGCGGCGAATTTTACTTCCTGGTTGAGGTGGCCGTTGATCTCGACCAGTCGCTGCTTCCGCAGATTGAGCCAGAGCGAGCCCACCATATCGTGGAATACCGCCGCTTTTCGCGAGTTGGGATGAAATTTTGGGTTGGGCCGGAAATTGAGCTTTGCCAGGTCGCCGCTGCGGCCAGCGTAGGTGTAGAGGAACGCGTCAGGCAGCATCTTCATGAGGTCTTGCGCCTGGCTCACGTCATTGCGAATGGCTTGCCAATCCTTGCGCTGCTCATCGGGATCCGAAAGCAGCTTCTGAATACGCTGGTTGTCTTTCGCCCGCTCCCGCGAGGTTAGCGGACGTCCGTTTATAGCCAAAAGTCGCCGTACCCAGCCCTGGGGGGTCTCAATAATCTCCTCCGTCCGGGTACCGGTGGCAGGCTGAGTTTCCTGCAAGCGGAACATCCAGTGGCTGTGATCCTGGTTTTCGGCTTGCAACTCGTGGGCAATGACCTGCCGCACCAACTCATTCGCGGGGACCTGCTGCCCCGCTTGGCCAGGAATGGCCGGGCAAACCAGAGCCAGCGAAATAAGACTCCGCCAGATGATTGCCCGTTCCATAGTGCAGTTAGACGAAGTCACTCGAGCCCGTGTTGCCGGCCGTAAGTCAACAGGCAGAAGCAGCCGTGGGCAGGAGAAGATGAAGTAGTTGCAAGCTGAATTCATGTGTGACCGCAGAGGGCCGAACGTAGGTCCGTCAAGGCTTTCGACTACTGCGCAAATGCTTCCTCACGCGCTACAGAATGGGAAGTGCGACCACTCGAATTGGCCTACATACCTGCGAGGCCTCTGGCAAAAGCCGGTGGTGTAGGAACCCAGCGCAGGTCCTGCCGCAGTAAAACCGAAGCCCCGCACGCCAGTGAGCGGGGCTTTGCGCCACGGATTAGGAACAAACGGCCTCTACCGGCCATCCCTGCCGCGGTCATCGCGGTCCCGCCGCTGATAATCACGATCGCGGTGATCGCGATTGCGCGTTCTGTACGCATCACCATCACGGTCTCGGTCCTGGCTGCGGTAGTTCTTGTCGTTACCCTCACGATAGTAGCTGCCGTTGCGATCGCCGTTGTTCCGGGCACCGTCATCATCGCGGCTCTGGTGCTGGCTATAGACCGTCCGGTTGTTATTGTCGCGGCCTCTGACCCAGCCTTGGTCCTGTGCGAACAAAGCACCGCTAAGCCCAACTGCCAGTGTGGCGGTTGCCAATATCCATTTAAAGCGATTCATATGGCCCTCCAGTTTTCGCTCGATCTCTTGCCACACGATTGGATGAAACACGCCAGCGGCGGAACGTAACAATTGGTCAAGGAAATGTTAAGTGTTGTAAAGAAGCCGAGGAGGCGCGATTGGAAGGCGCTAGGGCCGGCGCTTCTGGCGGCAACGCTTGAGCAGCCGCTTGGAGTTGGCGAGCCCGTGGGAACGCCTGACGCGACTCTTCGACGCACCGCCGACTTCGGCCTGCGCAGGAGCACTTTTCGGGGTGGTGAGCCGCGCCACTTCTTTGAGGAGAACGTCGGGTGGACTGCCTTTGGAAACGACACCGTCCACACTCGCCATGAGCGCTTCGGGCACTTGCCCGGGAAAGCCGGAGAACAAAAGGATGGGAATCTCAGGGTGCCGGCTACGGAGCTCTTTGGCAACCTCGCTGCCGTCCATTCCTGGCATCTGAAAATCAAGAACGACGAGGTCAATCCGCTCCTGGCTGACAATCTCCAGCCCGGTGGGGCCATTCTCTGCGGTGAAGACGCGGAAGTCTCGTGATTCGAGTATCGCCTTGCGGATGGCGAGGCCTAAGACATTGTCGTCAATGCACAGGACGGCAGGAAAATGGGACACGCTTAGGCTCCCCAGGTTAACGTGACTGTAAGCTGGAGCAAGACTTAGGTCAATGCCCAAAAATTGGGCAGGACGTCAGAAAATCTCCTTTATTTGCCTAGTTTTGCACAAGCAGAGGCCAAGCTCGCGACCAGGTTGTGGAGCGCGGACGTGCCGATACACCCATTCCCTTTCGTTACTTGTAGGCCATGGCGGTGCGCTGCACAATCTCCCGGAACTGGAGGGAGTTATGAATAAAACGGTCAGAACCACTCTAAGTCTTTTCCTTGGTATGGCCCTTTTGAGCGCAGTGGCCCTGGCCGGGGTTAATGGAACTGCCGCCAAGAAGGACAACAAGGATCAGAAGGAACATCACAGTCGGCTCGCGAAGGCGGCATTCTGGCGCCATCACCACAACGAGAAAAACTCCGCTAAGCCTCAGGCCCATCAGTCGCAACCAAAAAAGGCCTCGGTTGACGCGCCAAAAAGCACGCCAAAGGCGGTAAAGGAGGCCAACAACAAGCATGTCCAGAAGAATGCGGAGCAGGCCAGCAGCAAGCATGTTCAGAAGAACGCAACCCATGTCAGCAAGTTGAGCCCGTCCTCGGCCAAGAAGGCGCCGGCTCACAAGGTTGCCAGCGCCCACAAGGCGGGGAAAATGGCACCTAAGCAGCACGCCGCTAACACTCGCAAAACAGTGAAGCACCACACCGCGGCGAAGAAGTCCATGCCGCAAGAGAAGGCGCAAACGCGCACCACGGCTTCACTAAACCAGTAAGCTGGCCGTCGAAGAAATCGAATACGGATCAGGCAAGGGGGACAGATGTTAAGTCCCCCTTTCGCTTTCAAGCGACAGGCAGCCCGGTTGCGAGTCACGGGAAAGCGCACGGCCGACTCGCGCCAACTGCCATTCCCTTCCCACCCCTCTGGACAGGCGGTGCCGCATTACCCGATACTCCGGAACTGCGGCAGAACTTCCGAATTGTCCAGAGGTAAACCATTGAGGTATCGCGGACTTGTGTTGCTGGTTTGCGGCGTACTGCTGTGCGCCGGCGGGGCACTGGGGCAAACGGGGAGTCTGAACTCATTTTATGAAGCGGGCCTGAAACGAAACGGCATTGTCGGCAGCCGCCTGGTGCTGCTCGACGGCGCGAACCTGGCTTTTGAGGATTCCTACGGATATGCCCGCCTCGGCACCCGGCAACCGGTGGACGCGAATACAGCCTTCCACTGGGCTTCCATCACGAAGACTTTTACGGCGATCGCCATCATGCAACTGCGCGATCACGGCCGGTTGAAGCTGGACGATCCGGTGGTCAAATACATTCCGGAACTGGCCGTCGTCCATGATGCCTGGGGACCGGTGAGTGCCATTACCATTCGCCACCTGCTTACGCACAGCAGCGGGTTCCGCAATCCTACCTGGCCCTGGAGCGGAGATCAGCCCTGGTACCCGTTTGAGCCGACGCAGTGGTCGCAAATTGTCGCCATGCTGCCTTACACTCAAGTAGAGTTCACGCCCGGCACCCAATACAGCTACTCCAATTTGGGCTACGTGTTCCTGGGGCAGATCATCGAGCGCCTGAGCGGCGACGATTACGAGGTATATGTGGACAAGAACATCCTCAAGCCGCTCCAGATGTACCACAGCTACTTCGATAAGGCGCCGTATCATCTGTTGCAGTACCGCTCCGCCAGCTATGAGTTGAAGGGTGGCAAAATCAGGGAACTGCCCTTCGACTTCGATACTGGAATAACCGTCTCCAATGGCGGCCTGAACGCCCCGTTGTCTGACATGGTGAAATACCTGAACTTTCTGCTGGGCGAGCCTGCCGGGACACCGATCTACGATGAGGTGCTGAAACGGGCTTCGCTGCAGGAAATGTTCCAACCGCAGCTTAAGACAGTTGCTTCGCCGGGTGATCCTGCCAATGGCCCCGATGAGAAGGATTCCATGGGCCTGGGAGTGTTCGTGCGGCGAGAGGGGGGACACCGGCTCATCGGACACGCGGGAGAACAAAACGGTTTCATCAGCCACTTCTACATAGATCCCGAATCACGCCGTGCCTACATCGTGGCCTATAACACCGCGGCTTATGATGCAGGACAGAACACCCAGGTGTTCGATCGCGAGTTGCGCGACTACCTGATCCAGCACTTTTTGCTGGACTCAACCGGTCGGTGACGCGGCCCCTCTTCCGTTCAGGCCTTGAAGAGTTCGGCTTGCGGCTTCGAGCTTAGCGAGTTCGGCTTGGCGCCCGCCAAAAATCGTGACTTTGACCAAGGCGAAGTCGTAGTGATTGTTATAATTACTCCAAGCGTGGTGGGAGTAGCTCAACTGGCAGAGCACCGGACTGTGGCTCCGGACGTTGTGGGTTCGATTCCCATCTCCCACCCCACAACCACCTGATTCTAAAGCTGAAAAATTAGCAAGTGTCCAAAAAGTGTCCGTTAACGGCCGGGGACTTCTTCTTCAGCAGAAGCGTATTCAGCCAACGCTGCACTGAAAATGGTCTTACTTGAGTAATTGCGAACCCGCCCCATTGGGGAGTGATGTGGTTCCGAAACCAGGGACGGTAGAACGTTCGTGTTGATACCTCCCAGGTAATTCATCGGCGAGATATTGTTCAATGATTTGGCCGAAGGATGCCGGGTTGAACGACGGCTGTTGATTCGCCATTCCCCTGTACTCCTCCGCCACACGCAGCTACGAGGAGCTGGAAAGGTTCGCGCAGGAGATGCAAGGCGTGCTCAATTCCGCGAAGGGCAGCAATGACTGACGCGTGAAGGAACTCTAAATAGCACAGCACTGGTCCAGCACTCC
>Ga0075436_100002398_pt1 | contig 12922 bp, 6 predicted proteins | sample RhiMethybrSRZTD5_FD_75303 | JGI IMG/M metagenome (GOLD analysis project Ga0075436, IMG submission 75303) | Populus rhizosphere microbial communities from Tennessee, USA - Rhizosphere MetaG P. TD hybrid SRZTD5 | ecosystem: Host-associated > Plants > Roots > Rhizosphere > Soil | place: USA...
GTTGTCCTGGGTGACGGCGGATTCGGTACCCGGTTTCCCAAAAGCTCTGATTCCCCAGACATGGGGTGATTTCGGGCCCAGGCTCTCCGTGGCCTACAAGATCAGCGACAAATGGGTAGTACGCGGCGGTTACGGCATGTTTTACTGGCCCATGCCGCTGTCTCAGATTCTCCAGAGCTCGAGGGGCAATCCACCACTGAACCTTTATTTCGAGAATCACGTGGATTCCAAGAATGGCCACGTGCCCAATTATTCACTGCTCGATGCGCCGGCTTCGAGCGACTTTCTTCCGAATGCCACTGTAAACGTCAACGGCGTGCAGGCTATCGGCGCGGGAAGCCTGGGAATCGTGATCTTCGACCCACACAACTGGGCGGATGACCGGATGCAGCAGTGGACCTTGACCGTCGAGCGCGAATTGATGAGGAACACATCGCTGCGGTTGACCTACGTTGGTAATCACGGCAGCAACCTGGAGCAGATCCAGAATTGGAACAGCGCGGAATCCGCATGGAATTACCAGACGCGGACCGGGCTCCAGATTCTGCCGGGTGGGATCGGCACCGACGCCCGGCGGGGCAACCCGAACTGGCAGGGTATCGAGTCATCGCATGTGGGCTATTCGAATTCGAATTCGTTCCATGCGGAGGTTCAGCGCCGCTTCTCGAGCGGTCTGAGTTTCCAGTGGTTTTACGTCTATAGCCACATTCTGACTACCAGCGATGAGGGCGGGTTCGGCGATGGGGCCGGTGGTGCGACGGTGTTCCAGAACCAGCAGATTCTCGGTGAGCCGAACCTGACCGAGAGCCAGAGGCTCAAGCTGGCATACTACAACACGGCCGGGGTTCCGCCCCACCTGATTAGCTGGAACGGCATCTATGAGCTGCCGTTCGGCAAGGGCAAGCGCTTCGCGAGTCACGTCAGCCGCGCCATGAACGAGCTGGTGGGCGGATGGCAGATCGCATTTATCGGCACCTGGCGGAGTGGGTTCTGGATGGGCGTGAACAACAGTGACTACCTGTTCGGAAACCCGACCCTCGACGCCAGCCAGCGGCTGACCATGAACATTTTCGGACACAACCAGATGCTGTACTTCAAGGGCGACTTCGATCCAACGCAGGCCACCAACGTCAATCTCAGCTCGCTGGAGGCGCTGGTGCCAGCAGACCGAACCCAGCGTGTCTTGCGCCCGCTCTATTACCTGTCGAACGGAACACCGGTGTTCAACAACAACCGGCTTCCGTTCACCCTGGCGAACGGCCAGGTAGTTCAGACTTCTATCGCAGACAATCTCAACTGGAACTCGCAAAATTTCTTCCTCGGGCCGCGCTCGTGGAACGAGGATCTTTCGTTCTTCAAGTACTTCGACATCACCGAGAGAATGAGGGTGCGTTTTACCGGCGACTTTTTCAATTTCTTCAACCATCCGAACGACGTGAACCCCAATTCGACTACGGGTCTGGTCAACCTCAGCGTGCAGGCGAACGATCCGCGCATCATTCAGTTCTCGGCGCGACTGGAGTTCTGATATGGAGCGACCCTGTCAAGCCCTCAGAGGCTTGAAAGTCTGAGTTCGTTACACGCGCGGTGCATACGTGTGGGGCCCGCGCGGCAAGTGGCCCAGCTAAGGAACTGTTGCAACTTGAGCGCTGGGGATCTGGTAGAGGGACCCATGACAGGGCTTTGTGAAGCGGGATTGAAAGTGTGCGTTCCAGCTCAATTGCCTCTCCATCTCCCGGAAAAATTTATCGAAACCTCCATCACGTTTTCTAATCTATTTTTGCAAGCGATCATTTGAAGGCGAGCTCCTGTGGCCTATACCAGACTAGTTCTTATGACGCTCCGCGGCCTGCCGACCACAGTCTTTCCAACTCAACCACCATCTGAGAGAAAAAGTGATGTCTACTGTTCAAACTCCGAAAGCCGAAAGCTCCTCTGGATTTCGATTGGACGTGCCACTGCACAACTTGCTGACGCAACCGGGATTACGAACAACCGTGCCCCCCGCCAGCGAGCCGGAAAAGTTGCCCAATCCGGTGTTCCCGCAGTACCCAGAACTGTTGGGCGACGACGGAGAAGGGCCGCCGATGCCACCTCCCAAACGCCACTACAGCGCGGAACACATAACGCGGGCCATGCGGGGCTGGGCTGTGCCCTGGCTGAAGTCTCGCATACTGCCCGGTGATTTTCATCCGATCATTGCCTATCTGTTCACCGAGTGGAAGTGTAATCTCGACTGTCACTACTGCTGGGCCTTTGACAATCGCGTCCAAGGAATGACGGAAGAGATTGCCAAGCGCTCCATTGATTGGCTGCGCGATACAGGCGCGGGCGTTCTGGCGCTGATGGGCGGAGAGCCGCTGCTGCGTCCGCAATTCGCGCACAAGGTTTGCTATTACGCGGCCAAGAAGGGGTTTTGGATTTATGTCCCGACCAATGCCCGCCTGCTCCGCCCTCAAGTAACCGACTGGCTCGCGGATGCCGGAGTTGCGACCTTCAATTTCGCGGTCGACGCCGTCGACGAAAAGCCCGGCCTGCCGAAAGCGCTGGCCCCTATTCGTTCTTACTTCAACTACCTGGTGAAGAAGCAATATCAATATGGTTACAGCGTCTTCTTCAACATCAACATCTGCCGCAACAACTTGGACGATGTCCGCCAGTTGACGGAGATCGCACACGATCATGGCATCGCCACCGACTACCACATCAACGAATCGCCCATGATGGACCAGCCCGACTTCAACCACATGGAAAACAACGTGACATTCATTACGCCGGAGGATTGGGACAAGGTGGATGCGGTGGTAGACTGGCTCATCGAGAAGAAGCAGTCCGGTTACAAGATGGTCAACTCCGCCAGCCGCCTGGACGAGATGCGCCTCTTCATGCGGGGCAAGGTGCAGGAGTGGAACTGCCGGGCCGGCTGCAATTCGCTCATCGTGCGTACGGACGGTACCCTCGCCCCGTGTTTCCCGATGTACAACGCTACCTACGATTGGGGCACAATCGAAAACCACAAGTTTGAAACCAAGCAGCTCACGGAGATGAAGAAGTCGTGCCAGCCGCACTGCTTCTCGACACTCAACCATATCCTGGCGTACTGTTACAACGATGCCCGCGTCATCAAGTGGATGCTGCGCCAGGCCCGCAACCGGTTCCAGGGAACCACCAATTTCGACTAATCGGAAGGGAGATGCCATGCCGGAAACAATCGATCAGGACGTTATCAAGGCGGATGTGAAAGATACGGCTGCGGATGACATCGCGCGGCGAGTGGATGCGGAGCGCGCCCGTTTACGCGCGGCGGCTGGACTGGTGCAGCTCCAGCAGCAATTCAAGCGTCCGGTGGAACGGCCGTTTACCGCGGCCGAGCGCGGCAAGGTCACCATGCTAATTGGGGGCATGACCTGGAAGCACGACAACATGTTCCGCGCGGTATTCGAAGGCTGCGGTTACAAATGTGAAACGCTCCCGGTGCCCGACGTGCCGGCATTTCAGATCGGCAAGGAGTTTGGCAACAACGGCCAGTGCAACCCGACCTATTTCACGGTCGGCTGCCTGGTGCAGTACCTGCAAGGACTCGAAAGGCAAGGCGTGTCTCGCCAGGATATTGTCGATAACTACGTCTTCTTCACCGCAGGCTCGTGCGGCCCGTGCCGGTTTGGGATGTACGAAGCCGAGTACCGGTTCGCCCTGGGGAATGCCGGGTTCGAGGGTTTTCGTGTCCTTCTCTTCCAGCAGGACGATGGCATCAAAGCCGCATCGGGCGAAGCCGGGCTGAAGTTCACGGTCGATTTCGGCATGGGCATGCTGAATGCCATGAACGTCGGCGACACGCTCAACGACATCATCTACCAGATCCGGCCGTTCGAGGTGCAGCGCGGAGAAACCGACCGCGCATTCGAGGAGGCCGGCGATACGCTGACGCGCATGCTCCGTGAACGGCCGCCGTTCGAGATCATGGAGCGCGCGCCGAACTGGGCCAAAGGCTATCTGAAGAGCCACGACAAGTTCATGCGCTTCTGGAACTCCTGGGCCAAGGTGTACGAGAACGCGTACGGAAAGCCGTATCTTGAAGCCCTGGAGGCTTGCCGCGCGCGAATCAACGAGGTAGAGATCGATCGCACCAAGGTGAAGCCGGTGGTGAAGATTACCGGCGAGTTCTGGGCTTCGATCACCGAGGGTGACGGCAACTTCAACATGTTCCGTTTCCTCGAGCGCGAGGGCGCGCAAGTAATCGTGGAGCCCGTGGCCACCTGGGTCGCCTATCTGCTTTGCCAGGCCAAGGCGCGCGCTCTGAATAACAAAGAAGTCAGAGCGCACCACGAGCACCTTGCCTGGTACGACTTCAAACGCAAACTCAAGCGCGAGACGGCGTATCAAGCCAAGATTCTCGGATTCACGGTGGGCGAGCACATGTGGGCGTACTTCTATCACCGGGTTGGCGAGAAGCTGGGCGGGCTGGCTCACAAGCTGGTGGACCAAAGGGAACTGGCTCGGCTGGCGGAGCCCTTTTATCACCGGTTTGCGCGCGGCGGCGAGGGGCACCTCGAAGTTGGCAAGAACGTATATTACACCGTCCATCACAAGTGCCACATGGTTCTGGCGCTGAAGCCGTTCGGCTGCATGCCGTCGTCGCAGTCGGACGGCGTTCAATCCGCTGTGATCAACAAATTCAGGGACATGATCTTCCTGCCTATCGAGACATCAGGAGAGGGTGAGGTCAACGCGCACAGCCGCGTGCAGATGGCGCTCGGCGAAGCCAAGGCGAAGGCCAAGGCGGAGTTTGAAACCGTGCTGACATCCACTGGCAAGAGCTTGGACGACATACGAGCATTCGTCGCCGATCATCGCGAGCTGCGTCGGCCTTTCTACCATGTCCCGCATCGCGAAGGGGTCGCCGGCACGGCGGCGCAATTCGTCCTGCACGTCAACGATCTGATGAACTCGCGGGCGGGCAAGTGGAAGCGCTCCCAGGTGCGGCTGGCCAACGCGCAGGTGGCCTGACATGGAAGCCCGTTACATGGTTGGACTCGACGTGGGTTCGACCACCGTCAAGGCCATTGTCGCTGAGAGCCAATCGGACAAGATCGTCTGGCAGGACTACCAGCGGCACGAAACCAAACAACCCGAAAAGGTACTGGAGTTTCTGCAGCGCATCGAAGCAGAGGCCGGTGTTACTCCGGAGAACGCGCGCGCGTTTATCACCGGCTCGGGCGGCGGTAACCTGGCCGAACTCGTGGGTGCGAAGTTCGTGCAGGAAGTCACTGCTGTCTCGCTAGCGGTAGAGAAGATGCATCCGGAGGTCTACTCCGTCATCGAGCTTGGCGGCCAGGACGCCAAGATCATCGTCTTTAAGGACGACCCCGAGAGCGGGCGCAAAAAGAAGATCCCGTCGATGAACGATAAGTGCGCAGGCGGGACGGGGGCGGTGATCGACAAGATCAACGCCAAGCTCAAAATCCCGGCCGAACAGCTCGGCCTGCAAGGCTACGACGGCGTCAAGCTCCACAAAGTGGCGGGGAAATGCGGGGTCTTCGCCGAGACCGACGTCAACGGCTTGCAGAAGGAAGGAACGCCCCCGGACGAGCTGATGGCCTCTCTGTTTGAAGCGATCGTGCTGCAAAACCTCAGCGTGCTTACGCGCGGCCATACGCTGCGGCCCCACGTTTTGCTGCTGGGAGGGCCGAATACTTTCATTCGCGGTATGCGGGAAGCGTGGCAGGCCAACATCCCGCGCATGTGGAAAGATCGCAAGGTCGAGGTACCTGAAGGCGCGAAGCCACAGGAACTCATCAAAGTCCCACAGAACGCGCAGTACTTCGCCGCGCTGGGAGCGGTGGAATTCGGGAAAACCGAGGATGACGACGTGGGCCGTTACTGCGGCGTCGCGAAGCTGGTTCACTACATCGATTTCGGGCGTACTGAAGAGAAGGCGGCGGCCGGAAGCGGCGCGCTCATCGAATCGAAAGACGATCTGGACGCTTTCAAGTCGGCTTACCGTCGCACGAAATTCGTTCCAGCCACTTTTCAATCCGGAACCACGATAGGCGGTTTTGTGGGCGTGGATGGCGGCTCCACTTCCACGAAGGCCGTACTCCTCTCTGAAGATGGCGACATCCTGTGCAAGGCCTATCAGCTTTCGAATGGCAATCCGATCCAAGACACCATCGACATGTTCGAGAAGCTGCGCGCTCAAGTCGAGTCTCAGGGCGCGAAGATGGAGGTGCTCGGGGTCGCCACGACCGGCTATGCCAAGGATATTCTCAAGGACGTCCTGCACGCTGATGTAGCGTTGGTTGAGACCGTGGCCCACACCGAATCCGCCATGAAGTTCTACGATGACCCGCACGTCATCGTGGACGTCGGCGGCCAGGACATCAAGCTCATTGTGCTGAAGAACGGCCGTGTAAAGGATTTCAAGCTGAACACTCAATGTTCGGCCGGCAACGGCTATTTCCTGCAATCGACCGCCGAAGGCTTCGGCCTGAAAGTGGAAGAATATGCCGACCTGGCCTTCTCGGCTACGTCCATGCCCGTGTTCGGCTACGGCTGCGCGGTGTTCATGCAGTCCGACATCGTCAATTTCCAGCGCCAGGGTTGGCGGGCCGAAGAGATTCTGGCGGGCCTCGCCGCGGTGCTGCCGAAGAACGTGTTCCTGTATGTGGCCAGCATTCCGAATCTCGCCGCGCTCGGATCGCGCTTCGTCCTACAGGGCGGCACGCAGAACAATATGGCCGTGGTCAAAGCGGAGGTGGATTTCATTCGCTCCAGCTTCCGCTCCAGCGGCCGCAAGCCTGAAATTATCGTGCACGAGCATTGCGGTGAGTCCGGCGCGATCGGCGCGGCGGTCGAGGCGGGGCGCCTCTATCGGAACGGCCGGCGTACCAGCTTCGTAGGCCTGGACGCGGTTCGCAACATCACCTATCGCACTACCCGCAATGAAAACACCCGCTGCTACTTCTGCAAGAACAATTGCCTGCGCACCTTTATCGACGTAAGCACGGGCGATACCCCCAAGAATGACTTCGTATCAATCACCAAAGTTACAAAGTCAAAGGTGGCGCTCCAGCCGGGCGAGCAGCGCTTGATCATCGCCACCTGCGAAAAAGGCACCGTCGAAGAGATGGACGACATGAAGGACATTAAGGCGGGGCTCGACGCGGCGAAGAAGAATTACCCGAACTTCGTCGATCTGGCCGCGCACGAGGCTTTCCGCTCACCCAGGACGAAACTCGTTGCCGACCCGATTCCCTCGCGCGCCTGGACCAGATCCAGCAAAGACCGCATGGCGTTGATGAAGAACCGGCCCAGCCTGCGCATTGGCATACCACGCGTGTTGAACGCCTACGTTTACGCGCCGCTTTTCAACGCGTACTTCCAAAGTCTCGGTCTCAGCGCCGAAAATCTGATTTACTCCGACTACACTAGCCCCGAACTCTACCGCGCCGGCGCCAGCCGCGGAGCCATCGACCCGTGCTTCCCGGCCAAAATCGGTATAGCGCACGTCCACAACTTGCTTACCATAAAAGCCGCGAAGAAACCGCTCGACCTGATCTTCTTCCCGATGGTGGACGTCCTTCACACCCCCCTCGTCAATCTCACGGGATCGAACGCCTGTCCAACCGTGACGGCATGCCCGGAGACTGTCAAAGCGGCGTACACCAAGGAGAACGACGTCTTCGCGGAAAGTAAGGTGAAGTACCTCAATCCGGTTCTCAACCTGCAAGACCGGAAGCTGCTAGCGCACCAGATGTTCACCGCGTTCCAGCCTTTGCTCGGTTTGTCGGCGGAAGAGAACCAACGCGCCATCGAGGCTGGGTACAAAGCTCTGGAAGAATATGAAACCGGAATGCGGGACAAGGCGCGCGATGTGCTCGATCAACTCGAGGCCGAGGACCGCATAGGCATTGTGATGCTCGGCCGGCCCTATCATCACGATCCCGGACTAAACCACGAAATCCTCGACGAATTCCAGAAGCTCGGCTACCCGATCTTTTCGCAAAGCACATTGCCACTCGATGAAGACTTGCTGGAGCGCCTGTTTGGAGAAGAAGTCCGTGCCGGCGTTATCCAGCATCCGCTCGACATCGCCGACGTGTGGAAAACTCGTTACTCCGCGAGCACCAATCACAAGATCTGGGCGGCCAAGTTCACGGCGCGCCATCCGAACCTGGTGGCGATGGAAATCTCGAACTTCAAGTGCGGCCACGACGCACCCATTTACGGTGTGATCGAAGGCATCATCGAGAAGTCGCACACGCCGTATTTCTGCTTCAAGGACCTCGACGAGAATAAGCCAACGGGGTCGGTGAAGATCCGGGTCGAGACGATCGACTATTTCCTGCGCCGCTACCGCGAGGACATCATCAAGCGGGTCAACGCCCAGCGCCAGATCGAAGCGCAAATCGCTGAGTACGAGCACGAGTTACGCCTGAGCTTAAGCGGTATCAGCAGCATGCCGGAAGCGAGACCGGAGCTGATCCAAATCGCGAGTTAATCTCCGATGGACCCTGACCGTGATATACAACCTATTTATTCCAGCTTTGGCGATCGTGATGGGCGCTGGCGATTCGACGCCGGCACTTCAAACTGCCGACGAAGTAGTTGCCAGAATGATCGCACACGACGGCGAACGGCAGGCAACGCTTCACGGTTACACTGCGCTTCGGCGCTATGTATTGGATAACCGGGGGCATCATAAGCATGCCGAAATGCTGGTACGCATGACCTGCCTGCAAGATGGGGCGAAGCGATTCGACGTGCTCGATGCGAATGGCTGGGGTGGTGCACGGAAGTACGTTTTCCCGCGACTGCTCGAAGCCGAAGCCGAGGCCGCGCGTCCGGGTCTTCGCGAGCAGTCTCGCATTACACCTAAGAATTACACGTTTCAACTGGTTGGTAGGGAGTACGTCCGGGGTCGCCCGGCGTTCGTCCTCGCGATTGAGCCCAAGAGCCAGAACAAATATCTCACCCGCGGCAGAATCTGGGTGGATGCTGACGAATACGCCATCGTTCGGGTTGAAGGTAAGCCGGCGAAAAATCCTTCTTTCTGGGTCAAGAGTGTTCACTTCGTTCATGACTACGACAAGAGCGGCCCTTTCTGGTTCCCCGCATCAGACCAATCTGTGACCGACGTCCGCGTCTTTGGCGCTACTGAAATGAGCATTGAGTACTTCGATTACACGTCGAGCACTTCTCCGCTTGTGCAGCAAGAGGACGTGGCTTTGAGAAGCCCCAAGTGATCAAATCAAGCGTGAACCACTTTGACAAGTGGTCTTAGATGATAAGGGCCTACCGGAAGAGCAGAGTCCTACAAGAAAAGAGCAGCGAATCCATCTTGGCCCCGAGTGCAGCGAGCATCGCGATTGCTGGTTGCTCCAACGGCCGCGTAGGCACAGTTTCTAACGGGTTGCTAATGGTACAACTGACAATTGGATTCCATTCTTACGCTTGATATCGGCAGTTCTTCGGCACGAGCATTACTATTCGGGCTGGACGGCCGGGAAATCTCCGGTTTCGAGGCCCACATTGCGTACCAGGCAAGCACAAGTGCAGGTGGCGGCTGGGAGATCGGTGCCGCGGAATTGACGCAGATTGCGGCGCAGGCGATCGATGCCATCCACGCGCAGATACGCTTGCACAAGATACGGCCGGCGGCAGTTGCAATCGACACGTTCTGGCACAGCATCTTGGGAGTGACAGCGGACAGCAGAGCAGTTACGCCGGTTCTGCATCCGTTCGATTCGCGCAGCGCGGAAGCGGCGAAAAAGCTGACCCTGCGCGTTGACAACGCGCGGCAGCACAGCCGCACTGGATGTGTGCTGCATCCGAGTTATCCGCCCGCGAAGCTGCTGTGGCTTTCGGAAACTCAGCCAGAAGCGTTTCGCGCCGTGCAGAAGTGGATGAGCTTCGGCGAGTATTTGTTACTGGAGTTATTCGGGGCTGCCGGATGCTCTACTTCGATGATTTCCGGTTCAGGCCTGTGGAACCAGAACGCGAACGATTATGACTGCGAGATATTGGATGCGCTGCCGATCAAGAAGGAACAGCTTGCGCCGGTGGATGAGATGGACCAGGCGCAAACGAAACTCTCGGGTCATTTCGCGCGGCGATGGCCGGAACTGGACGGCATTCCATGGTTTCCGGCTCTGGGCGATGGCGCCTGCGACAACGTAGGTAGTGGCTGCACTGAGTGCGACCGCTTCGCGCTCATGGTGGGAACGAGCGGCGCACTGCGGGCGTGCGCCCGAGCGGATCGCATCGAGATTCCGCCGGGCTTATTCTGCTATCGGTTGGACCGGAACCGGTTCGTCCTGGGTGGAGCGCTGTCGAATGGCGGCGAGGTATTCGCGTGGATGCGGCGCACGTTGCAATTGCCGGAAGCGAACGAACTGGAACGGCAGCTTGCCGCACTCCAGCCCGGTCAGCACGGACTGACCATTCTGCCGCTGTTCGCCGGGGAGCGCTCTACAGGCTGGCGAGTGGATGCACGAGCAGCGATTACGGGTATGGGGGTCAGTACCACGCCGATTGAGATCCTGCATGCGGCGCTCGAATCGGTAGCCCTGCGGTTCCGGAATGTTTATGAGTTGATGACGCCCTCGCTTGGAGTGCCGAAGGAGGTGATCGCTTCCGGCGGAGGGCTGCTGCATTCGCCGAGCTGGACCAAGATGATGGCGGACGCGCTTTGCCACACGGTGATTCCGTGTCTGGAACCAGAGGCTACTGCGCGCGGGGCTGCGCTAGTGGTATTAGAACGGATTGGCGCGATCCGGGACATTGGTGAGTTGGCTCCAAAGCTGGGTGACGAGGTGCGGCCGGATGAACGCAAGAAACACATCTATGTCGCCGCACTCGAGAACCAGCGACAGCTTTACAGGAAATTATTTGAAGGATAAACGAATCGGCAGAATTAAATCGATTGGCACGCCTCGCTGCGAATCGTACCAATTGCGTCTGTCGGGAGGCGGGACGGGAATTTGTAAGAGTCAATCCTTGGTTTCCGGCTTCGGCGGAGTTCGGCTCTTACCTTGACCACCAAATTCCACGGGCGCCTGCGCGAGAGCATCATCTAAGGCGGCTTTCAAGACGGCATTGACGGGCTCTCGCCTGACGGCATCCCGCAATAGAGCCAGGCCTTCCTTCCAATTGCCCAGCCGCAGGAGCGCAACGGCGAGGTTCATGCGAATTCCGTTATGTTCGGGATCAAGCTCCGAAGCCTGCCGGTATTTCTCCACGGCTTCTTGCAGACTGCCGGCCTTCTCCAGAGCTGCGCCCTCGTTGTTGAGCCGCACCGCAATCAGTGAATTCTGATCGGACTTGTCTTTCGCACGCAGCAGTTCGGCCAGCTTCCTTTTGACCTCGTCGGCCTGTTGTTCCTGGCCGTCTTCGCGAAGCGCGCGCTGCAGACCGTTTAGAGACGCCTGGTCGGAAGGGCTCAGACGCACTGCTTCCTGGAAGGGCGCGACAGCCGCGTGAGCTTGACCCGCGGCCAGGTATTGCGTGCCGAGGCGCGCTTGTGCCACAGCATCGCCGGGGCTGATCTCGACTGCGCGCTTAAAAGCGGCGAGCGCCCCGGCATCGTCCAGCATGGTCTTGCGTGCATTACCCAGGTCCGACCATGCCTCCGAAAAATCCGGTTGGAGTGATACAGCCTCCGTAAGCGTGCTGGACGCCTTTTCGACTTGGCCCCGCTCGGTGTAGATCTTCCCGCGCAAGTAAAGCGGATAAGCCGCATCCCCGGAATGCCCAAGCAGCGCAATGGCGCGATCCAAGTGCATGGCAGCGGTATCCATCTCGCCCGCATGAAGCAGTACCATGCCCAAATTTACCCGCGCCACAGCGAGTTTGGGATCGAGCTCCACGGACTTCTCGAAAGACGCGCGCGCCGATTTGGGATCATCGAAAGCGTTGTAAGCTTCGCCAAGCGCGTTGTGTGCCTCGGCGGAATTCGGCCGCAACCGGACCGCTTCTTTCAGCTGGGCGATTGATTCCTCCCGCCTGCCTTCCTCCATCAGCACACTGCCCAACATTAGGCGCGCTTCCGCTTGGCGGGGATTGTCTTGGATCGTCTTCTCGAGCAGGCGTATTGCTTGAAGGCGCTCACCCTTAGCCAATAGCTCCCATGCCTGCTCGACTGGCTGCCGCTGCGCTTCGAGTAGACATGCCAAGGCCATCGCGGCGAAGAATCGCAGCGTCATGACCGTGCCCGGAATCTCTCGGTGTGGGTGATGCCCGCACCCTCGGTCACATGGATGATTTGATCGGCCGCCACTCCGGCCAACTTCTCGACCTGCCCGAGCGGCCACCGAATCTCGACATCGACCTTGGTAACCGATCCCAGCCCGAAATGCAGCCGGCTGTCGTTCACCGACAAGTATGACGACTGGCTCAAAACTTCCTGCGCCTGAACCTTGCCACCGTAATGGACTGTGGCACGTGCGCCGATCGCGCTCCGGTTAGACTTGACGCCGATGAGCTTGATTTTAAGGGAGTGATGGTTAGCGGTGACGTCGTTTCTCAGGAGCGAGGGCGGTTCATTATGATTGATGACCAGAATGTCCACGTCGCCGTCATTATCGAAATCGCCGAAAGCGCAGCCGCGGCTCGCATGGGGAGCTTCCACACCGGGTCCGCCCATTCCTAGCAGCTCTTCAAATCGTCCGTTTCCGAGGTTGCGAAAGATCACGCGCGGCGTGGCGTAGACGTCCTGCTCTTCGGGATAGATACCGCCGGTCACCCAAAAGATATCCGAGTTACCGTCGTTGTCCAGATCGACGATGCCCGCGCCCCAACAGACGTAACGAGTGTCCACGGCGAGCCCGGAGGGCAACGTAATGTCGCGGAAGTCGCCTTTGCCGTTGTTGACATATAGGGCGGGCGTGTCGGCAGCGAAGTGCGTCTTGACAATGTCCAGGCT
>Ga0075436_100002399_pt1 | contig 12922 bp, 13 predicted proteins | sample RhiMethybrSRZTD5_FD_75303 | JGI IMG/M metagenome (GOLD analysis project Ga0075436, IMG submission 75303) | Populus rhizosphere microbial communities from Tennessee, USA - Rhizosphere MetaG P. TD hybrid SRZTD5 | ecosystem: Host-associated > Plants > Roots > Rhizosphere > Soil | place: USA...
GTGCTCGTCTGCTTGCGGTTGTAGCCGTCCGCATTGAGGCGCAGCGCGGCACGCTGGCTCAAGGCGTACGACAGCTCGACTCCTCCGCCGAGCGTGCCGCCGCGAATGCCGAGCGAGGTGTCCGCCGAGGCAATGCCGGAAACAGCCAGGAGCGGCAGCAGCGAGGCGGTGACCAATAATTTCCGCATCATCGTCTCCTTTCGTGAGGCAGGCGCCCATCTTATAGCAGTCGCCTCCGGCAGCCACGAGCATTGCGTCACACTGCGGTCGCGATAGCTTCGCGCTATTTTCCCCCGGCCGCGGGCCGTTTCGACCCCGGATCGATGGCTTTCTCGAAGAAATGGCTGAGCGGATCGGACGCGTACTCCCCGAACGGTCCGCGCTCGGCGTATCCCGCACGACGGTAGAGCGCGAGCGCCGCCGCCTGGTGGATTCCGGTCTCCAGGCGCATCCGCGCAAGGCCCTCGCGCGAGGCCTCGTTCTCGATGCGCTCGAGGATCGCGCGTCCCAGTTTCTGCCCGCGGGCCGCGGGATGCACGAACATGCGTTTCACTTCGCCGTAGCCGGTCGGATCGATGCGCAGCGCGCCGCAGCCGACGGCTTCGCCCCCGCGCCGCGCGACGAAGAAGCGGATGTCGGGCGCGCACAGCGTGTCGATGTCGAGGATGTGGTTGCTTTCCGGAGGGTAGAGCGACTCGAGATAGGCGTCGAGCGCGGCGAGGAGCCGCATCACGTCGTCCTGGCGCGGGCTTTCGAGCCGGATGGCGGCCACCGATCCGCTTCGCCGGGATATCATGGCCGTTCCTTTGGTCCAGACGCGAAGGTTTTCGACATGCGATCGCGCAAGCTCTGCTTCCTTTCCTGCACCCTGGTGTCCGCAATGCTTTGCGTCCCACTTGCGGCCACCGCCGCGGAACCACCCTGGATCGAGGCGAGCGACCGCAACTCGGCGATCGTAATCGAGATGGAGGGCGCTTTCCACCCCGAGTTCGCGTCGGAATTGGGCGTCGATCGCTTCGATACCGCCGTGCTCGACCTCAATCCGGAGAATGCGAAGCGCTACGACGCCGCGGCGGGACGCGTGCTCGAGCTGCTGTCGGCGCGGCGAAAAACGGAATCCGACGCGAAAGTGCGGCAGGACCTCGACATCCTCGTCGACGCGGTCGAGAGCCGGCGGCGCACCAGCGCGCTCGAGCATCGCCTCCTCATCCCCTACTTCGACCTGCCGAGGCAGGTTTTCGAGGGGCTCAAGGCCCTGCTCGACGCGCGCAACGGCGAGTCGCGGCGGCGCAGCGCTCTGCAGCGCCTGCGACGCTACGCGGGGATGGAGCCGGGCAGCGCGCCGCTCGCCGAGCTCGCGCGCGCACGCGCGGGCGAGCGCTTCGGAGCCGCGAAGCTCGTCTGGCCCTACGAAGGACAGCTGCGTCAGAATCTCGATAACTCCGAGCGCTACGTCGCGGGGATTGCCGAGCTGTTCCGCTCGAGCGGGGTGCGTGACTGGGAGGCGGCGCACGCCCGGCTCGCGGCGCAATTGCGCGATTACTCCGAATGGGTGAAGACCGCCGTCCTTCCGCGCGCGCGCAAAGAGCACATGCTGCCGCGCGAGCTGTACGCCGATCGGCTGAAGACCAGCGGGGTCGACCTGGAGCCCGAGCAGGCGATCTCGATGGGCGCGTTCGCGTTCACCGAGATCCGCGACGAGGCGGCGCGCCTCGCCGCCGGCGTCGCGCGCGAGCGCAAGCTCGCTTCCGCGGACTACCGCGACGTCATCCGCGAGTTGAAGCGCAATCCGGTGCCGCGCGATCGGATCCTCACGCTCTATCGCGATCGCTTGAAGGCCATCGAGGAGATCGTCGCGCGCGAACGGATCATCAGCCTGCCGCAGCGCGCGGCCTCCATCCGGCTCGCGAGCGAGGCGGAGTCGGCCGCCATCGCTGCGCCCTTCATGAACCCGCCGCGGCTCGTGGGCAACCGGGGCGAAGTGGGAGAGTTCGTCCTGCCGCTGCACAATCCCAATGCGAAGTCATCCGATCCGGTCGATGATTTCACCGCCGACGCGGCGGCGTGGACGCTGACTGCGCACGAAGCGCGGCCCGGTCACGAGCTGCAGTTCGCGGCGATGGTCGAGGGCGGCGTTTCCCTCGCCCGCGCGGCCTTTGCCTTCAACAGCACCAACGCGGAGGGCTGGGGCCTCTACGCCGAGAGCCTGATGATTCCCTACTTCCCCCCGGAGGGCCAGTTGTTCGCTCTTCAGCTTCGCCTTCTGCGGGCTGCGCGCGCGTTCCTCGACCCGATGGTCAATCTCGGCAGGATGACCCCCGACGAGGCCAAGGCGTTTCTCATGCGCGAGGTCGCTCTTTCCGAACCGTTCGCGCAGCAGGAGGCGGACCGCTATGCATTCAGGATGCCCGGCCAGGCGGTCTCCTACTTCTACGGCTACACCCGGCTGCGTGAGCTGCGGCTCAAGGCGGAGCTCGCGCTCGGGGCGCGCTTCGAGCAGCGCAAGTTTCACGACCTCGTGATCGCGCAGGGCCTTCTGCCGCCCAAGCTGCTCGAGCAGGCGGTCATGCGAGAGATCGAAGGCATGCGATGATTTTCCCGGGGGCGAGGCGCATGCCGCCCGCGTCCAGCCGCGGGGCTTCGAACGCCTCGCGCGCATAGCCATCCGCGAGGCGGTTCAATCCCGCCAATAGGGACAGCGACACCGCCACGGCGGCGATCGCAGCCGCCACCCGTTCCCCTTTACCGGCTGCTCCCATGGCTGTAACCTCATAACATTGTTTAGACAGTTACAGGTTACTGTGGCACAATGTAACTTGTCAAGACGTATTTGGAGGTTACAGCGTGACCGGATCGACGGCCTATCAGCGCGCGAAGGGCAAGCCCTACGCGGAGACGTTCCGCTGCCCGGGGGGCGCCTTGTGCCTGGATTTCTGCAATTCCGGGCAGAACGCGAGGGGGCCTTCGGGCGCCGAGTGGATCGCGGGCTTTCCCGAGCTCATCGACTGGCTCGAGGACGCGGAGGCGATCACCCGGGGCCAGGCGGCGCGGCTGCGCCGGGCCGCTGCGGCATCGCCGCGCGCCGCAACCCAGGTTTGGAGCCGGGCGATCAAGCTCCGCGAAACCCTGTTTCGCGCCTTGAACGCAAAGGCCGAAGGCGGCGCGATTGCGCGCGAGGATCTCGCGACCATCGAAGCGGAGCACGCGCGCGCGGCCCCGTTCGCGCGGCTCTCGTGGACGGGCGATGCGTATCGCTGGTCGCTGGATCCGTCGGCGGCCGCGCTCGACGCCGCGATGCAACCCTTGGTCGAATCGGCGGTGAGCCTGCTCACTTCGGCGAAGATGGAGCGGCTGCGGCGCTGCGGAAACTCAACTTGCTACTGGCTGTTCATCGACGAGACCAAGAACCACAGCCGGCGCTGGTGCGAAATGGCGAGCTGCGGGAATGTCGTGAAAGTGCGCCGCCACCGCGAGAAGGCGCGCAGCGCCGCGCACTAGAGAATCAGGCCGAGCGGCTCAGGCGGATCACCCACAAACGCGCCAAAGCGGCGGCGCCGTCATTCCCCTGCACCGTCTTGAGGACCTGGATCGCTTTCTGATTCTGGCCCGCCAGATGGTAGGCGTACCCCAGCTGGAGCTTGGCGTGTTCCAGCCGCCTGAAGGCCTTTGCGTCGCGAATCCCCTTCTCCATCGACGCGAGCCCCTGTTCGGTCTTGCCGAGCAGGACGTAATTGAAGCCTTCATTGAAAAGCGCCCTGCCGTCCTTTGCGGCTCCCGACTGCGATTCCTCGCGCGCGAGCGCCTTCTTGTCCTCGGCGAGGTTCTTCGACGCCATGTCCTTCAGGCGCTTGTGCCGCGCGGCTTCGGGGCCGGTGCCCAGAGCGCCGGACGCGTAGCCTTTGTCGATGATCTTGACCGCCTCCATCGGGAATCCGTCCTGCAGCGAGAGCTGCGCCGCGTCCAGGTACTCGTCCGCGCCGCGCATCGTGCCGGCCTCGAGCTTGAGCCGCGCCACATCGAGGGCGAGCCGATCGGAGAACCCGGGACGCGCGGCAATGCCGTAGATGACGCTCAGCCAGTAATCGCGCTTCGGGTAGTAGGCGACGAGCATTTCCATCGCCTTGCCGTAACACGCGGCGTCCTTGATCTGCGAGCAGGAATTCGCGAGCAGCTGCAGTTGCTCTTCGGTGGGCGTCCTGTTTTCCCGTTCCTCGGCTTCGAGGTCCTTCATCAGCTCCTTGGCCGCGCTCGCGAAGTCGTTGCCGAGGTACAGCGCCTGGAGGTAGATCGTGCGCACCGACTTCTCCGTGCCGCCGTCCTTGAAGTAGCGCGCCGCCAGCTCGGCGGTTTTTGCGTAGTTTTTCATCAGATAGTACTGGCTCGCGGCGGCCGCGAAGAACTGCCGCCTTTCCCCCTCGGGCGAACCGGGCGAGCTCGCCACGTTCTCGAAGGCGCGAGCCGCCGTGGACAGGTCCCCGGCAACGGCCGCGGCCTGCCCCAGGACGCGCTCGATGAGGTAATTCTCGTACGGCGTTTTGTCGCCTACGGCCTGCGCCTCCCGCACCTTGGCGAGCGCTTCCTTGCCCTTCTTGGATTTGACCAGCTCGATCGCGGCCTGTATGGGCTTGCCGATCTCGGGCCGCACCGTCTGCGCGGCGCCCGCGCCCGGTTCCTGCGCGAGCGCGCTCGCGGCGACGGTCGAGCAAAGACCGATGAAGCAAAGGTGTATGAAGCAAAGGCGCATGAAGCAAAGGCGCATGAAGCAAAGGCGGGCGAACATGGGACTTGGGGCGGCTTCAGCGCATGAACTGCTCGTTGCCGATCAGGCCGATTTTTTTCATCCCCAGGCGCTGCGCCGAAGCCATCACCATCGCCACGCTCTCGTATTTGACCAGCTTGTTGGGGCGCAGGTGCACCTCGGGCTGAACCGGCATTTCGGCGGCCGCGCGCAGGCGCGCCTCGAGCTCCTGGCGATCGGGCACGACCCGCCCGTTCCAGATCAGGGTGCCGTCAAAGTCGACCTCGATCGTCACCACCTCGGGAGGCACCGGCGGAGGCGGGGGAGTGCCGACCGGCATGTTCAGCTTGACCGCGTGCGTCTGGATGGGAATCGTGATGATGAGCATGATGAGCAGGACCAGCATCACGTCGATCAACGGCGTCGTATTGATGTCCACCATCACGTCCGGGTCGTGCGTCCCGCGTCCGGATCCGATTTTCATGGCCATGAGCGTGTCACCCCTGCGATCCGTTGCGCGGCGGGGGCTCGGTGATGAAACCGAGCTTCAGGATCCCGATGCGCTGGCACGCGAACACCACCCTGCCGATGGACTCGTAGCGCGCCTCCTTGTCGCCGCGAATGTGGATTTCCGGCTGCGGCTGGCGCACCGCGACTTCCCTCAGCCGGTCGAGCAGCATTTTGTCGTCCGCGATGAGCTGATTGTTCCAGAACACGTCGCCGTCCTTGTTGACGGCGATGACGATGTTCTCGGGCTTGGTCTGGGTCGGCTGGTTTCTTTCCTTCGGCAGCTCGACCGGCACGCTCTGGATGACGACCGGAATCGTGATGAGGAAGATGATCAGCAATACGAGCATGACGTCGACGAGCGGGGTCGTATTGATGTCCGCGACGAGATCGTCTTCGGCGTCCGGGTTGGCGACGTTCATGCTCATGATTCGGAGTCCCTGCGCATGCGGCCGCCGCGGCCGAGCAGCAACATATCGACGCCTCCGCCAAAGTGCCGGATGAGCTCCATCGCCACTCGGTTGCGGCGGACCAGCCAGTTGTAGCCAAGCACCGCGGGCACGGCCACCGCCAGGCCGAGCGCCGTCATGATCAGCGCCTCGCCCACGGGACCCGCGACCTTGTCGATCGATGCCTGCCCCGCGATGCCGATCGCGGTGAGCGCGTGGTAGATGCCCCACACGGTCCCGAACAGGCCGACGAATGGCGCGGTCGAGCCCACCGTCGCGAGGAACGCGAGGCCGCTCTGCAGGCGGTTGCTGATCACGTCGATCGCGCGCTGAAGGGCCATGCCGACCCAGGTATTGAGATCGAGCTGCTTGGTCTGCATAGTGGCGTGGTGCTGGGCCGCGAGCAAGCTCTTCTCGGCGACGAACCGGAACGCGCTGTCCTCCTTGAGCGTGGCGATACCCTCCTGCACGGACTGCGTGTGCCAGAACTTGTCGTCGGCTTCCTTGGCGTCCTTCAGCATTCTTCTCTGCTCGAGCACCTTGATGATGCCGATGTACCAGGAGCCGACCGACATGATCATGAGGATCATCAGCGTGCCCCTGGCGACGAAGTCCCCCTGGCGCCAGAGCGCCTCGATGCCGTAGGGGTTCTCGACGACTTCGGTTGCCGCAGGCGCGGGCGGCGGGACTGGCTTCGCCTCGGGCGCCTTCACCTCGGTAGCAGGGGCGGGAGCGCTCTCCGTCTTGGGAGCCTGCGCCATCACCACGCTCGAATTGACGATCGCCGCGCCGATCGAGACCACCACGACCGCCAACAGGCTCTTAACATCCAACGGTTTGCGTTTCATATTCCCCGATCCTGAGAACAACGATTTGAAATTCACGGAAAGCCTCTCCCGCTGCCCCCGCGTCACTCGAGCTTCCACACGTAGTCGATGCGTCCCCATGTGCGCTCGGGCCTGCCGTTGAGCGTGGCCGGTCTGAACTTGCACAGGCTCAAGCCGGCCCTTGCGGCCTCGTCGAGACGCCGGGAGCCGGATGTGCGTTCGATCTTGCTGTCGAGGACTTTGCCGTCCACGTCGATGAGGAAAGTCAGGCGCACGGTCCCTGTTTCGTTCGCTCGCACCGATGCAGGCGGGTACGAAGGTTTATCGCAGGTCTTGGCATCCACCACCGCCGGCGTCCGATACTCCTCCGGCGGTTTGACCGCCGTGACGGCCGTGATCGCCGGCGCCGACACCGGGACCTGGACCTGCACCTCGGGCGGCGGGATGTACGGCGGCGGCGGCATCGTCAGCTTGGGCGGCGGTGGGGGCGGGGGTTTGTCGGGCGGCGGCGCCTTGACTTCTTCGATGATCTTCGTCTCGAGCGGCTGGTGAACCACCTCGACGATCTTGCGCGCGAGGCCGTGCACGAGGGCGTAGACCAGCGCCACGTGGAACACGACCACCGCAGCCAGCCCCGCCAGCCGCCTGCTGGAATCTTTCTGTACCGCGTAGCTCATTGAATCGGTCTGTGCGACAAACGCTTGCCTGTTCGATGCAATCCCCTGGTCGGGGAGGCAACAAATGACGAAGGGGCTGCTGTACAGCCCCTTCGCTACAACAGAACTATTTTACATCACCGCGGGGCGGACCTTTCTCCGACCATCCCTTACGCACCGCCCGTAGGCGCTCTACATGAATTTGTAGGTTGCGCTGAGAAGGTACGTCCTGCCTCGCGGGTCGACATAACCCGGATCGTAGCCCGCCTGGAAGTAATTCTGACCGCCTGCGTTCGTGTAGGGCGGTTTCGTGTCCAGCAGGTTCCTGATGCCGAACGTGACCTTCAGGTTCTTGTCGATCAACCCGGTGTACGAGCTGTAGAAATGGAACAGGTTGTACTTGCCGACCATGCGATCCGTCGAATCTTCAAGCGTTCCCGGAATGTCCCGGTAGTGGCTCTGGTACGTCTCAGCGAGCGTGATGTTCCACGGCGCGAGCTTCCAGTCGAGGTACGCGTAATGCCTCCACTTCGGGATTACGCCGCCGACCCCCTGCGTGATCGGGGACACCATCCCGTTGATGCTGCTGAACGAGCCGTCCGGATTTTGAATCTCGTACTTGAGGAAGTACGTGCCGTTCAGGCCGACCGTGTACACACCGGCAGCGGCCGACGGCATGCGGTAGCGGACGTCCACGTCCACCCCGCGGACACGGGTCTCGCCCAGGTTCGTGTTGGTCTGGTCGATGTTCGTGATCCGCCCGAGACAGCCGGGGCACGACGGATCCGGTGCGGCGCGCGTGACAAACCCGCCGTATTTGGCCGGATCATTCAGTATGGTCTGCGGCGCGATGCCGGAAATGATCGTTTGCTTCAAATCGACTTGCCACCAGTCGAGCGCGAGGGAGGTATTGTTGGTCGGCTCGAACACGATGCCAAGCGTGCCGTTGGTGGAAGTTTCCGGCTGGAGAGCGGTATTTCCCCCGACCGTGATCGGGAACTGGGTCGTGCAGTCTGTCGTGTTCTTGTCGTTGGGGGGGGGAAGGCCGGTCGGCTTGCCGCAGCGCGCGGGATCGCTCACGCCATTCGCGGTGACTCCGACGACCTGCGGCTGATACAGGTCCGTGAGACTGGGAGCGCGGAAGCCCTTGCCCACCGATCCGCGCAGCACCACCTCCTTCACCGGCTGCCACCGCGCGCCGAGCTTCGGCGATGTCTTGCTGCCGACGTTTTCGTAGTGGTCATAGCGCACCGCCCCCGTCAGCTCCAGGCTGCGAATGACCGGAGCGACCAGCTCGGCGTAGCCCGCGCCCACCATGCGCGACTTGTCGATCGGCAGAAAATTGCCGCCGTACCCGGAGATGTCCCCGGATTGAATCGCGGGCGAGGGATCGAGAGTGAATCCCTCCCGGCGACCGTCCGTCCCCACCGCGAGCGCCACCGGCCCGCCCGGCATCTGGCCCAGGTCACGGCGGACCGTGGTGACCACGCTGTCGAGCGACGTCTTGGTCTTCCACGCATCTCCCCGGAACTGGGTTGCGTCGGCCTGTGCCTGGATCGCCGGTGTATTCGGTCCAAACGGATTGACCTGTCCGCTATTCAGCAGCGGTAGGATTCCCAAGAGGGACGGGAAACCGTTGTTGACGCGTTCGGTCAGCTTGGTGTCGACGTGCACGAACGCCGAGTCGGATTCCCAGCCGCCGAAGACCGGGGCCTTGAGCCCCACTACGACGCGCGTCTGGTCCGAGAGATCCGAGAGATCCCGGTTGCCGGTGAGCACGGACCGGTAGCGGATCAAAAGGTCCGGCGTGGCGCCGCCGGTGATCCCCTGTACGAAGGCGGTCGGATAGTAGGGGCTTGCGTTGGGTCGACCCGGCCCCTGGAGCAGGAACGTGTCAACGCCGCCGAAGGTCGAGTACGGCGCCACGTTGACTAGCGGGTGATTGAGCGGAAGGGCGAACTGGTCGGAAAGCGGCACGGGCTGAATGATGGTCCGCTGCTCCTTGTTCGAGTACGAGAACTGGCCGTAGCCTTCCACATCGCTTGAGAATGCGTAACGCATCGTGCCGAAGATGCTTGCTTGCTCCGTCTGGGGAAGCAGCGACACGAGCGGCGAGGGGTCGAAGCGGCATCGATTGAGAAGCGGCGAGAAGGTCAGGTACGGGCCCCCGTTCGAGCAACCCGGAAACAATAGATTTCGCGTCCCGAAACTGCCATCGGCCGCTGCGAAATTAGCGGGGAAGGTGTTCCCGGAAGTCGTGTCGTTGCTGGCCTTGACGTTGATGCCGCTGCTCGCGAAATCCCTCTGCGCGCCATACAGCGCTTCCTGCCTCCTGTAATCGAAGCTCATCGTCGCATTGAAGCTATCCGAGGCCATGCTGCCCCAGCCCACCAGGCCGTTGACGCCCCAACCCCGGCCGCCGGGATGCTGGGTGATGTTGGCGTAAGGGGTGACCTCTCCCCCCTTGTAGTCCTTGCGGAGGATGAAATTGATGACGCCGGCGATCGCATCGCTCCCGTAGATGGCGGACGCGCCGTCCTTCAGGACCTCGACGCGCTCGATCGCCGCGACCGGGATGTGGTTGATGTCGACCGTCGTGCTGTCGGTCAAGGTCCCGCCCGCGCTCACGCGCTTGCCGTCGATCAGCACCAGGGTCCGTTGGGAACCGAGGCCCCGCAGGGAAACGCTGGAGACCCCGCCCGTGGTCGCGCCCGATGCGCTTGCCGCGACGGTGTTGTTGTTCCCCTGCAGCGCGACTCCGAGGCCCTGCAGAAACTGCTCGACGTTGGCCGAGCCGGTGGCTTCGATCTCCTGCCGCGTGACGATCTGTACCGGAAGCGCGGTTTCGGCGTCGACGCGTCTGATGCTCGATCCGGTGATTTCGACGCGCTCGACGGACTGCTGCGCAAAGGCCGGCAGCGCGATCAGCGCGGTGACCCATGCGGCGCCGAGCGCAATCGATTGTGTCGACGCGATGCGGCGTGTGCCAGTGATCTTCATGTTCCTCCCCCTTTATATGGAAAACAGCAAAGCCAACCAGTCCAAAGCCCCTAAATTATGCACAAGCAATGACCAAGTGGCAAAAAAATAAACGAAGACGGCGCCGAAGCCGGCGGGGCCCAAGCGGGTGCCGCGATGCAGCACGCCCGGTTCATCCGGGTTTCCGGGCCGTCCGGACAGAGGCTCGGACCGGGCGAACGGCTGCTCCTTTTCAATTTTTGACCATCGATAGGCGGCGGCGTATGCTGCCGAAGCGAACTCCCTTCCTGATCGAACGAGCGCCGCCCGGCCGGCCCGGACGCCGGTGGGCCTCCTTCGAAGACCGCTGGGAAGAACGAATCGGGCTGTCGCGCATACTTTTGAAAGGGATGAAGTCATGAAGAAACTCGTACTTGCACTCTTGCTGTCGCTGTCCACGTCCTCCGTGTTCGCCGCCGATCCGAAGCCGATCAGCATCGGAGCAAGCTTCCTGACCTTGGCGGGAGTGGCTCTTGCCCCGACTCCTGCCGGTGCGATGGGCTGGGCGTTCGCAGGGCTCATGGCCGTTACGTACAGCTTTTCAAGCAAAGAAGAAACAAAGCAAGAGCCTAGTCGATAAGATCCTAGTCGAGAGGATAAAACCCTCTCGATTTGCATGAAGGGCGGGTTTCAGAGAGCTTCATTATCCTCGTACCTCTTCACGACATCATGAAAGTAATGGCGCTGCTTGTTGGATCGCTCGGGGTGGCCGGATGTGCCGCGGTCGAGCCGTTCGACGGGCCCTATGCGCTGGTCGAGGTCGGTCACACGAGTGCAGCGCGCAAGGAGCTCCCCGTGATCGTCAACGCCATCGACGGAGATTATCTGTTGAACCCGCGCTCCGGACCGATCAAGCCGGGAAAGCACCAGCTCGAGATTCAATTCAGCACGCGCGACGGGGCTTACTCGAAGCGAAAGAGGATAGTCGAGCTCGATGCGAAGCCGTGCACACGCTACCGGATCGTCGCTCAATACACGAATCTGACGAACGTCGACTGGACGCCGATCATCTACCCGGAGCCGATCGGCGAATGCATGGCTAAGTTCAAGCTGAGCGGATAGGGCGTTCGGGTTTAGGGTTTTCCCCTCCTCTCTTGAGGAGGGGTGGCGCGAAGCGCCGGGGTGGTCTACCGGTGCTTGTTCAGAAACGTCGCAAGGGCGCGATTGAACGCCGCCGGCTGCTCGAGGTTGGACAAGTGCGACGCCGAGGGGATGACCACCAGCTCCGATCCGGGCAGCGCGGCGTGGATCTCGCGCGCCATCGCGACCGGCGTGCCCGCGTCCTGCTCGCCGACGATCACGAGCGACGCGCACTTCACTTCCTTCAGCCGCTGGGTCAGGTTGATCCGGGGAATCGCGTGGCAGCAGCCCACGTAGCCCGCGACGGGCGTGGCGCGGATCATCGCGCTCACCCGCGCGGTCACCTCGGGGCGGGTCTTGCGGAACGGCTCGGTGAACCAGCGCTGCAGCGTCGTCTCGACCAGCGCCTCCATGCCCTTGTCCTGCGCGGTCTTGATGCGGCCCTGCCACAGCGGCAGGGCCTCGGGCGCGTAGCGGCTGGTGGTGTCGGCGAGCACCATGCTCGCGAACATCGCGGGAAATTTCAGCGCGAAAGTCTGGCCGATCATCCCGCCCATCGACAGGCCGACCCAGTGGCAGCGCTCGACGCCCAAGCCCTGCAGGAGGCCGTGCACGTCGTAGGCCATCATGTCGAGCGTGTACTCGCCTTCGGGCGCGTCGCTCGCGCCGTGGCCGCGCGTGTCGAAGCGCAGCACCTTGAAATTGCGCCTGAGCACGGCGGCCTGCTCGTCCCACATCGACAAATCGCAGGCGAGGGAATGGCTCATCACCAGCCACGGGCCGTTGCCTTCGACGACGTAGTTCAGCTCGATGCCGTTGGTTTTGATTTTCATCTTCGGGGCGATCCCTGAACTTTTTTTCGACTCCGCGCATTTTAATCCACGTCGCTTGCCTCCGGCCACTCCGCGCGTGCAATATAGGCAACCTTTGCGTCCCGCGCGCCTTCGATAACGATGCCCGAATCAAAAAAAGCGCTGATCACCGGCATCACCGGCCAGGACGGCGCCTATCTCGCCGAGTTCCTGCTCGGGAAAGGCTACGAAGTGCACGGCGTCAGGCGGCGCACCTCGCTGTTCAACACGGCGAGGATCGACCACCTGTACCGCGACGTGCACGAGCCCCGGGTGCGCATGTTCCTGCACTACGGCGACATGACCGACTCGAGCAGCCTGATGCATATCCTGCAGAAAGTGCAGCCCGACGAGATCTACAACCTCGCCGCGCAGAGCCACGTCCACGTGTCCTTCGACGAGCCCGAGTACACCGCCAATTCGGACGCGCTCGGAACCCTGCGCCTGCTCGAGGCGATGCGCACGCTGGGATTCGGCAAGCGGGCCCGGTTCTACCAGGCGTCGACCTCCGAGCTCTTCGGCCTGGCGCGCGAGACGCCGCAGCGCGAATCGACTCCCTTCTATCCGCGCTCGCCCTACGGCGTTGCGAAGCTCTACGCGTACTGGATCACGGTCAACTACCGCGAGGCCTACGGCCTCTATGCCTGCAACGGCATCCTCTTCAACCACGAGTCGCCGATCCGCGGCGAGATTTTCGTCTCGCGCAAGATCACGCGCGGCCTCGCCCGCATCAAGCTCGGCATGCAGGATTGCCTGTACCTCGGCAACCTCGACGCGAGGCGCGACTGGGGCCACG
>Ga0075436_100002401_pt1 | contig 12913 bp, 12 predicted proteins | sample RhiMethybrSRZTD5_FD_75303 | JGI IMG/M metagenome (GOLD analysis project Ga0075436, IMG submission 75303) | Populus rhizosphere microbial communities from Tennessee, USA - Rhizosphere MetaG P. TD hybrid SRZTD5 | ecosystem: Host-associated > Plants > Roots > Rhizosphere > Soil | place: USA...
AGGCTCCTCATACGACGTGCTTACCATGTAGTCGAGCATGTCCTTTTGCGCCAGGCGTATGTGCTCGACGAGATGCCAAAAGCTGTAGGGAACCCTGGGAAGACGCGAATTGATAGCCGACGTGGGGAACGCTTTGATCGCCTCAGCAAAGGCCATGTGGGCTTGCCCACTCTCGAGGGTCGACACCAGTTGGCCCCGGATCTCCTTGTCGGCCTCGGCCTGATTCACAGCCATTTTCCGTATCCTCCGCTGACGACGCCTTCGGATTGTCCTGGCGGCGCCCGCTGGCATCGAGGTGTCACATCGCGTGCTGGCCCAAGTGTTCGTCAACCCGAATGACGCAGCGGGCATGCTTCTCTCGGAGATCCCCGAACACCTCGGGATGCAGACATGCCGCCAGGATTTCGAGAGACTCGACGATACGCGGTCCCGGCCGATTGAAGTAAGCATTGCCATCGACGACATAGACGCGCCCGGCGAGGACGGCGGGCCAAGCGTCCCAGGGCAGCGCCGTGCGCAGCAACGAAACCTCCTCGAGGGTCCGATCCAGCGGAAAGCCACACGGATTGATCAGCACAACGTCGGGATTCAGTGCGCGTAATGAATCCGTCGTAAGCGTTGGCGCATGATCGCCGGACGCCGTCCCCAACGGGATTCCGCCCGCTCGCTCGATGAGCTCAGGCATCCACATCCCACCGATCATGACGGGGTCGAGCCACTCGATCGACACGACGCGGGGCCGGTCGCCGCGAGCCGAGCTGCGCCGTGTGATCTCCGCGACACGACGCTGGAGCTCAGCGACGACGTCAGCGCCGCTGGAGGTCCGCCCCAGCGCATCAGCGACCCGAAGGATATCGTCCCAGATATCGTCCAGACGTGTTGGATGGAGGTTGACGATACGAATCGGCTGATGAATCAGCTTGGCCGTCGCGGCGCAGACGTCGCTGAACGACACCGCGCAGACGTCGCAGAGATCCTGGGTGACGATGACGTCGGGACGAGCCGCCTCCAACCGAGCAAGCTCGATCTCGTAGACCGCCAACGCGTGCTGCAGGATCGACCGTACATCTCGATCGATCGCGCGGCTTCCGCGTACCGCCTGCAAGCGCGCGCGCGTCAGCGCCGGAAGACCACGCACACTTTCCGGAAAATCGCACTCGTGCGAGATTCCGACGAGGTCGGACGCGGCGCCAACGGCGCAGATGATCTCCGTGGCAGACGGAAGCAACGACACGATGCGATGACTCATCGCGCGAACCGGTTCGAGGTGATTCCTAGTTTCGTCATCGCTGAGTTCTAATGGTACGTCTTGGGCGGTTCCTGCACGACCGGCGCTGCGGCGGCGAGGATCTCCTGGCGATTGCGGGTCAACGGCGGATAAATCCGCTGGCAGTTGATCAGCTGCTTCGTTTTCTTCGCCGCTGCGCCCTTCGTGACGACATGACGATCCCACCCCTCGGTGTAGACGGCTCCCCAGGAACCCAGGTCCAGCACAGTCACATACCACGCGATGTGCAACGGGAGCATCGGCAAGCCGAACAGATCGGCGACCACGTTATGTCCGGCGAACCGCCCCATCGGCCTGCCGTGCTGACAGGACATGATCGACACATGACGCTCATCCATCATGACCCAGGCGGCGTCGCCCGCCGCGAACACGTTTGCCATGCCCCTCACGCGCATGAACTCATCTACTGGTACTCGACCGAAGCGGTCGCGCTCGACCGGGAATAGCCGGGTCAGCGGGTTGGCCTGGATACCCGCACACCAGACGACGGTCGCTGCGGGAATCTCCTCGCCTGACTTGAGCGTGACGCCGGCCGGGCTGATCGAAGCGATGTCGATCCCCAGCCGCGTCTCGATGCCGAGCGCGGCGATGGCCTCTTCGATGACAGGCCGCGCTGATTCCCCCATATCCGAGCCGACATGCGAACTATGGTCGGCCAGGACGACGCGGAACGTTCGGTCCAGACTCGCCCGTGCCAGGGCCGTCCGGAGTTTTTCCGGCATTTCCGTAGCCGCCTCGATGCCGGTCAGGCCCGCGCCAACGACGACGACCGTATACAGACCTGGAGACTCGGGTCGGTGGGGAAGCGACTGAAGATGAGTATTGAGCCGGGCCCCACCATTATAAGTATCCACGTCGAATGCGCATTCAGCGAGGCCGGCGACGCTCGGGCGGCGGAGTAGGCTGCCAAGGGCGAAGACGAGCCGATCGTAAGGAAGAGTTACTTGCCCGCCTGCTGTTGTCACCGCGACGGTTTGCGCCGCGAAGTCGATGCCCGTGACCTCCCCTTCCACGCGGTAGACGCCGATCGGAGCGAGAACGTCATCGAGAGGGACGCGGACCGCGGTGAGGTCGGCCTCGTAGTCGCGCACTCGGATGTTGTGGAAGCCGTCGCGGTTGACGACGGTCACCCGTACGGCCTCCGGCCCGCACCCTAGTTCGTCGAGCTTGCGGGCCGCACCAACCGCGCTCCAGAGACCGGCAAAACCGCTTCCCAGCACGACGATTCGCGTGACGCTCATCGTGCACACTCCTGACAATTCCTCACGGTAGCAAACGTTGAAAATGAGGGTCGGTGGCATCACGGATAAGTGCCATCAGAGCGGACGCACATGCATCGCTGACGTCTATCATGGCTGGCGATGGAGGATCTCGCTGGAACTGCTGTCCGCGTGACGCGCGAGCGCCACCAGGCCGACGAATGGGCCGTGGTGCTCGCCGCCGGCAGCATTCCGCACCGGCTCCGCCTCCGGCTCGATGGCTGGGCGCTCATCGTCGCCGCCGGTGACGCCGAAGCCGCCCGCGAGGCCCTCGACGCCTATGATCGAGAGAACAGTGCCGACACGGTGGACGTGGGCGCCGATATCCCGGTGCCCGTTCGTGGCGCAGCCGCGGTCGGCGTCGCCGTCGGCCTCCTGCTGATCGGATTCTTTGCCGTCACCGGGACGCGTGCTAACGGAAGCGTCTGGTTCGAGCGCGGCGACGCCTCCGCGGAGCGCATCGTTGCCGGAGAGTGGTGGCGGACCGTCACCGCGTTAACGCTTCATGCCGACGCGCCCCATGTGCTCGGCAACGCGGCGGCGAGCGTCGTGCTGGTCGGGGCGGTGAGTCAACAACTCGGCCCCGGTGTCGGCCTCTGGCTGCTCCTCCTGGCCGGCGCCGGCGGCAACGCCCTCACCGCCGTCGCCCACGGCGCCCACCACAATTCCGTGGGCGCCTCGACGGCGATGTTCGGCGCCATCGGAATCCTCGCGGCCACGCGAGTCATGTCACGTGAAAGGCGCCCAGCCGCACGCAAACTATGGACGGTCGTCGCCGCGAGTCTCGCCCTGCTCGCCCTTCTCGGCACCAGCCCGGATGCCGATCTCCTCGCGCATCTCTTCGGCCTGCTACTCGGCGGCGTCCTGGGCCTGGTCACCGCGTGCGCACTATCGCGGCCTCTACGCCCGTCGGCGCAGTGGACGCTCGCCGTGGCCGTCCTGGTGTTGGTGGTCGGCGCGTGGCTGCGCGCTCTTCTGTGATGCTCGCTCACGCCTCCCGGTACCAGCCGGCGATGTTCCAGAAGTCGAAGTCGTAGGGGTTCGTCTCCGCGCCGCGCAGCTTCGACGCGACCGCGGCGGCCTTGGCGCGCTGGGCGACGGGAATCACCACACCATTCTCGACCACGATGTCGTTCATGCGGATGAACATAGCGGCGCGTTTGACCGGCTCCATCTCGGTCTCGGCCGCACGGTAGAGGCGGTCGTACTCATCGTTACGGAAGCGGAAGACGTTGAACTTCTGCCACTTGTTCTCCTTCTGCGGGATTTCCCACGACGTGAACACGCGCAGCAGACGCTCGGGGTCGGGCGGGCCCATGACGTAGGTCTGAAGCTGCAGGTCGGCGTAGAAGTGGGTGTAGGTGTCCGGGTTCGCCGGGTCGGAGCCGTAGAACGATGAGGCCACTACCGACTTGAGCTCGACCTCGAAACCAACCTTGGTGGCGGCCTGCTTGACGATGGCCTGGATCTTCTGCAGCGGCCCGTTCGTGACTGTCTGGAACAGGACCTTGAGGCGCTTGCCGTCCTTCACTCGCACACCGTCGGCGCCGCGCTTCCACCCGCCGGCATCGAGGAGCTGGTTGGCCTTGTCCCGGTCGTACTGCCAACGGATGTTCTTCGATCGGAAGCGCTTGGGCGCCGTGATGAAGACGCCGGTCGCCCGCCCCGTGCGGCTGTAGATCTGCTCCTGAATGCCCGCACGGTCCACCAACAACGCGAGCGCGCCGCGCACGGCCGGGTCGGTGAGGAACGGGTGCGTCGTCTTCACACTAGAGCGCTCGCCGTCGACCTCGGTCCACGGATCGGACTGGTTCAGCGCGATGTGCAGGATGCGGCCGCCGTACCCGACCGACACGCGTCCCTTGCCGCCGGTGGTCTCGAGCCGCTCGAGGACGTCGTCCTCCACGCTGGCCACCTCGCCCGCGAAGTCGAACTCGCCGGTCTGCAGCACCGCCCGCGCCGCCGACACCGCGTCGCCGCCGCCCTTCAGCTCGACGGTGTCGAAAAACGGCCGGTTGGAAACGTGGTAGTTCGGATTGAGCTCGGCCTTCAGCATGTCGCCCGGCCGGAAGTCGACGAAGCGATAGGGGCCCGTCCCCACCGGCTTGTTGTTGTTGGGCGCCTCGCGGGAATTCGCGCCCTTGTAGGGCTCGAACACGTGCTTCGGCAGGAGCGCGCCGGTGACGATCCAGTACGGCGTCGGCTGGGTGAAGGTGACCTTCACGGTGTGCGTATCGAGCCCCTCGATGCGCTTGACGTTGCGGAACACGCCGACCTGCGGCGAAGCCGTGGCCGGATCCGCTGCGTACTCCCAGTTGAAGACGACGTCGGCCGCAGTGAACGGCTTGCCGTCGTGCCACTGCACGTTGCGCTTGAGCCGCCAGGTAACGACGGTGCCGTCCTTGGAGACGCCGCCGTTCTGCACGCTGGGCACTTCGCGCGCGAGCACCGGCACCATGTTGCCCTCGAGATCGAATGACACCAGCGGCTCGTAGAACAGCGCGCTGGCGTTCCAGTCCTTCACGCCCAGCGCCAGCGCGGGATTGAGCGACGTCGGCGCGTCCCACCACAGAATCTTCAGCGGCCCGCCCCCGCCGCGCTTCGCCGGTGTGAACGGCGTCGGCTGCGCGTGTGCGACGCCGACGCCGTCTAACAACTGCCGGGCGAACGGCGCGGTCAGCCCCACTCCGACCAGCGTCCGTACGAACGCGCGCCGCGACAGGCGCCCGCGCTTCGCGTCGCTCAGCAGCTCTCGAATGTCGTGCTCGTTCATCGCGTCCTCCCGCGGGATTCTAGCCGCGCCCGGCGGGGATATCTTCCCTCTCCGGCCACAGCACCGACATCATCAGCGCTACGCCGATTCCTATGGATACTTCGATGAATCGATGAAGCGCGATCTGCCATGCGGAACCCGTCCGCGGCACCAAGACGATGATCGCCAGGGCGACGCCCGCGAACCGATATGCCGTAAGATCCAAGTGCATCAGGACGCGAACCACTCCAAGGATGAACAAGCTCGCCCCGAAGACGAGGGCGTGTGGCCCGAAATGGCTCGCCACGATCGCTCCGATGACCGCTCCAAGAAGCGTCCCGACAAAGCGCTGCCACGAGACGGCGAGTGCGGCCCCAAGCGAGGACTGCGTGATCACGATCGTGGTGATCGGTGCCCAGTACGCTTCGGGTAGCTTGAACAGCCGCGCAACGAGCAGCGAGGCGACACCCGCGACCGCCGTCCGCACGGAGTGCACGACAATCGGCCAGGTGACCCGCCGCTGAATACTCGACATCGCGTGGGCGGCACGACCAGAAAGACTTCGAGGTCCGCTTCGGTCGGTCATCACTCCATGACTTGGTCAGCCCGCAGCAGCAGCGACAGCGGGATGGCGAGGCCGGGCGTCTTTGCGGTTCGTCGGTTGAGCAACAACGCTGCGCCAGAGACGAACGCGCGCCCGTTCATGGTGGCCGCGATGCTAGTGCGCCACGAATCAGTGCGCACGCCTCATACCTTTTTTCCACTCACGTTTTCACGCAGCAGGCCGACGAGCGGGTTCGGCACAGGTGGCGCGATCCGCCGTAGGGTGTTGGTGTCATGGTGGTTAAACGCCGGCGTGCGGCCCCGGACAGCCAGATCAGTACGCGTCAGATAGGTCCAGCTGCCGTCAGCGTTGAATGTGATGTCGATGCGGTAATAGTCGGTGCGAAACGCTTCTTCGAGGAAGGTGGTCGAGCAAATTCCGAAACGTGTATCGCCCCGCCGCGCCTCCACTGTAATGCGCTCGTCGTCCGGCTTCGCCAGTCCGCCCGCCAACACCACTTGCCCACGCGGAATGCCGATGGTTTGCATGATCAGCCCGGTGGCCGGTTCCCACAGCCAATAGCCGACCTGATCGTGGAAGGTGATGGCTTCCTCGGGCGTGTTGATATGGATGTGGTAGCGCAGCCCGTAGAGTAGTTGGGGGCCGTTAGTCTGCGGATCAATCGGGTCCATACGAATATGTTCCCGGAAGACGCGCTGTTCGGGGCCTTCCGCCTTCGGGTTGACGTCTACCCCCTGGTCGGACTCCCACACCCCGGCTAAGCGACGCAACGGCCCTAGATTGGCGAGCGTATCTGGTGAGACATCGGGCTCAGCGAAAATGTCATCAGGGATGTTCGGCATCGGATCTCCCCATGCGTCAGCAGCAGTGATTGACTTGCACCACACGGTCGTACGGGCCCTCGACGTACGGCGACCGAGTGGCGGACGTGTATGATCGCATGCCGCAGGTCCTGGGTCGCGACGTGCGACCGCGCCGTGGTTACACTTCCGCGTCGGGTTTCGCGAACTCATACGCACTCCCGACGCACAAGAGAATGGCTGCGGACGCCCGCTGGAGTCCTGGGGAAAGTCGGGGATCACACGAGGAAAGCGCGAGGCGCCCCCGGAGGGGCGAGATCCGGGTCTGCCGTCATGCCTCCCGCCAGGCGCTCGCCTCGTCGAGCGTCTTGCGCGCCTCGGCGTCGAGCTGTAGCTCCACGCCAGCAACGAGCTCCTGGAGCTGCGTCTTCGAGGTCGCGCTGGCAATCGGCGCAGTGATGCCCGGCCGGTGCGCGAGCCAGGAGATCGCGACCTGCGTCGGCGTGACGCCCAGGCCGGCCGCGATCTTCTCAACCGCGGCCAGGATGGCGAAGCCTCGCTCGGTCATATAGGCCTTCTGCACGCCGGCCGCCCGCGCCGTCGACGGAAGCGTCTCGCCGCTGCGATACTTGCCGGAGAGGAAGCCGCTGCCGAGTGAGGAGTACGGGATGACCCCGACGTTCTGCTCGAGGCAGAGCGGCTCCAGCTCACGCTCGTACTCGTCGCGGAAGACCAGGTTGTACTTCGGCTGCAGGCATTCGTAGCGTGCACAGCCCTGCCGCTCGCTCTCCCACAGCGCCCGGGTCAGCCGGTAGGCGACGTAGTTGGACGCGCCGAGGTAGCGCACCTTGCCCTGGCGCACGAGGTCGTCGAAGGCGCGCAGCGTCTCGTCGAGCGGCGTCTCACGATCGTCCCAGTGCGCCTGGTAGAGATCAATGTAGTCCGTCCGCAGCCGCTTCAGCGAGGCCTCGACGCCCTGCATGATGTGCTGGCGCGAGAGGCCGGCGTCGTTCGGGCCGGGGCCCATCGGACCGCACACCTTGGTGGCAATGACGATCGCCTGCCGGTTGCGGCGTGCGGCCATCCAGACGCCGAGCACCGTCTCTGACTCGCCTCCCTTGTTGCCGGGCGCCCACCGCGAGTAGACGTCGGCCGTGTCGATGAAGTTCCCACCGGCCTCGACGTAAGGGTCGAGCACGGCCTCTGAGGCATTCTGGTCCGTCGTCCACCCGAACGTGTTGCCGCCCAGGCAGAGCGCGGCCACCTTCAATCCGCTGCGACCGAGCTTGCGCATCAGCATGCGTGCACGTCTCCCTTCCTGAGTGATGTCTCACTGTAAGCCACCGCGGACCGAGCCGCCGAGGCTCGCTGAGGATGCTACACGGCGGCAGCGTGTGGAAGCTTGGCCACTCGCGGCCCTCCCGAAGTGCCCGGCTGCGAGCCAGGCGCTTGACGACGGCCGGCCCGAGCGCGACTCTGGCCCCCGCGGATGAGCCCGGCCGCAACGATAGGCGGAGGCGGGACCGGGCGCACTTGAAGGGTCCTATCGCTAGCGGAGGCAGGGCCAATGGCCGCGGATGTCACTCGGTTGGTGGACGTCGAAACCGGCCGTATCAGTCGTCGAATCTTCGTCGAGCAGGAGATCTACGAGCAGGAGCTCGAGCGAATCTTTGCGCGGTGTTGGCTCTTCCTCTGCCATGAATGCCAGGTCCCCAAGCCGGGAGATTTCTTCAGCACCTACATGGGCGAGGACCCTGTGCTGGTGGTGCGCGGGACCGACGGCGAGCTTCGCGCATTCCTCAACGTCTGCCGTCATCGTGGCAACCGGCTCTGCCGCGCGGACAAAGGCAACGCGGCTAGCTTCACGTGCGCCTATCACGGGTGGACGTATCGCAACGACGGCCGGCTGGTCGGCGTGCCGTTCATCAAGGAGGCCTACTACAACGCCCTCGAGCGCGAAAAGTGGGGTCTCATCGCGGTCGCGCAACTCGAGAGCTACAAGGGCCTCGTCTTCGCCACGTTCGATCCGGAAGCCCCGCCGCTGCGCGAGTACCTCGGCGAAATGACGTGGTACCTGGATTTGTTCTTCGATCGCCAAGAGGGCGGCGTCGAAGTTGTGGGGGGCTTGCACAAGTGGATCATCCCGTGCAACTGGAAGCTTCCTGCGGAGAACTTCGCCGGGGACGGCTATCACGTCACGTGGAGTCACGTCTCCGCCATTCGCGCGGGGTTCGGCGGTGATTTCCGGGTCGGTAACGATCCGACGGGCGCGGCGCTCTCGCCGGGCAATGGCCATTGCGTCATGACCGTAGGCGCGAACATGAACGCCGATCCGCCGGCGCCCGAGATTCAAGCCTACGAGGCAAAGATCTTTCCCGACATCGTGAAGCGTCTCGGTCAGCGTGCCGGCCAGATGAAGCCCGTCGCCGGCACGGTGTTCCCGAACTTTTCCATGCTCAAACCGACGTCGCGCACGTTTCGCGTCTGGCATCCTCGCGGGCCGGAGAAGACGGAAGTCTGGGCGTGGGTGTACGTCGACAAGGCCGCTCCGCCCGAGGTGAAGGAAGCCAACCGGCTCGCCGGCATTCGGGTCTTCGGCCCGGCGGGCGTGTTCGAGCAGGACGACATGGACAATTGGCAGGCGTGCACGCAGACAGGGCGCGGCGTCGTAGCCCGCCGCTATCCCTTGAACTACGAGATGGGGCTGGGGCACGAGAGCTGGAACGATGAGCTGAAAGCCTCGGTCAGCGATTATCGCTTCAGCGAGAGTAACCAGCGACAGTTTTATCAGCGCTGGGCGCAGCTGATGGCGGCCGAGAAGTGGGCCGAGATCAAGAACGGCCGAGATCGGTAATGCCGGGCGACCTTCTGCGCGATGTGGAGCAGTTCCTGTACCGGGAAGCCCGCTTGCTGGACGAGCGCCGCTTCCACGAGTGGCTCGAGCTCTTCACCGACGACGTCCGCTACTGGATGGCGAGCCGTAACAATCGCTATCCACAGTCGAGCAAAGCCATCACGGTCCTCGCCCCCGACCGGAGACGCGAGGCGGACCTGGACATCGAAGAGGAGATGGCGATCCTCGACGAGACGAAGGTGACGCTCGAGGGCCGCATCGCGCGCCTCGATACGGGGATGGCGTGGGGCGAGGATCCTCCCTCGCGCACGCGCCACATCATTTCGAACGTCGAGGTGGAGCCCGGCGACACGGCGTCGGAGCTGAAGGTCTACTCGAACTTCCTCGTCTATCGGACGCGCGCGGAAACGGAGCAGGATCTGTACGTCGGCGCCCGGCATGACATCCTGCGGCGCGTCGACGGAGGGTGGAGGATCGCACGCCGTAAGCTTCTCCTCGACCAGAACGTGCTGCTGCCGAAGAACGTCAGCGTCTTCTTTTGACCAACCCCGCGCGCTCTGCGCCTCACCGAGGGCACGACCATTCCGCCAGGAGAACGCAATGTCCGACTTCCCCGAGTGCGTGCTGATCGTGACAGCCGAGGTGGACGCGGCCGTCGAAGCCGAATGGAATCGGTGGTACGACACGGTGCACTTGCCAGACGCGCTCAGATGCCCGGGAGTGCACCGCGGCCGGCGGTATGTCTCCTCGGGTGAGATAACAGAGAGCGCGGCCGGCAAGACGGAACGGATGGCAAGACGGGTGTACACGACGATCTACGAGCTCAATAGTCCGGACGCGATCACCACTCGGGAGTTCCGCGCCATGCGTGGCTGGCACCAGTTCGCGCCGTATGTCCGCTCACGCACGCAGGTGATCGTTCCGGTCCACGGCCGATAGGTACGCTAGCGGTCCCTGATTGGTACTGGATCGATTTGAAATAGCTGACCGATTCAGCGCGCTCGCGATTACCGGGCGGGATGAAATGAGCATTCGCTTTCGGTAACCCGCGCGGTGCTCTCCGCGTCCTAAGCAGGACCAATGGGAAAGCGTAGCCAGGTGTACCGTTCCAAAGCATCTCGAATCGACGAAAGGGAAACCGCTCGGCTAGAAACCTAGTCGGCTAGAACCTAGGAGGTTCGGTATGAAGATCGTCGTTATCGGCGGCACCGGCCTGATCGGCTCGAAGAGCGTCGCCATTCTGCGCCAGGGCGGCCACGAAGTCGTCGCGGCCTCGCCCAATACCGGCGTCAACACCATCACCGGCCAGGGCCTCAAAGAGGCCATGGCCGGCACGCAGGTGGTGATCGACCTCGCCAACTCGCCCTCATGGGAAGACAAGGCGGTGCTGGAATTCTTCGAGACCTCCGGCCGCAACCTTCTGGCGGCGGAGGCCGCAGCCCGCGTCGGGCACCATGTCGCGCTCTCCATCGTGGGAACCGACCGGACGCCCGACAACGGCTACTTCCGCGCCAAGGTCGCCCAGGAGAAACTGATCGAGGCCTCCGGCATCCCCTACACCATCATCCGCTCGACCCAGTTCATGGAATTTCTCCGCGGCATCGCCGATTCAAGTGCGAAGGGAAGCACAGTCAGGCTTTCGCCAGGTCTGTTCCAGCCCATCGCGTCGGACGACGTTGCTGCCATCGTCGCCGATGTGGCGCTCGCGGCGCCGCGAAACGGCATCGTCGAGATCGCCGGCCCGGAACGAGCACCGTTCAACGAAATCGTCGCCCGCTACCTGAAGGCAGTCGGCGACCCGCGTCAGGTTGTCAGTGACCCCGACGCCCGATACTACGGAGGCCGCGTCGAGGAGCGCTCGCTCGTGCCGCTCGGCGAAGCGCGCCTCGGCCGCATCGGTCTCGACGAATGGCTCCGCCGCTCACAGGCAAGAGGCTGATCATGAAGGTCACTGTGACGACCACGCTCGTTGCGTTGGTTTTGCTATCCCTCATGACCGGCACGGCGATGGCTGAGTCGGCCAAGGTCACATCGCTCATGTCGAAGGATCTTCCGGAGAGTCCCGGCAAGGAAGCTCTGATGATCATGGTGGAGTATCCGCCCGGCTCGACGGATCCCATCCACCGACACAACGCCCATGCGCTTGTCTACGTACTAGAGGGCTCCATTGTGATGCAGGTGAAGGGCGGAAAACAGGTAACGCTGACACGAGGACAGACCTTCTATGAAGGCCCCAACGATGTTCATGTCGTTGGCCGGAACGCAAGCACCACCAAGCCGGCGAAATTCGTGGTGTTCTTCGTCAAGGACAAGGGTGCTCCGGTACTCGTGCCCGCAGAGTGAACTAGCTACCCGTCCTCGCCGCAGCTTCGGCGAGCAGGGTGTACTTGGCGAGCGTGCGCTCGGCGAGCGCGCGGGGCCAACGGTGAGCGTCGACGATCGTTAGGAACTCGTGGAGGACTCGGGCGAAGTGTGTCTCGTGGCCTCCGTCGAGCGGGGGCGGTACGGTCACTTCGAACGTTTCCGGACCGCCAGGGACGACCTCGACGCCGGGAAGCTCGGCCTGCCACGCTTTGACCGTCTCGCGCAGCGCGCGCGCGACGTCACGGTCATCGACGCGCGGCTCAACGAAGACTCTGCGATGGTGGTCCGTGCGGGCGCTCTGCTCGAGGCGGACATCGGCGCGAGTCCCGCGAGCGACGCTGTGCGAGATGTCTCCGCCACCCGGCGACGGCGAGAGGTTCCACCGCGTCGCGGCGCTCGCGGTCACCCGACCGATCTGATAGACGAGCTCGGCGTTGCATCGATAACTCAGCGTGTCGTCGTCAACGAACGGCTCGAGCTCCCGCGGGAACCCCGCCTCTCCGGTGATCCGCCGGAATGCCTCGGCGGGCACACGCGTCGACCACGCGCGGGCCGATAGGAGCACCGGCATAGCAGCGGCGTCGTCGACGAGCCACTGCGCCTGGTCCACGACGTGCGTCGGAATGTCGACCGGACCGCTCCCCTGCGCGCGCACATCGAAGAACCACCACGGACGTCTGAGCGGGGCGCCATCGACGAGCTTCTCCAGATGGTGCACGCTCTCTTGCTCGATGGCAGGCGCGTCGGAGCGGAAGGCGCCGAAGATCTCGGCGGCGCCGACGAGCCTCTTGACCAGTCCGGCCGCGACGTCGTGACGCCCGGTCATTATCTCCGCGGCCAGCGGCCAGCTGTCGAGGCTCGCCCGCACGTGCTCGAGGTCGCCCGGCTCTACGAGCCACGGCTTGTCGGCCAGCACATGGAAGCCTGATTCATGCAGGCGTCGTATCGTGCCCGCCTTGCCCCCATTCCTGCCCGCGAGGATCACCACGTCTCCACGTCGCTCTTCGACGAGCTGCCCGAGCGGGTCATCG
>Ga0075436_100002402_pt1 | contig 12912 bp, 11 predicted proteins | sample RhiMethybrSRZTD5_FD_75303 | JGI IMG/M metagenome (GOLD analysis project Ga0075436, IMG submission 75303) | Populus rhizosphere microbial communities from Tennessee, USA - Rhizosphere MetaG P. TD hybrid SRZTD5 | ecosystem: Host-associated > Plants > Roots > Rhizosphere > Soil | place: USA...
TTGCGCGCGACGATTTGGGCCCCGATGCGCGCCAGCATCACCGCCTGGCCGTAGTTTGCAGCCCCTTTGGCCGCGAACAACGCGACGATCACGCCCGCGAGCGCGACGACGCCCGCAAAGCTGCGATTGACGTACGCTTCATTGATGACATTGCCGAGCAGATAGGCGCTGGCCGCCGTGCTGCCAGCGACGACCGCCATCAGCGTGATGACGACGGCATAACGCCGCCACTGCGGCAGCGCGTGCTCGGTGAGCAGCCGCCGCACCAGCGCTGGCGCGCTGTTGCGGTCCGTGAACGGCGATGTCGTGTCCGAACCGGTTGCCGGCCCGCCCCTCGGAGGACTCATGCCGATTCCTTGCCCGCTGGGGCGCTGCTTTTCAAGCGAAATCGGCCGCGACATGCGGCCCGCAGTCTCGCGCGTGTCGGCGCGCCGGCGGCGGAGGGATCGCGCGGCCATGCTCCTGCGTGAGTTCCCACGCCGGCGCCTTGTCCGGAACCGCGCCGCAGTTGCTTGTGGCGACGACGCTTGACGGCAGGTATATCGGTCCGGTGGACTCCCATGACGGACGTGCTGTTCATCAAGACCTCGTCGCTCGGCGACGTGATCCATCACATGCCGGCGCTCGCGGAAGCGCGGCGGCGGCGGCCCGATGCGCGCTTCACGTGGGTGGTCGAGGAGGCGTTCGCGCCGTTGGTCCGCCTCCATCCCGCTGTCGACAGGGTGTTGCCGGTTGCCTCACGGCGCTGGCGGCGTGCGCCGCTCGGACCATCCACCTGGGGACAGATGCGTGCCTTCTCGCGTAACCTGCGCGCTCGCCCCTATGACGAAGTCATCGACACGCAAGGCCTCTTACGAACCGCCCTGATTGCGCGGCTCGCGCGCGGACGTCGTCACGGCTACGACCGTTTCAGCATCCGCGAGCGCCTTGCATGTCCGTTCTATGACGTGCGCCATCGGATCAGCCGAGAATGGCATGCGATCGCGCGCAATCGCGCGCTCACCGGTGAAGCGCTCGGCTACGTCCCGGAGGGCGACATCGATTTCGGTCTCGATCGCGCTGCCCTCGCTGGTTCCGCGGCTGGACCCTACGGCATCCTGCTCCACGCCACCGCCCGCCCGCGCAAGGAGTGGCCGGAGGAGCGGTGGGTGGCGCTCGGTCGCCGGATTGCGGCACGCGGGCTCGCGCTGCAGCTGACATGGGGAAATGATGCCGAAAGGCTGCGCGGCGAACGCATCGCGGCCGGCATTCCGGGCGCGCGAGTCGTCGATCGCCAGCCGCTCGATGCGGTCGCCCGCAGGATCGCGGGCGCGCAGGTGGTGATCGGGGTCGACACCGGGCTGCTGCATCTCGCGGCCGCGCTTGGCGTTCCCTTGATCGGCATCTTTGTCGGGAGCGAGCCGGGTCTCACCGGGCCGAAGGGGCGGGGTTCGATCGGGATCGTCGGCGGTAACGGCGCTGTGCCGACGCCCGACGAGGTCCTTGCGGCGCTCGACCTGATCGGCACGGAGCTGACGCGGCAATGACGTTGGGACAGCGATCCGTTCTGCGAATGCGGGTCGCTGTAGCTGGCGCCGATCGGCAGGCCCTCAGGCCTTCTGTTTGAACAGGTTGCGTTCCACGATCTCGCAGATCGCGTGCGCAGCGGTCATGTGGATTTGCTGAATCACCGGCGTGTCGTCGCTCGGCGCGGCCAGCACGAGATCGCACAGCGGCCGCATGGCGTCTGCCCCGGGCGAGCTGCCGGTGAAGCCGATCGCGACAACACCCATTTCGCGCGCGGCCTTGAGTGCGGCGAGCACATTGGGCGACTTGCCTGAAGTCGAGAGTCCGATGAAGACGTCGCCACTGCGGCCAAGCCCGCGGAGCTGGCGTGCGAACACATGCTCGTAGCCATAGTCGTTGCCCACCGCGGTGAGCACGGACGTATCCGTCGTCAGTGCGATCGCCGGCAATGGATGCCGATCGAAACGGAGCCGCGACAGGAACTCGCCCGCGATGTGCTGGGCATCACCGGCGCTGCCGCCATTCCCGGCGAGCATCACCTTGCCGTCGGCGCGCAGGCTCGTCTCGACCTCGCGCGCAACGCCCAGCACCGCAGCCATGAAGGTGCTGTCCTCGGCAGCGCTCGCCAGCGCATCGAGCGAGCGTTGCAAATGCGCGGCGACGAGCTCGCTCTCCGACATTGAACCCGCCCTCACATCGAATGGGGCGCGGAATGCGCCTGACGCTACCTAGGCCGGGGGGCGGCGGCACGCAAGCGAATCAGGCGGGGGCGGGCGCAAGCGCCGCGAGCGTTGCGGCCACCACCTGCTCGGCCGGAATATCCCGCATGCAGCGGTGATGGCCGTAGCGGCAAGTCGGCTTGTGGCAGGGGCGGCAGCTCACCTCGGTGGTGGGCTCGACCACGGCCGCGAGCGGATTGAGCGGCGCCCAATGCCAGGGGCTGGTCGGGCCGAAGATGCCGATGGACGGCGTGCCGAGGGCTGCTGCCACGTGCAGCAGGCCCGAATCGTTCGAGACCGCCACGTCGGCGGCGGACAGCGCGAGGATCGCGTTGCGCAGGTCGGGGCCGGTGAGGTCGCGCACCTTGTCCGAGCCTGCCCGAATCTCCTCGGCGAGCGCCCGCTCGCCCGGTCCACCCAGGATCCAGATCGCAAATCCCTGATCCGCCAGCCGTCGGGCGGCTTCGGCGTAGGACGCCGCCGGCCAGCGCTTGGATGGGCCGACTGCCCCGGGCGCGAAGGCTGCGACTGGCCGCGCGCTGCCAAGGCCGAGGCGTTGGCGCCAGGCACCGATCTCGGCCGGCGCAACATCGAGTCGCGGCAATGGATAATCGGCCGGCAAACCGGCATCCTTCGGCAGCGCCAGCGCGGCGCAGCGGTCGACCATGCGGGGAAGGGCGCGCTCGCCCCGGCGGAGGTCGTTGACGAGCCCGAACCGCATCTCGCCCACAAAACCGGTCCGCTGTGGAATGCCGGCAAGAAACGGCGCCAGCGCGGACTTCCAGGTGCGTGGCATGATCAAGGCGCGGCCGTAGCGTTCCGCCCGCAGGCGCGTCGCCAGAGCCCGGTGCTGCCGCAACGCCAGGCGCTTGCGCGGAAGATCTACGACGACACCTTTGCGCACTCCCGGCATGTAATCGAGCAGGGGCGCGACCATGGTGGTGGTCAGCACGTCCACCGGGGCGTTCGGGAACCGGGTCCGCAGCAGCCGGACAACCGTGTGGCAGCGGACGAAATCGCCGATCCACATATACGGCACGATCAGAATCGGCCGACCGTCGGTCTCGCCGGGGGCAAGCGTTTCTTGTGAATCTCTATGCATTCTATAAGCTTAGAGCGGCATCTTCACGTTAGTGTCGGCCTCATCGGCAGCGACGAAAGGCGTAGCGAGCATCATGGGGACCTGTCCAGCATCGTTGTTTGACGAAAGCGGATTTGGCGCCCTGCTGCGCGATGTTGCGCCATTCGCGCGGCTGGGGCAAAGGGAGGGCCGGCCACGGCGGGCCGGGGATTGGCGTTCATGTTGTTGGTGACCGGCGGGGCGGGATTCATCGGATCGAACGTGGTTGCCAGCCTCGACGAGGCCGGCGGCGCCGACGTCGCCGTGAACGACGTCCTCGGCAGCGAGGTCAAATGGCGCAATCTGCAGAAGCGCCGGATTGCCGACTTCGTACCGCCGGCCGACCTTCCGCGCTGGCTCGACGGCCGCAAGCTCGACGCCGTGATCCATATGGGTGCCATTTCGGATACAACGGCCAGCGACGGCGACGCAGTCATGGAGAACAATTTTCGCCTCTCGCTTCGCCTGCTCGACTGGTGCGCCGAGACCCGCACACCCTTCATCTATGCCTCATCGGCCGCGACCTATGGGGACGGGGAGCAGGGGTTCGACGACGACAATACGCCGGCGGCGCTCGCGCGGCTGCGGCCGATGAACCTGTACGGATGGAGCAAGCATCTCTTCGACCGCGCCATCGTCGAGCGCGCCGCCACGCGTGCGAAGCTGCCGCCGCAATGGGTCGGCCTCAAGTTCTTCAACGTGTTCGGCCCCAACGAGTACCACAAGGGCGAGATGATGAGCCTGATCGCCAAGCGGTTCGATGACGCCAAGGCAGGCCGTTCCGTCATGCTGTTCAAGTCGCATCGCGCCGGCATCGGCGACGGCGAGCAACGCCGGGACTTCGTATGGGTGGATGACGCTGTCAGTGTGGTGCGCTGGCTGCTCGAGACGCCGAAGGTCAGCGGCATCTTCAACGTCGGCAGCGGGAAGGCGGAAAGCTTTCGCGACCTGATCGGCGCGATGTTCGCGGCGCTCGGACGCCCCCCCGCGATCCACTACGTGGACATGCCCGAGCGTATCCGCAACAGCTATCAGTATTTCACCCAGGCGCCGGTCGAAAACCTGCGCCGCGCCGGTTACAACGCCGGCTTCACGCCACTCGCGGATGCGGTCAAGCGTTACGTCCTATCGTACCTCGACACCGCCGACCGGTATCGCTGAGGCGCTGGGGATTCATGTACGACATCGAAACAGCCATCGAACGGATATCCGAGCAGACCGTTCTCTGCATCGGCGACTTGATGCTCGACGAGTTCGTGTACGGCGAGGTCTCGCGCGTCTCGCCGGAGGCGCCGGTCCCGGTGATCGCGGCGGTTCGCGACGAGAAGGTGCTTGGCGGCGCCGGCAACGTCGCGCGCAATATCGCGAGCCTCGGCGCGCGCTGCCTGTTGATCGGGGTGATCGGGGCCGACGATGCCGGCACCATGATCAAGTCCGGGTTCGCCGAATTCCGCAAATCGATCGAGCCGCATCTGGTGGTCGACCGTTCGCGGCCGACCACCCGCAAGGTCCGCTTCGTCTCCGAGCACTATTCCACGCATCTTCTGCGCGCCGACTGGGAAACCGCAGCTCCACTCGCAGCCGAAGTCGAGGACGAGCTGATCGATCTCGTGGCCTCCATGCTGCCTCGGGTCGGCGCGGTCGTGATCTCCGACTATGCCAAGGGCGCGCTCACGCCGCGGGTGATCCGCGCCGTGATCGACGGCGCGCGCAAGCTTGGCACGCAGGTCGTGGTGGATCCGAAGGCGCTCGATTACTCGGTTTACACAGGCGCGACGGTCATTACGCCGAACCGCAAGGAGCTCGCGGAGGTGACGCGCCGCCCGGTCGGGACCGAGGACGAAATCGCCACGGCCGCATCCGAGCTCGCGCGCCTCGTGGCGGCCCAGGCGGTCCTTGCGACGCTCAGCGAGGACGGGATGCTGCTTTACGCCAAGGGCGCTCCGCCCGTGCATGTACCGGCGTACCCGGTGCGCATCCGCGACGTCTCGGGCGCGGGCGACACGGTGGTCGCAGCGCTGGCCGCCCTGCTGGCGGTCGGTGCGGATCTCGAATCGGCGGTGCGTGCGGCGAACGCGGCCGCATCGGTCGTCGTCGGAAAGTCCGGGACCGCGACGGTGTCGGCGATGGAACTGCGTGCGCGCATCTTGCCGTCCGCGGCGCTGGCAGCCGAGGAGAAGATCGCCTTCGACTGGGCGGTCGCCCACGAGCGGGTACGCGCTTGGCGGGTGCAGGGTTTGCGCGTCGGTTTCACCAACGGCTGCTTCGACATCCTCCATCCCGGACACGTGACGGTGCTTACCAGGGCGCGGGCCGAATGCGACCGTCTGGTTGTCGGGCTCAATGGCGACGACTCGGTCCGCCGTCTCAAGGGCGAGGGGCGGCCGATTCAGGATGCTCACGCGCGCGCGAATGTGCTCGCCGCGCTCGAGGCCGTGGATCTCGTCGTCATCTTTGATGAGGACACGCCGCTTACGCTGATCCGGCGCCTTCAGCCGACCGTGCTGGTCAAGGGTGGCGACTATCGCAAGGAGGAAGTCGTGGGCTGGGAGGACGTCGAGGCCACGGGCGGACAGGTGATCCTGGTCGATCTGCTTCCGGGCCATTCGACCACCGGGATCGTGCGCCGCTCGGCCGGGCCGGCGGATGCCGGCCTGCGCGCGAAATCGCCGAAGTCCGGGCCGAAGGTGAAGGCTTGAGCTTGCCGGCCGGAGAACGCCGCTGACGCGCCTGAGCGCCATCGTCATCACCCGGAACGAGGAGGCGAACATTGCGGCCTGCCTCGACGCTCTGGCGTTCTGCGACGAGCGCATCGTCGTCGATGCGGGCAGCACCGATCGCACCGTGGCGATCGCAGCCGAAAAGGGCGCCTGCGTGGTGACGCACGACTGGCTGGGATTTGGTCCGCAGAAGAATTTCGCCCTCTCGCTCGCTCAGGGGCAATGGGTGCTCTCGATCGACGCCGACGAGCGGGTCTCGCCCGCGCTCGCGCGCGAGATCACGCAGGCAATGGCGGCAGGACAAGTCGATGGCTACGAGATCCCGCGGCTGTCGAGCTTCGTCGGCCGCGAGATGCGGCATTCGGGCTGGTTTCCCGATTACGTGCTGCGCCTTTTCCGCCGCGGCAAGGCGCGTTTCTCCGACGATCTGGTGCACGAACGCGTCATCTGCGACGGCCCCGTCGCGCGGCTCACTGAGCCCCTGGCGCATCGTTCGGTGACGCGGCTCGAGGACGCGATCTCGCGCATCGACCGCTACTCGACCGCCGGGGCGGAGATGCTCGTCGCCTCGGGCCGGCGTGTGTCCTTCGCCCGGGGCATCTTGCACGGACTCTGGTCGTTCTTTCGCGCCTATGTGCTGCGGCTCGGCTTCCTCGACGGCCGGGAAGGGTTTTTGCTGGCGGTCGCCAACGCCGAGGGCACCTACTATCGTTACATGAAGGCTTGGCTCGCAGGGCGCCGCCATGGCTGAGCTGATCTCGGTCATCGTCGCAACCTACAACCGGGAGGACGCCCTGGCGGCGGTGCTGCGCTCGCTCTCGCGCCAGACCGATTGCGATTTCGAGCTGCTCGTCGCCGATGACGGCTCCGGCACCGCGACCGCCCGCGTCATCACCGAATGGGCTGCGCGCATGCCGGTGCTGCTCAAGCACGTCTGGCACCCCGACCGCGGCTTTCGCCTTGCCGAAATCAGGAACCGGGCAATCCGGGCGAGCGCCGGGCGTTATTGCGTGTTCCTCGACGGCGACTGCATCGCGCGCCCGGACTTCGTTGCCGCCCATCGCCGCCTCGCCGAGCCCGGATGGTTCGTGACCGGCAACCGCATCCTGCTGTCGCGCGAATTGACGGAGCGCATCCTGCGCGACGGGTTGGAGCCGGAGATATGGGGCTTTGCCAACTGGATCACCGAGCGCGCTCACCGCAACGTCAATCGCTTCGCGCCTCTGCTCGATCTTCATCTCGGGGCCTTGCGCAAGCTGAAGGCGCGGACATGGCGCGGCGCGCGCGGCAGCAACATGGGATTCTGGCGTGCCGATCTCGACAAGGTCGACGGCTTCGATGCCGGCTTCAGTGGCTGGGGCCGCGAGGACTCCGACATCTTCATCCGCCTCATCCGCGCCGGCATCGGGCGCAAGGACGGCCGCTTCGCGACCGGCGTGCTGCACCTCTGGCACCCGGAGGCCGATCGGACACGGCTTGCCGAGAATGAACAGCGGCTGGCCGACGTCGCCGAGAGTGTCCGTGTGCGGGCGAAGCAGGGGCTGTCGCGGGTGATCGAGGAAGCCATCGCCTCGACCGCAGAACGATGACAGCGAAGCCACCCGCGCTTTCCTCGCGTCCGCGCCTGCTGGTGGTGGCGCTGCGCCGGCTCGGCGACGTGCTGCTGGCTACTCCGCTCATCCGCAGCCTACGGCACGCGTGGCCGGAAGCGCACCTCGACGCGCTCGTGTTCGCCGATACGGCGGGCATCCTCGACGGCAACCCCGATGTCGACCGGGTGATCGCAATGTCGGCGCGGCCGAACACGGCCGAGAGCCTCGCGCTCGCGGCGCGCCTCTTCAAGCGCTACGACCTTGCGGTGTCGACCCAGAGCGGCGACCGTCCGACTCTGTTTGCGCTCCTTGCCGGGCGCCAGCACGCCGGACTTGTCTGGCCCGGCAACCGGATCAAGCGCCGCCTGCTTCACCGCGCGGCCCTTGCCGAGCAGGGCGTGCACCGGGTCGAGGAGATGCTGCGCATCGCCGATGCGCTCGGTATTGCGCGTGCCGCCGAGGTGGTGTGTCCGGCCGGCCGCCTGGCGCCCGATCACCAAGTGACCGGGCCTTATGCCGTGATCCATGCCTCGCCAAAGTTCCGTTACAAGCAGTGGACGCGCGACGGCTGGCGCGCCCTTGCGGCGGCGCTTGCCGAACGCGGTCTTGCGGTGATCGCGACCGGCGGGCCCAACGATCGCGCCTATCTCGACAAGCTGTGGCAGGACGCGCCGGCTGTGCGCCGCCTCGATGGCCGCCTGCGCTGGCCGGAGATTGCGGCGCTGCTCGCCGATGCGCGCCTGTATGTCGGTCCCGACACGTCGATCACGCACCTCGCCGCCGCGAGCGGATGCCCGACCGTCGCGCTGTTCGGGCCAACCGACCCGCGCCTGTGGGGACCCTGGCCGGCACGCGGCCTGCCGATTCCCTGGGCGGCGGCCGGCACGGTGCAGCGACGCCGCAATGTTTGGCTGGTGCAGAACCCGTTACCCTGTCTTCCGTGCCAGCAGGAGGGTTGTGACCGTCGTCTCGAGAGTCGCGCGCAGTGTCTCGATGAGCTCACGTCGCGGCAGGTACTCGCCGCAGTGGATCAGGCGCTGGCGGCAGGCCGGTAGCGTCGTGACCGAAAGGCGATTAAGGATGGCGCGTCGGCTCCGCGGGGGCCGTGACCGAGCACGAGGATGACCCGGCTGACGAACTTCACCCCGCGGATGGGGCTGATCCTGGCGCACGACCTGATCGCCACCGCGATCGCCATCGTCGCGAGCTTCTACATCCGTTTCGAGGGTGTGGGGCTCGCCGCGCGCTGGCCGGTGCTGATCATCATGCTGCCCGTCTTCGTCGCCTACGCCGGCGCCGTCTACGCGGTGTTCGGGCTGTTCAAGTCGAAATGGCGGTTCACGTCCCTCCCGGACTTCATGAATATCCTGCGCGCAGCGAGCGTGCTCGCCGTTACACTGCTCGTGATCGACTACGTGCTCGTCGCACCCAACATTCTCGGCGGGTTCTTCTTCGGCAAGATCACCATCGCCCTGTACTGGTTCCTGCAGACGGCTTTTCTCGTCGGCCCTCGAGTCGGCTATCGCTATTTCCGCTACACCCGCACGCTCCACCGCGCCAAGGCGGCCAACAGCATGCCCACGCTCGTGCTCGGTCGCGCGGCCGATGCCGAGGTGCTGCTGCGTGCGATCGAGAGCGGCGCGGTGAGCAAGATCCAGCCGGTCGGTATTCTGTCTCCGTCGCGCGCCGACCGCGCGCAGGCGATCCGCGGGGTCCCGGTGGTCGGCGACCTCGGCGACCTCGATCAGACAGTCGCCGATCTTGCGGCGCGCGGCGTCAATGTGGTGCGCCTCGTGATGACACCGAGTGCGCTCGCCCCAGAGGCGGCCCCCGAGTCGATCCTGATGCGGGCACGCCGTCTCGGTATTGCGACGAGCCGGATGCCGTCGCTCGACGAGGGCGGTGAGGCGCTGAGGCTCGCGCCGATCAATGTCGAGGACCTGCTGCTGCGGCCGAGTGCAAAGATCGATTACGGCCGTATCGAAGCACTGATCAAAGGTGCGTCCGCAGTCGTTACCGGCGGCGGTGGTTCGATCGGTGCTGAGGTCTGCGAGCGGCTGGTGACGTTCGGTGTCGCCCGGCTGCTGGTGATCGAGAACTCCGAGCCGGCCCTGCACACCGTGCTCGAGACGCTCGCGGCGAAAAAGACCAGCGCCGCAATCGAGGGCCGTATCGCTGACATTCGCGATCGGGCGCGCGTCATGCGGCTGGTGAAGGACTTCAGGCCGGATATCCTGTTCCATGCCGCTGCGCTCAAGCACGTGCCGATCCTGGAGCGCGACTGGGACGAGGGCGTCAAGACGAATGTGTTCGGGTCGGTCAATGTCGCCGATGCCGCTCTCGCGGTCGGGGCGCGCGCCATGGTGATGATCTCCACCGACAAGGCGATCGAGCCGATCTCGGTCCTGGGCGCGACAAAACGCTTCGCCGAGATGTACTGCCAGGCGCTCGACGCCGACCTGAAGCGGCGCGCCGATCCCGGGAAGGCGCCGCCGATGCGGCTGATTGCGGTCCGCTTCGGCAACGTGCTCGCCTCGAACGGATCGGTGGTGCCGAAGTTCAAGGCGCAAATCGAGGCCGGCGGCCCCGTCACGGTGACGCACCCGGACATGGTGCGCTACTTCATGACCATTCGGGAGGCATGCGACCTCGTCGTCACCGCGGCGAGTCATGCGCTCGGGCCGGAGCGCTCCGACGTCGCTGTCTACGTGCTCAACATGGGCCAGCCCGTGAAGATCGTCGATCTCGCCGAGCGCATCATCCGGCTCTCCGGGCTCGAGCCCGGCCAGGACATCGAGATTGTCTATACCGGAATCCGGCCGGGCGAGCGGCTGCACGAGATCCTGTTCGCGCGCGAGGAGCCGGTTTCGGAGATCGGCATCTCCGGCGTCGTCGCCGCCCGCCCGATGAGCCCCTCGCTCGAAACCATGCGGGCCTGGCTCGGCGAGCTTGAGCAGGCGCTCAAGCGCGAGGAGCGCGGATCGATCTACCGCGTCCTGCGCGAGGCGGTGCCGGATTTCACGAAAGAGGCTGTCTGAGAGACGCAGTCCGGGCCGGGGTCGGCACCAGGCCGGAACAGGGCGGGACGGCATGAAAATACCCGGCCGCTTGCGAGCGGCCGGGCTCAATTTTCTCGTATCTCATGGGCCATCCACGTCGGATTGCGGCGGGCTCGACATCGGCAACCCAGGTGGACGGGCGGGGGGAGCCGTCCACCGGTCGAGCCGCCTGTCAGGCCGTCCGTGAAATGCGGGACTTCCGCTTCAGGGCCGCCGGGCGCCGGCCGCCCGGCATTCGGCGACGCCGCGGTGAGGGCTGGGCCGGCATGGTGAGGCGGAGGAATTTCCGGTTGGTCAACAAGGCGGTCAGTGCGTCGGTGACATCGCCCACCTGTAGATTCCGCGCCACCGGAATGCAGCGGTCGAACTCTTCAAGCTCTTCCTGCAGGCACTGCAGGACGAAACGCGCGGTCATCAAATTCTGGACGGTCATCGTCGCAACTCCCCTGGTACGTATGTGGCATCAACGACATTCCCGGAGAATTGTTGCAAAGTTCTGAAGCAAAGAAGGCTTGTATAACTCTGGGGATAACTTCCTTTTCGGCTTGCTTTTTTTCAAAATTGTGGCGGTGGCGGCCGGCAGCGTGTCGGGACTCCCGTCGATCAGCCGCAGGCCGTCCATGCTTTGCGCGCTCAGCCATTGAAGCGTTTCGCCAGCGCATCCGCGCCGCGCGCAAGCAGACCGAGATCGGCCCCGACTGCGACGAAGGTATAGCCCCACTGGATGAAGCGCTTCGCCTCTTCCTCATTGGGCGTGAGAATGCCCGCGGGCTTGCCGATTTTTTTCAGCCGGCGCACCGCGTCTTCGAGCGCCAACTGCACCTCGGGATGCGCCCAGTTCCCGATGTGGCCGAAGGATGCAGCCAGATCATTGGGACCGATGAAAATGCCGTCGATGCCGTCGACCGATGCGATCTCCTCGATGCGATCGAGAGCGCTTTTGGTCTCGACCTGGACCAGCAGGCAAATCTCCTGGCTCGCATTCTTCAGGTAGTTCGTGACGCGGCCGTAACGGCTCGCGCGACCGCTGCCGGTAATGCCGCGGATGCCGCCCGGCGGATAGCGGGTCGCCTCGACGGCTCGGCGCGCTTCTTCAGCCGTCTGGACGAACGGGATCAGCAGACTCTGCGCTCCGATGTCGAGCAAGCGCTTGATCAGGACGATGTCGTTCCAGGCCGGCCGCACGATCGGGGAGGCGCTGCCAGTCTGCACGGCCTGGAGCTGCGACAGCACGTCGGGCACCTCGTTCGGCGAATGCTCGGTGTCGAGCAGCAGCCAATCGAAGCCCGAATGGCAGACGATCTCCGCTGTGATCGGGCTGCACAGGCTGCACCACAGGCCGATCTGCAGCTCGCCTTTGGCGATAGCATGCTTGAAGGTATTGCGCGGGAGATCCATGGGCAGTCCTCAGACGAATTGCACGGCAATGCCGCCAAGCGGCCCGAAATCGGCGTGCAGCGTGTCGCCCTTGCCGGCAAAGACCACGCGCGTGAACGAGCCTGCGAGCACGAGATGGCCGGGCTCGAGCCCCACGCCGTGGCTTCCGAGCTTGTTGGCCAGCCAGGCAACGCCCAGTGCGGGGTGGCCGAGAACGCCGGCCGCCACTCCGGTCTCCTCGATCTCGGAATTCTTGTACATGATCCCGCCGACCCAGCGCAGGTCCACATCGAGCGGCCCGACCGGCCGTCCGCCGGTCACGATGCCGGCGGCAGCGCCGTTGTCCGCCACCGTGTCGACGATCTTGCGGGGATCCTGGATGCGCGCATCGACAATCTCGATTGCCGGGACCACGTACTCCGTTGCGCGCAGCACGTCGGGTAGCCCCACGCCGGGCCCTTTGAGCGGCTTGCCGAGAACGAAGGCGAGCTCGATCTCGAGGCGCGGCCGGCAGAAATTCGCATGGGGAATTTTCGCGCCGTCGGCGATCATCATGTCGTCGAGCAGATGGCCGTAGTCGGGTTCGTCGATCTGCGACGACCGTTGCATCGCCTTGGACGTGAGCCCGACCTTGTGGCCGATCAGCCTGGCGCCGGCCGCGATCTTGCGCTTCGCCACCTCGCTCGAGATCGCATACGAGTCCTCGATCGTGATGTCGGGCCACGTGGTCGAGAGCTGAACCGCCTGTTTGCGCATCTTCTCCGCGTTCATCAGGATGTCGGCGGCCTTGTTGCGGTCGGCATCAGAGAGCATGGGTTG
>Ga0075436_100002403_pt1 | contig 12911 bp, 16 predicted proteins | sample RhiMethybrSRZTD5_FD_75303 | JGI IMG/M metagenome (GOLD analysis project Ga0075436, IMG submission 75303) | Populus rhizosphere microbial communities from Tennessee, USA - Rhizosphere MetaG P. TD hybrid SRZTD5 | ecosystem: Host-associated > Plants > Roots > Rhizosphere > Soil | place: USA...
AATGCTCCGCAGGGCCGCGTTGGCTTCCAGCGTCGTCGCATCGATGCCCAACGTCTTGCCCCGCAGCAGATCCTCCTTCGCCAGCACTCCCAGCACCCACGTGAACACCTCTTGATGGGTCTCCACGTCGATCAGGCGTCGATTGCGCGAGATCGTCGAATGGTTCGGCGGCTCCTGGGTTACTTCCAACCCCAAGTACTCCCGCAGCGTCAGCGAGTCCGCCACCCGCCAAGCGATGCCCCGCTCCGAATCAATCCCCTCGAAGTAGCCAATCAGCAGCAGCCGAAAGTAAACCGCCGGCGGCAGCGACGGACGACCGCGAACAGCCGCGTAGAACTTCGCGCACAGCCCCTCAACATGGCTGTCGAAGCCGTGCTGGGACAGAACCGCGTTCAAACGCGCATAAAACGGGTGTCCCGGCCCCTTGGCCAGGCGCTGCGTCTCCACCCAGAACTGACCCTGGTTCCGCTGCTCTTGCCGCCCCATCGCCATTGGTGGATGCCCTCCGAGAACAGGGCCAGCTTACCGAACGCCCAGCCACCGGATCAACCGCTAACCAGGCAGGCAGCGATTTTCACCACGGGCTGCTAGCCCTCGGCGAGCTTGATTCGCTTGCCGTTGACGACGGCGCAGATCTCCAAGGTACCACCGATCGCCACGACATACCGGCGCAGAGTCGAGATGCGGTGGTCCTCCCGGCGTTCCATCTTGGACAACTGGGACTGAGTGATCGCGACTCTCCGCGCAAGCTCTTCCTGAGTCAGGCCGGCCGCCTCGCGCAGCGCTCGCAAGTCCAGCTCCACCAATTCGTTCTCAATCTCTTGATCGATTTGGCGCAGGTCGTCAGGAGAGAATTTCTTCGCCCGGATTTCGGACCATTTCTTGGCTGTCATGTCGACTCCTTCAGGTACTCTTCCCAAATCGCTTCAGCCCTTGGGATCATCCATGCATAGAACCGCTTGTCCCCAGTCTTGTCCCCGCCGAGGATGAGGACGGCCTGACGGCGAGGATCGAAGGCGTAGAGGATCCGTAGTGGATGCCCCAGGCTCTGGACGCGCAGCTCTCGAAAGGCGTACCGGCTTCCCTCGATGGCGGAGGAGTAAGGGAACCCGAGCGCCAAGCCCTTGGCTTCCAAGAGTCCGACCACGCGAACGACCGCTCGGCCATCGGCGATATTGAGACCCAAGAACCATTCTTCAAACTCAGCGGTGCCGAGCACCTCGACCATCTCAGTATGCTCCTAAGGGACTAGTCCGTCAAGGGCATGCTGGAGCAATCCGAGATCAGAGGCTTGCGCGCCCGGAACGCGACGCCGTCCCACATCTTGAACGGTTGCTCCCCGTTGGCGACGAGCTCGAAGCCGTGGTCGGAGCAGAGGCGAACGAACTCACGGCGGTCCGCGGCCACGTCGTCGCGGTACGAGAAGTTGAAGAGGGCCACCTCGCCGCCCGGGCGCAGCACCCGCTTGGCCTCGCGGAAATGGGTCGTCACCAGCTCCGGCCCGGCGTGGTGGATGTAGGGGAAGGAGTCGACCGCGAAGACGAGGTCGAACGATGCGTCCGCGAGCCCGCCGAGATGGCGTCCGTTGGTGACGGCGAGGACGACGTTCGGCAGTGCCGCGCAGCGGCGCCGGGCCGCCGCGATCATGCGCGGCGCAATGTCGATCCCGTGGGCGGCGGCCACCCGCGGCGCAAGAGCCGCCTGGAGGCGTCCGATCCCGCAACCGATCTCCAGCGTCCGGCGATCCGGACCGAGCAACCCCCAGCGCTCGAAGACCTCCACGATCTCTCGCGTCCCTTTCGCCAGCAGCTTGGCATCGCCGAGCGAATAGGCCGCGACGCTCGCTTCCTCACCGCGGCGCACCGCGCGCTCGAAGAACCGCCGCGCCGCCGCGATCCCTTCCTCGGGTGAATCGAACGGGATCTGGGGATCGGGATGCTCGCCGAGGTTCGCCGCCACCCGTTCGAGCCCCGGCCGATGCTCCCGCAGCAGCTTGATCAACCGCGTGAGCGCCGGCGGCACGGGCGGCTCCCACGCCCGCTCTGCCGCGTCCACCAGCGCCTCGACCTCGGACACGTCGCCCACCGAGAGGACGATGCGGGCCAGCGCGATCGTCGGCGACATCCTCCCGGCCAGGTAATCCCGCAGCACCCACTGAGCCTCCGCCGGCTCGATCCCGGCGAGGAGGGGAAGGATCTCCCGGTCCGCGAGCAGGTTGACGCGCTTGGCCACTTGGCCCGTTATCCTACCCTCATGGACCCTCACGCCGCCGCTGCGCTTTTGAAGTCCTGGGCCCTGGAGGCCGGATTCGACCGCGCCGGGGTGGCAACGCTGGAGCCGGCGGCGACGGGGGAGGCGTTCGTGCGGTGGATCGAGCGCGGGGATCAGGCGGGGATGGGGTATCTCTCCCGCCGTGTGGAGGCCCGGCTCGCACCGGGCACGATCATCCCCGAGGCGCGCTCGGCGTTGTGCGTCGCCCTCCAGTATCACCCCCTATCCAATAAGGATGGAGAGCCAGGGGACCCGGAGGGGGATCTGTGGCCTCGCGTCGCCCGCTATGCTCGGGGGCGCGACTACCACGACGTGATGGGGGAGCGGCTGGAGGCGCTGGAGGATCGTATCCTTGCCGCTTTCCCCGGGACGGCGAGCCGGCGGTACGTGGACACCGGGCCGGTCCTGGAGCGCGAGCTGGCGGCGCGGGCGGGGCTGGGGGCGGTGGGAAAGAACACCAACCTGCTCCATCCGGAGGCGGGCTCGTGGTTCCTCCTGGGCGAGCTGTTCCTGACCCTCGATCTGGCGCCCGACGTCCCGCTGGCCGACCTGTGCGGGAGCTGTACGCGGTGCCTGGAGGCCTGCCCGACCGGGGCGCTCCCCGCGCCGTACCACCTCGACAGCAACCGCTGTATCAGCTACTGGACGATCGAGCACCGCGGCGCGTTTCCCCCAGAAGCGCGAGAGATGGTGGGGACGTGGGTCTTCGGGTGCGACGTCTGCCAGGAGGTCTGCCCGTGGAACTCGGCGCCGGCGGGAGCGAGCCATCCCGAGCTCGCGCTGCCTGACGAGCGGGCCGGCCTGGACCTGATCCAGCTCCTGCTGCTCAGCCGGGACGAGTACGTCGAGCGCTTTCGCGGCAGCCCGATGAAGCGGCCGAAGCGAGAGGGGTTACAGAGGAACGCCGCCGTCGCCATGGGCAACCGGCGTGACCCGCGCTACGTGCCGGCGCTCGCAACCGCTCTCCGGGAAGCGACACCCGCTGTCCGTGCGCCCGCCGCCTGGGCGCTCGGGCGGATCGGAGGACCCGACGCCCGGCGGCTTCTCGCCGAAGCCTTGGACGTCGAGGCCGATGAAGCCGTGAAGGCGGAGATCCGTACGGCTCTCACTTGATCTCCCGCGGCGCCCGTCTGCTATCTTCGAGCCGACCGGGAGACTTGATGGACGACACGATTCGCACTGCGCTCGCCGGCTGGGGCAACTTCTACCAGGTCACCGGCGCGGCGGCTGCCGCCCTGACGGGGCTGCAGTTCATCGTCCAGACCCTGCTCGCGTCGAAGGCGTTTCGGCCGGTCAGCAGCCTCGATCCGGAAGGCGGCACCGCGGCATTCGGGACGCCGACCGTGGTGCATTTCTCCCTCGCGTTGATCGTCTCCGCGGTGCTGTGCGCGCCGTGGCCCGGGTCCGGGGGGCTGCGCGCGACCCTGGGCGTCCTCGGCGCCGGCGCGCTCGTGTACTCCGCCGTCGTGCTGCGGCGGGCGCGCCGGCAGCAGATCTACGTTCCGGTGATGGAGGACTGGGTGTGGCACATCTTGCTGCCGGCCGCCGCGTACGCCGCCATCCTTCTGGCTGCCGTGCTCCTCGGCCGTGGCACGGAAGGGCCGCTCTTTGTGATCGCCGCGGCGACGCTGCTCCTGCTCTGTGTCGGGATCCACAACGCGTGGGATACCGTCACGTATCTCACCTTCGGCGCGCTGAGAGCCCTGGACCCCTCCGAGGCCGAGGCCGCGCCGCCGCGCCTCGACGACGGGCCGAATGGGCCCCCGGGGCGGTGATGGGCGGGGCACCTTGACTCCTCCCGTCACCATCCGCCCCGCAACTCCCGCGGACCTCGAGGCCATTGGCCGACTCGGCGCGCTCCTCGTCCGGATGCACCACGATTTCGACCCGGATCGATTCATCGCGGCCACGCCGCAGACCGAGCAGGGGTACGCCGCGTTCCTCGGGACGCAGCTCGCGGAGCCGAACACCGTCATCCTCGTCGCGGAGCGGGCCGGCGCGGTGCTGGGCTACGCCTTCGCAGGCGTCGAGGGGCGCGACTACATGTCGCTGCGGGGGCCGGCGGGCGTGCTGTACGACATCGTGGTCGATCCCGCCCATCGCGGGCGCGGCGTCGGCAGGATGCTGCTCGACGCCACGCTGGCCGCGCTCCAGGCCCGCGGCGCGCCCCGGGTCGTGCTCTCGACGGCAGAGCGGAACGAGACCGCGCAGCGCCTCTTCGCTCGCGCGGGGTTCCGGCGGACGATGATCGAGATGACGCGCGAGCTCGATCGCCTCACTCTGTGAAGCGATCGCAAGGTCTTGAACCGGTTGCTCGACGCCGGTCCGGGGGCTTTGCCGGCGGCATCAACAACCGCAAATACATGGGCCTGACCAGCACCAGCCGCGCCACGGCCTGGCGCGAGCTGTCCGATCTTGTCGCCAAGGGTTGCCTCGTGCCGACCGGCAAGGGAGGCCGCAGCAGCGCCTACGAAATTCCATGGGCGGAGCTGGCGTAGCGGTCAAAGCGGACTGCGCACTGGGAGCTCGACGCCGAGATCGAAGCCGGTTCCGTCAAACTCCTGAGCCCTGTGGAGTTTCGACAGCGCACCGCCGGCCCGAAGAGATGAGGACGCGGGCGGCAGTCCTGTCCACTGGATTCTCGGCATCACTCACCGAAGGTCATCGGGGCGAGCTCTTCTTTGAGACGGCTCTGCTCCTCGGGATCGCGGACATCTGCCAGGCGGTCCGCCAGCTCAAAGAAGCGCTTCTTCTCCTGCTCCCGGGCTGCGAGCCCTGACTCGATCAGCTCGACCAGGACCCGGCTGGCGCTCGTGTGGCTGGACTTCGCGAGCGACTTGACGCGGCGTGCGACATCCGAGGGTAGGCTCACACTCTGTCGGACAGTTCTTTCCACGGTTGCCACTCCCCGCCTATGCTTCCTCATGTTCGAGGGTACATGCCTCGACGGAGTCTTCGTCGAACACATGCTCAACGACTCCATACGGTGGACCATGGAGCCAGCTTGGATCGTCGGTCATGGACCGCTGCTCGGTGCGTTTCGACCTGTCATTCGGGTCAACCGCTACGCTGACAACTTCGGGCGGCTCCAGCGAAATGGCAACAACGACGCGGGAGCCGACATCGGTGCAGCGCCAGCGTTTGCCGCCGCACCAAAACTCAAGGCCGATGTGAAAGTCGTTGCGTTTCATTGGTGACGCTACTCACGTCCAAGGCACCCAGAAGTATAGTGCTCTCCGGCGGTCCTCAAGCAACAGCCGCACGAGCGGCCCAACCGTCCGAAGAAGTCGCCCGCTCCGCTCGTCCACACCGCGTCGCGGAAGGTCCGCCGCGCGCTTTATGAAAGATATCGGGCTTTCGTCGCCGCCTACCAGGAGGCGGCGGAGCTCTTGAAGTCCGGCAACCTGGCCGCCGTCTTCTCCGCCGGGTCCCTCCTGCCTTGCCGTTCGTCGGCGGGTGACGATCGCCGGCCGACACCTCCCGCCCGATTTCCGCTGAGATGCGCTATCCGATTTGGTCGGAGAGGGGGGTGAATTGTCTTGGCGACTCGCAGAAGGGGGGTCTTGCGGTGGTCGCGAAAGAAGAAGGCGGCCTCAAGAGGACGGGGAGGGGCGGTCGAAGCTGTTATTACGGACGCAAAGGTTGTGAATAGAGCGGCAGATGGGGGCTCAACGCCCCCTCTTCTCCCTCTGCTTAGTCTACTTGGGTGGCACTTTTTCTGAGCCACTTTTTCTGAGCAAGGTGAAGAGATTCACTCAAATTTGAGGCTACACTCTATGCCTGCTCGGCGACGAGTCCGCGTAGGTTAGAGAGCAACTGATCCTCAGCCGATGCAATCGAGAGCCGCCAGATGCTGGCGAGCTCTCTAACCGCCTCTTCAACATCCCACGGCATCGCTGGCCGCCCTTGATGACTCGCAAAGGGACCGTCGCTCTCTGTTAGCACTCGGCTGCGCGGCATTAATGCCGCAAGTTTTTGCCCGGCCTTCCCCCTCAGCATTGCAGGGCCGACGCTGAACCAGCATCCGATGTCGATCGCTCGCTGCAAGTCGCGAGTCCTTCCAGAAAACCAATGCAGGACGATAGCGCCTGCGCCACTGCACGATTCTATGCGCGACAGCACCTCATTCTCCGCTCGGCGGCTGTGCACCGATAGTATGCGTCCGCCAACTGAAGCGCATGACTCCAATAGCTTCTCAAACACCTCTACTTGATCCCGCCAGAACGGCATAAACTCGGGGCTTCCATCTAAGCCGACCTCACCCACATAGCGCGTCACTGGAAGCAAGTGGAGAAGCTGGGGAAGTTCGCGCTTGCGGTCGCCCACAAGCTGCGGGTGCAGGCCGATAGCCGTGCGTATGCGTTCATAGCCGGTGGCAAGCGCGCTTGTACCGCTCCAGGCTCTCGGCGTTGTCGTAACGCTTAGCACGTACATTCTTCGTGCGGCACATTCCCGGATAACCCTCTCTGGTTCCGGGTAGAGATCCAGGTGGCAGTGGAAGTCGATCATCGGATATGGAACGTTTCAAGAAAGCTGCCGACCTCCGTTAGGCCCCTCAAGGCTACCCCCCGAAGCTGCGGGGCAGCATCACAGACGATGGGCGAGCTTAGCGCGACACCAAGCCAATGGTCAATGCCGATGTCTGCGACTTCAGCTACAGCCATCGCGGCCGCTCGCACATCGTCCGATCTGGCGTAGGCAGGATCATCGCGGGAAAGATCACTGTATACGTACTCGGTTTGATCTGGAACACCCCAGTGATGGAAGGAAGCGCGACGGATAAGACACGGTAGGCAGCGTCCGCAGTGCTTGTAGCCGAATCGCTTAAAACGTCCGCAGCTCGTTGTCTGATGTGCACACTGCCTAAGCACGCCTTGGCGTGCCGCACCTACGAGCATCTCACCCTTGGTCTGATAAGCATAAGGATTTTCAAGGTGCACTCTGAGGCCCGCTGCATCCAGTACCTTTTGGAGGAAGGCGAGCACCACAGGATGACTGGTCCTTGTACTCAGGCTGCCTAGACGCAATCCCGTTAAGGGAGGATTTAGTGCTATGAACCCGTTTTCACAGATAAACAGCGATATGAAGCCACCCCTTACATATTGGCGTAGAGTCGTGGCTGCGAGAATCCCATAGGCAAAAAATATAACGGATCGGGCGCGCTGCGAAGGAGGATTTTCGGGGTCCGGCACCACTGCATTGTGATTCAGTTGGAGGTGATATAAGTCGCTGCCAATCTGCTGGACCAGGCAACGCTGCTTTTCGGCATCACCTCGAACCGATTGGCTCACGGCAAATGGGCTATGGCCCTGCGCTACGAGGTTAAGGGCGCCCGTAAAGCTATCAAGCCCACCAGAGAGAAGGACAATCGAGTCACTTGCCGGATGGACGACCTCTGGAAGACGTTCGGGCTTCGAGCCACCTGGAATGAAGGTAAGCCGCCATCGGTCAGTGGTGAGAAAGGAGAGCAGGTCCTGCAAGGTCCCAATCTGCGTGACCCAAAACTGTGGATCTGCTACAGCAATGCTTAGCTCAAAATCCCGTGTCCACCCATCGCTGCTTCTATCGCGATGAGCAGCGAGATCTGCAGCCGTGACAGCCAGCGCGATTGAGAGAAAATCCCACGCTCGCGGGTGCGGCACGAGCTTCTTGCGCCGGAGTTCCTCGACTATGGCCGCTCCCGCGCTTCCACGTCTAGTGCGTTCATCACGTCCGTAGAGCAGGACATTGATGTCAGCGGGAAAGACGCCAAAGTTAAGGCTTTTTGGTCCGCAGGTGAGCTTCATTGAAGATAGCTTTCGAACACACTGAAGGTTTCCCTGAGCGCGTTTCGCGTGAGCGTAGCCACTTGCCGAGTCGTGAGCGTAGCTGCTCCGGCGAGTTTCCTGAAGGCAGCGGACACCGTTTCCTTGACGTAGTCTTTAACCTCTTTCAATCGGGAGAGGCCCGCCTTCGGAGTGGGAGCCTTGTCTTGGATCACTTTTCCTATGTCGAGCTGGAAGCGACGGAACACGTCGAGTGCCGCGTATCGCTCGACAGCGAAGAGCCGCTGCTCTTCGGTGAGGTCGAGTAGCGCGGCTTCGGGGAAGCGAGTGAGGAGTTCGGAGAGTGCGTCTTTGATGGCCGCACGGCTCGCCTCTGCATCCTGAGTTCCGTCAATGGGTCTTACTGCCTCTACTACAGCATTCATCACTTCGTCAGCGGATCGGCCTGACAGCAGCGTCGTATCCAGGGCTCCTCCGGGAAGTGATGTCATTCCTCGGTCGCCCGGTGAGAGTGCGCCATATAGCGCTACGGCTGTCCGCGCCGTACCTCCGAAGCGTCTCGTCGCGGTGCCGGAGCCTCCGTAACCGGAACGCACGTAGTGCGCGAGACCATGGCGCATGCGATTCTTGTCGCCGGAAGTCGCGAATTTGCCAAGCGCGAGGCGAGAGGAAGTAAATCTCCCCTTCGGAGCTACAGGAGCGGGCGTAAAGGGTGATGCCGCCGGAGGTGGTTGAGGCAAAGGCGGTGTGGCATTCGGGTCCTGTTGAGGCGCGGCGGCGTCGGGCGGCGGCGTTGGGAATGCTTCGTCCACGTTGGGTACCCACGACGGCACCATCGGCACACCGGCTCTTGGTCCTTTGCTCGATGAAGATGTTCCCATTAGCTTGTCCTCTTTCTTTCCGCTTCAATCGCCCTCTTCACGGGCTGACCTACCTTTGAGTTCTTTTCCCATGCTTGCCAAGCAGTCTCTGTCCAGGCATATCCTGCGATCTTAGGAACAACGTTTGCCTTTACCTGGATCGGCGGGCGTTCAGACAGGAATGCACCAAGGCGCGCGCCCTGTGTCGGTTCGATCTCGGCGACTGTGAGACACGCATCGAGGATCGCCGGGACACCCCACTCCTGCTCTTGGCGGGCCACTTCAAGCAAGCGATCCATGATAATGGCGATCTCAAGCCGAGGCAGCGCCGTCAGGCGGTCTTTGAGAGCGGACGCCATATCAGGCTGTTCCAGGAGTGCAGCCAAGAGTGCCGCGCCGTCAGACGAAAGCCTGTCCTCGGGTGTCATGATCGGTGCGTGCTCGCGACTGACGTACATCACGCCCCGCAGATCTTTATCAGCCAGTCGAGGAGGCAAAGTCAGCCACTCCATGATGAACGGCTCGGCCCAGCCTTCTTCCAGCTTTAGAGTCTTGCCCTCCGCAGCCGCATCTTCCCACTCAGCGAGGAATGCTGGCCTGCCCTGCGGGTCCATTGCCACGGCGGTCGCGAGCTGGTCGTATGTCTTGGGACTTCCGCATCGCTCAAGCAGAAGAACCTTTGCGAGCACCGTCTCATCTACAGCGATGCCGTGCGCCGCCGCAATCGTCATGCGAATCGCAAGAGCATTTAAAAAACGCTTAATCAGTCTCGGATTACCGCCAATCCTTGAGGCGCTCGTCATGATGGGCGCCAAGCGATCAGCCGCATCAAGCTGCGCCTGCAATGCCGCGGAAAGGTTGATCGAGAGGCTAGCGATGAATGAAGGGTCTACGCGCTTGCCTTGCCAGGTCTGGCCTAGTTGCTCGCACACCCTGCCGCGAATGCTCTCTTTGTCGCTAGCTCCGATTTCGCTGTTCTCGACAAAGAGCAGCATTAGGTATGCGCGCACCTCTTGAGTACCGAGCGGTGGAACCCGAATCGGCACTTGGATCAACTTGTCGAAGTAGTTGGTTACGAGTTCGTCATCAACACCATCAAAGTGGCGCCGCACCGCATGTTTTATCATCTCGGTGTCGGCGGCAATCACAAAAGCTGTATTCTCTAGGAACAGGAAGAGGCGCATCGCTTCGAGAGTGGAGATAGTTGTCTCAGGGAGGCACCTGTCGAGGTCGTCAATCAGCACGACGAGCGTAACCTTGAGCTCTTTGAGCGTGTCCACAAAAGCTTGGCGCAACCCATGTATCGCCTGGGGCGGAGAGAACACGGGTTTGGGGCGCAAGAGACCGCCCACGGCTGCGCTACCTACTTTCTTGGCTCCTTCCTCGACCGCGCCCACTTCTTCTCTTGCTGTCTCTCCTGTGCCAAGGCCCTTGACGAACTCCAATGCCTCGCCCGCGAGCGCGAGAGGAGGAACACCGGCCATCGCCGCAACGATGGAACCGGCCACTTTAGCGGTTCTGAGCCAGTTGATCCGCTTGAGGAGATCCTTCGCCTTATCCATGCCAGTCTTCTGCTTCTCTGCCTCTTTTTCGAGCGCTTTGGCAATGACCTCCATGAGTGCGGCGCGCGCGTCGTCGAAGCCTTGGTAGAGCCAAGCGTTGAAGTTCACGAACACGAAGCGAGACGGCGCCCCTGCATCGCGGCCAAGTAGCGATTTTTGGATTAGCCGGATCATGGAGGACTTCCCAACGCCCCATGCACCGGAGACTCCGATGGAGATAGGCCGGTTATCGGCTTGGACGATGATCTCGGCCACCGTACGAGCCACGCCGGTGAAGTTTAGGAAATCCTGGTCTGTGTCGTTGTCGGGCCACATAGGCAAAAGCTTCGCTATTGGTAGATGACGCTAGAATACCTCGGGCTCAAGGAGTCGGCAAATGATGTGCAGTGGGCCAGTCAGGTGTGACAAGCTCGCCGCGCTCGTGTACCCATGAGAGTGCGAATATGTCGATGTATCTAAATTTCCCGGATGGAGCGAAGGGGAAAGAGCCGCTGGCCGCTGCTCGACCGGCACGCAGCTACGAGGTATACCTCACCCTCGCTCGTCGTCACGGTCAAGACCGGAAGTATGTGCCACCCGAATCGCAGCCCGGAGTTCTCTCAGGAGGCGCCCCGACACCTTGATGTCAAGGAACACCGCATCCTGCGATATCCTCGATGCCCAAGATGCCGTACATGATCGCGCTCACTGACGACAGTGAAAGACAGCTTCGGGCCTTGCCAGCTCGTGAGCGACGCATCCTGGAGGCGGCAATTCTTGCCAGGCTCGAGCATCAGCCCGAAACGCCAACGAAGGCCATCAAGCGGCTGCGACCCAATCCGTTGGCGGACTTTGAGCTGCGGGTCGGAGACCTGCGTGCCCTGTATACTGTGGAAGGCGACGAGGTCGTCATCCTCATCGTGGGACGGAAGGCGGGCAACAAGCTGATTGTGGAAGGAGAGGAATTCCATGGCCATCAAGACCATCCAGTTGAGCCAACTGGAGAAAGACCTGGAGAAGACTCTTGATGAGTGCGCCGGGTCCGGCCAGACTCTGGTGGTGGAACTGCCCGATCAGCGCCTGTTGGCCATTCTGCCGCTGGAGCCCGACGAGGACGATTCCCTGATGGACGAGTTGCTGGCGTCGAACCCAGGGTTTCAAGATTTGGTGGCCAAGTCGAAAGCGAGCCCCCGCAAGCCGTTCCGAGCCGGGGGTGAGTCTTGAACGGGCGGCAGTGACCCTCGTTGCCGGTGCTTCCTATTCTGGTACGCTTCGAGTGTGCCACCGACCAATGCGCGGGCTGAGACGCTGAGACGAGACCAGGGCTCCGGCGACCGGATCTGAGGGCTGGAAAGGTCCGCCCGCCCAGATCCTTCCGGCTCGCGGAGCTCGCCCTCAGGATGACGTCGGGCGGGCCTGCGATCTGACGCGATGACGCAGCCGGGCCGGGGGGTCGGCGTGCCCGGCGAGGCGAAGCAAGATACAATATCCCCATGAGGTTCCGGCCGTCCCCTTCCTTTGCGCGGCGTCACGCGATAAAGTTCCGCCCGCAAACGATTCCGACGGAAGCCGACGGGAGATTGTCATGAGCCATCCAGCGGTTGCTCCGGTTCCCTTCGAGCTCGTCTACGACGACGGGGAGCCCATGGAGAACTTCAATCACGTCCTGCAGATGACCCTGCTGTTCGACGTCATCCGCCAAGCGATGGAGGAGCGTGGGCGCAGCGACTTCTTCGTCGGAGGCAACACGTTCGTCTACTACTCGCTCGAACAGGCCCGCGCGGTCGCCGAGGACGTGAAGGCGGGGCTCCCGTCGAGCCATCCCAAGGCCACCTTCCGTGGCCCGGACGTGTTCTTCGTCGACCATGTCCCTGGCGGCGGCCGGCGCAAGGCGTGGGTGGCGTGGGAGGAAGGGGGGAGGCTTCCGGACCTGATCTTGGAGATGCTGTCGCCGTCCACCGAGAGGATCGACCGGAAGACCAAGAAGTCCCTCTACGCGCAGGTGTTCCGGACGCGAGACTACTTCCTCTTTGATTGGGACAAGGAGACGCTGGAGGGCTACCGGCTGGCGGGCAACGCCTATGAGCCGATCGCTGCGGACCGCCAGGGCCGGCTGCACAGCGCGGTGCTCGGCCTGGATCTGGGCCTCTGGAAGGGCGTAGTGCGTGCGGTCGAGAACGGCGAGACCGAGGAGGGCATCTGGGTGCGGCTGTTCGATCCGGCCGGCCGGATGATCCCGACGTTCGGTGAGGCAGAGAGCACGCGGGCCGATGCGGAACGCGCACGAGCCGATGCGGCGGAGGCGGAGCTGGAGCGCCTGCGGTCTCTCCTTGACGGGTCGGGTGGGTAGGACTTCTCCAGGCGTTTGACACGCAGTCCCGTCCGCCTCTATACTCGAAGGCCCGAGTTCTCAAAGACTTAAGCAGAACTCGAATCCCCCACGCTCGTGGGGCGCCGGGCGCGTGCGCCTGGAA
>Ga0075436_100002405_pt1 | contig 12904 bp, 11 predicted proteins | sample RhiMethybrSRZTD5_FD_75303 | JGI IMG/M metagenome (GOLD analysis project Ga0075436, IMG submission 75303) | Populus rhizosphere microbial communities from Tennessee, USA - Rhizosphere MetaG P. TD hybrid SRZTD5 | ecosystem: Host-associated > Plants > Roots > Rhizosphere > Soil | place: USA...
GACGCCCGGGAGCGTCTCGCGAAACATGCGCATCAGTCTGAAGCCCGAGCGCGACTCGACGCGATGGTGTCGCTCGTCAAGGCCAAGGTGTGGGCGACGCTCGACGGCTTCGACATCGATCCCTACCTATTGAACGTTCAGAACGGCACCGTCGACCTCCAGACCGGCGCATTGCGGCGGCACGCTCGGGCGGACTACATCACGAAGTTGTCGCCGGTCTGCTACGAGCCGGGTGCGACGGCGCCGACGTGGAACCGCTTTCTCAAAGAGATCATGAACGGCAACGACGGGCTCGTGCGCTACCTGCAGCGCGCACTCGGCTATTCGTTGACCGGTCTGACGACCGAGCAGGTCCTCTTCATGCTGTACGGCAGCGGCGCGAACGGCAAGAGCACCCTCTTGCGGATCTGGGGCGAGATGCTGGGCGACTACGCCATGCAGACGCCGACCGAGACCCTCATGGTCAAGCGCGAGGGAGCCATCCCAAACGATGTCGCGAGGTTGGTGGGCGCGCGCCTCGTGACGGCCGTGGAGGTCTCCGAGGGCCGGCGGTTCGATGAGGCGTTGGTGAAGCAGGTGACCGGCGGCGATCCGGTCAGCGCACGTTTCCTCCGCCAGGAGTTCTTCCAGTTCACGCCGGCGTTCAAGTTGTTCCTCGCCGTAAACCACAAGCCGAGCATCCGCGGCGGAGACCGCCATCTGGCGCCGCATTCGGTTGATTCCGTTCGACGTTCGGATTGCCGATGCCCAGCAGGACCGTCGACTCCTCGAGAAACTCCGTGCAGAATTCCCCGGCATTCTCGCGTGGGCTGTCGAGGGCTGCCGGGCGTGGCAGGAAGAAGGCCTCGGCGTCCCAGCCGAAGTCCGGGCCGCCACGGACGCGTACCGAACTGAAGAAGACACGATCACGGAGTTCATCGCCGATTGCTGTCATATCGGCCGTGCCCTCGAGGTGTACTCCTCGGACCTGTACTCGGCGTATACGGTCTGGTGCACCGACGCCGGCGAGCCGTGCGCGACGCAAAAGAAACTCGGCGGCCTACTTCGGGAGCGCGGCTTCGAAGACCATAAACGTGGAGGTAAGAAGCTGTGGCTGGGTCTCGGCCTTCGGCATGAGCGCGGTGGGGAGCATGGGGAGGATCAGGACTCAGTTTCCGGATTCGGCTCTAAGGAACACCACAAGGACGAGGATGCACCTCTCGGTCATGATCATCCCCATCGTCCCCCACGAGCCGGAGCGGGCGTTTGATGACGACCGTGGAAACCGCCGCTCAGGCTGACAGGTACCTCGCCCTGAAGGACCTGGCCGCCTATAGCGGCCTCTCGGTCCGGACATTGCGAAGCTACTTGTCCCATCGTGTCACCCCGATGCCGGCCTATCAGATCGCCGGCAAGATCCTCGTGCGCCGGTCGGAGTTCGATGCCTGGATGGCGAGGTTCCGCCGGACTCGTGAGGTGGCCGCGGAAGCACCGGACGTCACGGCGATCGTGAACGACATCGTCGGCACGTTGACGCTGGGGCGCACGCGCGCCGACAATCGCGCAGGCGCAATGAGGGAACGATAACGGTGGGCGTGAACGTCCGGAAGCGGAACGGTGCGTGGTGGGTCTTCATCAACCACCGCGGCCGGCGGAGGGCCAAGCGCATCGGCGACCGCCCGACCGCGGAGCGCGTCGCTGCGGAGATCCGCGCACGGCTCCAACTTGGAGATACGGCCGTGCTCGCCCCCACTAAACAGGACCCGACGCTCGCTGTTTATAGCGAGCGCTGGCTCGAGGCCCACTCGGTCAACATCAAGCCCCGGACCGTCGAGCTGTACGGCTTCCTGCTGCGCCGGCACCTGCTGCCGCAGCTCGGGGAGTTGCCCCTGCGAGCAGTGACCCGCGAGAAGGTCCGGGACTTCTTTGCCGCCAAGGCCTCCGCGATGAAGCGGACGATGGCCCTGAAGATCGTGGGCCTGCTCCGCGAGGTCCTCAATCACGCCCTCGAGGACGGCCACATCGACCGCAACCCGGCCGCGAACCTCGGTCGCTTCTACCGCGGACGGACGGAGGAGGAGGCGCGCACGCCGGTCGTGCCTCTGACGGCCAAGGAGGTCGGCCGGTTGCTCGAGGCCTGTGGACGCTGGTACCCGGAGTTCTGGGAGATCATCGCGATGGCGGCATGGAGCGGTATGCGCGAGGGCGAAATCCTCGGGCTGCAGTGGCAGGACCTCGACGTCGCGGGCTGCTTCGCGGAGGTGCGCCGGACGATCTCGTATCGGGGCGGGCGCGTGAACGTCGGCAGCCCCAAGAGCGGTCGCGCCCGGCGTGTGGACCTGCCGGCCATGCTCGTGCAGCGCCTGGCCGCGAGAAAGTCGCTCCTCGAGGCCGAGGCGGCGGTCCAGGGCCACGATCTGACCCCGTGGTGCTTCCTCAACCAAGCGGGCAAGCCGATCGACGCCATGAACTTCCTGCACCGCGTGTGGGCGCCGCTATTGGCCAAGGCCGGGCTGCGGCGGATCCGCTTCCACGATCTGCGCCACACCTTCGCGTCGCTGCTGATCCAGGCCGGCGAGTCACTGGCTTACGTCAAGGACCAGCTCGGTCACTCGTCGATCAAAATCACGGTCGATCTCTACGGGCATCTCGTGCCGGGCGCGAATAGGCAGGCCGTCGACCGCCTCGCCGACGCAACCTTCCGCAACCCAGGCGCAACCAGGGACGATCGAGTCGAGCCGGAGCGTGAGGGAAGTGTCGAAGAAAACTGGAGCCGGGGGCGGGAGTTGAACCCGCGACCTACTGATTACGAATCAGTTGCTCTGCCTCTGAGCTACCCCGGCGTTCCTGGTGGGAGTCGCTCGTGGAGTCTACCACTTGCGCATCGTCATCGTCACGTGGCGTGCGGCTTGGTTTGCGGCTGGCGGCAGCGTGCGGAACCGACACTGCACCGGCAAGCGAGCAGTCAGTGCGAACAGACACATTGCGCGCCGCCTACAATGCCGCGCGCAGCGCGGCGAACGGCGCAGTCCAGCCGACGATCGCTCCCTGGGCGCGCACCATCTCCAGCGTCACGCGCTTGAACTCCGGGAAGTAGCTCTCGGTGGCGTCCTCGATGAGCAGGCACTCGTACCCGCGATCGTTGGCCTCGCGCATCGTCGTCTGCACGCAGACCTCGGTGGTGACGCCGGCGAGAATCAAATGGGTGATGCCGCGCCATCGCAGCATGTCATCCAGCGGCGTGGCCCAGAACGCGCCCTTGCCCGGCTTGATGATCACCGACTCGCCGGCGAGCGGTGTCAGCTCGGCGACGATATCGTTGCCGGGCTCGCCGTCAACGAGGACCCGCCCCATCGGTCCCTTGACACCGATCCGCATCGACGGCTCGCCTCGGTTCAGCTTCGCCGGCGGACAGTCGGCCAGGTCTGGCCGATGGCCTTCGCGCGTGTGCAACACGGCGATCCGACGACCGCGCGCCCAGTCGAGCAGCGCGCGCACCGTGGGCACGATGGCGCCGAGACGCCTGACGTCGTTGCCGAGTGCCTCGCCGAAGCCCCCTGGCTCGACGAAGTCGCGCTGCATATCGATGACGATCAGCGCGGTGCTCCGCGGCTCGAACCGGTAGGCATACGGCTGCGCGGCGACCCGAAGCAATGACGCCGTCCTCACGCGTGTCCCGCCATGCACGGGCCGATCACCGCCACGTTAGCGGCGGCGGCCGTCGTCTCGTGCACGATGCGTCCGCCGAACATGACGACGATGCGGTCCGAGAGCGCCAGCAGCTCGTCGAGATCCTCGCTGACCAGCAGAACAGCCGCGCCCCGGTCGCGCGCAGCGAGGATGCGGCCATGAATCTCCGCGACGGCCGCGAAGTCGAGGCCGAAGACCGGATTCGCGGCGACGAGCACGGACACCTGCTCGGAAAGCTCGCGCGCAAGCACCGCGCGTTGCACATTGCCACCGGACAGCGTCGTCATCGGCGCGTCGGGCCCCGTCGTCTTCACCTTGAACTCGGCGATGCGCCGCCGCGCCTGCTCCCGCATCGCACGCCGGCGCAGCAGCGGCCCGAGCGCGATCGGCGGCTGGTCGAAATTGCGCAGCGCGAGGTTCTCTGCGACGCTCATGCGCGGCACGCAGGCGGTGTGAAGCGGCTCCTCGGTCAGGCTGAAGGTGCCGTGAAACCGAATGGCCCCGCGCGTCGCGCGATAGGGCCGGCCGTCGACAGTGATCGCGCCGGACAGCGGCGCGCGCTGGCCGACGAGCGCCTCGACCAGCTCGCGCTGGCCATTGCCCGACACGCCGGCGACGCCCACGATCTCGCCTGGTCGCACCGCAAGCGACACGTGATTCACCGCGACCTGACCGCGATCGTCCTCGACGACGAGCCGATCGATGGCCAGGCGCGGCGAGCGCGACGGCTCGCTGCCGTTGCGGTGCGAGGCGTGGGCCTCCGGAATCTCGCGCGAGCCCACCATCATCTCGGCCAGGTGCGCGGGCGTCAGCGCCGCCACGCGCCCTTCGCCCGACAGACGTCCGCGGCGAAGCACCGAGACGACGTCCGCGAACGCCATCACCTCGCGGAACTTGTGGGTGATCATCAGCACGGTGACTTGGCCCGCGCGGGCCATCGCGTGGAGCATGCCGAGCACCTCGTCGGCCTCGGCGGGGGTGAGCACGGACGTCGGCTCGTCGAGGATCATGAAGCGCCGGCGCAGATAGAGCTGCTTGAGGATCTCGACCTTCTGTTTCTGTCCGGCGGCCAGCCGCGCTGCCGGCGCGTCGAGATCGATGGCGAACGGCACCGTCGTCATGAACCCGGCGAGCCGCTCGCGCTCCTCGGACCAGCGCACGACCGCGGGAACGTCGTCGCGCGCCATCACGAGGTTCTCGGCCACGGTCATGCTTGGTACGAGCGTGAAGTGCTGGTAGACCATGCCGATGCCCAGCGCGTGCGCGTCGTGCGGCGATCGGATGTCGCGCTCGCGCCCACCGACGACGACGCTGCCGCCGTCGGGCTGGTGATAACCGACGAGGCACTTCACAAGCGTGCTCTTGCCCGCACCGTTCTCCCCGAGCAGCGCGTGGAACGAGCCCGCCGTCACGCGCATCGAGACGTCCTCGAGGGCAGTGACCGCGCCGAAGCGCTTGGTCATGCCCACCACCTCGACGTCCAGGGCGCGCGGCGGTGTCGTCACCCGAGCGCCTTGATGCCGTCGAGAAACCGCGTGGACGTCGACACCGAGCCGAACACGCCGCCCTGCATCTTGATCATCTTGATAGCGGCCTGGTAGTTACCGTAATCGGTCGCGCCCGTGCAATCCTCGAGCAGCAGGCACTCGAAGCCGCGGTCGTTCGCCTCGCGCATCGTGGTGTGTACGCACACGTCGGTCGTGATGCCGGTGAGCACGAGGTTTTGGATCCCGCGCGTGCGGAGGATCAGCTCCAGGTCCGTCGCGCAGAAGGACCCCTTGCCCGGCTTGTCGACGACGACTTCACCGGGCAGCGGCGCGAGCTCGTGGATGATGTCCCAGCCCGGCTCGCCGCGCACGAGGATGCGCCCGCACGGCCCGGGGTCGCCGATCCCGGCGCCGATGCGGCGCGAGCGCCATTGCTTGTTGGCAGGCAGATCCGAGAGATCGGGACGGTGTCCCTCGCGCGTGTGGATGACGTGAAACCCGCCCGCGCGCGCCGCGGCCAGCACGCTCTTGATCGGCACGATCGGCGCGCGCGTGAGCGACAGATCGTAGCCCATCTTGTCGACGTAGCCGCCGATACCGCAGAAATCGGTCTGCATGTCGATGATCAGCAGCGCCGTGTTGCGCGGGCGCAGGTCGCCGTTGTACGGCCAGGGGTACGGATCGGCGTCGACGAATCGCTCGGTGGCCATCGCAGTCCTCTCAGCGATTGATGCTCAGCTCGCCCGGCGCGCCGGCCAGCGTCCGGCGCGGCGAGCAGGTGACGATCATGATCCCGAGCGTGACGACGTAGGGCGCGGCGTTGAACAGGTAATAGCCCCACGTAATCCCGACCGATTGCAGCGCCGGTCCCAGCGCGCCGGCGGCGCCGAAGAGCAGCGCGGCGTAAAAGCACTGCAGCGGGTTCCAGCCGGCGAAGATCACGAGCGCCACCGCCATAAGTCCCTGTCCGCTCGACAGCCCTTCGCTCCAACTCCCGGGATAGTACAGCGACAGAAACGATCCGCCGATGCCCGCGAACAGGCCGCCGAGGCCCGTCGCCAGCGTGCGGACGACGCCGACGCGGTAGCCCATCGCGCGCGCGGCGTCGCTGCTGTCGCCCGCCATACGCACGACCAGGCCCCAGCGCGTGGTGCGGAACGCCCACGTCAGCACGAGCGCCAGCGCGAAGCCGAACACGAACAGCGGGTTGACCTGCAGCGCCGCCTGCACCTGCGGCGAATCGCTCCAGAACCCGAACGGGATCGACGGCAGCGTGGGCGCTTTCGGCTGCACGTATGGCTTGCCGAGGAAGAACGCGAGCCCGGTACCGAACAGCATGAGCGCAATGCCGACGGCGATGTCGTTCACGCGCGGCAGCGTGCACAGGATGCCGTGCAGCAAACCGAGCGCGAGTCCGGCGCCGCCGGCGGCGAGCACGCCGACCCATGGGTTGCCGGTCGCATGCGAGAGCGCATAGCCCGTCATCGCTCCCATGACCAGGATGCCTTCGAGACCGAGATTGATCCGTCCGCTCTTCTCGGTGATGCACTCGCCGAGGCTCACGAATAAAAACGGCGTGCCCACGCGCACGGCGCCGCCGAGCACGGCGAGCGGCACGCCCCACCAGCCCAGCGCGGGCGTCACGCGCGCTCCGCGCGGATCGCGGGCGACTGGAAGATGCGCAGCCGTCCATACAACGCCTCGCTCGCGAGGATCGTCACGAACGCGACGCCCTGCAGAACCAGCACGGTGGCGTCGGGCAGGTCGAGCCGGCGCTGCAGCATGCCGCCGCTGGCGGCGATGCCGCCGACGAGGACGGACACCGGCAGGACGGCGAGCGGATTCTGCCGCGCGATGAACGCGATGAGGATACCGCCATAGCCGTAGCCGGCGATGATCGAGGCGTTGGCGCTGCCGTGCACCGCCGCGACCTCCACCATGCCCGCGAGCCCGGCCGCGGCGCCGCCGAGCGCACACGCCAGCAGCACGTATGCGCCCACGGGCAACCCCGCGATGCGGGCCGCGCGCGCGTTGCCTCCGACGATCCGGAGGGCGAAGCCCCACGTCGTGTGGCGCACGAGCACGTACATGAGCGTGGCGAAGACGACGCCGAAGCCCAGGCCCCAGTGCACGTCGAGTCCCGGCAGGCGGCCGATCATCATTGCGTCGGGCAGAGGCGCGGTCGACGGCTTGTTGAGACTGGCGGGATCCTTCAGCGGTCCCTCGACCAGATGGTTGAAGATCGCGATGGCGATGTAGGTCAGCAGGAGGCTCGAGATCGTCTCGTTGACGCCGCGCCAGTGACGGAGCGCGCCGGCGAGCGCGATCCACGCCGCGCCTACGGCCATCGCCGCCAACGCCATGGTGAGTTGCGCGGCGAGCGGCGCGGCGCCGGCCAGCGCGTGGCCGACCACGGCCGCAGTGAGTCCGCCGGTGACGAGCGCTCCCTCGCCGCCGATGATCATCAGCCCGGCCTGGGCCGGCAGCGCAACACACAGGGCGGTGAGCACGAGCGGCGCCGCGCGCGCCAGCGTGTTCTGCCACGAGAACGCGCTGGCGAACGCGCCGCGGTAGATCAGCGCGTAGACCTCGAGCGGATTCTGTCCCAGGGCGGCCATGAACAGGCCGAACAGCAGCATGGCCGCGATCAGCGCGCCGAGCGGGATCGCGAGCGCTTCCCGCCTCACACTTTGCCGATCACTCCTTCGACGAGGTAGTTCATCTGCTCGAGCACCACGTCGGTCTGCTTCTGCGCCACGCCCTGGTCGATCACCGTCTTGCCGGTGTTGTCCTTGATCGGGCCCTTGAAGATGACGAAGTCGCCCTTCGTCATCTGCGCCTTGACGGCGTCCGCCTTCTTGCGCGCCGCCTCGGACACCGCCGGGCCGTAGGCGGACGGCTTGACGAAGCCATCCTTCAGACCGCCTCGCAGGAAGTTCACCAGCGGCTTGCCGGCCTGGGCATCCTTCACGTGCATCGTGTACGGCGTCAGCCAGTTCCACTCGGCACCCGTGAGATAACCCTTCGGCGCGAGCGTGGCCTGGTTGGCGTGATAGCCGCAGACGAAGATGCTGCGGCGCTCCGCCGTCTCGACCACAACCTTAGGACTGTCGACGTGACACGTCAAAACGTCCACGCCCTGATCGATGAGGCTGTTCGCGGCCTCGGCCTCCTTCACGGGAAGCGCCCAGTCACCGGTGATGATCAGCGTGGTGGTGATCTTCGGATCGACGGATCGCGCCCCGAGCGTGAACGCGTTGATGTTGCGCAGCACCTGCGGAATCGGCTTGGCCGCGATGAACCCGAGCTTCTTCGACTTGCTTGTGTGGCCAGCGACAACACCGTTGAGGTACTGGCACTCGTCGATGTAGCCGAAATAGGAGCCGACGTTCTTGGGGTGCTTGCCTTCGGTCCACAGCCCGCCGCAATGCGCGAAGCGGACCTTGGGATATTTCTCGGCCATTCGGAGGATGTGCGGGTCGAAGTAGCCGAACGAGGTCGGAAACAGCAGCGTCGCGCCGTCCTGCTCGATCATCGAGCCCATCGTCTTCTGCACGTCGGTCGTCTCCGGCACCTTCTCCTGCTCGACCACCGTGACGCCCGGCATTTTCTTGATGGCCGCCGCCGCCTGAGCCTGCGCCTGGTTGTATCCATAGTCATCGCGCGGCCCGACGTAGATGACACCGATGACTAGCTTGTCCATCGCCGCCTGCGCGCTGCGGACGAGTGGCCGGGTGGCGGCGGCGACGCCCGCGGCAGCAACGCCCTTCAGCAGTTGACGACGGTCGATTCGGCCCATGCCCTCGCTCATGTGTGGTGCCTCCCGTCTTCGAGGGTGACCGTGGGCAGGCAAGGATCGGTCCAAGGCCGCCGCGACCGGAACGTCGTGATTCGCCGTAATTCTGTGACCAAGCCTGCGTCGGAGCGGGTGCCCGAGGTTTAGGCAAGCGCGTGACGCGTGCGCAATCTGCGTGCGGCGAGAGTGCGACTAGAATCGCCGCGGACAAGAGGCATGAATACCCTTCTCGCCGTGAACGGCACGCTGATGCGCGGCCTAGACCTCAACGGCAACCTGCTGGCCGTGGGCGCCAGCTTCGTCCGCGAGGCACGCACCGCGCCCCATTACCGTCTGTGGTCGATCGGCGATCGGCACCCGGCGATGGTTCGCGTGGCGAACGGTGGCGCGGCGATTGCCCTGGAGCTGTGGTCCATTCCCGCCGCAGGGCTCGCGAGCATCTTGCAACAGGAGCCGCCCGGGCTGTGCATCGGCAAGGTACGACTCGAGGACGGCAGCGAAGTGCTGGGCATTCTCGGCGAACCGATCCTCTGCGAAGGGCAGCGTGAGATCACCGCACACGGCGGCTGGCGCGCCTACGTCGCATCGCGCGTCGGAACAGCCGGCTGACCCGCGGGGACATAACGATGCTCAATCTCGCTGCGCAGATGGTCTCGCGCGAGGTGACCCCGGGTCGCGGAGGTTATACTCCCGGCCCAGGAGGCGGTCATGCTCGCATTTCGCTCGCTCCGGCCCGTCGTGATCGTCGTCGTGCTGACCGTGCTCGCCCTCGCCGGTGTCCTCCCGCGCGCGGCGGAGGCACAGACCGGCGGGACGCTCGTCCTCGGGCTCGACCAGGAGCCGCCCACGCTCGACCCGCACGCTTCGCCGTCGGCAGTGACGTACCAGATCATCGCCTCGGTGACGGAGTGCCTGCTGTTCAAGGCGCCCGACGGCAAGCTCTCACCCTGGCTCGCCGAGTCGTGGACGACGTCGAAGGACGGCCGCAGCGTCACCTTCAAGCTGCGGCGCGACGTCAAGTTTCACGACGGCACGCCGTTCAACGCCGATACGGTGAAGTTCAACTTCGACCGCATCGTCGATCCCAAGTTCAAGGCGGGTGGCTCCCGTGCGCAGCTCGCCGGCTATGCCGGCTCCAAGGTGCTCGATGAGTTCACCGTGCAGGTGAGCTTCGAGACGCCCTACGCGCCGTTCCTGGCCTACGCGGCGGCCGGCACGCTGAGCATCGTGTCGCCCAAGGCGGTGCGGGAGACCGGCGACCTGGTGCACACGCGCCCCGTCGGCAGCGGTCCGTTCATGATCAAGGAGTACGTGGCCAAGGACCACACCACGATGGTGCGCAACCCGGGATACAACCGGAAGGCGCCGTGGAGCGAGCGCAGCGGTCCGCCGCCTCTGGAGACGGTCGTCTGGAAATTCATCCCCGAGGCTGGCACCCGGGTGACCACGCTCGAGAGCGGTGAGACGCAGGGGGTGTACAACGTGCCCGCCCAGTCCTTGCCGCGGTTGGAGAAGAACTCGACCATCCGAATCGAGAAGGCGCCGTGGCCCGGCGTGCCGCGCATCTGGCTGCTCAACATCACGAAGCCGCCGATGGACGACGTGCGCGTGCGTCGCGCGATCAACTACGCCGTCGACCGGGAAGCGTTCCTGGCCACCCTCTTCAAGGGCACGGCGCTGAAGGCTCAGTCGCCGCTCACTGCGCTGATGCTCGACGATCCCTCGCTGCGCCAGGCCTACCCGTTCGATCAGGCAAAAGCGAAATCGCTGCTCGGCGAGGCCGGCTGGCAGCCCGGCTCGGACGGCATCCGCACCAAGAGCGGCCAGCGCCTCGAGATCGTGCTGAACGCCGTCGAGTACGGCGGCGGCCCTGACCCGACGGCTCAGCTGATCCAGTCGTCGCTGCAAGAGGTCGGGATCGACGTCAAGATCAAGGCCCAGGCGCGGCCGCCGTGGTACGAGGACAATTACCGCTGTGCCACGCACGGTCCCGTGATGTTCCTGCGCGCCAGCGATCCCGACGGCGTGTTCTCGCTGTTCCACTCCTCGCTCGTCGGCTCCAACTTCAACTGGTCCTGCGTGAAGAACGCCAGGCTCGACGCGCTCCTCGAGCAGGGCCGCCGCGAGTTCGACCCGGCCAAGCGGCGCGCGATCTATCTCTCGATCGCTCACCTCGCGCTCGACGAGGCGCTGACGGTGCCGCTGGTGGACGAGCTGTCGGTGTGGGCGTTCCGCAGCGGCGTGCAGGCAGTGAAGTACAACTTCAACGCCTTTCCCATCCTCGGCGACGCGACGCTCCGGCGGTAACCGCAACCGCGCGGCGGGCTCATGCTGACCTGGATCGCGCGACGGATCCTGGCCGTCGTCCCGGTGCTGTTCGGCGTGACGCTGGCCGTGTTCAGCATGCTCTTCGTCGTTCCCGGCGATCCGGTGAAGATGATGCTCGCCGAGTTCGTTACCAATCCCGACCAGATCGCGCAGATGCGAGCCCAGCTCCATCTCGACGAGCCGATCTTGAAACAGTACGGCCGCTTCGTGGCCAACGCCGTACGGGGTGACCTTGGCACGTCGATCCGCAGCCGCCGGCCGGTAACGGCCGAGATCGGTGAGAACGTCTGGAAGACTGCCGAGCTCGCCGTGGCCGCCATGATGGTCGCCATCGCCATCGGCGTGCCACTCGGGCTGCTGGCGGCGCTGTCGCGCCACTCATGGCTCGACGTGGCGTCGATGGTCACGGCGCTGCTCGGCGTATCGATGCCGAGCTTCTGGCTCGGGCTCCTGCTGATCTTCGTCTTCTCGCTGCATCTCGGCTGGTTCCCCGCCACCGGTGGCGGCAGTCCGCTCCACCTCGTGCTGCCGAGCGTCACTCTGGGCAGCGTCGCGGCCGCCATCATTGCGCGGCTCACGCGATCGAGCATGCTGGAGGTCCTCGGTCAGGACTACGTCCGCACCGCGCGCGCCAAGGGCCTCGGCGGCTTCAGCGTCGTCGTGCGCCACGCGCTCAAGAACGCGCTGATCCCGATCATCACGATCTTCGGCCTGCAGTTCGGCAACCTGCTGGCCGGGGCGGTCATCGTGGAGACCGTGTTCAGCCGGCCAGGGTTGGGGCGTCTCATCGTCGGCGGCATCCTGGCGAAGGACTTCCCGCTCGTGCAGGGCACCGTGCTCTTCGTGGCCACCGTCTACGTGATGATCAACGTGATGGTCGACGTCGCCTACGCATACGCCGACCCGCGCATCCGCTTTGGGTGACGACGCAGTGGGCGTGAGTCTGCCGCGCCGGCTGGCGCGCCACCGGGGCGCCGCGATCGGGCTCGTCATCCTGGCCGCGCTGTCGCTCGTGGCGCTGGCGGCGCCGTGGCTGAGCCCGCGCGATCCCGTCAAGACGGCGCCGCGCACGGCGTTGCAGCCGCCGGGCGCGACGTACTGGCTCGGCAGCGACCAGCTCGGGCGCGACGTGGCCAGCCGCGTGATGCACGGCGCGCGCCTCTCGCTCACGGTCGGTGTCATCGCCGTCTCCATCGCCGTGACGCTTGGCGCCCCGATCGGGCTCGTCTCCGGGTTCTATGGCGGCCGGCTCGACGCCGTGATCATGCGCGTCATCGACGTGCTGCTGGCCTTTCCCGGCATCCTGCTGGCGCTGGCGATCGTGAGCGTGCTCACGCCCGGGCTCACCAACGTGATGATCGCGGTCGGGCTGTCGGCCGTGCCGACCTACGCGCGGCTGGTGCGCGGCAGCGTGCTGGCCACGCGCGAGAACCTCTACGTGGAAGCGGCGCGCGCGCTCGGCACTCGCGATCCCTCGATCCTGGCGCGCTATATCCTGCCCAACGTGGTCGCGCCACTGGTCGTCACCGCCACGCTCGGGCTCGGCACCGCCATCCTGGCTGCCGCTGCCCTCAGCTTCCTCGGCCTCGGCAGCCAGCCGCCGCAGCCGGAGTGGGGACGCATG
>Ga0075436_100002406_pt1 | contig 12903 bp, 9 predicted proteins | sample RhiMethybrSRZTD5_FD_75303 | JGI IMG/M metagenome (GOLD analysis project Ga0075436, IMG submission 75303) | Populus rhizosphere microbial communities from Tennessee, USA - Rhizosphere MetaG P. TD hybrid SRZTD5 | ecosystem: Host-associated > Plants > Roots > Rhizosphere > Soil | place: USA...
TCGCGGTGGCTCTCGAGCTTCGGAAGGTAGAAATAGGGGCCCGTGCCGCGCGCCAGGAGCTCCCGCGCGTTGTGGAAGAAGTAGAGGCCGAAGTCGAGAAGAGCGCCGGGGATGGGTATCCCGTCGAGCGTCACGTGACGCTCCGGGAGATGGAGACCGCGGGGCCGGACCACGAGCACCGCGATTCTCTCGTTCAAGCGGTATTGCTTCCCGGTGGCGGGGTCGTCGAAGGAGAGCGTTCTCCGGACTGCGTCGCGCAGGTTGAGCTGCCCTTCGATCAGGTTCTCCCACGTCGGCGAGGTCGCGTCCTCGAAATCCGCCATGAAGACGTCGGCCCCGGAGTTCAAGGCGTTGATCACCATCTTCCGATCGGTCGGGCCGGTGATCTCCACCGTGCGGCGCTCGAGATCGCGCGGCAGCGGATTGACGCTCCAATTCGAGGCCCGGACCGCGGCCGTCTCCGGAAGGAAGTCGAGGGACTCGCCGCGCGCGAGCCGCTCCCTTTGCCGGGCGCGCCGGTCGAGCGCTTCGTATATGTCGGGTGCGAACCTGTGCGAGAGGTCTTCCAGGAAGGCCAGCGCCTCGGAGCTCAGGATCTCCTCGAAGCGTGGCGGGACCGGAGCTTCGACGATCAGGCCCGCGTCTTGAGTCGCTCTTCGTGTCGCCATGCTGAAAATATTAACAAGCATCATGGACAAAGGCAATAAGTATTTGATAAATAAATAGTTAAGATGGAAACGAATTGTTAACTGTTGATGTAAATAGTGAAATTTAGTAAACTGTTCAGATGAGATCGATCCAGCACCTGGGTAAGCGGATACGCGCCTTGCGCGTGCGCGAGGGCCTCTCCCAGACCTCCATGGCGGAGCGGCTGGGTGTCTCCGCCAGCTACCTGAATCTCATCGAGCACGACCGCCGTCCCGTCAGCGCCAATCTCCTCATCCGGCTCGCCCAGTTCACCGACCTGGACTTGAAGAGCTTCGCCGAGGGCGGGGACACCAAGCTCGCGACCGTGCTCATGGAGGTGTTCGGGGACCAGGTCTTCGAGGGCAACGTCCCCTCCGAGGCGGAGACGCGCGAGTTCGTGGCCACCAATCCCGAGATCGCGCGCGCGGTGCTCCACCTCCACCACGCCTTCGTGGAGGCCCGCGGATCGGTCGCGACGCTCGCGGCACAGGTGCTGGACCGGCAGGATCTGACGGGGATCGACCGCGGCGGGATGGCCTCGGAGCAGGTCACCGATTTGATCCAGCGCTACCGAAACCACTTCCCCGAGCTGGAGGCGGAGGCGGAGCGCGTCTGGAAGGAGGCCGCGCTGGAGAGCGAGGATCTGTTCGGGTCCCTCGCCGTGTACCTCGAGAAGAAGCACAAGGTGGACGTGCAGGTCCTGAAGGTCGGCGAGATGGGATCGGCGGTCCGCCGCTATGACCCCGAGCGGCGGAAGCTCCAGATCTCGGAGGTGCTCCGCCGCGGCTCGAGGAATTTCCAGCTCGCCTACCAGATCGGGCTCCTGGATTGCTCGAGCCTGATCGACCGGATCACGCGCGAGCCCGAGCTCACCTCGGACGAATCCCGGGCGCTCTGCCGGGTCGCCCTGGCCAACTACTTCTCGGGCGCCCTGCTCATGCCCTACGGGGACTTCCTCCGCGCCGCCCAGGAGGAGCGCTACGACCTGGACCTTCTTCAACACAGGTTCCGCGTCAACTACGAGCAGGTCTGCCACCGGCTCACGTCCCTGCAACGGAAGGGAGCCGAAGGGGTACCCTTCTACATGGTGCGGATCGACATCGCGGGCAACATCTCGAAGAAGTTCAGCGCCACGGGCATCCATTTCCCGCGGTTCGGAGGCCTGTGCCCGCTCTGGAACGTGCACGCGGCCTTCCAGCGGCCCAACGTGATCCGGGTCCAGATCGCGCGCCTCCCCGACGGGAGGACCTTCTTCTCGATCGGCCGCACGATCCGCAAGCACCGCGGCGGGTTTCACGCCCCGGAGATCCTGTACGCCATCGAGCTGGGCTGCGACATCGAGTCGGCCCGCCAGCTGGTCTACGCCGACGGGATGGACCTCTCGAACCCGGCGGGCGTGATCCCGGTGGGAATCACCTGCCGCCTCTGCGAGCGCCTGGACTGCGGCGCGCGCGCCTTCCCGTCGATGCACAATCCGCTCCGGATCGACGAGAACGTGAGGGGGATCTCCTTCTTCGCCCCGGCCGACACACCCTCGAAATGAAGGCGGCTCTGATTCTTCTCTCGTGCGTCGCCCTTCTCGGAGCGGCCGCGCCACGTCCGGGCGGCGACCCGCCGTTCGGATCCTACTGGCACGACGGCAAGGCCGAGATCGACGGCTACCGCTACACCCTCACCCGCTACGGCCAGCCGCGGCGCGGGGAGTGCGTGGCGGTGTACGTCACCGAGCCCTTCAGCAAGAGCAAGAACGTGAAGGTGGACGATGCCGCGCGAAACCCGGGCGATACGTTCGATGTCCTGAAGCTGAACCTGGTGCGCGACTTCCAGACCGGGATCTACGACTACAACACCATGACCTCGCTCTTCGTGCGGAGCGCCGACCTGGAGCCCGTCAAAGTCTCGTTCTCGAGCACCGAGTGGTGCGGGAACGTCTACGAGGAGCTTCGCGTGGAGCCGGGCCTGGTGAGTCAGCGTCTCTCCAGCTACTTCGAGGACGAGTCGGGAGCCCGCGAGGAGCGGCGTCCGCGCGGGGGCATTCTCGAGGAGGAGCTCTTCGTGCGGCTGCGCGGCCTCGACGGCGAATATCTGGCGCACGGCGCACGGCGCACGGTGCCGTTCCTTCCGGGCGCGTTTCGGAGAAGGCTCACCCACGGAGCCCTGAAATGGGGGGAGGCCACGATCGAGCGTCTGGCGCAGCCCCGGACCATTACCGTCCCCGCGGGGCGATTCCGCTCCATGGTCTACTCGGTGGCAATCGCCAACGGCCCGCGAGGCACCTTCTACGTGGAATCCGGCTATCCGCACCGGATCCTCCGCTGGGAATGGAGCCCGGCGGCGGACAGCAACGACGCGGGCGAGCTGACGGGGTCCCAGCGGCTTCAATACTGGAAGCTCCACAACGTGGGGGACGAGCGGTATCTGAGGCGGCTCGGGCTCCTGCCGGGCGTGCCGACGCGCTAGCGGGTCATTTCCCCGCGGTGTGGTCCACCACGACCCGCCCACCCTTCATGACCCACTTCACCCCGCCGATCACCGCGCCGATGTCGGTTTCGGGATTGCCTTCCACGCCCACCAGGTCGGCGTAGTACCCGGGCGCCACCGCGCCCAGCTCCTTCTCCTTGCCGAGGAGCGCCGCGGCGTTCCCGGTCGCGGTCTTGAGCGCCTGCGACGGCGTCATGCCCGCCTTCACGAACCACCCCAGCTCGCGCGTGTTCTCGCCGAACATGGTGAAGACCGCGTCCGATCCCATCGCGATCGGGACGCGCGCCCGGATGGCCCGGCGCAGGGTCTCGAAGTTCTTCGCGCGATAGGCGTTCAGGTGCGCCACGGCGGAGTCCCCGTAGCCGAATTCCGCGCCGTGCTCGGCGTAGTAGCGGTTGTGGTCGATGGTGGGCACGTAGTAGACGCCCTTCCGGGCCATCTCGCGGAGCGTCGCGTCATCCATGTCGATGGCGTGCTCCACCGACGTGGCGCCCGCGCGCACCGCGTCCCGCGCTCCGTCCGGCCCGTAGGAGTGGACCGAGACGCGCTTGCCCCGCAGGTGCGCCAGGTCGATGGCCGCCTTCATCTCCTCGTACGTGAAGGTCTGGTACCCGGTCACGTCGTCGGCGCTGCCGGTCGAGCCGTAGATCTTGATCACGTCGGCGCCCGCGGCGATCTGCTGCCGCGTGGCGCGCATGACCTGGTCCACCCCGTCGGCCAGCCCTCCGGCGGCGGCCTGGGGCGCGTCCTGGAACGGCGTCATCGTGGGATAGAGCCCGTAGCCGGCCACGAACATGCGCGGCCCCGTCATCGCGCCCCGGTTGATGAGGTCGCGCATCGCGATGTCCATGTACTGGAACGACCCGAGATCGCGCACGGTGGTGACGCCGGCCTCCAGGGTCTTCCGCGCGTTCTCCTGCGCCAGGAAGAGGGTCTGCATCGGAGGGCGCGCGTCCAGCGCCTGCCAGGGGCGGGTTCCGGGCGCCCGGTCCCACCAGTAGGTCATGTGGGTGTGCGCGTCGATCAGTCCGGGAATGCCGGTGAGCCGGGTCAAGTCGAGGGGCTCGGCCCCGGCGGGAATCCGAGCGCTCGCGTAGGGGCCCACCGAGAGAACCCGGTCGCCGTCCACGACCACGAGGGCGTCCGGGATGACGCGTCCTGTCCCATCGAGGAGCCGCCCGAAGTGGATCGCCTTGATGCGGGCCCCGGCCGGGGCGATCGCCGGCGTCTCCGCGCCCGCGGACGTCGCGGCGGCCGGGGCGGCCAGCGCGGCCGCGCCCTTCGGAATTCCGATGTCGCGCCAGATCTTCCACGCGCCCGCGCGGTCCCGCTTCCAGACCTCGACGTATTGGCCCGAGTCGGGCTCGCTGGTCGTGGATCCGATCGGGCCGATGGTGAAGTTCCAGGCCCCGGTCTCGTAGGCCGTATCGCCGATCACGAACACATCGGCGGTCGCGATGGTCCCCACGGTCATGCGCACGCGCGCGAAGACGTCGCGCATGCGGCCGCGAATGCCTTCGCGTCCCACGGTGAGCCCGCCCCCGGGACGAAGCAGCGCCCCGTCGTCGGCGAAGAGGGAGGCGAAGAGATCCGCGTCGCCCAGCTCCCACGCGCGGATGAAGGCGGCGTTCCCCGCGTCGATCCCCGCGCGCGCCGCGGAGGACTCCGCGGCGGAGGCCCGGGCGGGGTCGCCCGGCCCGAGCGCCAGAGCGAGGAGGCAGAGAAGGGCCCGGACACGCCACGCGGGGCCGGAGCGCATCTTCAGCTCTCCTGCTCCTCGTACTTGAGCTTCAGCCGCGCGATCACGGCCGGATCGGCCAGGGTCGTGGTGTCCCCCACGGCCTTCCCCTCGGCGATGTCGCGCAGCAGGCGGCGCATGATCTTTCCGGAGCGGGTCTTCGGAAGGTCGGCGGTGAAGAGAATCTCCTCGGGGCGCGCGATCTTCCCGATCTTCTTCACGACGTGCTCCTTCAGCTCCTCCGCCATCTCCGGCGTGGTGTGGCTCCCTTCCTTCACCGTGACGAAGGCCGAGATGGCCGTCCCCTTGAGCTCGTGCTGGCGCCCGACGACCGCGGCTTCCGCCACGGCCCGGTGGTCCACCAGGGCGCTCTCCACCTCCATCGTGCTGATCCGGTGCCCCGCCACGTTCATCACGTCGTCCACGCGTCCCAGGAGCCAGAGATAGCCCTCCTCGTCGCGCTTCGCGCCGTCCCCGGTGAAGTAGACGCCCGGGAAGCGCGACCAGTACTGCTCGCGATACCGCTCGGGATCCCCGTAAATGCCGCGGAGCATCGCGGGCCACGGTCGTTTCAGCACGAGATACCCGCCGCCCACCTTCACCGATTCGCCCTTCTCGTTCACCACGTCGGCCACGATGCCCGGCAGCGGCCGGGTCGCCGATCCGGGCTTCAAGGACGTGATGCCGGGGAGCGGCGAGATCAGGATCATCCCCGTCTCGGTCTGCCACCACGTGTCCACGATCGGGCAGATGCCCCCGCCGATCGTCTCGTGGTACCAGACCCAGGCCTCGGGATTGATGGGCTCACCCACGGAGCCCAGGAGGCGAAGCGAGGTGAGCTTGTGCTTCTTGGGCCACTCGGCGCCCCATTTCATGAAGGCGCGGATCGCGGTGGGCGCGGTGTAGAAGATCGTGACGCCCAGCTCCTCCACGATCTGCCAGAAGCGGTCCTTGTCGGGCCAGTCGGGCGATCCCTCGTACATCACGACCGTCGCGCCGTTCGCCAGGGGCCCGTACACGACGTAGGAGTGGCCGGTGACCCAGCCGATGTCGGCGGTACACCAGTAGACGTCCTCCTCCTTGAGATCGAAGACCCACTTCGTGGTGGCGTAGGCGCCCGTCATGTAACCGCCCGTGGTGTGCACGATCCCCTTCGGCTTCCCCGTCGTGCCGGAGGTGTAGAGCGTGTAGAGCATGTCCTCGGCGTCCATGGGCTCGGGCCAGCAGTGGTCCGGGGCGCCGTCCATGAGCCGGTGCCACCAGTGGTCCCGGCCCTCGGTCATGTGGACCTGGAAATCGCCCCGCTTCACCACCACGACGTGCCGGATGGAGGGCGTGCCTTTCAGCGCCTCGTCCGCGTCATGCTTCAGAGGCACGATCTGGCCGCGGCGCCAGCCGCCGTCGGCGGTGATGAGGACCTTCGCCTGCGCGTCGTTGATGCGGTCGCGCAGCGCCTCCGCGCTGAACCCTCCGAAGACCACGCTGTGCACGGCGCCGATTCGCGAGCAGCCGAGCATGGCGATCGCGAGCTCCGGCACCATGGGCATGTAGATCGCCACGCGGTCGCCTTTCGCCACGTCCAGCTTGCGGAGCGCGTTCGCGAACTTGTTCACCTCGCGATAGAGGTCCCAATAGGTCAGGGTGCGCCGGTCCCCGGGCTCGCCCACCCAGATCAGCGCCGCCTTGTTCCGGCGCGCGCCCCGGATGTGGCGGTCGAGGCAGTTGTACGAGGCGTTGAGCTTCCCGCCGACGAACCACTTCGCGTCGGGGACCTTCCACTCGAGGACCTTCTCCCACGCCACGAACCAGTCCAGCTCCCCCGCGACCTTCGCCCAGAAGGCTTCGGGATCCGAGGCGGCCTCGGCGTAGATGGATTCGTCGCGGAGAGTGGCCTTGTCGCGGAAATCGTCCGAGGGAACGTACGTGCGCTTCTCTTCGAGAAGCGCGTCGATGGCTGCTTTCGAGGAGGGTGGGGCCGGTGGGTTCCTGGGGCTCATGGCGGGCGGAGTATACGGACCGGCGCTTCAGGGAATCAAGGCGCGCCGGGCCTTTCCTCGGGCCGCGGGTAGCAGGCGACGACGAGGCGGAAGGTGTCGGGCGCCGACGGGGGGGAGCCCGCGGCCCCATGCTTCTTCGCGATGGACTGGATGGCGTTCTGGAGGTCGCTCAGGAACGCCGTGCGGTCGGCGGATTTCGCGAGGGGGACTTGCGCCGTGAATCCCAGGGCGGGGGTCTCCTCCCTGCGGGTCTCCGCGAGGCGGCCCACGTCGCTCTGCAGATCCTCCACGAGGGAGAGCAGGAAGCCGAGGCTCATCTGGTCCCGGGCGCGCCGCGCGCCCCCGATGCGGCCCACGAGCCTGGGCGAGAGCCAGTAGGAGCGCGCGGTGGCGCGGTAGTGCCCCTCGGAGATCCCGCGGACCCGGCGCTCCGCGATCTTCTCGATCGCGCCCGCGCTCTCGAGAACTTTCACGTGGTAGTAGATCTTCTGAGGCGTCTCTCCCAGGGCCTCGGCGAGCTGGGCGCACGTCCTCGGCTCGTCCGCCCGGCGAAGCAGCTCGAGCCGGAGTGGATTCAGGACCGCACTCGCCTGATCCGTATTTTCTACGAGCATGACGTCACGCATTCGTAACCTCCTCTTTGTACAATTGTATTTGTACATACTATTCAATTTGTATTCAAGACCCGAAATGGGGCTTGAAATGCTCCGGAAACCGCATCCGTAGGCTCTTTTTCTCATCTATAGATTGAGGTATAATCTCCCTGTGCCCCAACATCTTGTGTTTTTTCTTGACGGCCCTGTTACACCCTACGATATGGTGCGCCCCTGGTTCCTGAGGGAGCCGCCGACCAAACTGGGGGGTCGGGCCGGAGGGGCCGCGCGAGCGGCATTGGGAGGGCGCAGAGCCAAGGAGAGGGGCACGCAATGGATATGGAGCGGGGGGGCAGCGGGATCGCAACGATGGAAGGAAGCGCGGGTATGAGCGTCCAGGGCAAGCCGGAGTTCGGAGTGGAGAAGAAAGGCGGGCTCCGCTTTCCCCGGGTGTTCACTCGCGCGGGTTCAAACCCATTCGACGAGGTCGAGTGGGACCTCCGGACCGCCGTGATCTCGAACGAGACCGGCCAGATGGTTTTCGAGCAGCGCGATGTGGAGTTTCCCAAGTTCTGGTCCCAGATGGCGACCAATGTCGTCGCGTCTAAGTACTTTCGCGGACAGATCGGGACCCCCGAGCGGGAGCGCTCGGTCAAGCAGCTCATCGGGCGCGTGGTCCACACCATCGCGGGCTGGGGGCGGAAGCAGGGCTATTTCGCTTCCGAGCAGGACGTCCAGAACTTCTCCGACGAGCTGACCTACCTGCTCCTCCATCAGAAGGCCTCCTTCAACAGCCCGGTGTGGTTCAACTGCGGCGTGGAGGCCAAGCCCCAGTGCTCGGCCTGCTTCATCAACTCGGTCGGCGACACGATGGAGGGGATCTTGAACCTCGCGAAGACCGAGGGGCTCCTCTTCAAGTGGGGCTCGGGAACGGGCACCAACTTCTCCTCGCTCCGCTCCTCGAAGGAGCACATCCAGGGCGGCGGCACCGCTTCGGGCCCGGTCTCCTTCATGAAGGGATTCGACGCGTTCGCGGGGGTCATCAAGTCCGGCGGCCGCACGCGCCGCGCCGCGAAGATGGTCATTCTCAATGTCGATCATCCGGACATCGTCGAGTACATCAAGTGCAAGGCCGAGGAGGAGAAGAAGGCCTGGACGCTGATCGACGCGGGGTACAACCCCTCGCTCAACGGGCCGGCCTACGCCTCGATCTTCTTCCAGAACTCCAACAATTCCGTTCGTGTGACCGACGAATACATGCAGGCCGTCGAGAAGGACGCGCCCTGGTCCACCCACGCGGTCGTGACCGGCGACGTCGTCGAGACGCACAAGGCGCGTGATCTGATGGGCATGATCGCCGAAGCGGCGCACCAGTGCGGCGACCCCGGGATCCAGTTCGACACCACGGTGAACGACTGGCACACCTGCCCGAACACCGCGCGGATCAACGCGTCGAATCCCTGCAGCGAGTACATGTTCCTGGACGACTCGGCGTGCAATCTCTCCTCGCTCAATCTCATGAAGTTCCTCCACGAGGACTCGACCTTCGACCCCGAGTCCTACAAGCACGCGGTCGAGACCATGATCCTCGCGCAGGAGATCATCGTCGACAACGCCTCCTATCCGACGCCCATGATCGAGCGGAACAGCCACGACTATCGTCCGCTGGGCCTGGGCTACGCCAACCTGGGCGCGCTCCTCATGTCCTGGGGCGTCCCCTACGACAGCGACCAGGGACGCGCGGTGGCGGCGGCTCTGACGGCGCTCATGCACGGACACGCGTACGCGACCAGCGCGCGGATTGCCGCCGTGGTGGGGCCCTTCCCCGGATTCCAGAAGAACCGCGAGCCGATGCTCCGCGTGATCCAGAAGCACCGCGCGCATGTGGACCGCATCGACACGCGGAACCTGCCGCGCGATCTGCGCGACGCGATGGGCGTCGTGCGCACCACGTGGGAGGAGTGCTACACCCTGGGCGCCGAGTACGGCTACCGGAACTCCCAGGTCACCGTGATCGCGCCCACGGGCACGATCGCCTTCATGATGGATTGCGACACGACCGGCATCGAGCCCGACATCGCGCTCGTGAAGTACAAGAAGCTCTCCGGCGGCGGCATGCTCAAGATCGTGAACAACACGGTGCCCGAGGCGCTTCGGCGTCTCGGCTACGGGGAGGAGGCGGTGGTTCGAATCGTCAAGTACGTGGATGAGCACGAGACGATCGAAGGGGCACCGGGGCTCAAGGAGGAGCACCTCCCCGTCTTCGACTGCGCCTTCAAGCCCAAGAACGGGACGCGGACCATCCAGCACATGGGTCACATCCGGATGATGGAGGCCGTGCAGCCCTTCATCTCGGGCGCGATCTCGAAGACGGTGAACATGCCCGAGGCGGCGACGCCTCAGGACATCGCCGACGCCTACATGGCCGCGTGGAAGGCCGGGCTCAAGGCGATCGCGATCTACCGCGACGGATCCAAGCGGAGCCAGCCGCTCTCGACCGGGAAAGAGGACCGGGGCGCCGCGGCGCAAACGGTCGCGAAGCCGCGCCGGCGCCGGCTGCCCGACGAGCGGAAGTCGATCACGCACAAGTTCTCGGTCGGCGGACACGACGGCTATCTCACGGTCGGGATGTACGAGGACGGGACGCCCGGCGAGATCTTCATCGTGATGGCCAAGGCCGGGAGCACGCTCTCCGGCGTGATGGACTCGTTCGCGACCGCGGTCTCGCTGGGGCTCCAGCACGGCGTGCCGCTTCGTCTGTTCGTGAACAAGTTCAGCCACGTGCGCTTCGAGCCGCACGGATTCACCAAGAACGCCGACATCCCGATTGCGAAATCGATCGTGGATTACATCTTCCGCTGGCTCGGGATCAAGTTCCTGGACTACGCGCCCGCGTCGGTGGCCCATGAGGTCGCGAAGGAAGATCCGCTCGAGGCGGAAGGCGTCCACCCGGTCGCCGATTCCCAGCTCTCGCTCATCAACGGCGGCACGAACGGCCATACGCAGGGGACGCTGGAGGACGACCGCTCCTTCGTCTCGCAGGCCGACGCGCCTCCCTGCTCTGATTGCGGGGCGATCATGGTTCGACGCGGCGCGTGCTACAGCTGCATCAATTGCGGCGCGACGAGCGGGTGCGCGTAGGGGAGACCTTGACAGGCGGCCCGGGGTGCCTATCGTAGTGTAGTCGTGGGGAGGGCCGAGGCCCGACCTAGGCTTGAAGCGATTGAAAACTGATTAAGGAATAAATGAAATCTATGGGATTAGCACGCCCTCGTGCATTTCGATGCGCGGGGGCGCTCCATTAGGGACCGTTTCGGAAAGGAGGTGGAATGAGCGGCGCGTGACAGAAAGGAGATCACCTGTGAAGTAGCTCTCAGCCTACGGTGGCAATGAGTGGAGGAGCTATGGGACGCAAGGTAGTGCGTGGCGAAGTAGTGCTCGGCCTCATCAAGAGGTCGAATGGGGTTACACGAGGATCCGTTGCGGAGAAGAAACGGGGTCGGCCTGCACACTCTAGGCAAGACCGGATTATTGAGAACTTCAAAGATGATTTACAGATTTCTGGAGCCAAGATGCATGCGGAGCGTCTTGGGCAGGAGCGTAATCCACTTTATCAGTTGATAGTGTATCAAGCGCGCAAGCGACAATCCCGCAGACTAAGGGAAGACATGAAGGAGGGTATCGATCGCCTTAAGGAGATGGGCATCGATCCCACCACTGAGGGCTGATCTCGCCGAGTCCTACCCCCTAGCCCGGGAAGATCTGTGGGGGCGGTGGGCGCTTATTCGGATCCGTCCCCGTCGCCTGGCCCGGACGCGCTTGCGGCGGGCCGGGCTCCGGATCGGGCGCGAGCGCCGGGTGCGGAATCCGGGGCTTCGCCGGCTGCTGGGGTTCGGGCTCCGGTGCCAGCGCCGGGTGCGGCATCCGCGGCGGCATCGGGCGCGGTGACTCCGGAGCCGAGCCCGCGGGCGGCGGAGACGGGGCGCTCTCCGACGTCCGCCTCGGCATGTGCTCGACGGGACGCGGGTGCATGGCCCGCATGGGCATCGGCCGCGTGAAATACTCCCGCAGCAAGACCGCTCCGACTCCGAGCATCCAGAGCTGGAGCGGGAGCCCGACGCCGTAGCGCATCCCCGGCCACTGCATGGGCTGGCTCGCGGCCCCGGTGGCGGTGGTGCTCCAGAAATCCATGACGTAGACCAGCGCGCCCACGAGCGCGATCAAGGCGCCTCCCCATCCCAGCCAGATCGGCACGAGGTCGCGCTTGGCCGCGGCGACTCCCGCGGTGAAGACGGCCGCGAAGAAGAGCAGGGCGCCCGCGTAGAGCGCGCCCAGCTTCCAGAACCAGACCGCGGAGAAGAGCATCGTCGCCCCGCCCGCGTCCACGCCGTAGAGATTCACGAAGAAGTGATACGCGTAGAGCTCGGCCGTGAGGAAGGTGACCCAGATTCCCCCGCCCAGGAGCGCGCAGGCGGAGACGATCGACGCCGACCCCGAGGAGCCCTTCAGATGGAGCAGGAACGCCAGCGCGCAGAAGGCGACGGCCGCGACCGCGAACCCCGCCGCCATGAAGGCGTGGACCTGCATCCAGGCCTCGCCCTTGGCGGCCGTGATCGCCTGGAGCACCTGCCCGGTGTTGTTCACGTCCTGGAAGGTGGGTTGAACGAGGATCGTGGTGCCCAGGATCACCGCGGCAATCACGAACGCGAACCCCGCGGTTCGCTCGATGGAGTGGATCCGTTCTTCCATCACGTCGGCCATCTCAGGCCTCCCTTCCTGCTACGTCGAAAACGATGCGCCGCGCTCCTTCAGGGTTTGGCGGGCGGCGCGGCCGGCGGCGTCCTGGGCGCGTCCCACGCGGATGGCGCCGGGAGCGTGAAGTAGGACCCCTTGACCGGGGAGCCGGGTGGAACGATGTCAGGCACGTTGTGGGAAACGGGCCGAAGCGTCTTCAAGTACTTGGCGATCGCGATCGCGTCGGAGTCGGTAAGGGCGGCGAGATCCGGCCACGGCATCGGCGGAAGGAGCATCCTTCCGTCGGGGCGCTTCCCGGTCCGGATGGCGGTCACGATGTCGCTCTCGCTCCAGGGGCCGATCCCCGTCTGGAGCTCCGGCGTGAGATTGCGCGGGTAGGTCACGCCCCACGGACCCTTCCATCCCAGCTCGCTCCCCGAGAGCGTCCGGGCCGTGTCGGGAGCGCCGTAGAGGTATCCCGGGGTGTGGCAATCATTGCATCCCAGGACCGTGACGAGGTACTTGCCGTGGGCCACCTGATCGGCGTCCGAAACCGGCGCCGGGAGGGTCTCTTTCTTGATGCAGGAGACGAGGGCCAAGGAAGCAACCGTCGCCAGCGAGGCGACCAGGACCGCCGAGGGAATCCGCCGCATGGATCCGATCTCCTTCTTCG
>Ga0075436_100002408_pt1 | contig 12900 bp, 6 predicted proteins | sample RhiMethybrSRZTD5_FD_75303 | JGI IMG/M metagenome (GOLD analysis project Ga0075436, IMG submission 75303) | Populus rhizosphere microbial communities from Tennessee, USA - Rhizosphere MetaG P. TD hybrid SRZTD5 | ecosystem: Host-associated > Plants > Roots > Rhizosphere > Soil | place: USA...
ACCGAAAAAGACCTGGAGCAGATGGCCAACCTGCTGGGTAAGCCCGCGGAAGCCCGCCAATGGGCCCAGCACGCCCAGGCCCGGCGGCAAGCCATCAACAAATATCTCTGGGACCCGCAGCACGGCCTCTTTTTCGATTACAACTTCCGCCAGGGCGTCCGCTCAACCTACCATTACATCACCACCTTTTATCCGCTGTGGGCCGGGCTGGCCACCCGCGAACAGGCGCGTGCCGTGGAGCGCAACCTGCACATTTTGGAGCACCCCGGCGGACTGGCCATGAGCGACCAGCTAACCGGTGTGCAGTGGGACCTCCCCTATGGCTGGGCGCCCACGCAACTGCTGGCCATCGAAGGCCTCCGCCGCTACGGCTTCAATGAGGATGCCAACCGGCTCAGTTATAAATTCCTCTCCATGGTGGATGAGAATTTTCGCCGCGATGGCACCATCCGCGAAAAATACAACGTCGTGACCCGATCGGATGAAACCAAGGTTTCGGTCGGCTACGAGGCCAATGTAATTGGCTTCGGGTGGACCAATGCCGCTTTCCTGGCCTTGCTCCACGCACTGCCGCAGGATTGGGTGCAACGCCTTCAAAAGCTGCCGGCTCCACCAGCAGCTGCCCAATGACTTCTCGTCTGGCCAGATTCCTTTTGCTGCTCGCCGGGGTGGCGCTCTTATTGTCCGCGGACGGCTTGAAGTTCACCCCGCCTTTTGGGCCCTGGAAGCGGCTTTCTCGCCAGCCCATTCTTACCCCGCAAGGTGGCGGCTTTGAATCCGCCGGTGTGTTTAACCCGGCCGTGATTAAGGATGGCGGCCACTTCGTCATGCTCTACCGCGCTCAGGATAAGAGCGGCACCTCGCGGCTGGGTTACGCGACCAGCCGCGACGGCGTTCATTTCACCCGCCGGACGCAGCCCGTTTTTGTTCCGGAGGCGGACTATGAAAGAGATGGCGGCGTGGAGGACCCTCGCCTGGTCAAGATCGGCGGCCTCTGGTATCTGACCTACACCGGCTACAATAAGCGCGACGCTCAGCTTTGCCTGGCTACCTCCCTCGACCTGATTCACTGGCACCGCCGCGGCATTCTTCTGCCCGCTTACAAAGGCAAGTGGAATGTGAAGTGGACCAAGTCTGGCGCCATCGTCCCCCGCCAGATTGCCGGCAAATGGTGGATGTACTACCTGGGCACCATGCCCGACGATACCGACCAGATGGGCCTAGCGTGGTCCACCGACCTGCTGCACTGGACCGACGCCCTCGCTGAGCCGGTGCTGGCGCGGCGCCCCGGGCAGTTCGATTCGCGTGTTGTGGAACCAGGACCGCCCCCGGTCATCACCCGCCATGGCATCTTCCTCATCTATAACGGCGCCGATGACCACCTGGTTTACCGCACCGGCTGGGTGTTGTTCGACAAAAACGATCCTGCCAAGGTGCTGGCGCGCTCGGACACTCCGATTTTCCAGCCCCAAGAACAATGGGAGACGATCGGCCAGGTGCCCAACGTGGTTTTCGTCGAAGGCCTGTTGCGCAGCCGCAATCGCTGGCTCTTTTATTACGGCGGCGCCGATAAATACGTGGGTGTAGCCGAAGCAGAAGACCACCATTAAATGTTCGTTGGGCCGGGCTCTGCTCGCCTTGTCTGGTGCCGGACTCTGCCCCAATCCGTCTGTGGGCCGGGGCGCCTGTGTGGGGCCGGGGCTCTGCCCCGGCCTGGGCGGGCGTAGCCCGCCTCTGTTAATCCTATTGTTTCGATTCCAACTGCCCAGCCAGCTTCAGCTCATCTGACGCCTGCTGTGCCTCGCCGAGCGCCCGGTAAGATTCCCCCAGCAAATGGTGGGTAATGTAATTGTTGGGATCCATCTGCAAAGCGTGCTTTAAAGTGCGCACGGCCAGGTTCGGCTCGCCCTTGTTCAGTAGCACCTTGCCCATCAGAATGTAGGGTCCGCTGGCGGTGGAATCCAGCCAGATGGAACGCTGCAGCAGGCGTTCCGCATCATCCCATTTCATCACCCGCGTGTAGGCGTCGGCGAGCTTGTAATAGGTGGGCGCGTGCGCCGGATTAAGCGCCAGTTCCTGCTGGAATTGTTCTATGGATTCCGGAATCCGCGACTTGTAAAGATAAACTTCGCCTAGAAAATAATGCGCCAGCGGCAGCTTGGGATCAATGGCAATGGCCTGCTTGGCATAATGTTCTGCGATAGGGTCAAATTCCTCCCGCAGCAGCATGCGCGCCGCGAACAGGTAGGCAGGAGCCGAATCGGGTTTTACCCCGTACATGGCGGCGAACGCCTTGCGCGCCTGGTCATAGTTGCGCAGTTGGATGTAGCAGATGCCCAGCACGTAACTGGCATCCACGTTGGCGGAGGGATACCACGAGTTCACCTTTTCCAATAAAGGAACGGCCTGCGCCGGCTTGCCCGAAAAATAGTAGGAGAGTCCGAGCAGCTGCGTAGCCTCGCTGTCGCCTGCATCCTGCTGCAGCTCCTTCTGCAGGTACTCCGCCGCGCTCATGAAATCGCTGTGCTTGTAGTAGGCGACGCCAAACTCGCGATTCAGGCCCTTCGTTTTCGGGTCTCGCGCCTGCAACTGCCGCAGGAGCGCGATGCCCTCGTCGAATTTGCCCCGGTCAACCAAGCCCTGCGCCTGAGCGAATGTGGCCGCTGGACTAGCCGTCGCAGTCTCCGTTGGGGCCTGGGCAGGTGCTTTCGGTGCTGCAGGCGGTCCTGGGCTGCCGGCCTGGCCCAGCAGGGGGAGGAGAAGCAAAAATCCTAAGAACATGGTGGTATCCGCAATCGAAATACTACCTCACCTGGCCGTTTTGTGATCCGGGCCACCTCTTCGACACGGCGCGATTGTTCGCCCTGGGCAAAAGGCGATAAAATGCCGACGCCTTTCCCATGTGCCGTGCTCTGCGTGATTGGATTCACCGCGTGAATCGCTGTTTAGTACTCCTGACCTTGATGCTGGCGGGCGCGGCCATCGCCTTGGGCGGAGCGGCACAATCGCCTTCTGCCCCTGCGAAATCGGGGCCACTACCTCAGCATCCCACCTACAGCCACGACGTGGCTCCCATCCTCTATGCCAACTGCGTGCAGTGCCACCAGCCCGGCGGGTCAGGCCCAATGTCGCTGGTTACCTATGAGGATGCCAGGCAGCACGCGCGGCAAATTGCGTACGCCACCCGCAACCGCATCATGCCCCCGTGGCTGCCCGATCCCGCGGCAGTGGCCTTCGCCGATCAACTTCGCCTGACTGAGCAACAAATCGCCATTCTTGCCCGCTGGGCCGACCAGGGAGCGCCAGCGGGCAATCTCGCCCAGGCGCCTCCACCTCTGAAGCTGGCTTCTGGCTGGCAGGGCGGCAAGCCCGATCTCATCCTGCAAGCCCCGCCCGGCTATGTGGTGCCCGCTCAGGGAATGGACGTTTACCACAACTTCATCTTCCAGGTTCCGCTTACTAGCACCCACTATGTAAGAGCGGTGGAGATCCGTCCCGGCAATCCCAAGGTCACGCACCATGCCAACCTGTTGATTGATCGCACCCACTCGGCGCGGCGCATGGAAGCTCGTCATCATGGCCCCGGCCCGGGGTTTGACGGCATGGATGTGGAGATGGAGAGCGATGCCTTCGAACCGGAGGGCCACTTCATTTACTGGAAGCCGGGCATTCCCATCTGGCGTGAGCCTGAGGACATGACCTGGCGCCTCTCGCCTGGCACCGACCTGGTGCTCAACATCCACCTGCGGCCCTCAGGCACTCCCGTGCCCATCCAGCCAACTATAGGGCTTTATTTCTCGGAAAAGAAGCCCACGCTCAACCCCATGCTGCTGCAGCTGGACCGCGACGACCAGCTCAACATTCCTGCCGGGGACAGCAACTTCCAGGTGGGGGACGACTTCAAGCTGCCGCTGGCTGTGCGGGTTTACGCTGTGTATCCCCACGCCCATTATCTTGGCAAGCGCCTGGCAGCCTATGCCACCCTGCCCGACGGCTCGCGTAAATGGCTGTTGCTGATCCCCCGCTGGGACCCTGCCTGGCAGGGCATTTACCGCTACAAGCAGCCCGTGTTTCTCCCCGCCGGCAGCCTGATTTCCATGCGCTACACCTACGACAACTCGGAGCAGAACCCGCACAATCCCCACCATCCTCCCCAGCGGATCATGGCGGGCAACATGGCCATGGACGAAATGGCGCATCTTTCCCTGCAGGTGGTGGCCAGCCCTGCTCCCGGCGGCGGAGACGGACGTACGGTGCTGCAGGAAGCGCTCATGCGGCACAAGCTGGAGCACGATCCCAACGATTACGCCGCTAACTACAACCTGGGCGCGCTACTGCTCTCGCGCCAGCAGCCGGCCAACGCCGTCCCCAGCTTTGAGCGTGCCATTGCCCAGCGCCCCGGAAGCGCCACCGCCCTCAACAGCCTGGGAGCGGCCCTGCTGCAACTGGGACGCAAGCAGGATGCCGTGCTACGCCTGCAGCAGGCCGTCCAAGCCGATCCCGACTATCTCGATGCCCGCTATAATTTTGCGTCGGCGCTAGCCTTCACGGGCCAGTTCGCCGAATCTGCGCGGCAGTTCGAGCAGGTCGTCCAACGCCGGCCCAACGATGCCGATGCCGAAGCGCGGCTGGGTTCCGTCCTCGCCGCGCAGCAGGATTACGCCGCCGCCGAGGCCCATCTGCGGCGGGCCCTCAGCCTCGATCCCAACAACCAGATTGCTAAGGATAATTTGCGCCTGCTGCAGCAGGTTCGGGTGCAGAAGAGCTCTAAGCCTCAGTAAGAATCTCCCACGAACCGAGAATCCTCTTCTCAGGTCGTAAGCCTCGGGGCAAACCCTACCCTAAGAATTCTGAGCCTTCCGGGCGCGCCAGCAGACTGGGCCAAAAAAAAGAGAGGGAGCCATACTGGCTCCCTCTCCAAGAGAGTGGTCGAAGCTTAGAACTGGAAGCGTAAGGCAAACTCGATTTGACGCATCCCGGTGGTAGACCCCGGCGAAGCGTCAGCCTCGATGTCTGTAATCTTGCCCGCATTGCTGGTCGGCGAGCAGTCAATACAGAGATTGCCCTGGTTGGCGTTGAAGCCCAGCACCGGGTGGTTAAATACGTTAAAAGCGTCCATCCGGAACTGCGCGTTCAGCCGTTCTGTCACCTTGAAATTCTTCATCAGCGACAGGTCGGAGGTGAAGGACCGTGGCCCCACCATGATGTTGCGCCCCGCGGTGCCCAGCCGGCCCTTTCCTGGGTCGGTAAAGGCCCCGCCCAGCGGCTGTGGCGTGAAGAAGGGCACCCAGTGGTTGATTACGTCCAGCGAGCCAGGACCAGTCGGGAAGCTGCCGCTGCCCCGGTCAGGCCGGCAAACGCCCACGTCTTCTTCGTTGCCGCACACCGACGTGCTCGGCGTCCACGGCAACCCGCTGCTCCAGTTGGTGGTGGTGCTCAGCTCCCAGCCGCCAATCACCGCGTCCAGAGCCCGCCCCGCATTGGCCGCATAGGCCTTTCCGCGGCCGAAGGGCAGCGTATAAACCGCGTTGAAGATGAACACGTGCTTGCGGTTCATGTCGTCCGGACCATAAGCGACCGTTGGATTGTCAATGTAGTAGTTGCTGTCGTAGTTCAGCGACTTCGACCAGGTGTAGTTTGCCTGGAACTGCAATCCCTGGGAGAAACGCTTATTGAACCGTACCTGCAGCGAGTTGTAGTTGTTGCTGGCGTCGTTCCCCAGGTAGCCCAGGTCAATGGAGCAGCACATCAGGGTTGTGCCGGTTGTGGGATCAATGAACCCGGGGTAGCTGTAGTGGTTGTAGAACGGCCGGCGCTGCGCCTGCGGTACGCCCTGAGCGAAGCCGACTTCCGACGGCTGGTTGGCGTTATACGACGGTCCCGTGCCGGCGAAGATGTGCGTGCCCTTGCTGCCCACGTAGGCAATTTCCGCGCTCATCGAGTTGCTCAACTGCCGCTGTAATGTGAGGTTCCAAGCGTCCACTGTGGGCAGGCGCTGGAACGGCGGACGAACCTTCGGCTGGGTGTCGCCCCTTGGTCCCGCAAGCGGAAGGGCTCCGTCGGATGGGATGGTCGGAAACACGAACGCCGGCGGGCCTTGCGCCAAAGTAAACACCGGAATGCGATCCTGTGTGCCGCTCAAAGTACACGTCGGGCAATTGGTGGCCGTAACGTTCTGGTCCACCAGCACCGGCAGGTTCTGGGTTACGGTGTGCCCGAAATTCGAGCCGAACACGCCGATATCGAAGCTGCGCCCGTAACCCATGCGGATCACGGTTTTGTTGTTCAGTTCGTAAGCCGCGCCCAAGCGGGGTGCAAAGGCGTGCCAGTCATTGCTGATGTTTCCGTTAGTACCGTACGGGCCATAGCCGGCAACACGGATGATGCCTTGCGTCAGGTTGGCGAATCCGCCTTGCCCTTTCCCATTCACCGTCTCCGGCCAGTAAATCTCCCAGCGTAGGCCGTAGTTGACGGTTAGTTTCGGAGTTACGCGCCAGGTATCCTGGCCGTAATAGAAGAACCGCTTCTGGCGCTCGGCTGCGTTCAAGCTGCTGCTGACGAAACGGTCCATGAAGCTGACGTCGCCCAGCAGGAAGGTGGCCAGGTCCAGGCCGCCGTTGCCGGCATTCGCCGTGACGTTGTGGTTGAAGTTCAGCTGCCCGGTGCGGTTCGAGTCGCTGGGGATGCGCAGGTTCATGGCGTACCGCATGTCCGCCCCGAACTTGATCTGGTGGTTGCCCTTTACCTTGGTCCAGTTGTTCACAAACTGGAACTGCTGCTCGCTCTCGGTGAGTGGGCAGTTGCAGCGGGTAATGTTCAGGCCGTCGCCGAAGTTGGACATCATGCCATCCATGAAGAACCCCGGCAGCCCCGAGGTGGTCACATCTCCCAGGTTCATGCCCGGAATGCCAAAACCAGTGGCCGGGTTGGTGCCCTGGTCGCCCTTCAGTGATATGGGGTTGTACTTGAAATACCCGAAGCGGAAGTCGGTGAGCAGCGTGCTGCTGATCACCTTGTCGAAGCCGCTGGCCAGGCTATAGTTGTGCGTTCTCGCCGTTCCATTCAACCCGCCGGGACCGAAACCGATTCCGCCCAGCGCGCCCAGCGCTCCCTTGCCCGAGAGATCGAAGTAGTCCAGGCTGAAGCGCCCGAACACGTGCACGCTCTGGGAAGCCTGGTAATCAATGCGGGTATCGAAGCTGTTCTGCTTGAATGGCCCCGAACCGGCGCCCACGAAGTTATTCTGCACGTTGCCGTTGGTGGGCTGCGGGAACAGTTTCAGGATGTTCAGCGCCTGCGGCGAGAGCTTGCCCACCGGAATCAGGAATGGAGTCGGGCAGGTCGCCGGAGTCGGGTTCAGCACTTCGGTCGCGCCGCAAAACGCCGCCCGTCCCGAGCCATCCGGCGCCGTACTGCTGGCCGGATCGTAGATATAATTGGTCGGGTCTCCGGCAGTGCCGTTGCCGATAAACGGCTGATATTGGCTGAGGTCGCAGAACCCCGAACCCGCCAAGCAGGTGCTCAACACCCGCGCCGTGGGAATCGTCAACTGGTTGCTGAGGCCGTTGGTCTGCCGCGTGCCCTGGTAGTCGCCGAAGAAGAACAGCTTGTCCTTCAGGATCGGCCCGCCAATCGTGCCTCCGAACTGGTTCCACTTCGCCGAGGGAATCATACGCCCGGTTACCGGATCGGGCGCGTACTGCGTGAACGGATCGCGCGCCGCGGTAGCGTCGGTGCGCCGGAACCAGAAGCCGCTGCCGTGCAGGTCGTTGCTGCCCGACTTGGTTTGCGTGGTCACCACGCCGGCGACCGCTTTGCCGAACTCCGCGTCATAATTTTGCAGAGCGAATTTGGTTTCCTGCACCGCGTCAATGTTGGGGTTCACCACGATGATGCCCAGGATGGGATCCTGGTTATCGGTGCCGTCCAGTTCGTACCCCGTGCCGCTGAAGTGCTGCCCGTTCACAAAAATCTGCTGGCTGCCCTGCGGGTTCTCCGTGGCCGCGTGGCTCCAGCCCACCAGCTTCTGCGTGCCCGGCGAAGCCAGTTCCAGCGAGGTGAAGTTGCGGTTCAGCAGGGGAAGGTTCTCGACGTAGCGCTGGTTGAATTCGATGGCCACGTCGGCGCGGTCCGTCTTCAACTGCGGCGCCTGCCCGGTCACTTCCACGGCCTGCGTCACCTCTCCAATCTGCAGGGCCAAATCCACGCGTGCGCCGGTATCGGCCATCACCACGATCGGTTTCTGCTCAGCCGCCTTAAAACCCGCAGCCTCCACCTTGACGGAGTAGTTGTCAGGAATCAGGTGGGTGGCGGTGTAATTGCCGGTGGCGTTGGTCGTAACCGTATCCACCGTTCCCTTGGCAAGATCGGTGATGGTCACCTTGGCATTGGGCACGGCCGCCCCGCTGGGGTCGGTAATGGTGCCGAAAATGTTGCCATAGACGGCTTGGCTCAATGCTGTTCTGGGCAGAAAGGAAACAACACAAAATAATGCAGCAAACAGCAGGGCACAGCGCCTCATCATGAGCCTCCCCAAAGTGTTGCAACTGCGCTTCGTCGCCCCGGGCGGGACTTCACCCGGGAAGGGCTTTCGAAGGTCAGGGGCCAAGGACCAACTTGCGGGTCCGCCACGCAACTTGCGCGCTTTTCTCTCGCCTCAACAACTAGGGAGCGGGCGCGAGAATCACGCGCATCACACTAACATGTGACACTTGTCACACTGCGGTGTGCGCGCAACACGCTAACACAACAGAACCTTGTGTCAATACCTGGGGGCGGGAATTTTGCGGGAGCCGATTATCGGAAAGGTGCCTGGAGGTGAGGATCTAACTGCTTCGCCTTCTGAAATTCCTGCCCCGCCTGCGCCCGCTGCCCCTTTCGGGCCAGCGCCTGGGCTAACTGGAAATGCGCCGGGGCGTACCCGGCCGAAAGCTGGATGGCGCGCTCAAACTGCCCGATGGCGCCGTCGAGGTCGCCGGCGTTGAGCAGCCGCGTACCCGAGTTGGTGGCAAATACCGCCGCCTGCAGGCTGGTCTGTTGCTTCATCAACTGCTGCGCCGCCTGTGACTCCGAGGCTGCCCCCGCCGCGTCGCCCTGCTCCCGCAGCACCGCCGCCAGCGTGCCGTGGGCACCGGCAAACGAAGGCTGCAGCCGGATGGCCTCCCGCAAAGCCGCCGCGGCCTCGGGCAGCTTCTTTTCCTGCTTTAACACTGTACCCAGCGTGTAATAAGCCTCCGCGTAATCGGGTTTGGCCTGTACCGCACCCCGCAACGCCTGCTCTGCCTCCCCAAACTTTCCCTGCTGCCAGTAGGTCACTCCCAGGCTGTAATACGAATCGGGCAGCTTCGGATCCAGCTTCAGCGCCGTTTGCCACTCCCCGATCGCCTGCGGCAGCCGGTCGCTCAGCTTGTAGGCCAGTCCCAGGTCATAGTGCAGCTGGGCGTCGCCGGGCGCCAGGTTCAAGGCTTCCTGAAATTGCTCCGCCGCCGCAGCGAAATCGGATTTCTGCAGGTAGGCGGCGCCCAGGTTCTTGCGGTAACTGCTGTTCTGGGGCCGCAGGCGCATGGCGGTGCGGAACTCCGGTATGGCGCTGTCCGCATCTCCCCGCCGTAGCAGGGCGATGCCCAGATTGTTGTGCGCGTCCGCGTCCTGCGGAGTCAGCTTCACCGCCTGTTGAAACGCCCCCAGCGCCTGTTCGGGCTCGCCGGCCTTTTGCGCCAGCAACCCCAGCTGTGTCTGGCCCGGAGCCCAGTCCGGCTTCAGCCGCACGCACTCCCTCACAGCTTGCAGCGCGCTGGCGGTATCGCCCTTGCTGTCCAGAACCTGCCCCAGGTAGGAATAGGCGGCTGCATCCTGAGGGTTCAGCCGCACCGCTTCCTGCAGGCTGGCCGCCGCCTTGTCCCATTCCTGAAGTTTTCCCAGCGCCACCCCGAGGTGGAACTGCGCCGGCTCGTAGCTGGGTTGCAGGCGCACCGCTTCGCGAAACTCCTCCAGCGCTCGGGCATACTGGGCTTCTTGCGCCAGCAGCACCCCCACTGCGTCGTGCAGGTCGGCGCGCTGCGGCGCCAGCCGTGAAGCCTGGCTCATTTCGTCGACCGCCATGCCACCCTCGCCTTGGGCGCTCAAAGCCTGGGCCAGTTGCCGGCGCGCCTCCGCATCCGCCGGCGCCAACTGCACCCCGCGGCGCAGTTCGGCCATGCCGCCCTCCACTTCTCCGCGGCGGAGAAGGGCCGTCCCCAGGAACGTATGCGACTGCGCCAGAGCCGGCTTCAGGGTGATCGCCTTGCGAAATTCCGCCACCGCGCGGTCCACTTCCCCTTGTTGCAGCAGCACCTGCCCCAGCGAGGCGTGCAGTTCGGCGGTGCGGGGGCTGAGGTGGATGGCTTGTTCAAACGCCCGTCGCGCCCCCGCCAGGTCGCCCCTTTGTGCGCTGGCTACACCGAGCTCGTAGGCGGCCCGCACCCGGTCAGGTGTGCTGGTGTTTTGAGCCTGCGACGCTCCCGCCGCCAGCGCCGTGGCGCAGATGGCGCTCAGCAGCAGCCTTTGCCAGCGGATTGGGGCAGAATCAAGAAACACGCCTGGATAAGTTCCCGGCACGGGGTTGGTTGGCAAAAACGATATCAGAAAGCTGACCTGCCAGTAATCCCCACTGCTCGCGGCCATTCTGCCGGCCAGCCCCGCCCCTGTCCGCCTGCCCTTGACCCGCCGCCGAACTCGCCCCCATAGTAGGCGCAACGATGTCTTCGGCCCGGCAACGCCGCCCCTGCTGGCTGTCTCTGTTCCTCGTCGTGGCCCTATTCTGGCCGCCGCCGGCGCTCGCCGAAAATGCCCAAAGCCCAAGCGGTTCCCAGCCACCCCGAATCGCCTGGTTCGCCGACGTTGCTGAGAAGGCTGGCCTGACCATGCAGGAAGTTTTCGGCGGCCTGCAAACCAAGCAATACATCATCGAGACCACCGGCACCGGCGTCGCCATTTTTGATTATGACAACGACGGCTGGCCCGACATTTTCCTGGTCAACGGCACTACCCTCGAAGGCTCACCTGCGGGCAAGGGTCCCACCAACCATCTTTACCGCAACAATCACGACGGCACCTTCACCGACGTGACCGTGCAGGCCGGACTGGCCGGCGCTCCCGGCTGGGGTCAGGGCGTCTGCGTTGGCGATTACGACAACACTGGCTGGGAAGATCTTTACGTCACTTATTACGGCAAAAACCGCCTCTACCACAACAACCACGGCACGTTTACCGAAGTGGCCGAAAAAGCCGGCGTGGCCGGCACCGGCAAAGCCTGGGGGTCGGGCTGCGCCTTTGTGGATTATGACCGCGACGGCAAGCTCGATTTAATCGTCGCCAACTACGTGGATTTCGATCTGGCCAATGCGCCCAAGCCCGGCGAACGTCCTACCTGCCTCTGGAAGGGCGTGCCCGTAATGTGCGGCCCTCGCGGCCTGAAGGCGGCCAAGAACATTCTCTACCACAATCGCGGCGACGGCACTTTCGAAGATGTCAGCGCCAAGTCGCACATTGACCAGTCAGCCGGCTATTACTCGCTCAGCGTTACCACGGTTGATTACGACAATGACGGCTGGCCCGATATTTATGTCGCCTGCGACAGCACGCCCAGCATCCTTTACCGCAACAATCACGACGGCACCTTTACCGATGTGGCCGTCGTGGCCGGTGCCGCCTTCAACGAGGATGGGCGCGCCCAGGCAGGCATGGGTTCCACGGTCGCTGACTACGACGGCGACGGCAATCTCGACATCTTCAAAACCAATTTTTCCGACGACACCTCCACCCTCTACCACAACAATGGCGATGGTACGTTCTCGGATGCTACCTTCTCCGCCGGCCTGGGCCTGCACACCCAGTACCTCGGCTGGGGAGCCATGTTTTTGGATTTCGATAACGACACCTGGCCCGACCTGCTGCTGGTGAACGGCCACGTCTATCCCGAGGTGGACAAGTACAAGCTGGGCAGCAACTACGAGGAGCCGCGAATCCTCTACCACAACAATGGCAACGGCACTTTTACCGACATTTCTGAAAATGCGGGTCCGGGCATCACCGCGCGCTGGTCCGGCCGCGGCCTAGCCATTGGCGATTTGTGGAACAACGGCCAACTCGCCGCTGTGATCAGCAACATGAACGCCCGCCCCAGCCTGCTGGTCAACCAGGTGCACAACAAAAATCATTGGCTGGAAATCAAAACCATGGGCACGAGTTCCAACCGCGGCGGTATTGGCGCACGCATCACCGTGAAGCTGGGCAAGCGAACGCTGGTGGATGAAGTGCGCAGCGGCTCCAGCTACGATTCCAACAGCGATATGCGCGTGCACTTCGGCCTGGGCGCCGCCGCCAAAATTGATGACCTGCAGATTCGCTGGCCCAGCGGCCTGACCGAGCGCTTTTCCAATCTCTCCGTCGATTCCATCCACACCCTTCGCGAAGGGAGTGGGGTTAAGCAGCCAGATCCTACGCCCCGCTCGGGAACTCCAAAATAGTCCTATGCAAGACGCCATGCTGACCGCCTTCAGGCCCTCAGCATCGGCGTGCACTACTCGCACCGGTCGCGCGGGTACTCTCGCCCGCGAGTCACTTCTTCCCGAATTTCATCCTCCGGACAATTCCCTTCCCCTCTTGGACGTAAATCACTTGGTCCGCCGGCACATTCTTGAGCGTATCCACCTGTCCGCTGGGCCAGCGGATCTCGAGCACGTCCACCTTCTCCGCCTTGCCCAGCCCGAAGTGCACGCGCAGGTCGCTTTGCGACAAATACCCTCCACCGCTGCGCACCTCGTCAATCTGCTGGTGGGGCCCGGATTCGTCCGGCGGCTGGGTTACGCAGCGCAGCCGCGCCCCGATCCCGCTGCGATTGGACTTCACTCCAATGGTCCG
>Ga0075436_100002409_pt1 | contig 12899 bp, 9 predicted proteins | sample RhiMethybrSRZTD5_FD_75303 | JGI IMG/M metagenome (GOLD analysis project Ga0075436, IMG submission 75303) | Populus rhizosphere microbial communities from Tennessee, USA - Rhizosphere MetaG P. TD hybrid SRZTD5 | ecosystem: Host-associated > Plants > Roots > Rhizosphere > Soil | place: USA...
TCCACGCCGTGTTCAACAGCGAGCCGTGCGTCCTCGCGCGTGACAATGCCCTTAATGAGCAATTTCACGGTCACCGTATCGCGGAGGCGTTTCACAAAATCCCAATCCATATTCACTGCGTGCAAGGCAGTGACATTTGATAAATCCAATCCGTCAAACATGGGCTTCCGGGAGGCGAAGCCCGCGAACCCTCCTGGGCCGCCGGTTCCCGGTTTTCCTCGCGCGAAGGGAGAGTACGCGCCGGAATGGCATGCGGAGCATTGGCGCTTGTCCACTCGCTGCGAGCGGAAAAGAGTTTCGCGATTGCTTCCTTCCTGCAAATCGACTGTGAGGACAATCGCCGGCGCGCCGGCCTTTTCGGCGCGCTTGATAATGGCCCTGCCGACTTCCCACACATTCGTCGGATAGAGCTGTTGCCACACGGGCCCTCCCCGCGCGGCAATGGCGTCTTCAATCGAGGACGTGGCGGCAGTGGACAAGAGCATCAGGTGGCTTTTGCCTTTTGCAGCTCTGGCGATTGCCAACTCCCCGTCGGGATGAAAGGCCTTCTGCGAACCGATAGGAGAAAGCACAATCGGCGTTTCCCACTTGGTGCCAAAGATGGTGCACGACATGTCGATACTTGTGACATCCACAAGACGGCGGGAACGAATTTGAATGCGGGAATAGCCCTCGTGATTCGCGCGGACCGTGGCGTCGTCATCCACGCCGGTAGCGAGATACCCCCAATGCGCCGGGGGAATGTTTTTTCGTGCCGCGGGTTCGAAATCCATCACATCGAGGGCCTGGTCGGGAGAGGAAATTACCGACTCACCTTGCTGTTGGAGGTTCTCGAACCAGCCTAAGAAATGCTTCTCCTCGAGTGGCTCAGCGTGGAGAAGATCTGCCAGACCGCCCGCAAGCACGCTTGAGCCCGCAATCAACGGGCTTGCGCCAAGGATCTTGAGGAACTTTCTGCGAGTCCGGAACCGGTCGGGCGTCTGGCTCATACCGCACTCTTCCTCCCCAGCGTTGTTCCCTACTTTGGCAGCGAAGTGTAGCGCAGTAGGGGATACAGGTCGCGGAAAACTTTCTCAATCTCGCTGGGGAAGGACGCTCGCATCGCAGCTGCAGGGCTTAATTTGCGCCGAACGATCCACGCGAGAATCTTGTTCCAGTGTTCGGGGGCGACTGGCCAGCCGGGATGTTTCGTCCACTCGCCTTTTTCGGTTGTGTACCAGTAGCTTTCGTAGCGGCGGCCCAAGCGCCTTTTCTGCTTGCCGACCCAGTTGGGGGCAGCTTGCACGCGAACTTGACCGATCAGCGCGAGAACCGATTCTTTGCGCTTGCCTCCGGAGTAGATGCGAAAACCTGCGGTAATGGCATCTGCTGAAACACCGACGTAGAGCTGACCGGTTTCTCCATTGTCCGGCACGGGAACAGAAAACTTCAGATACATTTGGGTTTTGTAAGGCGTTTTGTCTTTGGCGAAGCGAATGTCGCGATTGATGCGCGAAAAGTTCGGACCGGTCCGGCCGGAAGCATCGAAGCGCGAGTCCAACTTCAGCACGTCAGGAGAAAGTTCTTCGAGCAGACGGCGAAACGGTCGAACGATGATGGATTGGTAGCGCTCGCGGTTAGCGTCCATCCACGGCTTGCTGTTATTGCGGCTGAGGTCTTTGAAAAATCGAAAGGTCTCGCGCGTAAAAACCGGTGTGGGCTTCGCCATGGGGATCCCCGTCCTTGCTTCCTTCCAGGAAGGGCGTACCAGAGCCTACACGATTCCCAAACCACGTCAATTCCCGGGCCGTCCAGATTGGTGCTTGCGGCGAAGCCCCCCACCAGCTAGGCTGCGCGCATGAGCAACTTTACTCCCACCGAAAGAACCAAGGTACGGCGCAAACCGGACCGCGGGAGTCACGACCGTGAATTGATTTACCGAGTCCTGGATGAAGCCTTCGTTTGCCAGGTCGCGTTCATTGACAATGGAATGCCGATTGTCGTGCCCACCAACTACGTGCGCGTGGGCGACAAATTGTTTCTGCACGGTTCGACCGCAAGCCGTTTGATGAAGACGCTTTCGAGTGGCGCTCCTTTTTGCCTGAACGTGACGCTGCTCGATGGCATCGTTTGCTCGCCCAGCGCGACGGGCCACTCGGTCAATTACCGCTCGGTGGTGGTTATGGGCAAGGCGGAAATTGTGGAAGGCGAAGCAGCGAAACTCGGGGCCATGCGCGACTTTGTCGAGTACGTGATTCGCGGCCGCTGGGCCACGGTACGCCCTCCGACCGAGCAGGAATTGAAGGGCACAATGGTCCTCGCCGTGCCGCTTGTCGAAGCGTCCGCCAAAGTGCGCACGGGCTTCGCGGTGAACGAGGATGAAGATTACGCGACGCCAACTTGGACGGGCGTTATTCCCATGAAGTGGATCTCACAGGCTCCTGTGGCTGATCCGCGCGGCAATCCGGCAATTCCTGCACCGGCGAACATCCTGAGTTACTCACGTCCACAGTAAGCAGTAACATGGTGCGCGATGGAACCTGATCAATACATAACGGCGGGAGAGTTTATTGACAGCGGCGACGCTGAGGTGGGCAAGTTTGCGAGAAATGCATCCAGTGGCGTGGGCGATGATGTCTCGCGCGCAGTGAAACTGTACTACGCGGTGCGAGATGAGATTCTCTACGATCCCTACTATGGGGGTGAGGAACGGCGGTACTTCCGAGCGAGCGATTGCCTGCGCGCCAAGCGCGGCTTCTGCATTCCGAAAGCCGCTTTGCTCGCTGCGGCGGCGCGCTCGATAGGCATTCCCGCGCGAGTGGCCTATGCCGACGTGCGCAATCATTTGTCCACAAAGAGGCTGCTCGAGCTGATGGGTGGGGACCTCTTCATTTGGCACAGCTTCACGGAATTGTACCTGGAGGACCGGTGGGTGAAAGCGACGCCCGCATTCAATCTGAGTCTGTGCCAGCGGTTCGGCGTGCATCCGCTGGAGTTCGATGGGCGGCACGATTCGCTCTTTCATGAGTTCGATCGAGAAGGCCGGAGGCACATGGAGTATGTCCGGGAGCGGGGGAATTATTCAGACGTGCCGTTCGAGGAGATAATCACGGATTTCAAGAAAACCTATCCGCGATGGATGACGCTCGTAAGTAAGCGCAAACGGGGAAACTTTGCGCAGAAGCGCAGAGCGAAAGCCGCTAAAACGGCGGATCCTGCCTCCCTTTATCTCACGAAGTTTCCTCGCCACGATCATTGACCGGCTTTGATCAGCACGACGTTTTGTTCGGTGGGGCCGCGGGAAAGAGCGATGCGCTTGCCATCGGGAGACCAGGAAAAGCCGTGGATTTCGGATTGATGAAAATGCGTGATTTGCTTGCCCGGGCTGCCGTCAAAGGGAAGAGTCCAGAGGTTGGGGACTCCGCTGCGGTCATCCAGCATTGCAATGCCGCGGCCGTCTGCCGTCCAGCCTACGATTCCCATTGCATCGATTGTGGAGGGAGGATCACCCGCAAAGAGCGGGGCACCTCCCGAGGACGGAAGGACGTAGCCCCTAATCCTGCCCATCTTGGGGTCCATAAACGCGGCCATGATACGAGTTCCATCCGGAGAAAAATCTGCGTCGCCAAGCAACAGCAAATCAGACAACGCAACGCGCGGTCCATCGCCTAGTTCCATTTTGTAGAGCAGCGTGCGGCCGTCCTTGCTCGTGCCGGAGAACACAAGATTGTTGGATTGGATGCGGCAGCTTGGACTGCCTTCGCCGCCGCCATTGGTGATTTGCGTGACATTGTTGCCGTCGAGATCCATCTTGAAAAGATGATGAGTGCCCGTGGGGTCCGATTCAAAAACAATAGAGCGGCCTGATTCGCAAACCGCGGGATGCGTATGGAAGTAGCGGTCGTTGGTTACTTGATGGGCGCCGGAGCCATCGGCATTGACCATCCAGATCTGGTAAGTGTCACCGACATTTCCTTGATAGACGATCCGGCCGTCTGAGGTCCAAGCGAGACCGCCCATGCCGTCCATCCGGCCGGAGGTGATCTGCACGGAGGCGTCGGGATCATTGGTGGGGCCAACCCAGAGATTGACGTTAATGTCGCTCTGGACCGCCACGAAGGAGCGGGAATCGGCGGCCACGCCGAGAGAAATATAGCTATTCACGTCAGCCGTGATTCTGTGCATCTCCCCACTGCCTTCCGCGTTCCAATAGATTTGCTGGGGAGCGCCGGTTTTTTCTTGGGCGGCGATGAGAATCCCGCTGCCGGCAGGAAGCCAGCAAATGTCATTCACGGTCCTCCAGTGGACGGGAGAAAAGGGTGTGGCGGAGCCGTCTCTCGCGGAGACACTCAAGAGATGGTAGTAGAGGCCATCGGGATTTGGATCGGTGACGACGACAGTAATGGTCCTGCCATCCGGCGCCCAGGAAGGAAGGGCAAAAGGACCGATGTCACCGCCGATGTGGCGCGTTGCCAGTTTCGTTTCGTGAGCGCCGGAAGAATCGGCGAGGATGAGAGAAGATTCGCCTATGACAGCGTCGTTGCGAACAAAAGCTATTTGCCTGCCGTCGGGAGAGAACGTGACGGGGCTATCCAGGCTGTCCACGAGCTTGCGCGGCGTGCCCCCCAGGACAGGGATCTGGTAAAGAGATCCAAATCGGTCGGTCAGATTCACTCTTTCGAGATAATCAATGAAGCTTCCATCGGGAGTGAACTCCGGAATAAGGTAGGCGCGCGGGGCGGGAGGGAGGAGTTGAACGCTATTGGTCGAGGCCAGTTGGCGAAGCCAGAGGCTTTTCTTTCCATTATCATCCTGGCTGTAAACCACATAGCGGCCGTCGGGAGAGAGCCCCGCAGAAAAAGCTTGGCCGGAAGTGGTAATTCGCTGCATGCGGACGGAGGAGAAATCAGCGCGGCTCCGATTCCGAGACAGGAAATAAAAACCCGTAGCGCTGAGGACGGCGAGAATAAGTGCCGCGGTGATGACGATAGAAGCTTTTATGCGTGATCGCGTTGAGTTTGTGGCACTTCTTGATTGAACGGCTCCCAAAATGCTTGCCGATGCTTGAGTCAGCTCACCTGATGACAGCGGCAGAAAAATCCAAAGAACGACATAGGCGAGGAAAGGGAAACCTAAACCAAGGGCCGCAATAAGCCAGAGAACTCGCACGAGCGTGGGATCCACGTGAAAGTAATTGGCCATGCCGCCGCAAATGCCAGCAATCTTCTTGTCAGTCGCGGAGCGCGTTAATCTCTTTTCGCTGCCTGTTTGCGGCGAAGGTCCCGAAGCAGCTTCCGTTTGTTTGGCGGTGACTGTATCAACGGCGTCGGACTGCCAGACTTTGACTTTTCCTGAGGTCGAGTCACGTTGCTGGCGCTGAAGGTCGGCGCGCAAATCCGAGGCGGTCTGATAACGAAGGGCGCGGTCCTTTTCGAGGGCTTTGTTCAAAATGCGGTCGAGTTCGAGCGGCAGAATGGGATTGAGCCGAACGGGCTCGACGGGTTGACGATTGAGGATTCCGTCAAAAACTACGCCGGAAGTGCGGCCGGGAAAAGCCTGGTTGCCCGTGGCCATTTCATAAAGAACGACACCGAAAGAAAACAAATCGGTGCGGGCGTCGAGATCCTCGCCGCGCACCTGTTCCGGGGACATGTATGCGATGGTGCCGAGAGCCGTGCCGGGGCTGGTGAGATTATCGTCAAGCACAGTCGCGCCCGAGGCAGTCGCAGCCACCGTGGCGGGAGAAGCGGCGCGCGGGCCGATTTTTGCAAGGCCGAAGTCGAGAATTTTGGCTTGATTGCGGGACGTAACGAAAATATTCGCGGGCTTGATGTCGCGGTGGACGATGCCCTTGGCGTAAGCGGCATCGAGGGCATCGGCAATCTGGATGCCCAGGTCGAGCAGCAAATCGAGCGGCAGAGGACGGCCGGCAATGCGGTCGCGAAGTGTGTGTCCCTCCAGAAACTCCATGACCAGGAAGCTGCGGCCGGAGGATTCGCCGATATCGTAGATGGTGCAGATGCTCGGGTGATTGAGCGAAGAAGCGGCGCGGGCTTCGCGCTGGAAACGCTCCAGGGCCGCGGGATCCTTGGCTAATTCTTCAGGAAGGAATTTCAGGGCAACAAAGCGGCCTAGGCGCGTGTCTTCGGCCTTATAGACGACACCCATTCCGCCGCCGCCCAGTCTTTCAACGACCCGGTAGTTCGATACAAGCGTGCCAATCATGCGATGAGCTTTGCGAAATTGTCATGGTATGCGGCGCTGGAGGGCAAGTCAAACAAAGCGTCAGCAGGGAAATTCAAATGCCACCGAGGAAACGGCCGGGATTGAGGATGTTGTTGGGATCGAGTTGCCGCTTAACGGATTTCATGAGGGGCAGGGAATCGCCAGGAGTGCCCCAGACATCGAAAGCGGGGAGTGTCGTGGGGCGATGGAGAAGGACGAGAGAACCGCCTATTTTTTCGAGGCCAGCACGTAAGGTGATCAGCACGCGATGCAAATTGTCCGGGCGGCCTTCAAGACGGAGGCAGCCGAGACCGGTGGCGTAAATCAAGGATTTCCAACGGACGTGCGTAGAGTCGGCGGCGCGGCGCAAGAATTCGATAGTATGTGCGAGGTCGGTGGGAAGAGCGCTGATTTTGGCGATGGCGGTTTCTTCGGGGTTAGAAAGCGACCAAAGATCTTGACGTGCACTCCAGATTGCGGACGAGACTTCGGAGATTTGTCGGGAGTGCCAGAGCGCGCGCAATTGTGAAGACTGGGCGTCGAGTCCGGCTTTGGTGCCTTCAAAGAGGATGTCGAGGAACGGAGGCGCGTCTGCTGAGAAGCGCGATTGAAGCGCGACGTGGGCGAGCTTGGAATCTTGGATGGCGAGAACCAGCTTTTGTACTTCTTCGGGATTGCCCACAGAGATGGAGAACGAACGCGCCTGGCGCGGGAGCGGATGAAGGCGAAAGACCGCGCGGGTGATCACGCCGAGAGTGCCGAAGGCGCCAGTGACGAGCTTAGGAAGGTCGTAGCCTGCCACGTTCTTGACGACTTTACCGCCGCTCGAAGCGAGCGTGCCATCGGGAAGCGCGATCGTGACGCCGATAATGAGGTCGCGCAACGCGCCAAATCGCAAACGAAGCGCACCGCTGTCGTTTGCGGAGAGGATGCCTCCGATGATGGCCTTTTCTGGCCAAAGGGGATCGAGTGCGAGGCGTTGGCCGTGCTGGGCAAGCGTCTGCTGCAAAGTTTGAATCGTGCAACCCGCTTCGACGGTCACAGTGAGGTCAGCCCAGGCATGTTCGAGGATTTTGTTGAGGCGCGCGGTAGAAAGGATGAGATCGGCGTGCGAGGGAGGATTGCCCCAGCCAAGTTTAGTGCCGCCCCCACGAGGAATTACTGCGAGCTTCGATTCGTTGGCGAGACGAAGCGCGGCGGCGAGTTGTGATTCGGAAGCGGGCTCCAGGACGAATTGAGGCGGAACACCAGAGACGACATCGGCTGGGGTGGCGGGATGGAGATCCTCGATCCCGAGAATGTCCTTAAACTTTTGACGAAGTGACGAATCAATGGCGGCGTGCGAGGATTGCGTTGCGATGTCCATGGCTCACGTTGGAGACTTGAAAGAAAAAGGCGCCCGCTTCAGCCCTTCGTTCCTCAGGATAAAGAAGCGGGATCTGCAGAAACGCGAGGACATCAGAAGCGCTCCGCGAGGCCCGCAGTTTCCAGTGTATGAGGAGCGTATTCGCCGGGCTTTTCGCCGCACAGGCGAGGAGTGGGAAAGACTTTTGTCGGATTCGAAAGCTGCAAGGGGTCAAAGGCGCAGCGGACACGCTTCATGGTCGCCAGGTCGGGCTCGGCAAACATCTTTGACATCATGCATTTCTTTTCTTCGCCGACGCCGTGCTCGCCGGTGATGGAGCCACCCGCAGCTAGGCAAAGCTCGAGGATTTTCATCGACAGTGCGAGAGCGGCGCCTTCCTGCCCGGGGATGCGGCGGTCGTACAGAACGAGCGGGTGGAGGTTGCCGTCGCCAGCATGAAAAACGTTAGCAACGCGCAGTCCGTTTTCCTTGCTAAGGCGCTCGATTTCGCTCATCACTTGAGGAAGGGCCGTGCGGGGAATCACTCCATCCTGAACGATGTAGTTCGGGGAGATGTGGCCGACCGCGGCGAAGGCGGCCTTGCGTCCTTTCCAGACGAGGGCGCGCTCGGCGTCGGATTGCGCGACGCGAATTTCCCAGGCGCCATTCGAACGGCAAATCTCTTCCACATGAGTTAGCAGAGATTCGACTTCAGCGAGTGGACCATCGAGCTCGACAAGGAGGAGGCCGCCGCAACTTGGATAGTTCGCATGAACGGCAGCTTCCGCCGCTTGAATGGCAAGGTTATCCATCATTTCGATAGCCGCCGGAAGCATTCCCGCCGCAATGATGCCGCTGACGGCGGAGCCCGCTTCGTTGGTGGAAAGAAACGCGGCAAGCAGTGTGCGAATACACTCGGGCCGTTTAACGACGCGAAGAATGATTTTCGTCGCGACGCCGAGCGTGCCCTCGGAGCCGACAAAAACGCCGGCGAGATCGTAGCCTGGCACGTCGAGCGTTTTTCCACCGAGATGAACAAGCGAGCCATCCGGGAGAACCACTTCAAGGCCGAGAACATGAGTTGTAGTAAAGCCGTACTTGAGGCAGTGCGCTCCGCCCGCATTCTCCGCAACGTTTCCGCCAATGCTGCAAACGGATTGCGATGAGGGATCGGGTGCGTAGAAATATTCCTGCGGCTGGACGCGGCCAGTGACGTCAAGGTTGATAACTCCGGGCTCGACGACGACCCGCGCGTTGGGAATATCTACTTCAAGAATGCGGTTCATGCGCGCAAGACTGATGACAATCCCGTTTTCCACAGGGAGCGCGCCGCCGCTCAAGCCTGTGCCAGAGCCTCGTGCGACAAAGGGAATTTTTTCGCGATGACAGACGCGCAGGATGGATTGCACTTGTTCGGTAGAAGTGGGGAGTAAAACAGCGCGAGGCAGGACGCGAAAATTCGTGAGGCCATCGCATTCATAAGTGTGGAGTTCTTCGGCCGAGCTGATGAGGCCGCGTTCCCCGACGATGGTGCGAAACTCGTTGAAGATAGTGGCGTCCATGGCGTGCGGGTAAAAGGATAGTACGGTTCGGCGATGCGGGCGAGCCTAGTGCACTACAAGCTTGGTGAAAGGAAATACGTAAGCCTGGAGGAACACGAAGACGCCCACCAAACACGCCAGCGCGATGCTGTGGAAGAAAACGTAACGCAAAATGTTTCCTTCATGCCCATACCATTCCGTGGCCGTGCTGGCGACCACGATGCTCTGGGCATCAATCATTTTGCCCATCACTCCGCCGCAACTGTTTGCGGCGGCCATCAAAGTTGGAGACAGTCCAACCTGCGTTGCTGAAATTTTCTGCAGGCTGCCGAAGAGCACGTTGGAAGCAGTGTCGGATCCGGTCAGTGCGACACCTAGCCAGCCCAGGAGCGTGCCGAAGAACGGATAAAACACGCCCGTGCGTGCGAATGCCAATCCCATCGTCGCATCTAGACCGGAATAACGCGTCATGAACCCGATAGCCATCATGGCCGCGATGGTGATCAATGAGAAGCGCACTCTATAGAAGGTTTTTGCGTATTGGCGGAGCATGGCCATCGGTCCGAAGCCCATTACGAAACCGGAGATGATAGCGGCGACCAGAATGCCGGTGCCGCTGGCGGACAGCCAATTCAAATTGAAAACCGCGCCCTCCGGCGTGGGTTTCGCGACGACGGGAGGAACGCGCAAGATCAAGTTGTGCAGGCCGGCAACGGGAATCTTGAATATGGAGATGCTATCCAAAAACGCTTTGACCACGGGCAGGCCCCATAAGAACACCACCACGCTGAGGATGGCCCACGGAATCCAAGCTTTGGCGACTTCTGCTGAGCTGTGACCGTGACTCGCTCGAGCCGTGCGATCGGCTTCATGGCCTTCGAACCCCCAAATCTTTTTTGGGTGCCAGAGGAAGAGCAGTGCGACCACGGCAATCATTGAACACACGGCTGAGACCACATCTACTAGCCAGGGCCCGTGATAATTGGATAACAAGTACTGGGGAATCGCGAAGAACGCCCCGGCAGCCAAAACTGCTGGCCATATCTCCATCATTCCGCGGAATCCCGCAAAGGTCCACAACAGCCAGAAAGGAACCAGGACGGAAAAGAAAGGCAGAATCCGTCCGGCCATTGCGCTGAGTTGTAGCAAATCGAGGCCCGTCACCCCCTGGAGCGCTATCAGGGGTGTACCCAGTGCGCCAAATGCCACCGGTGCCGTATTGGCGATGAGGGAGAGACCAGAAGCTTGTAGCGGCTTGAACCCAAGCCCGATAAGAATAGCTGCGGTTACCGCCACCGGGGTTCCAAATCCCGCGGCACCTTCAAAAAAAGCGCCAAAGGAAAAAGCGATCACCAATAGCTGGAGCCGCCGGTCCTGGGTAAGTCCCATCAGGCTTTCCTGCAACACCTTGAAGCGGCCCGTGACGCAGTTCATGTCATACATAAAAATGACATTCAGGATGATCCACCCAATCGGGAACAAACCGTAGCACGCTCCATATAATGTGGTGCGCGCGCCCATGCCTGCCGGCATTTTGAAAACGCCGATGGCGATGATAAGGCTCGAGGCAAGTCCAATCAGCGCCGCCCAATGTGCTTTGATTCTTAACAGCGCCAACGCCCCTAACAGGACGATTACCGGAATCGCAGCGATAAGGGTGGAGAGCCACCAATGTCCGGTTGGGTCGTAAACTTGTGTCCAAGTCAACGGAAGACCTCCGAGCCTGACCAGCTTGCTTGGGCCTGCTGGCGAAAAAATCAGCGACGGTTCCGGAGAGGGAGCGCAGAATCCACACTTCTCAGCGGAACCGTCTTTTTCGTGCGCTGAGATACTTTGTTACGGCGGCATTCTTGTCAAGCAAGGAGTAGGTCGCTAATCGTCCCGGGTCACGCCAGAACGTCGGAAGCTATGCTTGACTGGTTCAAGGCCAAATTGATGGTTGCGGAGTTACAAGCGATTGCGCGAAAATTGAGCTTCCGCCGTGGCAGGAAAGTCCCCTGAACAGACACCCGAGGGCGGTTCGCTTCCTAACAGCGGGAAAGCAGCGCTTTCAAAGAAGGATAAATGCCTATGACTCAACACATTGGAGAACTCAACCCCCCAGTCCGGCTGATGCTGACGCCAGGGCCGTCTTCGGTCGACCCGCGGGTGTACCGCGCGCTGGCGACGCCGCTGGTGGGCCACATGGACCCGTGGTTCCGCGTCTGCATGGACGAGACGCAGGCTCTTCTGCGGCAGATTTTTCAAACGGAAAACCGTATCACCATGCCGCTGTCCGCTTCGGGCTCTGGCGGAATTGAAGCTTCAGTGCTCAATGCGTTGGAGGAAGGCGATGAAGCAATTGTTGCGGTGAACGGGGTGTTCTCCGAGCGCATGTACGAGATTGCCACGCGCGCTTCGTCCAAGGCAACAAAAGTCGAAGCTCCCTACGGAAAGCCCGTAGATCCCGAGGACGTGCGACGGGCCAGCAAGGGCAAGAAGATCAAAATGATCGGTTTGGCGCAGGGGGAAACTTCCACCGGGGTGCTGACGAACATCGACGCTTTTCGAAAAATAGCGGACGAATTGGGGGCTTTACTCGTTGTAGATACAGTGGCATCGCTTGCGGCTGTGCCACTGCACGTGGATCGCGAGCGGGTCGACATTTGCTTCAGCGGCTCGCAGAAGGCTATCAGTGCACCGCCGGGAATGTCGCCGATCACCGTGAGTCCCGCGGCCGAAGAAGTGTTCCGCAAGCGGAAAACGAAAGTGCAGAGCTGGTATTTTGATCTGACCACAGCGATGAATTATTGGGGCAAGGACCGCTTGTACCATCACACGCCGCCGATTTCGCTTATTTTTGCGTTGCGCGAAGCGATGCGCCTGGTCGTCGAAGAAGGCTTGGAAACGCGCTGGGAGCGTCATCGTCTGAATCAGCTCGCGCTCATCGCGGGTCTGGAAGCGATGGGGCTCAAGCTGCTCGTGGAAAATCCTTCGGACCGGCTGCCAACCGTAACCGCCGTGATGATTCCAAGCGGCGTGAGCGACGAGAAGCTGCGCAGTCAGTTGCTCGACGAATTCAACATTGAAATTGCAGGTGGATTTGGCCCGATCAGAGGCAAAATCTGGCGCGTGGGTTTGATGGGCTACTGCAGCCAGAAATCCAACGTGCTGCTGTTCCTCGCCGCGCTGGAGAAGTGCCTGATTGATCAGGGATTCCGCGTCGGAAGCGGGGCGGGAGTCGGAGCGGCCGTGAAAAACTATTCGCAGGTAGAAGCCGCCGTGGTGGCGAGCCGATGACGACAAGCCCTGTCCTGGCCAACGCTGGTGCGATGAGCCAGTTTGTCGGTCCGTTTGAGGTGACTTCCAAACTGGGCGGACAAACCTACCAGTGCCGCTTCTCGCACATGTGGAACGGCATTGCTACGCGGCATGCGGACACTATTGACACAAAATTCTTTGTTGACGGCGAAGCTCATGTCGTGGGGCTTGCGCACACCGCCTTTGTGAAGTTTCGCGGAAAGTCCGGCCGCGACCTGACGGATCGCGAGGCCAGTTTTGTCTCCGCCGAGTATTTACGCGAGCGCTTGGAAGAAGAAGATATTCGCCCTCTTTATGACGTTCCGGAGAGTGAAGTTCTCCGACTCATCAACTTGATCGGCATCAAGTAATTCATTCGAAAACCAATGGGACGAGAGCTGGAAGCGCCCTGTTGATTTTCTTGGCATTTGTCAGTCGCCGGGCTCGACGCGGAAAGCGTCGAGGATGGGATGCCGAATGCCGTCCCGCCGAATGAAGTGAATCACCAGAAACATCAGCAGCGCGCCGCA
>Ga0075436_100002411_pt1 | contig 12898 bp, 9 predicted proteins | sample RhiMethybrSRZTD5_FD_75303 | JGI IMG/M metagenome (GOLD analysis project Ga0075436, IMG submission 75303) | Populus rhizosphere microbial communities from Tennessee, USA - Rhizosphere MetaG P. TD hybrid SRZTD5 | ecosystem: Host-associated > Plants > Roots > Rhizosphere > Soil | place: USA...
CTGGTGGCGCGACGGCGCGTACGTCAGCAAGGCGATGGACGAGGCCGGGCTCTACCAGCAGGCGCAACGGTTCCTATCGTTCGCCCAGAGCTGCCAGAGCGCCGACGGGTCGTTCCTCCACCGGCACTTCCCCGACGGGGCGATCGGCAGCACGTGGCACCCTCCGCCGTTCCTGCAGATCGACCAGACCGCGGCGGTCATCGCGGCGACGTGGCACCACTTCAAGCGGGGCGCCGACCCGGACGTTCTCCTCGACTACTGGCCGATGGTGAAGGCGGCGGCGAACTTCCTGACCGAGTTCAAGGACCTCGCGACCGGCCTCCCCGCCCCCTCGTTCGACCTGTGGGAGGAGCGGCGGTCGATCCACCTCTACTCGACGATCAGCGTCGTCCACGCCCTCGAGCGCGCCGCGCGGGTCGCCGAACAGCTCGGCAAGGACCCGCGCCGGTGGAGGACTACGTCGACGGGGATGTACGACCGGGCGATCGAGCACTTCTGGGACAAGAGCCGCGGGCAGTTCCTGCGCTCGATCGTCCCGCTCGACGACCGGCTCGATGCGTCGGTACTACCGGCGCTCAAGCTCGGATTGCTGCCGACCGACGACCCGCGGACCCGCGCGACGGTGGACCAGGTGGAAGCCCGCCTGTGGAACCGGACGATCGGCGGCCTCGCGCGGTACGAGGGGGACGAGTACTACGGCCACGAGAACCCGTGGATCGTCTGCACCCTCTGGCTCGCCGAGGCGCGCTTGAGCCTCGGGGAGGTGGACCGGTGCGGCCAACTGCTCGAGTGGGTGGCGGCGCGCGCGACGCCGACGTTCCTGCTCCCGGAGCAGATCGACGCCACCACGGGGGCCCCGCGAAGCGCGACGCCCCTGAGCTGGTCGCACTCGACGTTCGTCGACGTCGCCCACAAATACTACCGGTCGCGCCGGGGCGTCGCCCCTGGCGAGGAGTGACGCGCGCGGGCGCTCCTCCGCTCGCGGCGCGCCGTGGAATCTCGATGGCGCGGAGCGGCCGGCCCCGGGCGCCCTCGGACCTGGTCCTAGGGATCGACATCGGGGCCTCGAAGGTCATCGCCGGGCTCGTCGACGGGCAAGGGCAGGTCGTCGCCGAGAGCGACCGTCGCGTCCACGGGAACGACGGGCCGGCGGGGGTCGTGCGGATGGTGCTCGACACCATCGACGATTGCGTCGGTCCGGGCCGGCCCGCGTTCGTGGCCGCGGGGGTGGCGGTGGCGGCCCAGGTCGACGCCCATCGGGGCATCGTGCTCTACGCCCCGAACTTACGGTGGTCGAACCTCGCGCTCGGCGCGCGTCTGCGACGCGCCCTCAGAGTGCCGGTCGTGCTCGAAAACGACGTCCGGGCCGCGACGTGGGGCGAGTGGAGGTTCGGCGCCGGTCAGGGCTCGAAGAACCTCGCCTGCCTCTACGTAGGCACGGGCATCGGCGGCGGGGTCGTCGTGGACGGGCGCCTCCTGTCGGGGGAGGTGGGCGCCGCCGGCGAGGTGGGCCACCTGACGGTCGTCGCGGGAGGCCGACGATGCCACTGCCCGAACCGCGGATGCCTCGAGGCGTACGCCTCCGGTTGGGCCATCGGGGAGATCGCGCGCGCCGAGATTCGCCAGCGTCCTCGGGCCGGGTCGGCCCTGGTCCAGCGCGCCGGCGGGGTCGGACGCGTGACCGCGATGACGGTCACGGGCGCCGCCCGCGATGGGGACCCGCTCGCCCTTCGACTGATGGCGGACGCTACGGAGCACGTCGCGAACGGGGCGGTCTCGATCGTCAACGCGTTCGACCCCGGCCTCCTTCTGCTGGGGGGCGGGATCGTCGAGGGTTGGCCGGGGATCGTCGACCACGTGCGATCCGCGGTCCGGGCCCGCGCCCAGCCGCCCGCGGCGCGCGCCGTCCGGGTCGGCCCGACGCGCCTGGGCGCCCACGCCCCGATCGTCGGGGTGGCGCGCCTCGCGCGGTCCGCGGTGGCCGCATCCCGTCGTCGGCGTTGAACCTCCGGGGACGCCGGCGAGGCGCTACCGCCGCGGAACGGTGAGCCCCGTCGGCCTACGCGAGCCGATACTCACGGCGCCGGGAGTCCACCAGCGAGACGCCCTCGCGAACGAGCCCCTGGCGCCGGAGCTCCTCGAGACCGCTCTGGACCGTCCGACGGGGCAGCCGGGACAACCGGACGAGCTCGCTCTGGTCGAGCCCGCGGTACGTTTCGAGGAGGAAGTAGAGGAACTTCGTCGCGGGCGGACCTTTCACCGACCGCGAGGAGCGCAGCGTCCCGAACGTGTCGCCCCGGAGCCCGAGGCGCTGGGAGGCGAGCGGGCCCACCGAGGAGATCGCGACGTTCCCGAGGTTCATGTCGGCCCCGAGCTCGCGCAGGAGCTGGATCTGCTGGTTCTCCTGCGGGGCCTCGAAGATGAGCTCGTCCGTCGGGAAGTCGGCGGTGATGCTCCGCACCCAGTCCCACTTGATCCCGCCTTCGCCGTCGTAGATCCCGACGCCGCGGCCGGACTCGCGGCTCTCGAGGATGACCTTGCGCGGTTTCAGCTCGAGGGCCCGGCCGATGCGGTCCAAGGTCTCGCGGAGCGAGAGCTGGTTCTGCGGGTTCTTCTTCCCGACCTCGATGTAGCAGTCGAGCCCACGCTTTCGGACCTCGCCCGCGAGGCGCTCGATCTGGGCGTGGGAGAGCTCGATGATCCCGTCGGAGATCTCGATGATGTCGAACCCGAGGACCTTCGCTTCGTCCATCAGCTGGAGCTCGCGCTCGCGCGTGACGGCGTGCTCGAGGAGCGTCCCGCCGGTCGACACCTCGAGGCCGATGTCGTGGTAGAACTGGATGCGGGCCTTCAGCGCCTCGCGGGGGAGCAGGAGGGGGAGCCCCCAGCCGATCTTTACGACGTCGACGTACGTCGCGAGGGGCCGCAGCTCCTCGTGCTCGAGGCCGTGGAGGCGGTCGAGGACATGGGTGACCCCAACCACGCGGGGTCGGTCGACCTTCGACGGCTCGGGCGGAAAGAACGGCGCTGCGCCCTTCTTCGACGCAGGATTGACGGCGGTTCCGGGCATTCCGGCGCCGGATAGACGCCCATCGGTATTTCTCCTATTCGTCGGCCCGCGCCCCGCGGGCGCCGGGTCGCGGGGCGGGGGAGCTACAACAGTTCGGGGATCGGGCGACCCTGCATCCGGCTCGGTGGCACGTGGCCCATGCGGGTGAGCACCGTCGCCGCGATGTCGATGATCGACTTCGGCGTCATCTGCCCCTTGGGGGGCCGCCCGGGTTCCGCCAGGAGGAAGATCCCGTCGAACGAATGGACCGAGTCATCCGGCCCGGTGTCGTTCTCGGAGAGGAACAGCCCGCCGTGGCCGAGCGTCCCCGCGGAACGCCACTTGAGGTCCGCGAAGTAGATCATCAGGTCCGGCGGATCGCCCTGGACCTCGCGATAGATCTTGGCCGGCGAGCGCACGTCGGGCCGGAGCGGCAGGCCGTTCGGCAGCACGACCTCGCCGAGCTGCTTCGTGAGCCGCGCGGTCATCGCCGGGACCTGGAACGCCGGCAACTGACCCTGAGGTTCGCGGCCCTTGACGTTGAAGAAGATGCGGGCGTAGTAGCCGCCCGCGCCCCACGCGATCGTCTTCGACCAGTCGACGTCGACCTTCTCGAGCGGGGTGCCGCGGGCGGGCGGCGGACCTTTCAGCACGAGGTAGCCCTTCTGGATCAGCCACTCGTTGATGCAGAAGCAGCCGTCCATCGCCATGCTCCCGTGGTCGGAGAGGACGAAGACGCTGACGTCGTCGCCAAGCAGCGCGACGAACTTCCCGATCTCCTCGTCGAGCATCCGGTAGTAGCGGGTCACGAGGTCCCGGTAGGCGGGCACGTCCTCGTACCTCGGGTGGGTCGTGTCGAAGAACTTCCAGAAGGTGTGGTGGATCCGGTCGGGGCCGATCTCGTGGAGTGCGAAGAGGTCCCACTTCTCCTTCGCCCAGAGGTGGCGCGCGACGGCCCAGCGCTTCTTCGTCATGTCGATGAGCTCGTCGCCGATCCGCTGCCGGTCCGCCGCGCGGAACGTGACATCGAACTCGTAGCCGCCCGCGACAGCGAGGATCTCGGTCGCGAGCGCCGGGGGCGTCACGAAGTCCTTCGCCCCGTCGGGGGTCAGGAAGTCGGAGATGTAGACGCCGTTGAGGGTGGGCGGCGGATACCCCGGGGGCATGCCGATGACGCACACCCTTTTGCCGGCTCTTGATAGAAGCTCCCAGGCGGGCGGGTGGGGCAGCATCTGCGGCGTCGGCGAGTAGGTGTCCCAGTAGGTTCCCGGTCGACGGTGGCGGAACCCGTAGATCCCGAGCGAGCCGGGGTCCATGCCGGTGAACATCACAGCCCAGGCGGGGACGGTAATCGGCGGGTCGCAGCTCTTGAGGATCCCGTAGCTGCCTCGGTCCATCAGCGCCCGAAGGTTCGGCATCAGCGGGAGGAACTTGTCGAACAGAAGCTCGGGCGGCATCGAGTCCAGCCCGAGGACGACGGTGCGGGCGCGCGGGTCAGCCATCGGGGCGGGGCGGCCGAAACCGGGATAAAAGCCTGCTGGGCTTTGCTCATCGCACCCTTCGCCGCGCGCCGACCGGGAGGAGCCGGAGAGGCTCCGTGTCGAGCGCGATGGTTATCGTGAGGGTACGGTTGGCGCGAACGTGAGAGGGGGCCGAGCCGTCGCGCCGGTCGGGATCCTGGCCCCTGAACGAGGGCTACGCGGTCTCCCCACGGTGATCTTCGTCGCAGCGCTCCTCCTGCCGCTCGGCGCGCTCGGGCCCGGCGGAGCGCGGGACGCCCTCGGGTCGCTCGGGGGCACCCCCCCAGCGGCTCAGTTCGCCGTCGGTCGCGACGCGTCTCCCGCGACCGGAACGCTCCTGGCTCATCCGAGCGCGATCGCGGGGTCGGCGGAGGTCGCGAACTGGTCGGACGTCGCGGCGATCGCCGCCGACCCGAACAACCCGGTGGACCTCGTCGCGGTCGGCGAGTTCGACGCCCCGGGCGTCGCGAACGCGACGCCGGAACCCCTCGCGAACGGTTCGCTCGGGGTCTTCGTGTCCGCGGACGCGGGAGCGAGTTGGCGGGCCCAGCTCCTGCCGGGCTCCCCGTCGTGGGGCGACCCTTCCTCCCCGGAATGCGGGCTGACCTTCGGACCGGGCGCATCGATCGCGTTCGGAGTCCGTGGTATCGTGTACGTGCTGGACCCGAGCCCGATCGTGGCGAGCACGCTCCTTTGCAACCGGACCGCGCCGATCCAGGCGCTCCTGCTCAGCATGTCGAACGATTCCGGTCGGTCGTGGGGGGCGCCTCGGGTCCTCCTGGGCATGAACGGCTCCTCCGCCGCTCCACCGCTGCCTTGGGCCCGGCTGGCGGCCGACCCCCTCGGTTGGTGGGTCAACATTGTCTATCCGAACGCCTCGGCCGGGGCGGTGGACCTCCTGTACTCGCTCGACCACGGCCAGACCTGGTCCCACGACCGAACGCCGGTCCGATCCGGGGACCCGTCGTCCGTTCCGCTCCAGATCGGGTTGGGCTCCGGTTTTGGGCTCGACCTGGTCTGGATCGGCTCCTCGGGAACCGGGTCGTCGTTCCACCAGTGGCTCAATCAGACCCGATGGGGAGCCAATTGGTCGAGCCCGACCACCCTCGCGACCGCCGGGAGTGCAACGCGAGACCGCTTGGGCGACCCCGCGATCGCTGAGGACAACGTCCCCTCGTCCCCCACCGACGACTGGACCTACGTGTCGTGGGCGCGGCTGGACCTGAGCGGCGCGCCCCACGCGTCGATAGAGGTCTCGTACGCTCGGGTCGGCGCCGGGTCGTGGTCGGACCCGGTCCGCGCGACCGACGCATCGACCCCCTACATGTGCTGCTCGTCGATCGCCGTCGGGGTGACGGGGGCCCTCTTCCTCAGCTTCTCGGGCCTCGCGTTCTCGGATGCGAACGCGACCGTGTACCGGCCGATGGTCCAGGTCAGCCAGGATCGGGGCGCGAGTTTCTCGGCCCCCCTCCCCCTGGCTGATGCGGTAGACGTCGGGGTCGACGGGGCCCCCTCGCCCGTGGTCGCGGGGGCCGCCGGCGGCCGGGCGGTCGTGCTGTGGACCGACGTCTGGAGCTCGGTGGCGACCCCGTGCAGCTCCTGTCCGCTCGGGGTCGCACCCTCCCGGTCGTTGATGGCGACGTCCGTCGTACCAGAAACGCTCCGCGCTAGCGTTCCCGTGTGGGTCGGGACCGTCGGCGTGCCGACCGCACCCAACGGGACGCTATCGATCGGACCGAACGCGACGGCGGAGCTCGTCGTCCTCGGCAGTCCGTTCGACCTGATGGCGCCCGCGTCGGTGGAGACCGAACCCTCGACCGAATGGTTCGCCGTATGGTACGGCGCGGCCCTCTCGTCGTCGACAATCCTGACCGGCACGTGGGAGACGCCGGGCGAGTACTCTGCTTGCTACGTCGACGTTCCGGGTTCGGCGTGCCGGGAGAGCGGCGCCCCGGGGTTCGTCGCCCTGACCGTCCGACCGCCCCAAGCGAACGTCACGATCGACGGCACCGAGATCGCGACGGACGAGAATCGGTCGGGAGCGTTCAACGTCTCGCTCCCCGCGGGCAACTACTCGCTCGCGGCGTCCGCGCCGTCGTACGCGACGGTGGTCCAGACGGTCTCGGTCGCCCCCGGGACCGAAACGCCTCTGCGGCTGAGCTTGGTTCCGCTCAATGTGACGCTCGCCGGCCGGGTCGCGCCCGCCGACGCCGAGGTGAGCGTGGACGAACGCGCCGTCGCGGTCGTGGAGGGGTCGTTCTCCCTCGAGCTCCCCTGGGGGGAGCACGTTCTCAATGCCCGTGCCCGCGGGTTCGATCCGCTGAGCGAGACGATCGACCTCGTCTACGGAGGGAACGGTCCGATCGTCGTGGCCCTGACCCCGGCCGCGGGGTGGATCGTCGGGACGGTCTCGCCCGTGAACGCGACTGTCACCGCCAACGATTTCGCGGTGCCGGTCGACCCCCAGGGGGCGTTCAATCTGTCGGTCACCTCCGGGCGTTTCGACGTGGTCGCGCGCCTGCCAGGGTACTCACCCTGGTCCGCCGACCTGTCGGTTGCTCCCGGGGTCGCCCTCACCGTGAACGTCTCGCTCCAGCCGTACTCCCCCGGAAGTCGGCCGCTGACGTGGCCCAACCTGGCGATCGGCCTCGCCCTCGACGCGATGGTCGTCGGCGCGGTCGCCGTCGTCTTTGTCGTGGTAAGTCGACCGCCCGCTCGATCGCGCAAGCGCTAGTGTCGGCCCTCCGTCAGTCCATCTGGCGGCGGAACCGGATCTCGACCTCGCGCCCGAACTGGGCGAGGGTCTCCGCCCGGTCCGAGCGGCTCGGGTGGAGGACGATCTCTGCGAGCTGCTGGCCCCGGCGGATCGCGAGCCGGGTCTCGTTCTGATGGACCGGCGTCACTCCGCCCTGCCATCTCCGGCCGAAGATGGCGAGGCGGCTCGGTCTCGGCAGCGCGTCGCGGACCACGAGGTAGAGGTGGCCCCAGTGGATCGCGCCTCGAAGCGGGACCCGCTCGAGCACGGCCCGCTTCCAGCCGGCGACCCCGTCCGGTAGATTCGGCAGTTCCCACCAGGGCGAGAGGTAGAGCGAGGCGTACCGCTCATACTCCTGGGCTCCACGGAGCGCGAGGTCGAGGTAGCCGAGGATCAGGGTCGGCGGGATGGCCGGCGCCTCGACCCCGTCGGCAGGCGACGACGGCCCGACGTCGGGGGGCTGCACGGCCCAACCATCGATTTCGGCGGGGGGTCCGCCCTCGGACATCGGCGCTAGAACCGTCCGGACGCCTATGATTCTATGGGTGGGCCGGACGGGGACGACGCCCGCCCGGGACCGAGCGCACGCCGCGACGCAAGACTTCATCTATGCATATGTGGATGCATATGCATGTCATCAAAGAACATCGCCGTCCGGAAGGACGTGTACGATGCCCTCCGACGAGAACGCCGGCCGGGGGAGAGCTTCACCCAGGCGCTGGTCCGGCTGCTGAGCCAGCGCGGGCCCCTCGACGATCTCTTGGGGGCGTGGCCGCGACGGGCGGCCGCCGCCGATACGAGGGCGTGGAAAGCGCTCCGGTTCCCATCGAGGAGCCGGCCGAGATGAAGGCGCTGGACACGCCCCTCCTCCTCGAGCTTCTCCGAGGTCGCCCCGGGGCGAAGCGCCTGCTGCCCCACCTTCAGGGGGAGGAGCTCGCGACGACCGAGCTGAACCTCTACGAGCTCGAGGTGATCGCCCGTTCCGAGGGGGGCCGGTCCAGGGAACAGCGCCGGGCGACTCTCGCGAAACTCCGCCGGAGGCTGACCGTTCTCCCGATCGACGAGCGAGCGGTTCGCGCGGGCCTGGGGAGGGACTCGGCGAAGGTCGGACGGGATCCACCGTCCGTCGCGCTTATGCTCGGAGCCGCCGAGGCCGGTGGGTGCGAGGAGTGGCTGACGACGCCGCACGGGCGACCTCTCGGCACGGGTGGAAAGCTCGCCATAAGAATTATCGACGTGTAGGTTAGTCAGAATTGTAGTTCACGTTCCTATCGATTCTATAGTAGGCCGATGGCATGTCCCTTCACCTCGATCCCTGACGGGGAACGTCGGAAAGGCCCTTCCGGCCGCGTTTCGGGTCCTGTGGCCTGCTGATGGCCCCCTCGGTCCTACTCCTCGTAGTTCGATGGATAGCTATCCTCCGACCGGTAGATGCGTGACTTTCATTATTCCGGCCTGTAGATAGATGTCGGCGGTCGATCCGCAGCCCGGCGGGGCGCGGTCCCTCGCCTCGAGAAGGTGTATAACTGGAGTTATACGGCCCATCGAGGGGCCCTCCCCGACGACCGATCGAACCTCGGGGGCGCCCCTAAGGAGAGCCTGAACGGCCTGGCAGGGCTGGCCGCAGTTCGATCTCGGTGGGACTCGGATGGATCTCGGGGGGATCGGGCGGCCCGGGGGGTCGCGGCCTAGTGAGCTCCTCGCCGCAAGGCTGACCTTGCGGCATGGGGTCGTCAGATGGGGCCCTATGGCTATGGATTCTCGTAACCGGTCGACCCAGTAACGCATGTGTTGAAACCGGGGCTACGGATCGCGACCGATCGAACGGTTGCCCCACCCAGACCGAGGACTCAGGCCGGCCTCCGGCCGAGGGCTCGGACCCGCCCACCTATGCATATGTAGATGGATATGTGGACTCTGAGCCTACGGTCGAGCGAACGTCAGCGACGAGTGCGCGCGCGCCAGTCATCGACCGTGAGGCCGAACATCCGATCCTCTTTCCAACGACCGTCCACGCGGAACGCTTCGCGACGGGCGCCCTCGGGACGGAAGCCGGCTTTCCGCAGGACACCCTGCGATCGACGATTTTCGGCGAAGGCGCCGGCTTCGACCCGATGGAGTCGAAGCGGCCCGAACCCGACGTCGAGCAGCTTTTCCACCGCCTCCGATGCGAAGCCCTGTCCCCAGAAGGGCTGGCCGAACCAGTAGGTCAGCTCCCCGTGTCGATGGACCCAGCTGAGGTCACGGAGCCCGACCCCTCCGATCAGACGGCCGCTGTCGGCGGCCACGACGGCGAGGTGCAACCCCCGACCAGCGAGGAAGTCGCGCCGAGCGCTGACCACGAAAGCTCGAGCATCCTCCTCTCGATACGGGTAGGGGACACGCAGCAGCCAGCGGGAGACCTCGCGGTTTCCCAGGAGGGGCGGGTAGTCGGGGACGTGTCGACGCGCGGGTCGTTCGAGGCGTAGCCGTTCGGTGGTCCATGAGGGGGGCAACGACCGAAGGGGGTTGGGAACCGGCCTCAATGTTCGTTCGAGCAATCGCGCGATGGCTAAGGGTTTCCTCCTAGAGGACCGACGCCTCAGCGGGAGCAGCGGGACCGGCGTCACGCGCGACCCACGGAGGTAGGCGGATGCGGCCCCCGGCGCGGGCGCAGAATGGACGTTCGCGCCGCCGCTGGGCCGACCCGATCCGCCGCCGGCACTCCCTCCTCAGGGCACAGGTGTGCAGCCGTCCATCGCCAGGGTCGGTCGCATCGGGCGACTGGACGAACGTGCGCGACCAAAAAGTGCTATTACCGAGAGTTGCCCATGCCGCAGCTGTCCGGGGTCGAGAGGGTCCGGAGGGAGATCCGCACGCAGATGATGGCTACCGATGCCAAGAAGATCTGGATGGACGGAAAGCTCGTCGACTCCGCGGACGCGAAGGTCCACGTCCTCGGCCATACGCTGCACTATGGGGTCGGGGTCTTCGAGGGCATCCGGTGCTATCGGACCAACCGGGGACCCGCGATCTTCCGGCTCGAGGAGCACGTCAAGCGCCTCGTCGCGTCGGCGCGGATCTACCGGATGCCCCTCCCGTACTCCGAGGCCGAGATCATCCGGGCCATCGAGGAGACCCAGGCCGCGAACGACATCGTGCCGTCGTACATCCGCCCGATACTCTACCGTGGCGAGCCGGCGCTCGGGGTCAAGAACCAGAAGGGTCGAGTGTCGCTCGCGGTCGCCGCGATCCCCGCGAAGAAGTACCTCGGGGAGAACTCGGAGTCGGGCGTCCGGGCGAAGATCTCGCCGTTCCGCAAGCCTCACTCGGATGCCATCCCCTCCGTCGCGAAGGCCGACGGGAACTACACGAACAGCTACCTCGCCGGCATCGACGCGGCCGAGGACGGTTACGAGGAGGCCATCCTCCTCGACCAGAACGGCTACGTCGCCGAGGGGACGGGAGAGAACATCTTCCTCGTCCGCAACGGGACGGTCTACACGCCCGGCCCCGAGTCGGACATCCTCCTCGGCGTGACGCGGGCGTCGGTCATCGAGATCGCCCGCGACCTCGGCTACACCGTCATCGAGAAGCTCCTCTCGGTGAGCGAGCTGCTCACCGCCGAGGAGGCGTTCTTCTCGGGCACGTACGCCGAGATCGCCCCGATCCGCGAGGTCAGCCACTACGTGATCGGGAACGGCAAGCCCGGCCGGGTGACCCGCGACATCATGGACGTCTTCTACAAGCTGATCCGCGGCGAGGAGCCGAAGTACGCTCGGTGGCTCCACCTCGTGGCACCCGTCGTGAAGGCAGTGCCGCGCCCGGTGCGACGCGCCGCGTCGACGTAGGAGGGTCCGGCCCACCCCCCGGGGGGTCTCATCGCCGGGGGCTACCGGCGCCGACGCCGGTTCGGCGCGGGCCGCTCCCCGGTCTCGGTAGGGGGCGCTGGGGGGGCGGGCGGGTGGGAGCACGAATGGGTCTGCGGGTCGGGGCGCCAGACGAGCTCGATCCGCAGCCCGTCCGGTCCTCGGAGGTAGAGCGACCGGGAGTCACCGCGCTCCTTCTCCTTCGTGACCTGGATCCGAGCGCGCCGGACGCGGCTGCGGAGGCCGGTCCAGTCCGCCACCCTCAGCGCCAGGTGGTCGATGCCCTCCACGCGGGCCCCGGGGGCCGCATCGTGGAGGCCGAGAACCTGGTCCCCGAACATGAGGAAGGTGTGGTCGGGACCCTCCCCAATGACGTCCATGCCGAGCTGGTCCACGAAGAAGGCGCGGGCCTTCGTACGGTTCTTGACGGCGACGTCGACGTGGTCGAACCCGAGGAGCTCGATGCGAGATACCGGGGGAGCCACGAGCGTCCTCGACCTTCGTTAGGGCAGCGCATCCACGTCCCGGCGTATTTGGCGTAGTGGACCCCGGCTCGGCCGGCGTCCGCCGGCGCGATTCCGAGGTCGTAGCTCGTCCCATCGGGGAGCCGAACCGTCAATTTCCAAGGAGGGGTTATATACGCCGCGCCCGAACGCCGCGCGCCGATCCGGGCCGCCGGGTCGGTGGGTCCGGGCCGGATGGAGAATCTAGGGGAAGGCGAGCCGCTCGAGTCCCTTCCCCTCGAGGAACCCCTCGGGTCGACGTCGGGCCACCGGGGGTCCGCGGCCTCCGACAACCTCGACCGGACCCTCCGCAGCATCGGTCGCGGGACCGCGGTGATGGCGACGGCAACGATCGCCGTCGTGGCGCTCCAGTTCTTCACGCGGGTCATCGTCGTGCGGAACATCTCCTCCGACCAGTGGGGCGAGTTCAACCTCGGCCTCTCGCTCGCCTCGCTCCTGGCCCTGATCGCCGCCTTCGGGATCCCGACGGCCACCGCGCGGTCGATGGCGTACGAGCAGACGCTGGCCGCCCGGATGGCGCTCGTCCGCCGGGCGCTCTACCTGAGCCTGCCGATCGCCGTCGGTTCCACCCTCGTCGTCTTCGCGTTCGCGGGTCAGCTCGCCGCGCCGTTCCACGAGTCGGGCCTCACCCTCGTGTTCCAGTTGTTCTCCGTCAGCATCGGCCTCACGATGCTCTCGAACGTGCTCGTCGGGATCTTCCAGGGACTCGAGCGCGCCGAGCCGTACGCCCTGTTCATCCAGATCATCAACCCGGCGATCTTCCTCGTCCTGACCGCGGTGTTCGTCTTTGCGGGCGGCGGCTTCCCCTGGGTCCTCGCCGCGTACGTCCTCTCGTGGGTCGGCGCCTTCGCCGGCCTGGTCGTCTACTCCTACCGGCGTCTCCCCCGCCTGCTCGCTCGGACGTCGGACAGCCACTTCACGGGGGACGCGTCGGGGCGCGTGTCGTTCGCCGCCCTCTCGGTGACGCTCTTCGGGGTCGCGACCCTCACGTACGTCACGTCGTACGCGGACACGCTCTTCCTCGGGCTCTACCAGTCGGCCGAGATCGTCGGACAGTACTCGTCGGCGATGAACCTGACGCGGCTCCTGTTGGTCGGCACGGGCACGGTGACGTTCATCTACCTCCCGATCACGTCGCGGCTGCGCCGCCAGCAGGACTACCACGGCCTGCGCGAGACCTACGTCACCGTGACGCGCTGGAT
>Ga0075436_100002413_pt1 | contig 12895 bp, 10 predicted proteins | sample RhiMethybrSRZTD5_FD_75303 | JGI IMG/M metagenome (GOLD analysis project Ga0075436, IMG submission 75303) | Populus rhizosphere microbial communities from Tennessee, USA - Rhizosphere MetaG P. TD hybrid SRZTD5 | ecosystem: Host-associated > Plants > Roots > Rhizosphere > Soil | place: USA...
CGCCTTCCCGGTGGTGGAATACTGGTTGGACATCGGCAAGCCGGCAGACTACGAGCGCGCCCAACAGGACGTGCTTCAGGTGAGGGCATAAATGAAGGTTCTTGTGACCGGTGGTGCAGGGTACGTCGGATCGACGTTGGTGCCGGAACTGCTCGCGGCCGGACACTCGGTGCGCGTGCTGGACAGCCTGCTGCACGGTGGGCAGTCGCTGCTCCCGCTGTGGACGCACCCGCGGTTCGATTTCGTGCGCGGCGACGTGCGCGACGACCCGATCGTTAGGCAGGCGGTGGTGGGCATGGAAGCCGTGGTCCACCTGGCGGCCATCGTCGGCGACCCCGCGTGCGCCCGGCAGCCCGACACCGCGCGCGATGTCAACCAGGTCGCGTCGCTTGCGCTGCTCGACGCGGCGCGCCGCGCCGGCGTCGCGCGGTTCCTGTTCGCGTCCACGTGCAGCAACTACGGCAAGATGGCCGAGTCCGATGGCTACGTCGACGAATCGTCCGACCTGCGCCCGGTGTCGCTCTATGCGGAGACGAAGGTCGCCGTGGAGCGCGCGATGCTCGACGACGGAATCGGTGTGACGGCGATGACGCCGCTGCGCTTCGCGACGGTGTTCGGCGTGTCGCCCCGCATGCGCTTCGACCTCACCGTGAACGAATTCACGATGGAGATGGTGCTGCGCGAAAAGTTGGTCGTGTTCGGCGAGCAGTTCTGGCGTCCCTACGTGCACGTCCGCGACGCGGCGCGGGCGATCGTTGCGGTGCTCCAGGCGCCCGAGCGGCAGGTGCGCGGCCAGGTCTTCAACGTCGGTTCCACCAAAGAGAACTACCAGAAGCAGCAGATCGTCGACCACATCCGGCCCATCGCGCCTAACGCGACGGTCGAATTCGTCAAGCGCACGGAAGACCCGCGCGACTATCGCGTCTCGTTTGCCCGCATCCACAAGACATTGGGCTTCGAAGTCTCGCGCACACTGGACGACGGCATCCGCGAAGTCGCCCGCCTCGTGCGCGACGGCGTCGTCGGCGACGCATCGCACCCGAGCTACCGCAACTGATGACGACCGTCACGCAGGACGCTCTCTCGTCCGAGCGCGCGCCGGACGTGGTGTCTCCGATCCCGCTCTGCGTGCCGGAGATCCGCGGCAACGAGTGGGCGTACATCAAGGAGTGTCTCGACACGAATTGGGTGTCGTCGGTCGGCGAGTACGTCGATCGATTCGAGCGTGCCCTCGCCGCGGCTTCCGGTGCGCGGTTCGCGGTCGCGACGTCGAGCGGCACGGCGGCGCTGCACACCGCGCTCTTGGTCGCCGGCGTCGAAGCCGGCGATGAAGTGCTGGTCTCCACACTCACCTTCATCGCGCCCGTCAACGCCATCCGCTATGTCGGCGCATGGCCCGTCTTCATCGACGCCGACCCCGAGTATTGGCAGATGGACACGGCGCGCGTCGCTCGGTTCCTCGAGCAGAACTGCGAGCGCCGCGGGTCCGTGCTCTACGACCGCGCGACGAATCGTCGCGTGCGCGCGCTGCTCCCCGTGCACGTGATGGGTCATCCGGTCGACATGGCGCCGTTGCTCGAGCTGGCGCGCCGCTACGACCTCATCGTCATCGAAGACGCAACAGAGAGTTTGGGAGCCCGCTATCGCGGCACGCCGGTGGGTCACATGGGCGATGTGGCCTGCTTCAGCTTCAACGGCAACAAGCTGATCACCACCGGCGGCGGCGGAATGCTCGTGACCGATCGCGAAGATTGGGCACGCCGCGCGAAGTACCTGACCACGCAGGCCAAGGACGACCCGGTCGAATTCGAGCACGGCGCCGTTGGCTACAACTATCGCCTGACGAACATCCAGGCGGCCATGGGCGTCGCACAGATGGAGCAGCTCGACGACTACCTCGACGCCAAGCGGCGCATCGCCGAGCGCTACGCCGCCTCGCTCGCGGACGTCCCCGGCCTAACGCTGATGCGCCAGGCACCCTGGGCGCAGAGCGCGTGGTGGCTGTACACGGTGCTCATCGATGCCGTGGAATTCGGGATGGATGCCCGCGCGCTCATGCGTCACCTCGGCGCTCGACAGATCCAGACGCGTCCGCTGTGGCAGCCCATCCACCAATCGAAGCCGTACCGGGACATGACGCCGGCCCTTGGGTCCCAAGTCAGCGAGCGTCTGCATGCCCAGGCGCTGAGCCTGCCGTGCTCGGTCGGACTTCAAGCGGAGCAGCAGACGCGCGTCATCGACGCGATCGTCGCCGCTCGCGAGGAGGTGGGCGAGCGTGAACACGGCAAAACAGCAGGACGCTGACCAGCGTCGCTTGTGGCTCGACGAGAGCCAGCTGCGGTACCACGTTGACCAGTTCGAGCGACCGTACCGAAGCACGGTGCACCTCGGACGCTTTCTGGCGGGGCTCGACCTGCATGGCGGAGAGGCGCTCGACATCGCCTGCGGCGCCGGCTCCAACATTTACTATCTCAGCCATGTCATGCCGGGCTTTCGCTGGACCGGCGTCGACATCGCGGGCGATATGCTCTTCCCGATTGCGCGCGAAAAGTTCGCCGACGCGAACATCGACGCCACGCTCATCTCCGGTGATCTGTTCGACCTCGACCAGTTGCTGCCGTACCACCAATTCGATCTCGTCCTCTCGACGCAGACGCTGTCGTGGCTGCCCGACCACGAGCGTGCGCTCGTTCAGGCGCTGCGCGTCACGCGCGGATGGTTGGTCATGAGCTCGCTGTTCACCGACTTGGATGTCGATACCGAGTGCGTGGTCTACGATCACACGATCGTGCCCGAGCTGCCGCCGTATCACATGAACGTCTACAGCCTCAATCGCACGCGTGCCTTCTGCGAGAGCCACGGGTGCCACGAGTTTCGCAGCCAACCGTTCGACATCGACATCGACCTGCCGCGTCCGGCGTCCGGAGGGCTCGGGACCTACACCGAGCGCACGGCGGATGGACGCCGGCTCCAGTTCAGCGGCCCCGTACATCTACCGTGGCGATTCGTCGCGGCGCGGATGGGAGACTGACGTGACCACGCACGACCACCAGACGGCCCGGCGGCTCCGCGTTGCGGCTGCGCAGATGGATGTTCGGTTAGGCGACATCGACGCGAATCTCGAGCGCGCGCGCCGTTTCGTCGTCGATGCGAGCGAGCAGCGCGCCGAGCTGGTGCTGCTGCCGGAGCTCTGGTCGACGGGCTACGACCTCGAGCACGCTCCGGCTCACGCGGCGCGGAACGAGGCCGCCGTGCTGCCCGCGCTCGCGAGCTTGGCCGAGCGACACGGCATCGGCATCGCCGGATCGCTTCTGTTAGGCGATGGCGCGGGACGCGTACGCAATACGGCGGTCGTGCACGGACGCGATGGCTCGGTCATCGGCGAGTACGCGAAGATCCATCTCTTCGCGCTGATGGTCGAGAACCACTACCTCGCGGCCGGCGACGCCGCGCCGACGTTCTCGCTGCCCGCTTGTACCGCGGCGACGGCCATCTGCTACGACCTCCGGTTCCCGGAGCTGTTCCGCTCCTACGCGCTCGACGGGGCCCGCGTCGTGTTGCTGCCGGCGGAGTGGCCGGCGGTGCGCGTGGCGCATTGGCGCACGCTCGTCTGTGCGCGCGCCATCGAAAACCAATTCTTCGTCGTCGCCTGCAATCGCGCTGGCACCTCCGGCTCCACGACCTTCGCTGGTCACTCGATGATCGTCGATCCGTGGGGCAAGGTGCTCGCCGAAGCGGGCGACGGTGAAAGCCTCCTCGTCGAAACGCTCGAGTTAGGCCGCGTCGACGAGGCCCGTTCGCAGATCGACATCCTGGGTGACCGCCGCGCCGACCTGTACGGCGCGAACTTTCAACTCGCCAATCATCGATGACACACGCTATGACCGAGGCGCCCAAAACGGCGCCCGAGCCATCTGGTCCCATTCGCGATTTTCAGAAGGGTGACGCGATCAACGAGCACTTCCACGAGATCGTGCCCGCCGCCACGCACACGTACAGCAAGGGCGAAGACCAGTTTCCTCAGCGCTCGCCCAAGCTGATCGCGCGCGCGCTTGGCGCCTACTGCTGGGACGTCGACGGCAACCGCTTCATCGACTGGGCGATGGGTAACCGCGTCATGGTACTCGGCCACGCGAACCCGGCGGTCAACGAAGCGGTCAAGCGGCAAATCGATCTTGGCGTGAACTACACGCGCCCCGGCATTCTCGAGTACGAATTAGCCGAATACCTCGTCGACCTCCTGCCGGTCGCCGAGATGGTGAAGTTCGGCAAGAACGGCTCGGACGTGACCACCGCGGCCATCAAGCTCGCGCGTGCGTACACCAACCGAAAAATGGTCGCCGTATGCCAGGAGCACCCGTTCTTCAGCATCCACGACTGGTTCATCGGCACCACATCGATGGATGCCGGCGTGCCGCCCGAAGTCGCGAAGCTCACGGTTCGCTTCCACTACAACGACATCGCGAGCCTGCAGGCGCTCTACGATCGCTATCCGGGTCAGATCGCCGCGGTGATTCTCGAGCCGGTCAAGAACGACGAGCCGCGCAACAACTTCCTCGAAGCGCTTCGCGAGCTCACGAGGCGTGAAGGCTCGGTACTGATCTTCGACGAGATGATCAGCGGCCTCAAGTTCGACCTGCGCGGCGCACACCACCGCTGGAAGGTGTATCCCGATCTCGCCTGCTACGGCAAGGCGATGAGCAACGGCTATTCGTTCTCGTGCCTGGCCGGCCGTCGGGACATTCTCGAGTTAGGCGGATTGAAACACGACAAGCAGCGCGTGTTCCTGCTCTCGCAGACGCATACGTCCGAAACAGTGGGCCTCGCCGCCTGCCGCGCGACGCTCGACGAATACCAGCGCCTGAACGTCGGCGACCACATCTGGTCGCAGGGCGCGAAGCTCGTCTCGGGAATTCGCGAGCTGGCGAAGGCGGAAGGCGTCGCCGACTACATTCGCGTGATCGGTTTCGATTGCAATCCGTACATTCTGTGCACACGCGCCGACGGCACCCCGTGGCCCGCGCTGCACACGTCCTTCCACGAGGAAGTGATTTCGTGGGGCGTCTTGATACCGTGGATCACGATCACGTACTCGCACGGCCCGGAAGAAATCGCGCGCACGCTCGAGGCGCTGCAGCACGGCATGCGCAAGATTCGTCGCGCGCTCGATGACGGTTCGGTCGAGCGGTCGTTCGTGGGCGAAGCGGTGAAGCCGGTTTTCCGTCCGTTCAACCGGTGCTGTCAGAGCAAATGTGGCCGGTTGTACACCGACGCGCCGCGCCTAACGTGCTGCACCGACGACGGGGACGACGCATGATCGGCGCAGTCGTCCAGGCGCGCATGGGTTCCACCCGGCTGCCCGGCAAGGTGCTCATGCCGGCAGCCGGAAAGCCGCTGCTCGCGCACCTGCTCGAACGGCTGGGCCGCGCACGAATGTTGGAGACGATGCTCGTCGCCACGTCGGACGACGTGCGCGATGATCCCGTCGCCGCGCTGTGCTCGTCGTTAGGCGTACCGGTGTTTCGCGGCAGCGAGCGCGACGTCCTCGACCGGTACTACCAGGCCGCGCGCGGCTTGGGGCTCGACCTCGTCGTCCGGGTCACCGCCGATTGCCCGCTCGTCGATCCCGCGATCGTCGACGCGATGGTGCAGTACGCCGTCGAGCATGACGGCGAGTTCGACCTCGTCACCAATCGACGCCCGCTCACCTTTCCGGATGGATTGGACCTGGACGTCATCCCGATCGATGCGCTCGCCCAAGCATGGCGCGAGGCGCGCGAGCCCGTGCAGCGCGAACACGTCATTCCATGGTTCTGGGACACGGGTCGCCGTCTGCACAACCTCGAGCACCCCGCGAATCTGTACGCCGAGCACCGCTGGACGCTCGACTACGCCGAGGACTACGCGCTGATCCGTCGCGTGATCGAGGAGCTGACGCCCGTGTTTGGATCGATGTTCGCGATGGACGACGTGCTCGCCTTCATGGCCGACCACCCGGAGCTCGCGCGTTCGAACGCCCAGTACATCACCGTCCAACCGGTGGCGCGCACAGGACGCATACTCTCCCTTGCGGCCGCCGGACGCGCCCAACCGATTGCCAGTAGCCGCAGCGCCTGACCATGCCACCATCTTTCGACTATACGCGCGACGAGCTGATTGACGCGCTCCGTGCCTCGGGGCTCGGGCCCGGCGACATCGTCTTCGCCCACATCGGCCTCGACGCGCTCGGCCGCGCCGACGGCTGCCTAACGGACGACGATGCGAGCGCGATGCTCGTGGATGCGTTCGACGCCGTGCTGGGACCAACGGGCACGCTCCTCGTGCCTACCTACACGTTCTCGTTCTGCCGGCAGGAATCGTTCGACGTCCAGCACACGGCGACGCAGGGTGGACCCTGGAGCACGTACGCGCCGTTCCTCGAGTACTTCCGGCTGCTGCCGGACACCGTGCGCTCCGCCGACCCGATCCACTCGGTCGCCGGCCGCGGCCCCATGGCCGCCTCACTGCTCCGCGACATTCCGCCCACGTGCTTCGGCCCCGGCAGCGTGTTCGACCGCTTGCACGCTTCTGGCGGGAAGGTTTGTACGCTTGGAGTGGGCCTCAGCGAAGCCAGCTTTCAACACTTTGTCGAAGAGTCGGTCGGCGTGCCGTTCCGCTTCAAGAAACTGTTCACCGGTGTCATTCGCGACAACGGACAGGAGCGGAAAACCGGTTGGGTGTTCAACGTCAGGATCCTCGGCGATCAAAGCGAGCCGCACCTCACACATCTGGAAACGGCCGCGACGGCGGCGGGTATCTGCCGCGTTGCTAACGTCGGGTTGGACGCAATTCGCACGGCTGAATGCCAGCCTCTGCGCGAGTTGATTCTGCGCAATCTCGGACGCGATCCGTGGTTCACCGCGCGCGGACCGGCAGCCGATCCGATCGCACTCGAGACGCAACGTGTACCGCCACGCCGCTTCGACATCCACATGCCGGAGTCGGCGACGATTCCGCAGATGATCGACGCGCTGTGGCGTGTGCCGCGAGACATCGTCTCCGACGGCTACGATGCGGCGCTCGCCGCGCTCGCCACGCAGGTGCCGATGACGGTGCACGAATATCCCAGCGGCAGCGAGTGCTGGAGCTGGATCGTGCCCGAGAAATGGACGTGTCGCGAGGCGTATCTCGAGACGCTCGACGGACGCCGCCTCTTTTCCTACAGCGACCACCCGCTGCACGTCGTGTCGTATTCGCTGCCGTATCGCGGCGTCGTCTCGCGCGATGAGCTGCTGCGACACCTCCACGTCGATGAGAAGCAGCCCGATGCGGTGCCGTTCATCTTCAAGTACTACGAACGCGACTGGGGTCTCTGCTGCAGCAAGTCGCTGCGCGATTCACTAACGGAGGCCGAATATCGCGTGGTCATCGACACCAGCTTCAGTTACGGCACATTGAAAGCCGGCGAAGTAATCGCACGCGGTGCAAGCGACGAGACCATCGTGCTATGCGCGCATCTCTGCCACCCGGGCATGGTCAACGACGACCTCACGGGTGTGGTCGTGGGCATCGATGTCATGCGCGCGCTCCTCGCGCGCCGCGATCTGCGCTACACCTATCGTTTGGTCATCATTCCGGAGACGATTGGAACGGTGGCGTATCTGAGCCGCAACGAAGACCTGATCCCGCACCTCAAGGGCGGATTGTTCCTCGAGATGCTCGGCCTGGATCACCCACATGCGCTGCAGCTCTCGTTCACGGGCATTACCGAAGTCGACGATTGCTTCACGGCCGCGCTCCACGCCGGCGATCCGGAAGGCTGGACGGGCGCATTTCGCACCGTGATCGGCAACGACGAACGACAGTACAACGCGCCCGGCGTGCGCGTCCCGATGCTGTCGCTGTCGCGCGTGCTGCGCCCCGACTCTCCGAACTGGCCGTATCGCGGATATCACAGCTCGAATGACACGCCGGCGATCACGTCCAACGAACGGCTCGCTGAATCGCGCGACCTCGTGCTGCGCATGATCGATGCGCTCGAAGCGAACGTCGTTCCTGTCAACGTTTACAAAGGCGAAGTGTTCTGCTCGCGCTTCGGCGTGCACGTGGACTTCTATACGAACCCGGAGGGCAACAAAGCGCTTTTCGATATCCTGTTCCTCATCGACGGTACGCGGTCGGTCGCGCGCATCGCCTCGGAATGCGGCATCTCGTTCGAGGCCGCTCGGCAGACCATCGAAGAGCTACACCAGCGTGGCGTCGTCCGTCTCGACGGCCCAGCCGCGAACGTCGAGCCGACGAGAAAAGCCACGCGTGCGACCACGGAGCATCGCGGCACGGCTCGTCGGCAGCCCGCTTGAGCCTCGAGGTACGTTGCCGACGGCTATCGACGACACCGCGCATCGGTGTTGATTAGTCGCAACAGAGAGCAGGGCCTTCGTCGACGCAATGGCATCGAGAGCGTCGTTCGTCACGTATATAAGTTGTTATGCAGCAATAGGATGATTTGTCATGCTCCAGTCGGCGGAATGGTGCCTTCTCGTGCCCGCATCTTGCCCTGCCTTGGGCGCGCACACCGACGCGACTCGCAGTTGGAGACGGTCTCGGTTCGGTACGCATCGCCGTGCCGCGCTATCCTGAAAACCGTGGGTGGCAACGAGTGGTGGAAGCACCGTCGTCCGATCGTGGCAGCCTCATGTATGATGGACGTCTTCGCACGGGATCTTCGGTGAGCACGCGATGAATTGTCTGGCCATTATCCCCGCCCGCGGCGGATCGAAAGGCGTACCCAGGAAGAACATCCGCCTGCTGGCCGGCCATCCGCTGCTCTCCTACAGCATCGCGCACGCGCGTGCGACGCCGGAGATCAATCGCATTGTCGTGAGCACCGATGATCCGATGATCGCGCGCGTCGCCCACGAATGCGGCGCCGAGTCGATCGTTCGGCCCGCGGAAATCAGCGGCGATACGGCGACGAGCGAGTCCGCCCTGCTGCACACGCTCGACCATCTACGCGATAGCGAAGATTACGAGCCGGATCTCGTGGTGTTCCTCCAGGCCACGTCGCCGCTGCGCCGCGCCGATGACATCTCGATGGCCATTCGCACGCTGCTCGACGACGAGGCGGATTCGTTGTTTTCCGCGTGCCCGATGCACGGGTTCGTGTGGCGCCGCGAGCGCGGCGGCAACGAGTGGCGCTCCGAGACGTACGACTACCGCAATCGCCAGCGTCGCCAGGATGCGCCCGAAGACGTGGTCGAGAACGGATCGATCTATGTCTTCCGGCCATGGGTTCTGCGCGAGCTCGGCAATCGGTTAGGCGGGAAGATCGCCGTGCATTTCATGGATGCGGCAGAATCGGTGCAGGTCGACACGCCGGCGGACCTCGAGCTGGTGGAGCATCTCCTGTCGCGCCGGCGCGCCCCGGCGAGCGCGTCGGAGCTCGGTCGCGTGCGCTTGCTCGCGCTCGACTTCGACGGCGTCCTAACGGATAACCGCGTGCAGGTGAGCCAGTCGGGGGACGAGGCCGTGGCGTGTCACCGCGGAGACGGCTGGGGCATCGCGCGACTGCGCGAAGCCGGCGTGTCGGTCGTGGTGATTTCAACCGAGACCAATCCGGTGGTCGCGGCGCGCTGCCGCAAGCTCGGCATCGACTGCACCGATGCGTGCGACGACAAGGTCGCCGCGTTGACCTCGATTGCCGCCAAGCTCGGCGTCGGCGCGAACGAGGTCGCCTATGTAGGGAACGATGTGAACGACCTGGCGTGTCTGCGCTGGGTCGGCTTGCCGATCGCTGTTGCCGATGCGGAGCCGGAGGTCCGAGCTGCCGCGCGTCTGGTCACGACGCGGGTTGGCGGATTCGGCGCGGTGCGCGAGGTAGCGGACTGGATACTGACGACGCGGACGCCGCGCGACGCAACGTCGCACGACGCGCCTGCGCCGACCCGAGGAGGAGTGCGATGACATCGACAGTGAAGATCGGCGATCGTCTCGTCGGCGACGGCGAGCCGTGCTACGTGGTGGCGGAAATCGGCATCAACCACAACGGAGACGTCGACATCGCGCGCCAACTGATGGCGACGGCCAAGCGCTATGGGTGTGACGCGGTGAAGTTCCAGAAGCGCACGCCCGAGCTGTGCGTTCCGCCCGAGCAGCGCAACCTCATGCGCGAGACGCCGTGGGGCATCATGACCTACCTCGAGTACCGGCACCGCGTCGAGTTCGCGCGCCCCGACTACGAGGAGCTCGATGCGTACGCCAAGAAGCAGCGTGTGGCGTGGTTCGCGTCGTGCTGGGACGAGGCGTCGGTCGACTTCATCGAGCAGTTCGCGCCGCCGTGCTACAAGATCGCCTCGGCCTGCCTAACGGATGACAACCTGCTGCGCCACCACCGGCAGTACGGCCGGCCGATCATTCTGTCGACCGGCATGAGCACCGTCGAGCAGATCGACCACGCGGTCGAGGTGCTCGGCACCGATGACCTGGTCCTTATGCACTCGACCAGCTCGTATCCGGCGAAGATGGACGAGCTCAATCTCCGCTGCGTGCCCGCGTTGAAGGAGCGGTACGGCGTGCCGGTCGGCTATTCTGGTCACGAAGTCGGGCTGGTGCCGACGGTGGCGTCGGTGGTCCTCGGCGCGTGCATGGTCGAGCGGCACATCACGCTCGATCGCGCCATGTGGGGGAGCGACCAGGCGGCGAGCGTCGAGCCGCAAGGCGTGCAGCGGCTGGTGCGCGACATCCGCGCCGTGGAAGAGTCGTTGGGCGACGGCCGCAAGCGCGTGTACGACAGCGAAGTCCCGCTCATCAAGCGGTTGCGCCGCGTGAACGGCGACAGTCACTCCGCGGCGCCTAACGTTGCGAGCCAGGCGTGAGCCCCACGCCCGGCCAGCGACTGCGCACTTCGGGCCGCGTGTCATGACGACGACCACCGCGAAGCCGTACACTTTCTTCGGCGCGCTTGGCGTCGGCGCGCGCTCGTTGCGCGCGCACCCGCTCATGGCAACGCTGCTCATCGCCGCGACCTTGTCACAGGGCACGATGCAGGGCCTCATCGTGTGGGCGCTCCGCAAAGTCCTCATGATGTTCGGTGAAGGGAACGGCGGCAGCGCGACGTTGTTGGTTGGCGGTGCCGGCGTGATCTTCGGGCTGTGGACCATTCGCGTCTTCACGACGTACCTCGGCGAACAGGTATCGGTCCGTCTCGCGCATCGCGTCGAGATCGATTCGATGCGCGACGTCCTTCGCAAGCTGCTCACGTTGTCCGTGCGCTTCTTCGATCGCAGCAGTCAGGGCGATCTGGTGATGTCGTCGTACGACGACCTCAAGGGTATTCGCACGGTCACGCTCGACCTGAGCATCATTTTGCTCGCGCTGTCGCGGCTCGCCGGGTTGGCAGTCGTCGCGTGGGTCTTGAGTCCCAAGCTCGCGGTGATCGGTCTCGTGGCCGTGCCGATCGGCATGCTGCCCGTATACTTCCTCGGCCAGCGCATCACGAAGGCTGCGAGCTTCGAGCGGAGCGCGATGGCCACGCTGTTCGACAGCTTCCTGCAAGTATCGTCGGGCGTCCGCGTGATCAAAGTGAACCGCGGCGAGTCGCGCGTGCTCGAGCGGGCTGACGCGATCGGACACGACCTGTTCCACCACGTCGTTAGGCAGGCCGACGCGAACAACCTCGCCCGGCTCCTGCTTGAGTCCGTGTCCGGCATCGGGCTCGTCGCCGTGCTCATCGTGGGCGGCCGCGATGTTGCCGCCGGCTCGCTCTCCTGGCAGTCGCTGCTCAGCCTTCTCATCGCGGTGATGGCGGTATACTCGCCCGTGCTCAACCTGCTCACGGTGTACGGCTCCGTGCGCAAGGTGATTCCGAACCTCGACCGCACCCGCTCGATTCTCGACCTCAAGGCCGAGATCCCCGATGCTCCGGGCGCGCAGTCGCTGCACCACGCGCCGGATCGCATCGTGCTCGAGGACGTGAGCTTCGCCTACGACGGACAACTGGTGCTCGATTCGATCAACGCCACGATCCACCGCGGCGAGACGATCGGCATCGTCGGTCCGTCGGGTGCGGGCAAGACGACGCTCATGGCGCTCATGCTCCGCTTGTATGATCCGAATAGCGGCCGGATCACGTTCGATGGCGTCGACCTGCGCAACATCAAGCACGCCGATTTGATGGATCAGAGCGCGATCGTGCTCCAGGAGCCGTTCCTCTTCCTCGACACGATCGCGAACAACATTCGCATCTCGCGGCCCGACGCGTCGATGACCGAAGTTATCGAGGCGGCGCGGGCGGCCAACGTGCACGACGAGATCGAGCGGATGGATCGCGGTTACGAAACGATGCTCGGCCGCGCCCGCGACGCGCGCGGCGTTTCAACGGGACAGAAGCAGCGCATCTGCATCGCGGCCGCTCTGCTCAAGAACGCGCCGTTGTTGTTCCTCGACGAAGCCACGAGCAGCCTGGACGCCGTGAGCGAGAGACGCTTTCAGAGCGCACTCGAGCGTCTCATGCAGGGTCGCACGACGTTCATCATTGCCCATCGTCTGTCTACGCTGCGCCACGCCGATCGCATCATGGTGATGGAGCACGGACGCCTCGTCGGTTTCGACACCCACGAAGAGTTGATGCGGAGCTGCGATGTGTATCACCGCTTGTGGACGTACCAGATGGGCGGCGCCACCATGGACCGACTCGAGCCGGTGGAGTTGTGACCATGCATCGCCTCGCGGAACCGCGACGCATTCTCGTCGACTGCGGCGACTACGAGCTCGGCAACTTGGGCGACGTGGCAATGCTGCAGGTGACGGTGCAGCGGCTGCGCGAGCACTTTCCGACCGCGTCGATCGATGTGATCACCAAAGATCCCGCTGCACTCGCACGTCACTGCCCCGGCGCACGGGCCGTTTCGTACACGGG
>Ga0075436_100002416_pt1 | contig 12882 bp, 13 predicted proteins | sample RhiMethybrSRZTD5_FD_75303 | JGI IMG/M metagenome (GOLD analysis project Ga0075436, IMG submission 75303) | Populus rhizosphere microbial communities from Tennessee, USA - Rhizosphere MetaG P. TD hybrid SRZTD5 | ecosystem: Host-associated > Plants > Roots > Rhizosphere > Soil | place: USA...
ACGAGGGCGAGCAGACGCTCGTTTTGCCGTGATGGCTGCGGCAAATATCTGGGCAGTGTCAACGAAGAGGGTACGATATTCCCGCTGTTGCCGGGAATCTTGGATATCGTCCCGTTACTCGAGCGCTACTTCGAGGCGGAGGCGAGAACGACTTCGAGCGGAAAAGTGATGTGGCCGTCCTTGACGTATTTTTGGAGGCCGGCGATGACGTCAAAGCGAACGTCTTCGCGCCTTGCAGGAGGAAGTTGCGCGAGAAGCGGCTTGAACGGGGCGGCGACTTCCGTGAATTGCGTCCAATACTCTTCGACAGAGCCGGACCAGCAGGCCGGGACCGAGAGATGATCTTCCTTCACTGAGTTGTAGCCGGCAGATTTGAGTGCGGATTCGAAACGGCCGCGCACACCGAACATAAACATGCTGGGCGCGTCGGGATCAGGTTCCGGCGGCTTGACGAAGTTCAGAAGGACACCGACGGTGGTCGTTGTGAAGGGCTGATCGCGAGTTCCCCAGACGAGGAAGACGACTTTCCCGCCGGGCTTCAGCACACGGCGACATTCGCTGAGAGCTTTTTGTAAATCCGGGAAAAACATCGCTCCGAAACGGCAGGTGACGACATCGAAAGCGGCGTCGGGGAATGGGAGCGCATCCGCGGCGGCTTCCTTAAATTCAATATGGCCGAGATTCTGCTGCGCAGCGAGTTCTGCAGCGAGGGACATCATGCCCATGCCGACGTCGGTAGCAACGACGCGGCCGCCCGGGCCAACAATGCTTGCGATGCGGAGGGCAGGATCACCGACGCCGCTGGCGAGATCGAGAACGTGCTGGCCTGCTTGCAGATTTGCTTCAGCGAGAAGAGCGTCGGTTACGCCGCGGGTGAATTCGGCGATTTGCTTGTGCCATTTGCGCCAGGCGGCGACGGTGTCGTCGCGAGTCCAATCGGATTTAAGTTGCTGACGGAACTGTTCGATTTTTTCGAGCGAAGGAGTGGACATGGTGGGATTGTAGCGCAAGCGCGAGGAAACGCTACATCGCCTCGCGGATGAAGGGGCACGAACTGAAGTCCGTGTTGCCTATTTTTTCCAGAAGCGCATGACGCCGGCGTAGTCGAGATCTTCGGCGGTCGAACCTTTGACGTGGTTGTAAGTTTCCCGGGCTGCGGCAGTGGCGGGAAGGGCTACGCCGATTTGATTGGCGAGGTCGAGGGCGAGACCGAGATCTTTGTGCATGAGGCGCAAGGGAAAGCTGGGCTTGAAGTCGCCGCTGAGCATGTTCGGCGCTTTGATGTCCAGAATACCGGCGCGAGCCATGGAAGACTGCATGACCTCGACAAGTCTTTCGCCCGGAAGGCCGGCACGTTGCACGAGAGCAAGGGCTTCGGCGAAGGCTTGCACTTCGACGGCGAGAAGAGAGTTCATCGCGAGCTTGATGGTTTGTCCGGCGCCATTGGGGCCGAGATGAAAAAGTTTTTTGCCCATGGCGCTAAGGACCGGGCGTGCGGCTTCGAGGGTGGCAGCATCGCCGCCAATCATGAAGACGAGTTCACCTTTTTCCGCGCCCCAGGTGCCGCCCGTGACCGGCGCGTCGAGGAAGCGGATTCCGCCGGCCGTGGATGCGTTGGCGATTTTGCGGGCGAGAGCGGGCGAGACAGTGCTGGAGTCGATGTAGATTGCGCCTTTCTTGAGCGCGGGGAAGGCAGATTTGTCGCCGCTATTCCACAGGACTTCTTCAAGGGCGGGCGGATCGCTGACGATGGTGAGGAGGACGTCGGAAGCGGCGGCGACTTCGCGAGGCGAAGCGGCGCGCTTTGCGCCAGCCGCAACGAGAGAATCGGCGCGCGCGGCGGTGCGGTTCCACACAACAAGGGGAAATCCCGCTTTGAGGAGATTGTGGCCCATGGGAAGACCCATGAGGCCGAGGCCGATTAGACCGACAGTAGGTTGGGACACGGAAATGCCTCCAGAAGTAGAGGCGTTGATTGTAACGGATTCGGCAAAAAGCGCGGAAGCAGACGAGATGCAAAAAGCCGAGAGAGTTTACGCAAGCTTCGTACGGTGCGACAGGGGCAGAATCCCACTTGCGCCCCCGGAACCGGCTGCGGCTCCTTTGGCTTTCGCTTCGGCAGGCTCAAGCGGCACATCTGACGAAGATTCTGTCGCAGGGAGCGCGAAGACCGGCGTCTTGACCGTACCGGATTCAGACGGCAGCTCTTCGATGCGAATGATATAGGCGTAAGGAACTTCCCAGCGGAAAGTGCGCTCAAGACCGCGCTGGTCGAAGCGTTGTTCGAGGAAGATGGAGCGGCCGGAGTCGGCAACGAACATTCCCGAGGCGGGTAAACAGATATCGCCGGCTCGATAATGCACTTCGACTTTGCGCCCGAGAAAGGCTGAGTAGCGGGCCATGCGGCCAGTTTCCGCAGCAAAAGTACCGTGGTCAATAGTACGGAAGGTTACTGGGACGAAATGATGTGGAAAAACTCTGGAGAACAACACAGGGGCTAGCGCGAAAAATCGGCGAGGACGGCTTCGGCGGCGCGGCGGCCGCTGAGCATGGCGCCGTGAATGCTGGCATTGTCCCGATGATCGCCGCAGAGATAGACGCCGGGGCGAATACGTACGGGACGTTGCGGCGGCTCGAGCGCGCCGGGATATTGCTGAGGTTGCGCGTGAGGGATGCGATAGCTGCGCAGGAATTTCCAGGACCGCGCGACGGGGCCAAACCAATTTTTCATTTGCGCGATGATGAAACCGCCGAGTTGTTCATCGGTGAGCTGCTGGATGCCGAGCACGGTGACGGAGACGAGCGATTTTCCGGCAGGCGCGTAAGACGGCGCAACCTCGGACATCACCGCGAAATTGTTGACTGGGCCGGAGCCATCGCCATTAAGAACGAGCATTGGCTGCTGGACCGGCGATTCTTCCGAAGAATAATAAAAGCAGGTGACGCTGCGCGAAGCGGGCTCTGCTTCGCCGACGAGATGGGCGGCGGCGGGGCCTTCCATCGCGACGACAATGGCGCGGGCGCGGATCTTTTCGCCGCCGGTAAGAGTAAGTTCGTCTTCATGGAGGCCGTCTACGTGGACATTCAAACGAACGGAATCCGCTGGAAATTTTGCAGCGAGCTGCGTGGGAATCGCGCCCATGCCATGCTTGGGGACGGCAGTGTCTCCTTCGGAGAGCATTTTGAAAATGAATTCGAACATGCGGCTGGAAGACTTGAGGTCAGGATCGAGAAGAATGCCGCCGAAAAGCGGGCGGAAGAACCGGTGGATGAATTCCTGAGAGAACCCGAGCGACTGCAGCGCGTCTTTGGTGGAACGCTCCGGGCGTGAAAAGATTTGTTCGGCAGATTTGCGGCGAAGGCGTGAGCGTAGGCGCGCGATGCGGAGCTTGTCGCGGAACGTTCCGAAGTCCGAGCGAAGCGAATCCATCCAGGCGCGTGGAGTGCGCCAGGGATCGACGAGTTGGTTCATGCGGCCTGCAAACCAGGAGAGCGTGCCGGCGGTGAATTTCTTGAGGTCGAGCGCGGCGTAGTCCAGAACGGCGCGAGCCTCGGGGTAGGCGGTAAGCAGAACCTGAAAGCCGCGATCGAGAAGGAAGCCGTCTACCTGATCGGTTCGAACACGGCCGCCGACGCCGTCCGAAGCTTCCAAAATTTGAAACGAAACGCCCGCTTCGTGAAGGCGGCGCGCGGCGCATAGGCCGGCGAGACCTGCACCTACTATCAAGACGTCCGGACGGTTGGACATTCGGTCGGTTTCCCCAAGGCTCTGCACCAGCACACTAACTAAAGGTCGTGGGCAATATCGTGCGGCATTAGATGAATATTGCGCAAGTAACTTCGCACGCAAGAGACTTCACAGAATCAGCGTTAATCGAGCGAAGCAATCGCAAGGTAGTCGGGACGGTCTGAGACGAGTTGGTGACGGAACGATTTGCAGATTTGCGCGCGATGAATCAGAAAGACGCCCGGCATGCGTTCGATGTCGCCATCGGGAGCGCCGAGAAAATTGCCGTGCGCCCATGCGCTGAACATTCGAGCGAAAGTGCGGGGATTCAAATACTGGCGCCACTTGGCGTGAACGAGGCCAAATGCCTCGTAGAGACGGCCATCCGGGTCCGCAAACCGGGCGATATCGTCAAAATGATGCGGGGCAAAGAACTTCTTCGCGCGTTCCTCGGTCGATAGGTGAACAAACCCAAGCTGCGTTCCAAGCGACTCAATTCTGGGGTGGAGCTTTTCGATTTCGCACACGGCTTCGCGGCAGAATGTGCAACCGAAGTGACGCAGGAAAACCAACAGCAGGGGACGGTCTTGCGATAAAGCCGCGATGTCTCTGCCGTGTTGCGACAGATAAGACGAAGAAATTGCTGGCAGCGGGCTTGCGGCAGGTGGCATGTACAAGGAGAGTCTTGCCGATTTAGCTGAGGCATTCAACCGCTTCCCATGGATTTGTTCGTGGCCGAAGGGATGCCTCTCGCCTAACGATGGGGCGCGGAAAAGGCCGCCGGTCCCGAAAAATGTACGATCACGTACGCGACGGCAGCGCTCAGCAAAACCACAAGGACCACGTTGCTGATTCGTCGCACCACGCGGCGACGGCGAATGTAGTCGCGCGGAAGAGTCGGAAAAATACCCGAGGAATGAGAGGGATGCAGCATATGTTTCCGGGACCGGCTTGATTCGCGAGCCGGCAGCGGCTCAAACCCGAGACGTTCGAAAAAGTTGCGAACCGCATAGCGGATCGAAGAACGAGAATTGTGGCCCGAATGAGAAGGGGAGACCCCAAGTGTCGTCGACATAAAACCACCTTCAAATTGTTGAACGAGGGAACTGGCTGGCTTCAGGCAGAACCGACGGAGGTACTGGGGCTCCGCAGCGAGAGGGCCGCCTGAGGAAAGTTCCTCCAAAAGCTTAACAAACGCGGCTAGTCCAGAAAAGTAGTTTTTTCAGCGGTCGGGGCGAGCGGAGAGCCAGGAGAATATCTTAGGACAGGTTCTTCGTGCCGAGTTTAGGGGCGCGTTTTCCTTGACATTTTTTGCAGGCAGCTTATTGTGGGCGATTCGGGTGCTGACAAAAAGTGGTTAGGGGTGAGGGACATGACTAAAGTTCGTGTAGCGGCGGTCATCTGCTGCCTGTTGGCGATAGCGATTGCCGGACAGGCGCAGCAAAAAAGTGAGAGCAAGAGCTACGTGCTAAAGGCAGCGCGGATGTTCGATGGGAAGAGCAATGCGGTGACTTCGCCGGGCGTGGTGATTGTTACAGATGGCCAAATCGTCGGTGTCGGCGCTAGTGCCGCGGTCCCCACAGGAGCGCAAGTAGTTGACCTGGGCGACGCGACGCTGCTGCCGGGATTTATTGACGCGCACACCCACCTGACCATGATGTACAGCGAAGACTACGCTCGCGCGGCGCTGGACGGCTTACGGAAACCGATACCGGAAATGGCGTTGGACGCGAGTGTGAACGCGCGCGTAACGCTGATGGCCGGGTTCACCACGGTGCGTGACGTCGGCTCCGCGCACTATCTCGATGCGGGCCTGCGAAACGCGATCAATCGAGGAGTAGTGCCTGGACCGCGAATGCTGGTTGCGGTTCACGCGATTGGAGCGACGGGCGGCCACTGCGACGAAACAGGATACCGCGAGGGCGTCTTGGGGCCGGAGACGGGACCCGACGTTGGCGTAGTGAATGGCGCGGATGAAGCCCGGCGGGCGGTTCGTCTGGCACACAAATACGGCGCGACCGTCATCAAGACGTGCGCGACGGGCGGCGTTCTTTCGTTGGCGGATGCCGTGGATACGCCGCAACTGACACAGGCAGAACTGGACGCTCTGGTAGACGAAGCGCATGCGCTGAAGTTGAAATCCGCCGCACACGCGCACGGAAACGAAGGCGCGAAGCGCGCGGTGTTGGCGGGAATCGATTCAATTGAGCATGGATCGTTCCTGCAAGACGACACGCTACAGTTGATGAAGACAAAGGGGACATACTACGTCCCGACGCTGATGGCAGTCCAGGGACTCTCTGAGCAAATCGCGAAGGGTGTGGCGATTCCGCCGCCGATTCGCGTTAAGGCGGACGCTGCGATTGCATCCGTGCATAAGACGTTTGCGAAAGCGGTGACGATGGGCGTCAAAATTGGGCTAGGAACCGACGCCGCGGTTTATCCGCACGGCCGGAACGCGGAAGAGTTTCACCAAATGGTGGACCTGGGGATGAAGCCGATTGATGCACTAAAGGCTGGCACATATAATGACGCGGACTTGCTAGGGCTTGCCGACAAAATTGGAACGCTGGAACCAGGGAAACTGGCGGACGTGGTGGCCGTGCCGGGCGACCCCTCGCAGAATATCCGGCAAACCGAGCACGTCTTCTTTGTAATGAAGGAAGGAAAGATTTACAAGAACGAACCGGCCCCGAAGTAGTGCGCCAAAGGAACCGCTCGGACCATGGCTGACCTGGCAGGAATCATCGCGGAAGATTTGGCTGCTTACTATGAAATGGTGCGGGAACGCGCGCATAAGTGGGCGGACGATCTGACAAACGAGCAGCTTTGGCGCAAACCCTTTCCGTACGGAAATAGCGTCGGCCATTTGATTCTGCATCTGACGGGCAATTTGAATTACTACATCGGCGCTCGCGTGGCCCAAACGGGTTACGTGCGCGACCGCGAGCGGGAGTTTACGGAGCCTAAGCCGATCCCGAGAGAAGAGCTATTTGCGGCATTTGACCGCACGATTGCGATGGTTGTCGAAACGATTCGGAAGCAAACGCCGGAAGATTGGCTCAAAGAATATTCGGCGCAGCGGGAACCCGAGGCCAAAGAGCGCTTCAACATCTTCCTGCGGTCGGCAGGCCATGCCTATCATCACGTGGGCCAAATAATTTACTTGGTGAACGAGCTGAAGAAGTGACAATCGAAGCATGACGGATAGCCCGGCTACGCCAGAAGAACAACAAACTGTGGAAGGTGCGCGCGCATGGATGATTGCGGCGTGCGTTTCGTTCGTGACGGCGCTTGCGATTCTCCTGCCCTTCTTTTGGCTGGGCACCGCCTCGGGCCACGATATCTCGTTTCACATTTCTTCGTGGTTTGACGCGGCGAGCCAGTGGAAAGAAGGAATTCTCTTCCCGCGATGGACCGAGTGGGCGAACTACGGCTTCGGTGAACCGCGCTTCATCTTTTACCCACCGCTTTCGTGGATGCTAGGGGCGGGCCTGGGCTGCATTTTTCCGTGGACGTGGGTTCCGGCCCTGTTCGTCCTCGCAGTGCAGACGTTTGCAGGCATCTCCGCGTTCGGCCTCCTACGTCGCACGACTGGGGCGCTTCGGCCTGCACTTTTCGGCGCTGCTGCTTACGCGGCGAATCCATACGCGCTACTGGTGATCTATCTTCGTAGTGATTTTGCGGAGCTTCTCGCGACTGCTTTTTTTCCTTTATTGTTCCTGGCGGGTTTGCGGGTTAGTGGTCTGCTCAAAGAGAGCGCACCTGGCTGGAAGGCGATTGTTCACTTCGCTTTGCTGTTTGCCGCTGTTTGGCTTTCGAATGCGCCGGCCGGCGTTCTAGCCAGTTACGGCCTGGCATTTCTTTTTCTATGGGCTGGGGTCACCCAAAAACGAATTCAACCTGTGCTTCGCGGTGCAAGCGGCCTCACCCTGGGTCTTGGACTCGCGGCCTTTTATATTGTGCCAGCGGCCTACGAACAACGATGGGTAAATATTTCAGGAGCGCTCACTAGCGGACTTACGCCAAACGAGAATTTCCTGTTCGCGGTTACCCAGGATTCAGAGCACGATGCGTTCAATCGAATTGCATCGTACATTGCGATACTCCTGATTGCCTGCATATTGGTTGCGGCCGCAAGCGCATGGCGACAGAGTTCTGGCACCCAGCAGTTGAACGCCGTTCGGAAAACATTCTCAACCATGATCGCGCTCGGGGTTGTGGCTAGCGTCATGATGATCCGAATTACGAGCCCTCTATGGGCACTGCTGCCCAAATTGCGATTTGTACAATTTCCCTGGCGATTGCTGATGGTGCTGGCGGTGGTGTTCGCATTTTTTGTCGCGGTTGCCGCTCGACGGGCGTTTGTGCTTTCGTCGATTGCGTTGCTACTCGCGCTTTCACTGACGGGCGCGTACCTGGTGAAACACACGTGGTGGGACACAGAAGACGTCAACGCGCTAAAAGAGGCGATGGACGGCAAAGCCGGCTACGAAGGCACAGATGAATACGATCCACTCGGCGATGACCATACCGACGTTCCTCAACAACAAGATGAGGCGAAAGTGATCGTAGAGAAAGGCGAGCTCGAACCGGCGCAAAAACCGGAATTCCGAGTCCACCGATGGACGGCGGAAGAGCGCGTCGTCACGGTAAAGCTGGCAGCACCTACCCTAATTCGACTCAAGCTGCTTCAGTATCCGGCGTGGGTAGTGAGCGTTAACGGCAAGGCCGTCCCGTTGCAGCGAACTGTGTCATACGACGCAGTGGTCGTCGCCGTGCCGCCCGGCGATTCGCGGATCGAGGCGCGGTTCACGCGAACTTTGGATCGCACGATTGGCGGCTGCATTTCGCTCGTGAGCGGGCTGGCCGCGGGAATGTTGTTGTGGACGTCGAAACGCCGCACAGCATGACCGTCAACGGCGGTCGACGGTGGGGTGGCGAACGTCTTCGCCTTGTACGAGGTAAATCACGTCTTCAGCGATGTTCGTAGCGTGGTCGCCAATGCGTTCGAGATTTTTTGCGACCAGGATTAATTCAAACGCGGGAAACACAACGCTCGAATCGCCCATCATGTAAGTGAGCAATTCACGGAAAATTTGATCGCGATAGTGGTCCACCTTGTCGTCGCTGGCGAGGACTTTGCGCGCGAGTTCGACGTCACGGCGCACGACCGCGTTCAGCGCGTCGCGGACCATCTCTTCGGCGACCTCGCTCATGCGCGGCAAATCAACATACGGTTTCACGCGCGGATGCCGCAAGATGCGCAGCGAGCCCTGCGCAATGTTCACAGCCTGGTCGCCGATTCGCTCCAAGTCGTTGTTGATGCGCGATACGGCGAGGACAAAGCGCAAATCCATGGCCATCAGTTGATGCAGAGCCAGCAACTGCACAACGCGATCGTCAATCTCCATTTGCAATTCGTTGATGGCGTCTTCTTCGTCGAGCACGCGCTTGGCAAGCTGTTCGTCCGAATCCAGCACGGAATGAACCGCCTGGTGCACGGCACGCTCGGCCAAGCTTCCCATCCAGAGCAAGCGCTCTTTTAACTCACTCAAATCCCGTTCGAAGTGGCGTTCCATTTACGACCTCACCCTTACTCAAAAAGCCTGCGTGACGTAATCCGCAGCATGAAGAATCATCCAAAGCGGCCCGTGATGTACGCTTCCGTGCGCGGATCGCTCGGTGTTGTGAACATCTGCGGCGTCGGACTGAACTCCACAAGCTGCCCCATCAGCAGAAACGCGGTGTAGTCGCTGACGCGCGCCGCCTGCTGCATGTTATGCGTGACGATGCAAATCGTGCAAAGGTCTTTCAATTGAACGAGCAACTCCTCGATTTTCGCCGTACTGATCGGATCGAGTGCCGAACACGGTTCGTCCAGAAGCAAAACCTCCGGCTCGACGGCCAGTCCTCTCGCAATACAAAGCCGCTGCTGCTGTCCGCCGGACAGTTCGTAAGCCGACTTGTGCAGATGATCTTTTACTTCATCCCAAAGCGCGGCGTGGCGCAGGCTTTTCTCAACCGCATCCGCGACGGGCAATTTCGATCCATTGATCCGCAGACCGTAAGCAACGTTATCGAAAATCGATTTCGGGAATGGGTTGGGACGCTGAAAAACCATTCCAACGCGGCGGCGAAGCTGCGTCACGTCTTGCGCCAAAATGTTTTTTCCGTCGAGAAGTATTTCGCCGTCCAGCTTCGCGCCTCGCACCGTTTCATGCATGCGGTTGAAGGTGCGCAAAAGCGTGGATTTTCCGCAGCCCGATGGACCGATCAAGGCGGTAACTTTGCTGGCGGCTACTCCCATGCTGATGTCGAAGAGCGTCTGCTTAGAACCGTAGAAGAAGTTGACCTTGTTAATGTTCATCCGCATGGTCGCCGCTGCGGCGGATTCGCGCGAGGGCGTTACGCTGGTTGGATTTATGTTTACAGACACGGCCTGCCTCACGGATGCGTGCATTAGTGCTACCTCAGAATCGTCCCGCCGCGGGACAGAATCGCCCGGGCAAAGATATTTACGATCAGAATAAGCGCAAGCAGAACGAGGCCGGCTGCCCACGCCTGCCTGTGCCAGTCGTCATACGGCGACAGGGCATAACTGTAAATCATGGCCGGCAGAGAAGCCGTTGGCTGATTGAATCCCGGACTCCAATAGCGATTCCCAAGCGCAGTGAAGAGTAGCGGAGCCGTCTCTCCGGCGACGCGGGCCAGCGCTAGCAAGATGGCCGTCATAGTGCCGCGATAAGCAGCGGGCACAACCACGGACATGATTGTTCGCCACTTGCTCGCTCCTAGAGCCATCGAACCTTCTCGGAGAGCTCGCGGCACTGCATGTAAGAACTCTTCAGTGCTCCGCAGCGTAATGGGAATCATCATGACGCCGAGAGCAAAAGCGCCAGCCCAGGTTGAAAAATGTTTGAACGGCAGGACCGCAAGTGCGTAAGCGAAGATTCCAATCACGATGGAAGGCACGCCGTTTAGCAAATCCGCCGCGTAGCGGACGACGAACGCAATCGATGAGTTGCTGAACTCGGCCATGTAGATGCCGCCCAAAAAGCCGATGGGCACGCCGAAGATGGAAGCGAGAAGCAGAAGCTTTGCGCTGCCGACGATGGCATTAGCCATTCCACCGCCGGTTTCGCCGACGGGGGCGGGCAATTTCGTGAAAAAATTCCAATTAATCGACGTGCTACCGTGGTAGACGAGAAACCCAAGAATAAAAAAGAGTACCGAGACCGCAACGAGGGCGCAGACTCCCGTCAAACCTAACATGAAATGACTGACGAGTTTGCGCCAGCGAAGGCGAGTCTTCATACGTGCCCCATTCCGCTGCCCTTTTGCGTCGTGAGCACCAGCAATAGGCGGGCGAGGCCATTCAGAATGAACGTGAAAAGAAACAAAACAAGGCCCAACTCAACAAGCGCCTGCAAATAGACGCCCGACGCCTCCGGCAAGTCGTTCGCAATCACCGAAGCGATCGAGTAGCCCGGCGAAAGAAGCGAGGGGCTGATTGTCGGAGTATTGCCGATGACCATGGTGACGGCCATCGTCTCACCCAACGCGCGGGCTAATGCTAGGAAGATCGAACCCATGATGCCACTGCGAGCGAAAGGTACGACTACTTTCCACGTGGATTCCCAGCGGGTGGAACCGAGCGCAAGCGCCGCTTCCCGCTGGTCTCGGGGAACGGAAAGTAATACTTCGCGCGAAACGGAAATAATATACGGGATGACCATGATGGCCAGGACAATTCCCGCTGTCAGGAAACCGACTCCAAATGCGGGTCCCGAGAAAAGCGGCAAAAATCCGAGCGTGCTCTTCAGCGCGGGCTGAACGTGTTGCCGCATGATGGGTACTACAATGAAAATGCCGAGCAGGCCGTAAATTACACTCGGCACCGCCGCAAGCAGGTCAATGAAGAATTGAAGTGCATCCGAAATTTTCTGCGGCGCCAGTTCGGCCAAAAAAATCGCGGCACCCAGGCCAAGCGGAACAGCGAGCAAGAGGGCGACACCCGCGGTGACGAGTGTGCCGTAGATGAAGGGTAAAGCGCCGAATTCTTCCGTGATGGGATCCCAAACGCGCGTGAGGAAAAAGTTCAGGCCGAATTTGTGTCGCGAGAGCGTTGAGTCATGCCAGAGCTGCAAAACAAGAAGTACCGTGATGAGCACAACCGTGGCGGCGAAAATGAATGTGATGATGCGCGCAATTTCATCGCCGCTGCTCAGCCGCGCAAGAAACGAACGCGAGCCCGTTGAAGGGCCCGCGTCCGGCACGGTTGTTGTAGAGGTTGCCACGGTCGTTTATTGGACCGAATTAATTACCTTCAGCTCTTTCGCAACGACTTCCTTGGGCAGCTTGGCATAGTCGAGTTCTTCGGCAAATTTCTGGCCGTCGGTGATCGCCCACTTCAGAAAGTTCTTCATGGCATCGCGCTTCGCTGCATCCTGGAATTTGGCCGGAATCAACAACCAGGTAAAGCTCGCGATTGGGTACGCTTTCTTGCCCGGTGCGTTGGTGATGGAAACTCGGAAGTCATCCGGCATATCTTTCGCGGCGCCAGCGGCGGCTTCGCTCACGCCGGCTAGATCGGCCTTCACAAATGCTCCGGAAGCATTCTTCACCGATCCGTAAGCAATGTTGTTCTTCGCGGCGTAAATCAGCTCGACGTAGCCGATTGAATTTGGCGTCTGCTTGATCAGCCCGGTCACGCCTTCGTTCCCCTTGCCGCCCAGCCCGACAGGCCAGTTCACGGACGTGCCCTTGCCAACTTTGTCCTTCCAATCCGAACTCACTTTGGAGAGGTAATCGGTGAATACGTAGCTCGTGCCGCTGCCGTCCGCCCGGTGGACGACAACGATGTCTTCTGCGGGCAGACTCACGCCCTTATTGGCCCCAGCGATTGCGGGATCATTCCACTTCGTTATGCGGCCCAGGAAAATGCCCGCGAGCGCTTCGGGAGTAAAGTTGAGGTTGGTGCTCACACCAGCGACGTTGTACGTCGGAACGACGGCGCCGAGGACAGTCGGAAAGTGCAGAATGCCGCTACCATGCTTGTCGCTGTACGCCTTGAGTTGTTCCTCGGTCATCGGGCCGTCGGATGCGCCGAAATCGACTGTGCCATCCGTTGTCTGCTTAATTCCTGCTCCAGA
>Ga0075436_100002417_pt1 | contig 12874 bp, 10 predicted proteins | sample RhiMethybrSRZTD5_FD_75303 | JGI IMG/M metagenome (GOLD analysis project Ga0075436, IMG submission 75303) | Populus rhizosphere microbial communities from Tennessee, USA - Rhizosphere MetaG P. TD hybrid SRZTD5 | ecosystem: Host-associated > Plants > Roots > Rhizosphere > Soil | place: USA...
TCCTTGGTGGCCTGGCGCTGGGCGTCGTTGAAATAGGCCGGGACCGTGATGACGGCCTGCTCGACCTTGCTGCCGAGATAGGCCTCGGCGGTCTCCTTCATCTTCTGCAGGATGAAGGCGGAAATCTGCGACGGAGAATACGACTTGCCGTCCGCCTCGACCCAGGCGTCGCCATTCGAGGCGCGCACGATCTTGTAGGGGACGAGCTTCTTGTCCTTCTCGACGGTCGGGTCGTCGTAGCGCCGGCCGATCAGCCGCTTGACGGCGAAGAAGGTCTTTTCCGGATTGGTGACCGCCTGGCGTTTCGCCGGCTGGCCCACGAGCCGCTCGCCGTCATCCGTGAATGCGACGATCGACGGCGTCGTCCGCATGCCCTCGGCGTTCTCGATGACCCTCGGCGTCTTGCCTTCCATCACGGCGACGCACGAATTGGTCGTGCCGAGGTCGATACCGATGACCTTTCCCATGGTCTTCCCTCTCTTTCAGCAGGTCGGACGGGCCTTGTCAGCACCCGATGAGGGAGCGCCGCCCGGAACATCGTATTCCGGCCGGGACCGCCCCCGCTCCGACCCCTCAACAGTTGTACAGCCCCGCCGCCCTCGGCGGGTTCAACGCTCATATAGGAGGGCCGTATTGGGCCGCAAGATAGTCAATCCAGAATTGGGGAGGCCTTACAGCGAGATCAGGCCCGTTAAGGCCCTGTTAACGCGGGGTCGGCGGGCCTCCCGCATCGCTATTCCGGGCCTTCGAGCGCGGATCCCGACGACGCCGGCGGGCCCTCTGTCGGGCGCGCCTCCTCGATGAAGAGCATGAGATTGGAGCTGAACGGGCCGAGCCGCAGGCCAGTGTAGTCGATCACGGCGCGCGGGGGCGCGAGCGCTGCGAGCCGCCCCTTCGTCATCAGGATCAGGTTCTTTTCATCCGCCCATTCGTCCTTGCCGAACCATCGGCACGCGGCCGCAAACGATCGATCCCAGAAATGCAAAAGCGGGATGGCGGTGTGGTGTTCGACCGGAAAGTGGCGGTTCGGCACGCTGACGAACACCTTGCGGGCAACCCGCATCAGCTCGGCGACGAAGAAAGCCTGATCGGCTGAGCTGCCTACATGCTCGAGCACGGCGTTCGATGTCGCGATGGCAAACGATTTGTCGGCGAATGGAAAGGGTTGATTGGGCTCGATGCGGGCGTATGCCGTGCGTGGAAACGCAGCGCGAAATTGGTCGCCGCGACCAAGGCCGAGCGCCGTGAGGCGATCCGGATAGGGATACTTGCGTTCCAGCATATTGGCGGCGTCGTTGACGACGTCGGAGACGCCAACGTCGAGAATGGCATCGTCCGGCGCCGGGCGGCAGAATCGGATGAAGTCGTCGTAGATGCGGTCGCGTGCGGCGATCACCAGCCGCTCGGAGAGCGAGCGCGACCGCATGGCCTGATAGTATTTCTCGTCCATGTCGCCCGCAGCATAGCCGATTTGGCAGCGCGCGGACCCTCTCCTGGTTAAGAAAGTCTTGCGCCAGCATGGCTCGGGCCTCGCGGTCACCGCGAGGACACCGAGACCGAGCCCGGAGACCAAGCCCGGAGACCAAGCCCGCGCGGGCCGATGGCCTCCGCTCGCGCGATGCGAACACTTCGGCAAACTTTCCCCGCTAAGCCATGTCGGGTCCGTTGCGAATCGGGACACCCTCCATGGTCGGCCAATCGTTTCCGGCGAGTGCCACCCGTCGCCGGCAGGATGAAGCTTCCGCACCCGACCTTACGTCCATCCCCGGGATCGGCCGCGAACGCTGCACGGGATCGATGGCGTCTCCCGACGAGACCCCAACGGCGCGGAACACCTTCACAACCGCGATGACCGTTACGGCGGGGATTTCGTTCGGCGGCGCGCTCGGCGGGCTGATGATCGATCGCAGCACCACCCAGATCAGCGCGTACTTCCTCGCCGTTCAGGACGCCGCCGTGTTCGTCCTGTTCGTCGTATTCCTGGTGGCGGCCGGTCTTGCATTCAGGACCGACGCCCCGAGCCGTCCGCTCGGCCCGGTCAGCCGGCGGCGCGCGCTCCAGGGGGCCGCGATCGCGATGATCATCGCTTGCTGCATCATCGCGGCCGGCGCATCGCTCGTGTATCGCCATTTCGGCCTCGCCATGGACGAGTTCATGGCCGAGTTCGACGCCAGGATCCTTGCCGGCGGCAAGCTGCTCGCGTCAGTCGCGCCCGACTGGCGCGCCTATGTGCCGGCGCTGCAGCCGATCTTTCGGCTCGAGCTGCCCGAGAACGCGTACTGGTCTTCCCTTTATCTGCCGATGAATGCGGCGATACGGGCGGTCTTCGTGCTCCTCGGGACGCCCGCATCGGAAGGCGTCGTCCTGGCGGGCGTCGCCATCCTGGCGCTGTTCGGCGTCGCACGCCGGCTGTGGCCCGATCGTCCCGACGCGGCGCTGGTCGGCGTCCTTCTGCTCGTCTGCTCGTCGCAATTCCTGATCACCGCGATGACGCCCTATTCGATGACGGCGCATCTCGCCTTGAACATGGTCTGGCTGTGGCTGTTCCTGCGCGATACGCGCACAAGCCACGCGGCGGCAGCCGGCATAGGCTTCGTCGCGTGCGGCCTGCATCAGGTCGTCTTCCATCCGCTGTTCGCGGCGCCGTTCGTCCTCTCGCTCGCGATGGCGCGCCGTTGGAAGCTTGCGTCCTGGTACGGCGCCGCCTACGCCGTGAGCGGACTGTTCTGGATCCTCTATTGGTCTTTCGTGCTGCGCGCCGCGAATGTGCCGATGGCGCGATCGGCCGATGTCGGCATCGGCTTCTTGGTCGAACGCATCGCCAGCATCGTCGACCTCAGCCCGAGCGGCGTCTTCCTCATGGGCCTGAACCTGATGCGGTTCCTGGCCTGGCAGAGCCCACTCGCCATTCCGTTGGCGATGGTCGGCTTGTTCGCAGCGCAAAAGCGGAACGGAACGCTGGTCAGCCTCGCAGCCGGCATGGCACTCACGCTGATCGCCATGCTGGTGCTGATGCCGTTCCAGGGCCACGGCTGGGGCTATCGCTACCTGCATGGATTCCTCGGCGGCCTGTCACTGATGGCAGCGCAGGGCTGGATCGCACTGACGGATCGGGGCGTCGGCGCGTCGCGCACGGCCGGCCTCGCCTTCGCGGCGAACGTCGCGGTCGCGCTGGTCGTGCTGCTCCCCTGGCGCGCCGAACAGGTGCACGCGTTCGTCACGCCCTATGCATCGGCCGTGGCGGCGATCGAGCGTACGGATGCCGACGTCGTTCTCGTCGATCCCACGGACATCTGGTACGGCGAAGACCTGGTGAGAAACGACCCGTTCCTGCGCGCGCGGCCGAAGGTGCTGAGCCTGCCGCGGCTCGACGAGGCACGGCTGACTGAATTGTGCCGCCACAATGACGTGAGGATTTTCGATCGCGCAGCCGCGCAACCGCTCGGCATCAGGATCGTCGAGAGTCCGCTGCAACTGGCCGACCGGGATCGCGAGCTACGCGCGCTGATGCGTTCCCTCGGCTGCGGGCGCCCCCTCGTGGGCAACCGTTCATAGCGCGCGGGTGCTTGGCTCCTGCGCCACAGGTGACGGCGGAAGGGACGCAGCGCTCTTCCCCACAACGTGCGCGAGGACAAGGCCCGCCGCGCCGATCACCATGGCTGCGACCGTCGCGAGAACGCGGTTGATCAGCGCGCATTGAGTCGCAATCTCGAAATCGACGCCGAAGGCCGTGAGCGCGGCCGCGAAGGTCCACTCGTTGACGCCGAGGCCGCCCGGCGTCACCGCAACCGTGGTCGCAAGGCCGACGAGCGGCAGCGCGGCGGCGAGCTGCCCGCCCGAGATATTCAGCCCCGCTGTCTGCGTAGTCGCGAGCGTCATCAGCCAGAGCACCAAGAAACGGAAAACCGAGAGGACAAGCAGGCGCCGTGTCAGGCGCTCATCGAATAGCCCCGAGTCCGCGAGCGCGCGACTGAAACGTCCGATCCGGCCGCCCATGACTCCTGTGATCGAGCGCGCCGTCGCGAGCCGCTGCGCGGCGGACGCGGCGGCGCGGACCATGGGCCCAGCCGATATCCAGGCGGCAGCGATTGCGATGGCCACGCCCGCCGGCCACCAGGCGAGCTCGCGGCGCCACAGGCAGAACAAAGAGACGAGGCCGCAAAGCGCGATCACCGCCAGATCGAACATCTGCTCGAAGACCGAGGCGACGGCGCCCCGCGCGGCGCCGCGGCCGATGGCGATATGGACGCCCAGAGACCGCGCCAGCGCGGTCGCCAGCTGCATAGGAAGAATTTGGCCGGCGGCCGTTCCGATCGCCGTGAAGGAGAAGCACAGCCGGCGGGAATGCTCCGTATCGGAAGCGATACGCCGTTCGACCAGCCGCCATTTCTCCGCAGCGAAGGCAACGTGCATGCCGGTCAGCGCAACAAGCGCCAGAAACGGGACGAGCCTGGCGTCGGCGAGAAGGCGAAGGAGTTGCGCGACATCCACGCGGGACACGTTGATCAATACAATCAGCAGCACGAGCGCGAGCACGCCCGACGCGATCGTGGTGACGAGCGAGCCTCTCCGCACCGGTCAGCCTCCCTTTTGGGGCGAGGCGCGCGCGCCGGTTGGCGCAGGATGGCGAGCCGACCGATGTGCTGCGAGCCGTCGCAGCACATCGGCATATCGCGCCGCGGCGCGCGGCCACGAGTAGCGCCCGGCCGCCAATTCGGCTCGCGCCGATCGTGCCTGGTTGGATGTGTCGATGAGCGCCTTGGCGAGCGCGCGCTCGAAACGTGCGGCGGTGCGATCCGGATCGTCCGGCTCGACCGGCACGGCGTCGATGACGGACGCCGCTTCCGGATCGGCGTTCGCCGACTCCTCCCCACAGATGACCCGCAATCCACAGGCCAGCGCCTCCTGAACGACCAGCGGATATCCTTCTCCGGTGCTCGGCAGGACCAGCGCATCGCTCGCCCGATAGAGCGGTGCGAGCGCGGAGCCGGAGAGCGTGTCGAACACACGCACGTTGGGCAGTCGCCAAGCACGCGGATCGAGCGGTCCCCAACCCGCGAACGCAAAGGCGAGATCGGGTCGAATCCGGGCGAGTCGCTCGAGGACCGGCAATCCCTTTTTCTCGACGAAACGCCCGACGAACAGCGCAACCGGGCGTTCGAGCGGCAGCCCGAAGTGGCGGCGCGCCGCTGCGATCTCCTCGGTCCCGGACGGCGGTACGAAGATTTCGGTGTCGACCCCATTGAAGATCACTTCGGGCCTCACCCGGTATTTCACCCCGTCGAACTGGCGCGCCGTGCTCTCGCTGATGAACACGGACTGATCCGATCGCGCCAGTATCGGACGCGTGAGCAGCCGGTTCGCGACCTCCATGGTGCGACGAAGGAACTGGTTCTTGAACGGAACGGCGCCGATGTGCTGCACCACGGCAACCGGCTTGCCGTGGCGCCGGGCCGCCAGGAACGCGGCGAGGCTCGTCAAGTAGAGGGCATCGTGGATCAGCACGATGTCGGCGATGCCGACCTCGCGCACGATGCGCAGAAAGGACGATGGCGCCGGAACCGGATAGGGAATGCCGATGCGCCGCTCGACAAGATTGGTCGCGGAAACCCCGACGGCACGGAGTCGCGGCTCGGCTTTGCCATCGGGCGGTGGTGTCGCGTCGGTCGCGAGCCAGGTCACGTCCAGCCCCGAGCGGGCGAACTCGCGCGCCAGCCGGCCCGCCACGATCTCGATACCGCCGCGATGGCTCTCGAAATAATGCGTGACGATCAAGAGCTTCACGTGCGGTGCCCCTCGACGAGAAGGCACGATGCAGCGTCCAGTTGGATCCAGGTGGACGCGTTGACGTCGATCGGGACGCCGGCGCTGACCAGCCGCGCGATGGCGCGCGCCATCGGCATGGGCAGGCGCTTCCTGTTCTGTAGATCGCGTGCGCCGAGGCGGCGCTGAATCTCGATCGGACGCCGGCCCCCGCCGAACAGCGCATACAGCAGGCCGCCAGTCATGCGCGAAAGGGTCTCCCAGCGGCGCGTCTCGCGTCCGTCGAGATAGCCGAGGCAACTGTCGAGAACGAGATCGTTGCGCGCGCATAGCGCGCGCCAGTCCTCTGGGGAGAGATAATGGTAATGCGCGAGCCGTCGGTCGATGACGTCGAGATAGGTCTTCCGATCGACGTGCGGCAGCACGCTGCCGGCGAGATTGGCGTGAAATCCAGGGCCCGGCACCGTGAACAGGAAGCGGCCATTCTTGCGCAGGAGGCGCGCGATCTCGGCGATCGTCGCCTCGAGGTTCGGAATGTGCTCGAGCACCGAGTTTGAGAGCACGAAATCAAAGGATCCGTCGGGCTCGGGAATGCGGTCGCCGGGGCAGGTATGAACGCGCCGATAGAACGGAAAGCGCGCCGCCGCCTGCGTTTCGAGCGGATCAACGTCGACGCCGACGAGAGTGCGCGGTCCGGTCTCGCGCAACAGGATGTCGGTCAGGATTCCGTCGCCGCAGCCGAGGTCGAGCCCCAGGCCGCCGGGAAGTCCGTGGCGCGCCAGCGCGCCGATCTCGATGGCGCGCCAGAATGCGGTCGCTGGCTGAGCCGGGTATGCGCCGACGAACGAGGTCAGAAGTTCACGGTTTGTCACGGCACAAGTCCCTCGCGGCGGTCGACAATCGCGTGCTGCAGTCTCAGGATCGAGAGCGCGCTCGCCGGGCCGATCGGCTCGAGCGCTACGCTGTCACCCGCGATCGCGCGGGCGAAGCGATCGAAGACGTGGTCGTTGCCGTAGACCAGCCGCCCTGTCAGATGCGGGATGCCGCTCGTGACGTGCTGGAGCCAGTGCTGCGCGGTCGCGACCAGGCTGGTCCGCAGCACCTTGCGCGCGTCATGTGCGCCGTCATTCGGCAGGCTGACATAGATGTCCCGGAAGACGTCGATGATGCCGAGACGCTTTTCGCCGAAGACCATCAGGTACCATTCGCTGACTGGACTCTCGAAATTGCAGCTCAACGTGATCGGATAATCGCATGCCTGCGCCGTGAACCAGGCCGCGATGCGCGCCGGCGTGGCAAGGCCGCAGCGGCTCGGAACCGTGATCGCGCGCGCGAGTTCGATCGGGCCCGCAATGGACTGCATCAAATAGAGCAGATGCGGGCTCTCGTCGTAGAACAGGCCGAGCGGAAGCTCCTCGTACCAGTCCGGCAGGCGACGTCCCGGATTGCCGAACTGGACCGCATCGATGCCGGTGACGGCACCGAGCGCGCCCGCCGCAATGTCGGCCTTGAGGTGCAGGGTCGATCGCGCGAACTGAAAATTATGTACGATCGCGAGCTGGCGGCCGGCGGCCGCCGCGGTCTCGACCATGTCCTCGCCTTGCGCGACCGTCATGGCAAAAGGCTTTTCGGTGAGCACGTGCTTGCCGCGCAGCAGGGCGTCCCGCACCAGCGCATGATGCGCCATCGGTGCCGTTGCGACCGTCACCGCATCGACCTCGTCGAGCCAGGGAACTGCGTCCAGCGCATCGGCGCGGGCGCTGCGCCGATAACCCCGTTGCTTCGCGATCGTTTCGGCCAGGCCCGGACGGCGATCGACCACGCCGACCACCTCGAACAGCGCGCTGCGGTCCATCACCGGGAGGTGGCGATGCAGCGCGACCCAGCCGAGACCGACGGCGGCGACTTTAATGCGAGCGGCCATCGATGACCTGCCGCCCGGGCGGGACGGGCTCCGACTCCTCCGCCTGCACCTCGACGTCCCTCACGAATTCCGCTTCGTTCCCGCTCACGATGGCGAGCAGGAATCCCCCAAGAATGTTCTGCGTGCCGATCGCGACCGCGCAGGTGCCGAGAACCGCGGGAAGCACGTTAGCGATCGGCTCGAGACTGTGCGCCGACCAGTAGCCGACGATGCCAACCAGAATCGCGAGGCCCGCTGAAATCGCGCCGAGCCCGACAACCAGCATGGCTTCGAGCGTGAACCATCGCGCCAAGGTCTGGGGAAGGGAAAGCGCCGAGCGGTAGCCCCCGCGAATGCCGTAAAGCTGGCCCGCTAGCGCGAGCACGATCCCGATATGGCTCAACGTCAAGGTCGAGCCAGCCAGAATCGCCCAATAGTTTCCGAATCGCGTCGGCTCCGCCTGCGACAGCCAGGTGGCCGTCATCGTCATCAGGATCGCGAGCGAGCCCGCGCCGAGCAAGCCCGCGGGCAGGGCGAACAGCCAATACGGGCTCAGCATCAGCAGATAGCGCAGGTGACGCCAGCCATCGCGCCACGGCCGCAGGTGCGGCGGCCGGCCACGCCGATCCGGCGAGAGCGTGACGGGCACCTCAGCGATGCGCTGCTTGAGCAGTGCCGCCTTGAGCACCATCTCGCTCGCAAGCTCCATTCCGGACCCTTCGAGCCGCAGCTTTACGAAGCAGCGTCTGGTCAGCGCGCGCAGCCCGCAATGCGCATCCCCCACACCGGCACGGAACAGAAGGTTGAGAATGCCGGTCAGCACCGGGTTGCCGATGTAGCGGTTCTTCCACGGCATTGCGCCCGGCTTGATGGCGCCCTTGAAGCGCGAGCCCATGCAGAGATCGGCGCCGTTCATGAGCGCCTCGACCATTGGCACCGCCTCGAGGAAATCGTAGGACCCGTCGGCGTCGCCCATCACCAGATAGCGCCCGCGAGCCGCACCGAAGCCCCCGCAGACGGCGGCGCCATAACCCGGACGGCTGACGTTCACCACGCGCGCGCCGAGGCTGCGCGCAAGATCCTGGCTGCCGTCCGTGCTGCCGTTGTCGGCGACGACGATTTCGCCGGCCAGCGAGTGCTGCGCCCGGAGAACATCCAGTGCGTCTCGTGCGACCGCGATGCAGTGACCGAGCGTGCGGCGCTCGTTCAGGCACGGCATGACGATGCTGACGTCGATCACGCGATCGCTCCGGCGTTCTGGCGGTCGCGCCATGATGCCGGGATATCGCTAAGGTCGACTTAAGGGTGCGGCTAAAATGCCGTTGTGGACGCGCGGTTCTTTCGGGCAGGCCGCGGTAAAATTTGCTTAACGCCCTCGACCGCCCGCTCCGCGAGCTCGCCACCCGGGTCTCGGCCGCCGCGGGCACGCATGCGCGTCAGCACACGTACCTCACGACGCATCAGGAGCAGACCTCTCTCGGGTGCACCCTCCGACGATCATCCAGGCGCACGCGCCCCAATGAGGAGGCCGCCAGCGATGCTGCGCAGGGGCGGTATCCTGTGCATCAGCTCCTCGATCCGATCGATCAATTGCCATGCGGCTGGCGGCGCGTTCGGCAAATGGATCGCCGCGTAGTCTATCTCGATCCCTCGCCATCCGGCCTCGGCCAACCAACGCCTCAGGTTGTGCGGGCGGCTCAAGGTTAGCCTCGCCTCTTCTGGCCTGCCGTAAGTGCGCAGCAAGAGCGCCGGGTTGATGCCATTCGATTCAAAGAATGCGAGTTGCCCCCCTGGTTTCATCACCTGGAGCCAGGCCCGCATTGCCTTAACCGGGTCGTCGATGTGGTGAATGATGTCGCAACCGCAAACGGCGTCAAATCGCTGATCAGCCGATAGCTCCTCCTCGGCATCGTATTGGGCAAGGCGGACATTCGCGAAGCGCGCGAGGCGCGGTCCCGCTTTCTCGATCATCGCCGGGAATGCATCAGTCGCCATAATGGTCGCTGCCGGCAGCAATTCCGCAAGTCGCTCGGTAAAAAGACCCGTGCCGCAACCTATCTCGATGACGGATGGCGGGCGCGCCCCGCCCGCGCGACCGATCATGGCAGCGATGTAAGCCGCCTTCTTTTTCATCGTCCGCTGCCGGCCGTCATTCTTCACATCGTACGTGGCGGCATTTCTCCCGAAAGCCTCGAACTGGTTTGCCTTGCTCATGTCGGGGTCCCTGGGGCCGTGCTGGGATTTGCTTAACGCTTTGGGTCGGCCTGGCCACGGGCGTGCCCGCACCTACGACCCGATAGATCGTGAGGACGTCGTCCGGCTCGGCCGACAGCCGCTCGAACATGTCCGGCGGATCGCGTTGCTAGGATTTGCTTAACCCTGTTGGTTGGCCGGATAGGGCAATGGCGCGGGCCCCGGCGTCACCGCGTTCGAGCGACCCGATAGACGGTGAAAACCTGGCCGGGCCGAGACGGCACGCGCGTAAGCCAGGAGGGCAATGATCCGGCGTGCAGGGCGGCCCACAGGCCGACACGGCGCTCGGCGGCGCTGAGGCCGGGCGGCGCGCGATCGCCGCAGGTGACCACGTAATCGACGTGCAGGCGTGTGAAGAGCGCGTGCGCTTGCTCCGGCGGCAGCGCAAAGGCCTCGTGCGCCGCAATGATGCCCTCGGTCAGGCGATGATAGGGCGCGCCGAGCACCGAATGCGGGGTCGAGGCCAGTACGAAGGAGCCAAAATCGATCTCGGTCGCGACAATACCGGGCGGCAGCTGCGCGAGCGCAGAATAGTTGGCCATCTTGAAGCAGCCTCCCAGGACGCGACCATCGTCCTCGACGACCGGCGGCGCGCCGGCTGCTTCGGCCACCACAATGGCACCGGCCGACACCAGCACCGGGGTGAGCAGCAGCGCAACTATGGCACGCGATACCAGGTTCGTGAGCCTGAGCCAGGCGAACAGATGGATGCAGGCTGCCGCCACGAGCGGCATGCCGAACCACATCGCGTACATGCACATCTTCGCGACCGCGACGGTCAGGACGCAGGCGACCGCAAGCACGCACGTCATCGTGAGGACCGCCGGATCGCCGCGCCGCTCGCGCCCTGACACGAGCATCAGCGCTGCGATGAGCGAGACCGCCGGAAACATGCTGGCGGCGGCCGCAATGCCCGGCGAATTGGGCGCGATCTTCCAGAGCGGCTGCATTTCGCGGACATGGTCGAACCAGATCGCGCGAAGCCGCGGATCCATCATCGCATAGGGCCCGCCGAGACAGCGCGGCTCCAGGGCCACGAAGATCGCGGCCGCTGCCGCCGCGACGGCCGCCACGAGAACGCCGCGCCCCCACATGGAGCGGGCATCCAGGCTGGCTGCGCCGAGTGCAAGCAGCCCCCCGGCCATGATCGCCGGCGCGGCCCAATTGATCGCGATCTCGTCGCAGACAGTGTGGCCCCAATGATCGGGCGGAACGCTCACCAGGAAAGCGACAGCCGCGCTGACCGCCAGCGCCGAGCCGTAGCGCACGAGGCTCCCGGCGGCCGTGCGATCGGCCACATAGCGCAATGCAAACGCCGCGCCGCACAGCGCGACGAACACGAGGTTCTCTAAGCCAATGGCCAAGGCGAGACCGCTCAGCGCGCCCGCCGCAAATGCGGTCCATGGCTTCCGGTCGGACCATACCGCCGCAGCCAGAACGAGCACCGCGAGCGCAATCTGAATGTTGTGGTGGTCGATCCGGCCGGGCAGGAATTGCTGAAATGCCGGCAGCCCGGCCACCGCCAGCAGCAGCGCAACGACCGCGGCATCGCGACCCGCAAGGCGCCACGCCGTCGCGGCCGTGCCGAGAATGGTCGGCACCAGCCAGAGCATCGGCCACACCGCGCGCATCAGCCGCTCCGCCGAGCCGGCATCGGTGAAAACATTGAAGAGGAGGAAAAGGCCAGCGAGCCCCGCATCGATCAGGCGCGACCAGTGCGAGTCGTAGCCGAGCGGCGGTCCGAGCCGCGGCTCATGCAAGTCGAACCAGGCGTGGCCATCGAGAAAATGGCGCACTTGCAGGAGCCGCATGGCGTCGTCCGTATCGCCGAACGTTTCGCCGGTGTGGGCCCAGTTCCTGGCGATCAGGTTGATGGCGATGACTAGGAACGCGAGCCCGACAAGGGTCGCAAAATGCGGCTGCCGAATCTCGCGCGCCATCATGAATGCCTCACCGCCCGTCGTGCGAGCGGGCAGCTTTGCGCCGAGACGATTGAGGTTCCATTAACGCTGCGCGCACAGGTGGCGGCGGCGGGCCGCGATTAAGCCCAGCGTTAATAAAGCTCTGCGATGGATGCTCCCGGAGGCACACCTCCGGCCGACGCGCCCTCATGGCACGCCGGCACGGCGGCAGCGGGACAGGCGCACGCATGGCGTTCGACCACATCGCGACCGGCGACAGGCTCGCTGAACTCGCCGCGCATCTGCCGCGGCCGGTGCGGTTCATCATGGTGGGCGGTATCGGGCTCCTCACCGATCTCTGCGCCTTCACGGTGCTGCTGAGCTACGCGCCGCATCCGCTCGCGATGCGTCTCGTCTCGCTCGGTCTCGCCACGTTGGTGACGTGGCGGCTCAACCGCGCGCTCACCTTCGCGCCGAGCGCGCGCGCGCAACACCAAGAGGCGATGCGTTACGCCATCGTCACCGCCGTTGCCCAGGGCACCAGTTACACGGTCTTCGCCGCGCTGGTGCTCGCGCTGCCGACACGGCAGCCGCAGCTCGCGCTGCTCGCCGGCGCCGCCATCGGCGCCTTCGTCTCCTACCACGGTCACCGCCTGTTCGCGTTCGCGCCGGCGCCGTCGCGCACGATCGCGCCCGAAGGAGTCCCACACCCATGAGCCGGCATGCGGACGTCTTCATCATCGGAGCGGGGCCGGCCGGCCTCACCACGGCCTATTGCCTTACCAAGGAGACGCCCTCGGTCGCGGTGATCGAGAAGGACCCGGTCTATGTCGGCGGCATCAGCCGCACCGTCCGCTACAAGGACTTCCTGTTCGACATCGGCGGCCACCGCTTCTTCTCCAAGTCGAAGGAGGTGGTCGACCTGTGGCAGGAGATACTGCCCGACGACTTCATCGCGCGGCCGCGGCTCTCGCGCATCTATTACGGGGGCAAGTTCTATTCCTATCCACTGAGCGCGTTCGAGGCGCTGCGCAATCTCGGCCTCTTCACCAGC
>Ga0075436_100002419_pt1 | contig 12864 bp, 10 predicted proteins | sample RhiMethybrSRZTD5_FD_75303 | JGI IMG/M metagenome (GOLD analysis project Ga0075436, IMG submission 75303) | Populus rhizosphere microbial communities from Tennessee, USA - Rhizosphere MetaG P. TD hybrid SRZTD5 | ecosystem: Host-associated > Plants > Roots > Rhizosphere > Soil | place: USA...
GGCTCGGGCGCGGGACGCATTCCTTCCCACCAACGCCCGGCACGCTCGCTCACGATGGCGACCTTGGCGTTGGGGACGGGCGTGTGGCCGTCGGCGCGGACCGCGCGCACCTCCAGCGAGCCCGCGCGGTCCAGGGGGATCACGAGGTCGATGGCCCGCTGAGCCTCCGGGAATCGCCAGGCGTCCAGGACGAAATCCGTGTATCCGGGTTTGCTCACGTTCAGCCCGTAGTAGCGGTTCGAGGAGATGCCCTCGATGGTGAAGGCGCCGGACTTGTCGGAGTGCGCGCGGAAGAAGCCCTGGCCCGAGTTCATGTTCGCAAGCTCGACCTCGGCGCCGGCGATCGGCGCCTGGGTCTCGGCGTCGATGACCCGCCCGGTCATGCGGCTCACGTCGGCGCGGGCGGCTCCCGGCCAGGCAGCGACGAGGGTCAACGCGACGAACGGGGCGATCCAGAGATCACGGCGAAGCATGGGGTCCCTCCAGGGGTTCGGCGAGCACGACGACGGGGAATCGGGCGTAGGCGGCGCTTTCGGCCGGGCCTTGGAGGATGCCGATGCGCCTGGCTTCCAGGAGCGCCCAGCGGACCGTGCGCGCTTCGCCCGGAAGGAAGGCGACGCTCCGGGTGCCGGACGAGATCAGCAAGCCCTCGCGCCCGGGATCGATTTGCATGGGATCGGTCACGGCCCCGGGAATGCCCGCGAACGAGATGACGACACGGAGAGTGTCCAATTCTTCGCGGCGGACCGGTGGATGGCGACGATCCGCCTGCAGCGACTGCACCGCCAGCGCCCGGACGGTTTCGACGAGCCCGCCGCGAAAGGGAGTGGCGTTGCCCACGCAGGCGCGCGTGGAGTGCCCGTCGCTCAAGCTCACGTAGACGCCGCGTGGGGCGCCGGGCCACGGGATGTCGGTCGTGTCGCGGGCCGCGCGCTCGCCCCAGTGGCGGCGCATGGCGTCACGCGCGACCGCGAGCAGGCGCTCCCCGCGCGGCGATCGGGCGAAGGCGCGATACGCGTCGAGGGTGGGGTCCGTGGCCGTGGCCGCGGCCGAAGAGAGCGCTGGCGCGAGGAGAAACGCCGCGCAAAGCAATCGTTTCATGGCGCTCCCCGCGTGGCGCGCTGGATGGCGGGCGGATAGACATCCGCGTGCATGAGCTCCCGTCCGGTCTCTTCTCCATCGACGCGACGGACACGGAAGAGCTCGACCTCGCGTCCAGGCTGGCCGGCCGAGGCGGATGCGCTCTGCTCGACGGTCTCGAGATCGAACTGGCCGCGCTCCGGGCGCTCCGCTTCGATCCGCACGGTCAGCGTCGTCCCGAGCACCTCGGCCCGGAAGCGAACGCGCTGATCCAGGCAATTGAGGATCTTGAGATCCTTCGCGCCCCAGACGATCGTCGCGTCCTGGGCGAGGGGGATGTAGTCGACGGGATAGGAGTGCCGGTGGCGCTCGGTGGTGCGGAGCCCGGCGATGAGGGCGGCGTCGAAGAGCGTCGAGGCCACCTGGCAGACGCCGCCGCCCACCTGGATGTCCCGGGTCTCGTGAAGGATGACCGGGGCGGGCTGGAAGCCGCGCTCGATCGACCGCTGTCCCACACGGCGATTGAACGAGAGCACCTGGGCCGGCTCGAGGACGGTGCTGTCGAGGGATCCGGCCGCGAGTCGGATGTTGTCGGTGCGCGCGGGGAGACTGCCGATCAGCGTGGTGGAGTAGGTCCCGAGGACGACGGGGAACTCGATGTCTTCCGCCCGCGCCGGAGAAGCGGCGAGCAGGGCCACGAGGACCCAAAACCCCACTGGGATCGTTCGCATCGCTCCCCGCACCCACGCCGCCCGATGATCCGGCGGCATCTTAGCAGAACCTGGCCCCGGCGCTCCGCGAACAGGACGAGGACTGCGTTCGGCGCCGCCACGGTTCGGACGACACCATTGCAAGCGATGTACCCCGGTGTGGAATCGGCTGGAAGCGCTTCCCTTACCGTGAGGTCGATCTTCCGCGGGCCGGGGAGTGGCGCGGCGCGGTGCGGATTCGTGTCAGGACGAACACGCAACCTTGGGTTCCGATTCGTGAACCCTCGGGCCAGGACGGTGCGTCGCAATGCCTTCGAGGCAATGCCGGCGCTGTGTCCGATCTGCCACGCACGGTACACGTGCGGGTCAGGCATCCTCTTCCATCTCTCGAATGGGCGTGCGCGCAAGCCACTCCTTCGCCTCGGCCTCCTCGCCCGCGCGGAACGGTCGCACTTCGGCGACGTCCCCCAGGAGAGCCTGGAGCATGCGCAGCATTCCATAGGTCAGATCATCGGAGACCAGCACGGCCGTCGGACCCAGCGCTCCCTTGCGACCGAGGCGCCGGAGCTGATCGACGATGGCACGAGTGTCCTCGGCGCTGAAATTCGCCTTGGCGCGCGTCGCGTCAATGAACTCGCGATACGGCAGCCCGCCGCGCACCCGCTCGCCATCCAGATGCTCGCGTATATCCTCCACGGCGATCGGGCCGACCGCCGATGCGGTCGCGGTCCTTCGTACATGGTCGATCGAAAGTTTGAGTGGCATCGGATACCTCGCTTTCGTGTTCACTTCGGCGCTACGGCCCTCTCGTGCATCCCGGGCTTGGCGAGCAGGTCGCGAAATCTCGGATCATCCCGCAGCGGGTCGAAGGACGCATCGTGCTTGAGCAAGAGCCGGCTCATTCCCCCATACCCCGGCGCTTCCGAGAGCACACGCTGGAGCGAATCCCGGTCATCGATGCCGAGGTACGCGTACGCGAATAGCTCCCAGGCCACGTACTCGCCGGCCGCGGCCTTCCGCTTCAGCTCCTCCAGCGCCTCGAGGGCTTCCTCGCGCCGGCCCAGCCGCCCGAGCACGTATGCTCGCACGCTCGTCGCCTCCCGGGTTCGCGCGAAGACCGAATCCGCCAGAGCACTCGCGAGCGCTTCCTCCAGCCGGCCGAACGCCGCGAGGCAGAGCGCCACCCTCAGGTGTGTGAAGGGCATCCTGGGCTCGAGCTCGAGCGCCCTCTGATAGTGACGAATCGCTTCGGGACCACGGCGCGCGAACCAGTGGATGTTCCCCATGACGATCTCGACGGTCACCGAAAGGGGATCGAGCTTGCTCGCGCGACCGGCCATCGCGAGCGCCTCGTCGAACCGGTCGCACGCCACGTTGTGGATCGCTCCCCAGTAGAGCGCGGGAACGTAGTTCGGGTCGATCTCGAGGGCGCGCGCGAACTCCCGTTCCGCCTCGTCCAAGTTACCGGAGTGGGTGAGGATGCTCGCGTAGGAGGTGTGCGTTTCCGCGAGGTGAGGGGCCAGCTCGACCGCGCGCCTCCCCGCCGGGACCGCCTTGGCGTAGACCTCCCGGGCGGGCGCAATCATGTAAGTCACTTGATTGTTGTAAACGTCCGTCAGCCCCGCGTAGGCGCGCGCGAAATCGGGCTCGAGCTCGAGCGCGCGCTCGAACCACTTGATCGCGAGCGCCAGGGCGTCGGGCGTGCGCTTGTTCCAGTGGAAGCGACCCTTGAGGTAGGCCTCGTACGCCTCGCTGTTCGCGGGCTCAGACGACGGTTTCGGTGCGGGTGCGGGCATCTTCTCATCGTCCGCGGGTCGAACCAGCTCCACCTCGAGCGCCTTGGCCACCGCCGCGGCGACCTCGTCCTGTAATTCGAAAATGTCAGCCGTCCGCCGATCGTAGGTCTCCGCCCAGAGCTGGCTCTGATCCGCGACCTGGATGAGCTGGGTCGTGATCCGAATCCGGTCGCCCGCCCGGCGTACGCTCCCCTCCACGACATACTCCACGCCCAGCTCCTGCCCAATCTCGCCGACGCCCTTCGTGGTCTTTTTGTACCGCATCGCCGAAGTGCGCGCGATGACCCCGAGCCGCTTGGGATGCAACCGCCCGATGTGCGTGATGAGCTCTTCGGTCATTCCGTCGGTGAAGTACTCCTGTTCCGCGTCGGCGCTTCGATTCTCGAGGGGGAGCACCGCGAGCATGACGCGGCCGGACCCAAGGCTCTGCGGCGTTCCCGTCGGCGTTCGAACGCCGCCGATCGCGTCGCTGAACGCGGCCATCGTCGGGAATCGATCCGCCGGCGCCTTGGCGAGCGCTCGCGTGAGCGATTGCGTCATATGTGGGGGTGTCGCGGGCCGCAGCACCGATGCTGGGCGAGGATCGACGGTTCGATGCTGGAGCAGGACGTTGTCCGAAGTGGGTCCCGTGAACGGCGGCTGCCCCGTGACCATCTCGTAGACCACGCACGCCAGCGCGTACTGGTCGGCGCGGCCATCGACCGAGGTGCTCGAGGTCTGCTCCGGGCTCATGTACGCCGGCGTCCCTACGGCGGCGACCGTGTGCGTCTCGGGGGTCGCGACCGCGGTGTCCGACGTGCGCGCGATGCCGAAGTCGAGGACCAGCGCGTGCCCGCCCACGAGGACGATGTTCTCCGGCTTCACGTCCCGGTGCACGAGCCCCTGGTCGTGTGCATAGCGCAAAGCGTCCGCCACGTCGCGCGCGATCCGGACCGAGTCCTCGATCGGAAGCTGACGCTCCCGCTGCAGGCGCTGACGGAGCGATTCGCCGCCGAGGAGCGGCATCACGTAGTAGAAGAGACCGTCCGCCTCGCCCGAATCGAAGAGCGGCACGATGTGCGGGTGGGAGAGCCGCGCGGCGGTCTCGATCTCGGCGCGGAAGCGGGTCGGCCCGATGGCGGCGGCCAGCTCGGGATCGAGCACCTTGATGGCGACGGGGCGGCCGTGCTTCTGGTCGCGTGCCTCGAAGACCTGGCCCATCCCGCCGCGTGCCAGCTCGCGCTGGACGTCGTAACGGCCGTGGAGAGCGGACTTCAGGCGGGCCAGTGTGTCCGGGGGCATAAGGGGGAGAATTTATCACAGCCGGGAGTGGGTCGCTCCCGGCTGTGATGGGAGGCTTTATCTACGCGAAGCGGGGGTCGTCTGCGGTCGGGCCGTAGACCGAGGGAACCGGCGCGTTGTTGAGTCTAAGGTATACGGTCAGCTGGCCGCGGTGATGCGCGAGGTGCATGAGGGTATCGCGGAGCACTACGTGCCTCGGGTCCTCGGCCACGGTCTTTCCACCGGCGAGGAGCTTCCAGGACTTCGCCAGGTGCTCCTCGCTGGCTTTCCGCAAGGCCTCCCGAGCCTCGGCCATGCCCTTGTCGTGCGCGGCGACGAGCTCGGCCGGCGTGCGCAGAGGACGCTGGTCCACGTTCGACCCACCCTTCGGCTGCACGTCCAGCTCATCCGTGTTGATGATCATGGCGAACCAGGACGGCATCGTGGCCACGAGGTGCGCCAGGCGCCCGATGGGCATGGATTTGTCGTGCGGCTTCCAGTCATCGCGACCCTCGGGCACCTTCTCGAGCACGCGCTTCGTCCGCGGCCCCTCCCGCTCCAGCTGCTCCAAGATGGAATCCGCCACCTTCGTTTCCGTCGCTTTCATGTCGTTCCTCCAAAGCGGCGCGGCACCGGCATTCGTCGCGCCCTCGTCATGTAGGAGATGGCCTGACCCTATACCTCAATGGTACCCACGGGAAGGAGGACGCGACAAGGGTCGGTCTCAGTGGTGTAATCTTGGCGCCCATGAAGCGTCACAAAGCCCGAATAGGCTCGAACCCATGCTGAAGCGCTTCAGCACGTTCGCCATAGCCCTGATCGTTGCGGGTGCCACCGCCGCCGCCTCAGCCGCAAGCCGCCCGATTCCTCGGATCTCCCGAGTTCTCCTCGTGAGCATCGACGGCCTCCGCCCCGACGTGCTCCTGCGCGCGAAAGCGCCGGTGATCCAGGGCCTGATGGCGCGGGGGAGCTTCACGATGTGGGCGCGCACGACCGCGCTGGCCGTGACGCTCCCCTCCCATACTTCCATGCTCACGGGAGTGCCTCCGTCCAAACACGGCGTTACCTGGAACGACCCCCCGCGCCAGGAGCGTCAGGTTTATCCCGCGTGGCCCACGCTGTTCGAGCTGGCGCGAGCGGACGGCTACACGACCGCGATGGTGACGGGGAAGTCCAAGTTCGTGACCCTTGCCAAGCCGAAGACTCTGGACTGGTCCTACGTGCCGACAGGGTCCGTCATCAAGGATGGCACCGTGGCGGACACCACGGTTCGATGGGTGGAGCGATTCGCTCCAGAGGTTCTCTTCGTCCACCTGCCGGGCGTCGACACCGCGGGGCACTCGAAGGGATGGGGATCCGCCGAGCAGCTCGAGGCGGTCGCCAAGGCGGACCAGTGCATCGGAAGGATCCTGGACGCGATGAAGACGAAAGGCGTCCTCGACTCGACCTTCATCCTCGTGACCTCGGACCACGGCGGCGCGGGGAAGAGCCATGGCCCCGAGGATCCCCGGAGCCTCACCATCCCATGGATCGCGGCCGGGCCGGACGTTCGCGCGGGGTTGGATCTCACGGTGGAGAAGGATCTCTCGGTCGAGACCGAGGACACGTTCGCGACACTGTGTTACCTGCTGGGAATCGAGCCGCCCCGCCCGATCGACGGGCGGCCGGTCACTCAGATCTTCCGCGACGCGCCGGAGAGAGCGCAACGGCCGTAGGAGACCGATTGACCGTCGCCGAGAAGGAGCCGAAATCGCCGCAGCCCCCGCCCGTCCCCGAGGACGAAGCGGCCCTGTCCGGAAGGGACAGGCGCCGGAGGAAGGTCAAGGAGCGCTTCCGCGGCCTGAACCGGTTCTGGCAGCGGATCTCGGAGGGACTGGAGGTCCAGCAGCTCTGGGAGCAGTTCCACCGCGAAGCCCACGCGAGCTACGAGCTGTACCGGAAGGAAGTCGACTGGACGCCGCGCGAGCACGAGCGCGGGATGCGCCGCGCTTGGCGCATGGCTCGCGATCTCTTCTGGGTGATCGTGATGAAGCTCTCGCCGGCGCGCCGGGTCATGCTCTTGCTGGCGCTGGGGGTCGGCTTGCTCGGCGCCGTGAGCTTCACGGTGGGCAAGACCTCCATCGTCATCGACATTCGCAGCCTGGCCTTCGCGATCCTCCTCGTGCTCCTGGTGCTGGAGCTGGCGGACCGCGTGACGATGAAGCGCGATCTCGAGATCGCGCGCGAGATTCAACACTGGCTCGTGCCGGAGAGCCCTCCCGTCGTCGCGGGCCTCGACATCGCGTTCGTGAGCCGCCCCGCCAACACCGTCGGCGGCGATTACTACGACGCCTTCTTCCCGGATCCCAAGAGCAAGCGGCTCCTCCTGGCCACGGCCGATGTGGCGGGAAAGAGCGTGCCGGCGGCGATCTTGATGGCGACCTTCCAGGCTTCCCTGCATTCGTTCGCGCAGGACAGCGACGATCCTCTCCATCTGGCCGAGCGTTTGAACGACTTCGCGTGCACGCGGAGCATGGACGGCAGGCGGTTCACGACGGCATTTCTCGCGGAGCTGAACGTGGAGCGGCTCTCGTTGCGGTATGTCAACGCGGGTCACAACTTCCCCGTCCTGAAGCGCGCGACCGGCAAGTGGGAGCGGTTGGAACGGGGCGGCCTTCCATTCGGCATCGACGCCCAGGGGCGCTACGAGTCCGACGTGGTCCATCTCGAGAAGGGCGATCTCCTGTTCATCTTCACGGATGGTCTCGTCGAGGCGATCGATCCTTCGAACCAGGAGTTCGGCGACCAGCGCATGCTGGACGCGCTCGGCGCGCTCCGGACCGAGACCGCGGCCGAGACGATCGGAGCGCTCCTGGACGCCGTGGACCGGTTCCGCGCCGGAGCGCGCCGCTACGACGACATCACCTGCCTCGCGGTGAGGGTGGAGTAGTCGGAGATGCGTACGGGCGCCGGGACGTGCGGGGGCAGCGGATGGATCGAGGGATGCAGCGCGTGAGCCAGGATCTCCAGACTCTCCACGAGGCGCGGACCGGGGCGGCTGAAATAGTGAGACCCGTCGACGACATAGACCCGACCGGATCGAACGGCCGGTAGCTCCCGCCACCGTGGGTCCGCCGCCAGCGCGGCGAGGTCCTTCAGGGTGCGACCCACGTTGAAGCCGCAGCAGGCCACGAACACGACCTCTGGCTCGCACGCGGCGACTTCCTCCCATCTCAGCGTTCGCGACGGCTGACCGGCGCGGCCCAGCGTCTCGAGGCCGCCGGCCATCTGGATCAGCTCCGGTGTCCAGTGCCCTGACGAGAACGGCGGGTCGAGCCACTCGAGGAATACGATCCTGGGACGATGATCGAGAGTGCTGGTGCGTGCCTTCACTTGCTCCACTCTCGCGGCCAATCGTGAGACAACCTCTTCCGCGTGGCGGGCCATCCGGACTGCCTTCCCCACGACTCGGATCGACTCCAGAACCTCGTGGAGTGTGGTCGGCTCGAGGTTGAGGATCCTGGGTCCACCCGGAAGCGCGGAGCAGGCCTCCCGCACTTCTTCCTCGGCGACGGCGCAGACTTCGCAGAGTGTCTGCGTGACGACGAGATCAGGACGCACGCGCTCCAGCTCGGGCAAATCCAGGGAGTACAGCGCGCGCCCGGTGGCGATGCGGTCGCGAACCAGCCGGTCGATCTCGCGGCTCGTCGCCTCGACGGGAATCAGGGTCCGGGTTACTTTGGGAAGGCCGCGAACGTGCGGCGGGTAGTCGCATTCGTGCGTGACGCCCACGAGCTGGTCTTGCAGCCCGAGGCAGCAGACGATCTCGGTGGCGCTGGGAAGGAGCGAGACGATTCGCGTCGGCCTACCAGAGGCTCGCGCCGTATCCGCAGGGGCGGCGAGGGCCACCGCGCCCTACTTTCCTCTCCCGCCCACCAGCGGGGCGTCGACCGCGTGTTGCCCGACGAACCAGACTTGCAGCTCGTTGGTGCGGATGACGTCGCTCACGATCAGATCGTTCGTCCCATCGTCGCCGCGGTCGGCGGCTTGCCGAGCCATGGTCCGCGCCTCTCTGAGGACGATTTCGTGCGCGTGGAGCAGTCTCGAGATCTGGGACGGCACGCCTTCCCTTCCCTTCGGCGGACGCGGGATCAAGGTGATCTCCGCGATGTCGCTGGCCATGGCGACGCCCACGCCGCCGAGTGACTGGATCCGCTCGGCGATCATGTCCACGATCTCGTTCTGCTCGCCGTAGTGCTTGTCGAAGAGGAGGTGCAGGGGATAGAACGTCGGCCCCGCCACCTGCCAGTGGTGCTTCTTGTACAGATCCCGCAGGGTGATCGTGTCCGCGAGAAGCTGATTCAGGTTCTCCACGCTCTCGGTGCATACCGATTCGCTGAGCGCGATGGGCATCTTGATCAGGTGACCAAAGGGCTGGATCTCGTGGGCGTTCTGGTGCTGCATCGGGGTTGCTTGGATCAGGATCTCGTCTGCGTCGAGGGTCTTCGTCATGAGCTTCTCCTTGAGGGCGAGCTGAGCCCTCGTTGGCTGATGGGGGCGGGAACTGAGAACGCTACTCGCCCGCGGATCGGGTTGCAACAGGGCAGAAACCGCCTTCCGGCGGCGTTACACGGACGTTTCATCGGGGTGGGCCTGGGGCACACGCTCCTTTGGTATGATGCCGCGGTGAATACGACGGACGACTACGTCCTGGGGCGCAGCGAAGCGGAAACGCGCCGGCTGATCCTCCAGAACCAGATCTACGGGCCGATCACGCGTCGATTCTTCCAGGCCGCCGGGATCGGACCCGGCATGAAGGTGCTCGATATCGGGAGCGGCGCCGGTGACGTGGCGCTCCTCGTCGCCGACCTCGTCGGCCCCTCGGGACGTGTCGTCGGCGTCGAGATGAACGCGTCCATCCTCGAGACCGCCCGCGCGCGGGTCGAAGCCGCGGGATGGAGCAACGTGACCTATCTCGAGGGCGACGTCCGGGAGCTGGCCCTTGATTCGGACTTCGACGCCGTCGTCGGGCGCTGGGTGCTCATGTACCTGCCGGATCCCGTGACCCTACTCAAGCACCTCGTGACGCGGCTTCGGATCGGCGGGATCGTCGCGTTCCACGAGAACGACTTCACGTTTCCGCCCACCGTCATTCCGCCGACGGACCTGTCCCGTCGATTCCAGCAGTGGACGGTTCCGCCGCCCGGGGCGCCCGGTCCGGAGATGCGCATGGGCACCAAGCTCTTCAAGGTTTATGTCGACGCCGGACTGCCGGAGCCGGAGTTCCGGGTCGAAGCGCCCGTCGGAGGCGGAGCGGACTGGCCCGGCTACGTGTACGTGGCCGAGACCCTCCGAAGCCTCATGCCCGCGCTCCAGCGCATCACCGGCCTCGACCCCAGCCAGGTCGACATTGATACGCTTGCCGAGCGCCTGCGTGACGACACGGTGCGACAGAAAGGCATCCAGATGCTGCCGATCATGTTCGGGGCGTGGTCACACCGGCGGGTGTGACCTCCTGATCAGGCGGCCGCCGCCTCGACCGGCGTTGGCTCGGGCTCCTCGACCTCGACCTTGCGATGCGCGCCCGCGACCAGCACGTAGATCGAGGGGACCACGAAGAGCGTGAAGCAGGTACCTATGATCATTCCGGACACGAGCATGATGCCGATGCTGTTTCTCGCTCCGGCTCCGGGGCCATGGGCGAAGACGAGCGGAAGATGCCCGAAGACCGTGGCGGCGGTGGTCATGAGAATCGGCCGCAGCCGGGTTCCGGCCGCTTCGATCACGGCTTCCAGCTTGGCCATGCCCGTCTCACGCAGATGGTTCGCGAACTGTACGATGAGGATCCCGTTCTTCGAGACCAGGCCCACCAGCGTGATCAGGCCAACCTGGCTGTAGATGTTGAGCGTCGTGAACCCCAGGAACGAGAAGAACAGGGCGCCGGCGATGGCCAGCGGCGCCGAACCCGCCAGGATGACGAAGGGATCCCGGAAGCTCTCGAACTGGGCCGCGAGGACCAGGAAGATCAACGTCGCCGAGAGCAGGAAGATGAACAGGAACCGGTTTCCTTCCGTCCGGAGCTGCCGCGACTCACCCGCGTAGTCGACCGTGAACCCCTGGGGCAGGATCTTCGCCGCCTCGGTCTCGAGGAAGCGGAGCGCCTGGTCCAGCGAGACGCCCGGCGGGATCACGCCCTGGATGCGCACGGCGTTGAGCTGCTGGAAGCGCTTCAGCTCCCGCGGCTCGGTCGTGGTCTGCAGCGTGGCGAAGGTCGAGAGCGGCACGAGCTTCCCTTCCGTCCCGGTCACGTAGATCTCTTTCAATTGGTCCGGGGTGAGCCGCTCGCTCCGCTTCACTTGCGGAATCACCTTGTAGCTCCGCCCCTGGATGCTGAAGCGGTTCACGTAATTTCCGCCGAGCAGCGTGGAGAGATCGCGCCCCGCCTCGCTGATCTCCACGCCCTGGGACCGGACCTTGTCGCGATTGAAGACGACCTCGGTCTGGGGCTGGTCGAACTTGAGGTCGGCGTCGGCGTACATGAACATGCCGCTCTTGTACGCCTTCCCCACGAGCTCGTTCGCGATCGAGACCAGCTGGCTCGGCTCCGCCGTCGACGCGATCACGAAATCCACCGGGAAGTCGCCGCCGCCGGGAAGCGGAGGGGGCACGGTGGAGATCACGCGGATCCCCGGGATCCGCGACAGGCCACCCGAGGCCTCCAGCTGGATCTGCTGCGTCGTCTTCTTCCGGTCGCTCCAGGGCTTCGTCACGATCCCGCCGAAGCCGCCGCTCGGGAACACCAGCTGGAACGAGTTCTTGTACTCGGGGAACGAGCGATACACGCGTTCCACCTCGGACGCGTAGAGCTTGGTCTGGTCGAGCGTGGAGTTCGGCGACGCCTGGATGATTCCGAACACGACGCTCTGGTCTTCCTTGGGCGCCAGCTCCCGCTGCGAGAACATGTAGAAGGGCACGATCATGAGGACCACGAACGCCCAGAGCACGTAGACCACGTTCCGGTTCGCGAGCGTTCCGGACAGCGTCCGGGTGTACGCCTCGCGCACGCCGTCAAATCTCCTGTTGATCCAGCCGGCGAACCCCCGCTCCGTGTCGCCGGCGCGGAGGAGCTTCGAGCCCATCATCGGCGAGAGCGTGAGCGCCACGATGCCGGACACGATCACGGCTCCGGCCAGGGTGAACCCGAACTCCCGGAAGAGCGATCCGGTGAGGCCGCCCTGAATCGCGATCGGGGTGTAGACCGCGGCCAGGGTGATCGTCATGGCGATGATCGGTCCGATCAGCTCGCGGGCCGCCTCGATCGCGGCGCGGAACGGTTTCGCTCCGAGCCGCAGATGTCGCTCCACGTTCTCCACCATGACGATGGCGTCGTCCACCACCAGTCCCACCGAGAGCACGATGGCCAGCAGGGTGAGCAGATTGATGGTGAATCCGAACGTCTGCATGAGGAACACCGCTCCGATCAGAGAGATCGGAATGGCGATCACCGGAATGATCACCGCGCGCACCGAGCCCAGGAAGAGGAAGATGACCAGGATGACGATGAGGAGCGTCTCGGTGAGCGTCTTCAAGACCTCGTGGATGGCGCTCTCGATGTACTCGGTCGAGTCGTAGGGGATCCCGGCCTTCATCCCGGGCGGGAGCTGGGCCTGGATGCCCGGGATCGCCTCCCGCACGTGCCGGATCACCTCGAGGCTGTTGGCCGTGGGAAGCACCCAGATCCCCATGAACGTGGCGCCCACGCCGTCGAAGCGGACGTCCTGTTCGTAGTTCTCCGCTCCCAGCGCGACGTCGGCGATGTCGCCCAGCCGCACCACGGAGCCCTTGTCCTCCTTGACCACGATGCGACGGAATTCATCCGCGGTCGTAAGGTCGGTGTTCGCCACGAGGTTCACGGAGACCATCGACCCCTTGGTCTGTCCGAGCGTGGAGAGATAGTTGTTCTTGGCCAGCGCGTCCCGCACCTGGCCCGGCGAGATCCCCATGGCCGCCATGCGCTCGGGCTTGAGCCAGATGCGCAT
>Ga0075436_100002420_pt1 | contig 12863 bp, 10 predicted proteins | sample RhiMethybrSRZTD5_FD_75303 | JGI IMG/M metagenome (GOLD analysis project Ga0075436, IMG submission 75303) | Populus rhizosphere microbial communities from Tennessee, USA - Rhizosphere MetaG P. TD hybrid SRZTD5 | ecosystem: Host-associated > Plants > Roots > Rhizosphere > Soil | place: USA...
GGCAAGTGGATCCTCGACAACATCCTCGGCGTCCCGCCGCCGCCGCCGCTGCCGAACGTGCCGGCGCTGAAGGACAACACGGTCGACGGCAATCTGTCGGTCCGCGCGCGGCTGTCGGAGCACCGGACGAACGCCCAGTGCGCGCAGTGCCACAACCTGATGGATCCGATCGGGCTGTCGCTCGAGAAGTTCGACGCCATCGGCCGCCGCCGCGATGCCGAAGGCGAGATCCCGATCGACGCCTCCGGCGCGATGTCCGACGGCAGCCGGTTCGACGACGTGAGCGGCCTGGAGCAGGCGCTGCTGCGGCGGCCCGAGATCTTCGTCGGCGCGCTGACGGGCAAGCTGCTGACGTACGCCCTCGGGCGCGGCGTCGAGACCTACGACGCGCCCGCGATTCGCGCCATCGTCCGCGACGCGCGGGCGCATGACTACCGCATGTCGTCGATCCTTCTCGGCGTCGTCAAGAGCGTGCCTTTCCAGATGAGGATGTCGCGATGATCATCACGAAGATGGCGCTGCCCCGGCGGACGTTCCTGCGCGGCCTCGGCGCGACGCTGGCGCTCCCCCTGCTCGATGCGATGGTGCCGTCGATGACCGCGCTCGCGGCCACGGCCGCCGCGCCGGTTCGGCGGCTCGGGTTCGTCTACATGCCGATGGGCTGCGACATTACGCGGTGGACGCCGCCGGGCGCCGGACGCCTGACGGAGCTCTCGTCGACGCTGCAATCGCTCGCGCCGGTGATGGACCAGCTCACCGTCTTCACCAACCTCGAGTTGAAGAACGCCTATCCCGGCACTCACGCGACGTCCAACGCCGCGTTCCTCAGCGCCGCGACGGCGAAGTGGACCGAGAGCAGCGACTACTACCTCGGGACGACGGTCGATCAGATCGCCGCGCAGCATATCGGCCAGCAGACACTGTTGCCATCGCTCGAGCTGTCGATGGACCTCCTGAAGACCATCGGCCAGTGCGACAACGGCTACGCGTGCGTGTATCAGAACGACCTCTCGTGGTCCTCGCCGACGACGCCCCTTCCCGCCGAGGCGCATCCGCGGATCGTCTTCGAGCGGCTGTTCGGCGAAGGCGGCAGCCCGGCGGATCGCGGCGCCGACCTCAAGCGCCGCGCGAGCCTGCTCGACGCGGTGCGCGAAGACGCGGTGCGTCTGCAGCAGAAGCTGGGACCCGCGGATCGCGCGCGCGTGTCGCAGTACCTCGACACGATCCGCGAGGTCGAACGCCGGATCCAGAGGGCCGAGACGGAAACCGTCGACAATCCGCTGCCGGATCTCGATCGGCCGGTGGGCGTTCCTCCGGCGTACGCCGACCACGCGAAGCTGATGTTCGACCTGCAGGTCCTCGCGCTGCAGGGCGACGTGACGCGCGTCATCACCTTCCAGCTCGCGCGCGAGACGAGCAACCGGACGTATCCGGAGATCGGCGTCTCCGATCCGCACCATCCGCTGACGCACCACGGGAACAACCCGAACAAGATCGAGCGGATGGCGAAGATCAACGCGTTCCACGTCTCGCTCTTCGCGTACTTCCTCGAGAAGCTGAAGGCGACGCCCGACGGCGACGGCACGCTGCTCGACCACTCGCTGTATCTCTACGGCAGCGGCATGGGCAACCCGAACATCCACGATCACGTGAACCTGCCGATCCTCGTCGCCGGCGGCGCCGCGGGGCGCGTCAAAGGCGCGCGCCACATCGCGTACGCCGAGCCGACGCCGCTCGCGAACCTGCACCTGACGCTGCTCGAGCGCGTCGGCGTCCGGTTGGATCGATTTGCGGACAGCAATGGAAAGGTCGATGAGCTGCTCGCGCTGTGAGACGGCCGTGACCGACGCGAAAGCGCGACAACACGAAACCAAGAGAAAGACCTTTCGTACAAGGCGTGTTTCGTGCTTTCGTGCTTTCGTGTTTTCGTGTGTAGCACTGACGGCCGTCCACGTGCGCGCGGCCGGAGTCAACGCGCCGCTCGCGGACGCCGCCGAGCACATGGACCGCGCGACGGTACGCGCGCTGCTGCAGCGCCGCGCCGACGTGAACGCGCCGCAGGCCGACGGCACGACCGCGCTGCACTGGGCGGCATACCAGGACGACCTCGAGACCACGCGCGTTCTCGTCCGCGCCGGCGCGAAGCCGAACGCGGCGAACCGCTACGGCGTGACGCCGCTGTCGATCGCCTGCACGAACGGCGACGGCGATTTGGTGGAGCTGCTGCTGAAGGCGGGCGCCGATCCCAACACGACGCTCCCCGGCGGCGAGACCGCGCTGATGACCGCGGCGCGCACCGGATCGGTCGGCGCGGTAAAGGCGCTGCTCGTCCGCGGCGGGAAGGTCGATGCCATTGACGAGCGCCGCGGCCAGACGGCGCTCATGTGGGCCGCGGCCGAGGGCTACGCGGACGTCGTGCAGACGCTCGTGGAAGTCGGCGCCGACATCCACACGCGCCTGTCGTCAGGCTTCACGCCGCTGCTCTTCGCCGTCCGCGAAGGGCGCACCGACGTCGTCCGCGTCCTGTTGAAGGCCGGCGCCGACGTCAACGAGACCATCCCCGTCGAGCCCGGCCGCAGACGCGGCTACGGCGGCCGCGTGCCGCCCGCGGGCGCGACGCCGCTGCTCATGGCCGTCCTCAACGCGCACTACGAGCTCGCGTCGTTCCTGCTCGATCAGGGCGCGAATCCGAACGCGGATCTGCCCGGCTATACCGTGCTCCACGCGATCACGTCGGTCCGCAAGCCCGGCGTCGGCGACAACGATCCGGCGCCCGAGGGATCCGGATCGATGACGAGCCTGGAGCTGGTAAAGAAGCTCGTCGCGCGCGGCGCGAACGTCAACGCGCGCATGACGAAGCGCCCCAACCTCGCGAACACCCGCTTCAACGAAACGGGCGCGACGCCGTTCATGCTGGCGGCGCTGACCGCGGACGCCGATCTGCTGAAGACCCTCGCGGCGCTCGGCGCCGACCCGGCGATCAACAACGCCGACAACACCACGCCGCTGATGGCCTGCGCCGGTCTCGCGTCGCGCTCGCCGGGCGAGGACGCGGGCACGGAGCCGGAAGTGCTCGAGGCGCTGCAGGTGCTGCTCGACCTCGGCGCCGACATCAACGCCGTGGACAACAACGGCGAGACCGTGATGCACGCCGCCGCCTACAAGAACCTGCCGAAGGTCGTGACGTTTCTCGCCGCCAGGGGCGCGCGGATCGATCGGTGGAACAAGGACGACAAGTTCGGCTGGACGCCGCTCGCGATCGCCGTCGGCTACCGCTTCGGCAACTTCAAGCCGTCACCAGAAACCGAAGCCGCCGTGCGCGAGGTGATGATTGCCAACGGCGTCACGCCGCCGAAGGTGGTGACGGCGAAGACGCAGCAGATTTACTGAGACGTGGCAAGGCTTGCGAGGATCATCTACTCTTCCGCCAGCATCCGTATCCAGCCGTCCTGCCGTGACGTCAGCAGCAACTCGCCGTCCAGCGTCCGGCTGATCTGCAGGTCGGCGCGCGTGGCGGTGGCGCCGTTGGCGGCCTCGATCAGCTCGCGGAACGTCACGTAGGTCCGCGCGCCGCCGGCGCCGCGCGTGTAGAGCTGCACCTCCTCCACCGCCGCCACCGTCTGCGGAATCCCGTCATCGGCCTTCTTCATCGCGGCGAGGTCCGCCGCGAAGACGCGTCCGCGCACGATGTCGCCGAAGATGAACTTGCCGCGCAGCGCGGGGATGCGGCCGTGGTACGCGAAGCCGCCGGTGATCGCCTGCCCCTGCGTGTGGTCGTACATCGCGACCGGATAGGTGAACTCGTCCTTCTTCCGCCCGTCGAGGATCTCCGCGGGCAGCGCGAACAGCTGATCGAGCCGTCCGCCCGGGCGCGTGATGCCGTTCTCGAACAACCCCTCGCGCTTCATCCAGCCGTAGTTGCGCCCTTCGTGGACGATGTTGATCTCCTCGATGTTGTTCATCCCGATGTCCGACGCGAACATCGTCCCGTCGGTGAGATCCCACGAGAGCCGGTGCGCGTTGCGGAAGCCGTAGGCGTAGATCTCGCCGAACGTCCTCGGATCGTTGTCGGCCGCAAACTTGTTGACGGCCGGCAGCGTGTAGTCGCCGTGGCCCTTCTGCCCGCCGGAGGCCGACGGACTCCGCGGATCGATGCGCAGAATCGCGCCGAGCAGCGTGTCGAGGCGCTGCACCTGGTCGGGGCGCCCGGCGTTCTTCCCGCCGCCGTTGCTGAAGCCGGTGTCGCTGCCGCTCGTGTACAACAGTCCGTAGTCCGGCGCGCCGGGCTTCGCCGTCGGGTTGAACTCGAGGTCGCCGAACGGATGCGTCAGGTTCTCGACCACCTGCGCGATGCGCAGGAGCTCGCGCCGCGTGCCCTCGAACGTGTTGGCCGCCGGATTGGTCGCGTGCCACTCGGTGATGATGTCGTGGTAGGTCACGTCCGCGTTCGTGAATCCCGGCGGGATGAAGTTCGGCGTCGTGGGATTCCCCGGCCCGCGCTCGGCGTGAATCGTGTAGAAGAGCCCGTTCCGCGCGAAGTCGGGGTGGAACGTGAACGCGATGAACCCGCTCTCGAGCCGGTTGTAGACCGACAGTGGAAACGCCGCGGCGACGTCGGCATAAACGGTCGCCTGGTTCCCACGATCGAGCAGATACAGCCGCCCGCGCGAGTCGTTGACGAACCGGCGGCCGTCCGGCAAGTCGCGGACGTAGTTGATGCGCGCCCAGCCGGCCGGCGACACGTCCTGGTCGAGCGGCCGCAAGCCGCGCGTGTCGGGCAGCCGCGCGACGTCGCGGACGCCCACCATGAGCCCGCGCTTGACGACCGGCGCCGGCGTCGGCGCGCTGACGATCGGCGCGGCGCCCTGCACCGCCAGCGCCGCGGCCGCCGCGAGAACAAGAAGAGAGGGTGTTGCGGACATGCGGAACACCCTACAACAGAACTTGGTCGTTGGTCATTGGTCGTTAGTCGTTGGTCGTTGCGAGGTCGGTTAGCATTCGCCATGACATCTCGCGGCGATTACGGGTACGACGCTCCGTACGCACTCATCATCTTCGCGGCGCTCGGCGCGGCGGGCGTGGCCGGCGCCGCCGCCTTCTGGTTCGCCGGAAACCGGCGTCAGGCGTCGATCCTCGCCGCGTACGGCGCCTTCTTTCTCGGCCAGGCCCTCAGCTTCCTCTTCACGACGCGGCGCGGAAAGTTCCTGGTTTGGAAGGAAGTGTTGGACGGGCTCCATCTGCGCGGTGACGAGCGCGTGCTCGACATGGGCTGCGGACGCGGCGCCGTCCTGACCGCGGTCGCGGCGCGGCTGCGGACCGGGCGCATCACCGGCATCGATCTGTGGAGCGCGCACGATCAGTCGGGCAACGCGCGCGAGGTGACGCTGCGCAACGCGTCGATCGAAGGCGTCGCCGACCGCGTCGAGATCGAGACCGGCGACATGCGCGCGATGCCCTTCGCCGACGCGGCGTTCGACGTCGTCGTCTCGAGCCTCGCGATTCACAATATCCCGTCGGAGGCCGGGCGGGCGAAGGCGGTGTCCGAAGCATGGCGGGTGCTGAAGCCCGGCGGACGCCTCGCGATTGCCGACATCCGCCGGACCGCCCGGTACGCCGCGACGCTGCGCGACCTCGGCGCGCGCGATGTCGAGCGGCGCAGCCTCGGGTGGCGGTTCTGGTACGGGAATCCGTTCGCCGCCACCAGCCTCGTCACCGCGTCGAAGCCGGACTAGCGCCGAAGACTCAGCGTGGCGTAGCCTACCGAAAGAACAGGAGCCATCGATGCGTCATTTCTTCTTCTTCAGCCTTTTTCTGTTCGTCACGATGAGCGGAACCGCCCATGCGCAGCGTGGGCGCGGCGCGGCCGCCGCACCGGTCGATGGCGGACCGAACGGTTTGGGCGCGCTGCATTTCCGCCCGCTCGGCCCGGAAGGCAATCGTGTCGCGTCGATCACGGGTGTGCCGGGCGATCCGATGACGGTGTACATCGGCGCGGCGGACGGAGGCATCTGGAAAACGTCGGACGCCGGCATCAACTGGCGCCCGATCTTCGACGACAAGGATGTGTCCGCCGTCGGCGCGCTCGCCGTCGCGCCGTCCGCAAACGAGACGGTCTGGGCCGGCACCGGCGAACCCTGGCTGATTCGTCCCTACTACACGCTCGGCGACGGCGTCTACAAGTCGACCGACGCGGGACGCACGTGGCAGCACATGGGTCTGGACGCGACGGGACACATCGCGCGCATCGCGATCGATCCACGCGACGCGAACAGCGTCTACGTCTGCGCGATCGGGCAGGCGTTCCGCACGCAGCGCGAACGCGGCGTGTTCCACACGGCCGACGGCGGCGCCACGTGGCAGCACGTCCTCGCCGTGAACGAGAGCACCGGCTGCTCGGATCTCGCGATGGATCCGAGCGACTCGAAAACGCTGTACGCCGGCATGTGGCAGCTGATCGTTCACCGCTACGACCTCCACAGCGGCGGCCTCGGCAGCGGCGTCTACGTCACGCACGACGGCGGCGCGACGTGGAGCAAGCTCACCGGACACGGTCTCCCGGACGCGAATCACGCGCTCGGCAAAATCGCGGTCGCCGTGGCGCGAAGCAACCCGAATCGCGTCTATGCCCTCGTGCAGGACGCGCCGGCGCCCGGACTCTATCGCTCGAGCGATCGCGGCGCGACGTGGCTGCTCGTGAATCAATCGCATCTGCCGGCCGAGCGCGCGAGTTATTACACGCGGATGGCCGTCTCGCCCGACGACGAGAACCTGCTCTACTTTCCGTCGGTGGCGTTCACGATGTCGCTCGACGGCGGAACGACGGTGTTCCAGGCCGGCACGGGCGGGGGCGGCGGAGGCCGCGGACGAGGACAGGCACCCGGAGCCGCCGAAGGCGGCGCGCCGCCTCCGCCGAGCGCGGCCGCCAATGCGCCGCAGGGGATTTCCGCGCCGGGCGGCGACAATCACGACGTCTGGATCGATCCGACGAACGCCAATCGCGTGCTCGTCGCCAACGACGCCGGCGTCGCCGTCAGCGACAACCGCGCCGCGTCCTATCGACATTTCCTGCTGCCGATCTCGCAGGTCTATCACGTGACGGCGGACAACGCGGTGCCGTACAACGTGATGGGCAACATTCAGGACAAGTCGAGCTTCCGCGGACCCAATCGCGGCGCAGGCGGTCGTGGCGGCGGCATGGGCGTCGGCAATTGGACGGGCACGGGTGGTTGCGAGGATGCGTTTGCCGTACCCGATCCGACCGATCCCGACGTCGTCTGGTCCGGCTGCGACAACGGCCGCGTCGTCCGCATCGACTACAAGCACGGGATGGCGCGCGACGTGAGCGCCTGGCCGATCACGAGCTACGGGTGGGCGCCCGCGGACATGAAGTACCGCTGGGACTGGATCACGCCGATTGCGATCTCGCCGCACGATCACAATCGTGTGTACGTCGGCGCGCAGGTCGTGTTCATGACGAGGAACGGCGGTCAGAGCTGGACGGTGATCAGCCCCGATCTCACGACGAACGACAAGTCGCACCAGGGCAATTCGGGCGGCATCACGTCCGACAACCTCACGACGTTCGACGGTGCGGTGTTGTACGCGATCGCCGAGTCGCCGGTGAAGGCCGGCGTGATCTGGACGGGCAGCACGGACGGTCAGGTGAACGTCACCGAGGACGCGGGTGCGCACTGGACCAACGTCACCCGGAACATCCCGAACCTGCCGCCGTGGGGCACCGTGTGGAGCGTCGCGCCGTCGAAGTTCGACGCGGGCGCGGCCTATGTCGTCGAGAACCTGCAGCACGAGGGCATCTACGACGCGCTGGTGTTCAAGACGTCTGATTACGGCGCGACGTGGAAGCTGATCACGTCGAGCGTGCCCAAAGGCGTCAACTCGAGCGCACACATCATCGTCGAAGACCCCGTGCGGAAAGGCATGTTGTACCTCGGCACGGACAACGCGCTGTACGTGACGTGGGACGACGGGGAGCACTGGACGCGCCTGCGAAACGACCTGCCGCCGGCGCCGGTGTACTGGATGCAGGTGCAGCCGACGTTCAACGACCTCGTGATCGGGACGCACGGGCGCGGGGTGTACATCCTGGACGACGTGACGCCTCTCAGGACGTGGGACGCGTCGCAGTCGGAAGACTTTCATCTCTTCGCGCCGCGCCCCGCGTACCGCTTCCGTGCCACGGCCGACGGGCGCGAAAGCGAACCGGATGCACATGTGATGGGCGAGAATCCGCCCTACGGCGCGGACATCAACTTCTCGCTCAAATCGGCGGCGCCGGACGTGCAGGTGTCGATCGTCGGGCCCAACAACGCGATGGTGCGCACGCTGACCGTCGCCGGGCATCCGGGGCTCAATCGGGTGTTCTGGGATCTGCGCTACGACAGCGGCTCGACGATCACGATGCAGACGCCGCCGCTGTACGAGCCCTGGGCGCCGGCGCGTCGACAGTACGCCGCCTACGGCACGCGCATTCCGCCGGCGGGGCCAATCGTACCGCCGGGCAGGTACACGGTGCGCGTGAAAGCGAGATCGACCGAGCGGACGGCGCCGCTCACCGTCCTGCCGGATCCGAAGTCGCCGGGCACGCAGCAGTCGATCGAGTCGCAGGTGGCGTTCTCACGCGACGTGCTCGCGGAGATCGATGAAGTGGCGCGCATGGGCAACGCGCTCGAGTCGATGCGCAAGCAGTCCCAGGATCTGATGGCGACGCTCGCCCGCGACGCGCAGAAGGCCGCGGTGCTCCAGTCGGTGAAAACGTTCGAGTCCAATCTGAGCGCGGTCGAAGCGAAGATGATCGACCTGCGCAACACGGGCCGGAGTGAAGACGCCTTCCGTCAGCCGGTGCAGCTCTACGAGCGAATCAGCTGGATGATCGGCCAGATGGTCGGCACGCCCGGCGGAGGGTCCGGCGGCGGCGATCTCGGGCCGACCGATCAGCAGGTGGCGGTGAACAACGGGTTCAAGCAGGAGCTCGCGGCGATTGCGGCGCAGTTCAAGCAGATCGTGGACAGAGACGTGCCGACGCTGGACGCGCTGCTCAGGCAGAACGGCGTCGCCGTAACGATCGCCGCCGAGCCGCACGTGCCCTAGCGGGCGCGCGGAAGCCAGTTCACGCGGGTGCCGTAGTCGAGCGACGCATACCAGTCGCCTCGGCCCTGCGGAGTGAGATCGAGCATGTTGTAGACCGGTTGGAGCAGGTCTATCCCGCGCTCGTTCATGTCGTCGTCGAGCCACGGGTGCGTCGTGTAGAAATGCCGCAGCGTCCCCGCGGCGTCGCGGGTGAAGACGCTCAGGGCCGAGTCCTGTTGGCCCTCCGCATTCTCGCTCCGGAAGTCGTACTTGAACGTGCTGTCGCCGGCGCTCAACAGCCGCAGATTGTGCCAGCCGCGCGTCCGCGCGTAGGTGCGGAGCGTCGCCGTGTCGGCGGCGGCGACGATCGCCAGGTCGACATTCTGAGCGAGATGCGGCGCGATGCCGTTGAACGCGTCGATCCACATCGTGCACATCGGACACGCGGTCGTGTTCCGTTTCCCATACATGAAGTGGTAGACGATGAGCGACCGGCCCGGTCCGCTGAACAGCTCGCTCAAACGCACGGCGGTGGCGGGACTATCAGGGGCATCGAGGTCCCGGAGCCCCTCCTGGAACACGTAGTCGGTCACCTCGGCGCCGTCCGGCAGCGCCCGTCGGAGCGCCGCGACCCGCTCCGTACTCCGGAACATCTCCATTTCGGCCAATCGGAGCTCTTCCCGCTTCTGCAGGTATTCACGCGGTTCATTCACGAGGCGGGTGTGACGAAGCATGCCGTCGGTCTTTTCGCGATCGACGTGCTTGGACCCGATGGTAATCGGATGTGGATGCGCGGTGGTACTCATGTGACGCTCCTCATTCAACGGAATTACTCACGGCTTCCTGCGCCTACGTTGAGCCACGCCTTGCGGACGTTGCAACTACTCGACGCGCGCGAAGAGCACGTCCCAGTCGCGATGGTTCTGCGACGCATCAGCTCTGGTGCCACGAAATCGACGGCTAAGCACGCGCAGCTGATGGATGTCCGCGACCGCGAGCTGCTTCCAGCCATGCGGCGAGCGGCTGCTGCTCTCTCCGCTGATTTGAAACACCAACAGGCACTCGACGCCTTTACGGATGCCATAGTCGTGCGGCTCGGCGATCCGCGATCGTCCCGTCTTGTACACGAATTCGATCAGATGCTTTCCACTGATCGCGCGCAGGAGATCTTGGTTCACATCCGCGATGCTACTCGAACGCCGTCCCGCGAGCGCCGATGCGAACCGAAGGACGACGCGTTTGCTTCCGAACCATTCAGCGGGTTTTCGGCTTCGGGTGGCAGCTCCCGCGCTTACCCTGTCCTCTTCCACATTCGCGGATTAGTCGGTCAGTGTTCTGAATCTCCATCGGTGCAGTGACGACGATGGCATCGTCGCCACCGCAGAATCAAGAGTGCCTTGTTCCGTTGTTCCGTCCGCGAGGGTCAGCGTCGCTCGTACAGGATCTCGATGCGGTCCGCATCAAGTGATGTGGCACTGTCGAACACAAAGCCATCATGCTGCTGCAAGAACGGCACGCTGCCGCAGCCTTTTGCCTGGCACTGCGGCCGATGCTTTGGGCACTGATTGAAGTGACAGAGTCGACCAAGATACGTGCCGGACGCGTCGAGCAGGAACACGTCAACCTGATGATGGGCGACGCCCATCTCCTTCTCTTGCCACAGCTGACGCACCGCGCGCCCGCACAGCACGCGGAGCCGATCAAGATCGGGAAGCGCATCGAGCCATACCGCAAGATCGACGTCCTTGGGTTCGTGGATCCGCTCTCGTCGTCGGCGCGTGGACTCGACCCTCGGAGACGAGGCAACCGACCCGAACAGTGCAACGCGGATCACCGCCGGAACAGCCCCGAACGCGACCGACACGTACTCGGCGGCAGCGTGAAACTCGTCGTGGCGCCGCAACGTGTAGTGATCGTCACTCGTTCGCCAGGGCTCGCGCGCGTCAGTGACTCTGGCCACCGTGCCTCCCGGATGGCGTCAAGGGTAGCGCTCTGCCGTCGAGAGTCAAGATGGCGGACCCGCTCGCAAGCGCGACCAGGTTCGCAATGTGAGGCAGACTGATTTCGGCGAGTTTGTTAGGAATTGGTCGGGGCGAGAGGATTTGAACCTCCGACCCCTCGGTCCCGGGCCGAAGTCCCACATCTCAGTTCTCGAACGACTCTGCGCGTTTTCGCGCTCGGGTCGTAATCGGGTAGTAATTCGGAAAGGGCCATGGCCCGCCTTCGCCGGCGATCGACGACAGGTCATCGGCGCTAAAATGGAATCATCATGAAGGTCACGATCGACCTGCCGGACGACGTTTCAGCGGCGCTCAAGGGTCGCTGGGATGATGTTCCGAGACGCGCGCTCGAAGCTTTAGCGATTGAGGCGTACCGCACTGGTGCGCTAACGGAGACTCAGGTCCGGCGCCTTCTCCAGCTGGAGAACCGATTTCAGGTTCACGAGTTGCTCAAGGCGCATCACGTGCCACTGCGCTACACCGAAGCAGATCTCGAAGACGATCTGCGCGCACAGCGCGAACTCGGCGTCCTGCCCGGGCGATGATTGTCGTCGCGGATGCTGGCCCACTCCACTACCTGATCCTGATCGACCACGTCGATTTGCTTCACCGCTTCTACAGTGAAGTTGTCGTTCCGGATGCCGTCGCGGCTGAGCTGACGAGAGGATCGGCGCCGAGTACGGTGCGGAACTGGATGTCGCACCCGCCGGATTGGCTGCGCGTCGTGACAGTCGAGAATGAGCAAGTCCAACAAGTCACGGACGAACTCGACCTGGGCGAACGTGCCGCCATCGCGCTCGCCAGCGCCATACACGCCGACCTCTTGCTGATCGACGAAGCTGAGGGACGCGCCGAAGCAAAGCGGCGGAATCTACGAGTGACCGGCACGCTCGGTGTTCTCCGTGCCGCCGCGGAACTCGGATTGATCCGCGTGCCCGACGTGATCGCACGCCTGAAGGCGACGAACTTCTACACAGACGATGCTCTCCTCAACTCCGCGTTCGGTCGATGGCTCGAATGACGTTAGCCGGATTTGCCAGGTTCGTCGTCCGGCGTGATCGACGGTCCTCCTGTGGTCGAGCCTTCCTCGAACACGAGTGTCGCGCTGCCATCACTGCCAAATACTTCCAGCGTCAGACGCGGCCGATCCCCACGCAGCGCGTCGCACAAGCGGTCATGCAGCGTCTGAAATGGCATCGCGGCATATTCTGCGCCGGTCAGCACCAGCAACGGTGACTCGTATTCCTGTCCCGAACGCGTCGTCCCCTTTTTTGTCGTGCCGACGATGAATACAACAGCTCGTAGTGCGTCTTCAGGCGTGTCGTTGTCGATTCGAAGCGCCGGAGGCAGGAACGCCGCGTACGGATCGCCGGATTCGTAGCCGTAGCCGGGCGTAGGCGTTCCAACGTGCGCCGGCACGCCTTGGGCCACGACTTCAACCCACTCGCAACCCACAAAGGCGTCGCCATGACGCGGGAACTGGAGCCGCCAAAGCGTCGCGTAAATGCTCATGATCGGTGGCGTTGTCGGCCGGCCTTTCGGCGGCGTTGACTTTTTCGGCCGCTCCGGCGGTGTCGGCGCACTAGGCGGAGGAGCTCGTTGTACGCCGCGGTCTCGAGGAGCTTCGTCAGAAGCCGCGTCTCAGATCGCACGTAGCCGAAGAGCGCGCGGCCGGCATCTGGGTCCTTCGGGAAGTGGGCGGAATAGCGCTTGGCACTGCGGCCGCAGTCTTCGTATTCAATCGCAGCCTCCGCCGGCATGAGGAGAACCTTCTCT
>Ga0075436_100002422_pt1 | contig 12859 bp, 12 predicted proteins | sample RhiMethybrSRZTD5_FD_75303 | JGI IMG/M metagenome (GOLD analysis project Ga0075436, IMG submission 75303) | Populus rhizosphere microbial communities from Tennessee, USA - Rhizosphere MetaG P. TD hybrid SRZTD5 | ecosystem: Host-associated > Plants > Roots > Rhizosphere > Soil | place: USA...
GTCGACGCGCTCATCCCCGAGCCGGCCGGCGGTGCTCACACCGATCACGAAGCGACGGCGAACGCGGTGAAGCGCGCGCTCGTCGCGCAGCTCACGCGGCTCGAGCGCGTCGCGATCCCCGAGCTCTTATCCGCGCGCTATGAGCGCTTCCGCTCATACGGCGCCCTCGCCGATACCGGCGTGTCCGACGCCCCTCCACCACCGGCACCAACCTGGCGCAAACTGCTGAATCGGATGTGGCCTAAATGACCGGGGTGGAAGGGGCGAAGCCCCTGCGTAGAACAGGTCTTTGGCGAATGGCGGCGAAGCCGACATGAGCGAAGACCACGTTCTCGGGCTGGTCGATGACCTGGTGAAGCTCCTCGAGGGCTCGCCCGCATCGACCATCGAGGTCGAGGCAGACGGATTCTCGGTGACGGTCACGCGGCGCGGCGCGCTCGTCTCGTCATCGCAGCCCGCGGCCGAGCGCCCGGCATCGATCGAGGCCGCTGCCGCGGCACCGAAGATCCAGAAGGTCCACGCGGCCAACGTCGGGATCTTCAACGGACCGCGCGCGTGGAACCCCGGCGACAGCGTGGCGCGGGGTGATGTCCTGGGTGGGGTCAACACGCTCGGTCATGTCACGCAGGTCACTGCTCCCGCGGATGGAGAGATCAAGGAGGTCCTGATCTCGACGGGCGCGCCCGTCGAGTACGGTCAGGCCCTCTTCGTCATCACCGTCAGCTAACTAGTCGCCCCAGATATCGCTCAGCACTTCGATCTCGAAGTGCTTCCCACCGAGGTCGAACGTGTCATGGCCGCGCGCGCCACGCTCGGGGAAGTACACGCCGTTCACGACCTTGCCCCCCAGTGGCGTCTTCGCGATGCTGCCGGTCACCTTCAGGTTCAGCGTGTCGAAGTCCCAGACCATGAGCGACGGCTGGCCAAAGCTCCCGAACGAGCCGCCCCCGCCGCCGCTCGAGGCAGCAGTCACGTTGATGTTCACCGTCGCGACATCCGAGTCCGCCGTCCCGTCAGTGGCCTTGTAGGTGAAGAAGTCGGTCCCCGCGGTGGTGAGCGAGGTCGTGTACGTGAATGAGCCATCCGCGAACAGGGCGAGCGTGCCGTGCGCGACGCTGCCGACGAGCACCGCGGTGAGGTTCCCGTTGTCGTTGAAGTCGTTGCCGAGGACGCCCGGGGCGCCGACCGTCAGCGTTGTGCCCACCTGAGTGGCGTACTCATCGTCGGCAGCGGTCGGCGGATCGTCGACAGGGTTCACCGTGATGGTCACGACGATGCCGCTGACGACGACGTTCCCGTCGGTGAGGTCATAGGTGAAGCTGTCCGTGCCGTTGTAATTCGGATCGGGCATGTAGTCGAACGAACCGTCCGGCGTGAGATGCACCCCGCCGTGCGCAGGCGGCTGCGAGAGCCGGACCTGGAGATCGTCGCCGTCGACATCGCTGTCGTTCGCGAGGAGTCCCGGCGCGGGCACCGTCAGCATCGTGTCCTCGTCGGTCACGTACGCATCGGCATTCCCGACCGGCGGATCATTCACCGGCGCGACGAAGATGGTGACCGTCGTGTCACCGGACTGCAGGCTGCCGTCGGACGCGCGGTAGACGAATGCGTCGACGCCATTGAAGTTGGCGATGGGTGTGTAGACGAATGAGCCGTCCGCCGCGAGGGCGACATCGCCGTGCGCAGTCTGGCTCACGATCGTCGCGGTGATCGTCGGACTGTCGATGTCGTGATCGTTCGCGAGAACGCCGGGTGCGTCCACAGTGAGCGGTTGATCCTCATCGGTGCCGAAACGATCCTCTACGGCGACCGGCGGGTCATTCACCGGGTTGACGTGGATGCGCGCCGTCGCGACGTCAGAGGTCAACTGGCCGTCGAACGCGCGGTAGGTGAAGGCGTCGTCGCCGTTGTAGTCGGGGTTCGGCATGTAGGTGAACGTGCCGGCGGCACCCATGACGAGCGTGCCGTGGGCGGGCCCGACGACGAGCTGCGCGTCGAGGGCGTCCCCGTCGACGTCCGTGTCGTTCGCGACGAGCGATCCCTGGAGGGATGTGTCCTCGTCGGTCACGAACGCGTCGTCCACCGCGACGGGCGGGTCGTTCACCGGGCGGATCACGAGGCTGACCGTCCCGGTCGCGCCGCCGCCAAAGCCATCGACGACGCGATAGGTGAAGGCGTCGACACCGTTGAAGTCCTTCGCCGGCGCGTATCGCACGATGCCGCCGAGGCCGAGCGTCGCCACGCCGTGCGACGGCTGCGTCACTGAGGCGACGGTGAGCGGGTCGCCGTCGGGGTCGGTGTCGTTCGCGAGGACGGCGATGTCGACGGTCGTGTCCTCATCAAGCGCCGCCGTGTCCGCGGTCGCGATCGGGTCGTGGTTCACGAACGGCGTCGATACGATCGCCACGATCTGGCCACTGCGGAGATCCGGCTTTCCCTGGCTGAACAGCGAGGCGTCGCCGAACGCGAAGACATGCCCCTCGCGGTCGACGAGCCAGTAGCCGCGTCCGGTGACGGTGGCGGTGATGTCGACGATCTTCTTGCTCGGGTCGCCGAGCGATCCGCCGGATGGCGCCGCGCCGAACGCGTGCACATCGCCGGTGCTGGTCGCGAGCCAGTAGCCGTCTCCATGCGGCAGTGCCGCGATGCCGACGACGTCGTCTCTGCCGCCATCGAGCGATCCGAAGGAGCGCGCATCACCGAATGCGAAGACCGTGCCCGCGCCGTCGACGAGCCAGTAGCCATTGCCGCTCGGCGTGACCGCGAGATCGACGATGCGCTTCTTCAGGTCCTTCTTGTCCAGCGAGCCGCGTGGGATCGCGTCGCCGAACGACTGCACCTCGCCCTGCTCGCTCGCGAGGAAGTAGCCGTCACCCGACGGCGTTGCCCCGATCGCGGCCGCGCTCTGATCGCGGAACGCGCCCTGACCGAGGTCGCGCGCGTCACCGTACGGGTACACCGCGCCGTCTTGGCCGAGCAGCCAGTAGCCGCGGCCGGTGGGCCGCGCGGCCATGTCCACGATCTGGCCGCGGACCGCGCGGGTGTCGGACTTCGTGAAGGTCTGCGCGTCGCCATACGCGAACACCTGCGTGTTCTGGCCGGCGATCCAGTAACCGTGTCCACGGGTGGGAGCCGCGGACGAAGCGGGAGCGGCGACGAGCGCGACGAGTAGGCAGGCGATCACGGTCGCTGCCACGATCCGCCACTGTGCGCGCGTACCCACCTTCAAACCTGAACCCACCTTCCCCGCATCGCTCATCGCCGTGTTCGAGAAAGGCGCCTAGACGATCGGGGTCTCCCAGTCGTCCTCGGCGGTGATGCCACCGTCGACCCAGGTCCAGGTGATCTTCTGATAGGAGAGCGACCACTCTTCGAGCTCGCTGCCACCACCCGATGCGCCCGAGCCGGCCGCAGGCGCGCTCGTGTCCATGGAATCCGGGTGATAGAGGTTCTCGCTCGCGAGCGACGCGTTGACGAGATCGATGGTGAAGTACTGAGTCTCCGTGCCGGTCACGCCCACTCTCCAGAACTTAAAGTGCGCGGAGGTGAGGTTCTCGTTGCTCACGAGCGCGTTGATGAGCTTCGGCGTGCTCTTGTCGACGCTCTTCCGGAAGACGAGGGGTTCGTGCTGCCGCTTGCCGGTCGGAAGGCCCGACGCGGGGTCACGCGGGCTGACGATCTTCTGCTGGAGGTACTGCACCGCGATCGAGTTCTCGCGGCCCTTCTGCGTGACGCTGCCGCTTATGGTTCCCTGCTTCTGACCGGTCAACGTCAGGTAGATGTAGAGGCCACCCTTCAGACGCAGGTTCTGCCCTTCGATCGCAGCCGCGGGTTGCGCGTTCGCAACACCGGCGACAGTCAGTGCGGCGAGACCCGCCCCGACGAGGCCACCCGCGCGGAGCAGCTCCCGTCGCGACGGTCGGCTCGCTGGCGCGAGCTGAGCGCGCAGCGCCTCGAGCTCATCCCCTTGCGCTTTGAGGCTCGCGCGAAGCTCGGTGATCTCGGCTTCGAGCGCGTCGCGATCTTGTTCTGCGTCCATGTCCCCACCCCTCTCCGTCCCCCGACGGTCGGGCTACCGTAGCGCATGCTGAGGCGGCCGCCAACCGAACAAGGGAGCAAAGTGCTCGCAGATCTCGATCGTCTCGATGTGATCACGACGGAGCGTTCGCGCGAGCTGCGCCGTCGCGTGCTCGCGGCGAAATACGCGGAACGCATCCCGGTCCAGTCGGAGACCTACGCCGGCACGCTCATGCCCGAGGAGCTGCGACGTCCGCTCATCGAACGAGCCTTGCTCCGCGACGCGCATCCAGCGGCAGGTATCGCGCTGCTATTCAGCCATCTCGCGACGGTACCCGGGCCGATCGTGGACCGCGCGCTCGGCCGCGAGGTACGACGATGGCTCGCGGACGCCGGTGTGTTGCATATCGAGGATGGACGTGTCACCTCCGCACTGCGACTGCACGTCGCGGACGGCGTGTTCATCTGGTCGGACGATCCCTCCGGGGGCGCCGACGCGGTCATGCCGCCGGGCCCGACCACCGTCGACCTCATCCGCGTCATGCCCGAGACGCTCAGCGGCAGCGTCGCTGATATCGGAACCGGCCCCGGCTCGTTCGCTCTCATCGCCGCGCGCCGCGGGGCCACGCGTGTCGTGGCCACCGATGTCAACCCGCGTGCGCTCGAACTCGCCCGCTTCAACGCGCGCTTCAATGAGCTCACGCTCGAGGTGCGCGAGGGCGACATGTTCGCGCCGCTCGGTGATGAGCGTTTCGATCGGGTGCTCTCGCAACCCCCGTACGTGACGCATCCGCCGTCGGAACCGGGAGTGACGTTCCTGCACGGCGGCGAAAAAGGGGACGAGCTCGCGTTCCGCTTCCTCGACGGTCTCGGCGCGCATCTGGCGCCGGACGGCATCGGTATGGCGCTCTTCGATTCGCCGGTGCGGATCGAGGCTGACATCGGCGATCGCGTGCGTCGCGCGCTCGGCGCGGCTCCCGACGTCGTCGTCTTCAGCCAGCCGGGTATCGCGATGGACCGTCAGGCGCTTGGGTACGCCGCGCTCGCGGATCCGACGTTCGGTCAGCGCTACCGCGATGCGGCGGTGCGCTACCGCGACCATCTCGAGCGTCAGCGCATCGACGCGGTCACGCATTCGCTCGTGATCGTCCGCGCGCCGCGACGCTCCGACGCGGCCGGCTGGACCATGTCCATCGAGGTCGCTCGCTTCCCCGAACGGTGGGCCGAGGCCCTTGAGTTCATCCGCGGGATCGAGCTCGCCGTCGCCGGCGAGGAGGCCATCGCGGAGGCGCACGTGCGCCCGCGCGACGGCATGACGATGCACATCGAGCGCGCGGCCGGTGCTTCACGCGATGCCGAGACACGCTCCGTCCGTTTCGCGCGGCCGAGCATCGCGCTCGATCGCGAGCTCACTCCTGCGGGCGCGGTCATCTTCGACCTGCTCGCGGCCGAAGCCTCGGTCGGGTCAGCGATCCTGCGGTTCGCCAAGGCGATGGAGCGTCCGCCGGCCGAAGTCCGCCCGCTCGTCACGTCGTTCGTGAAGGACTGTCTCGTGCGCGCGCTACTCGTGCCAGCGGACGGCGAGGTCATCGCCGTCCGCTGACGCGTCGCGGCGCGCCGGCCGTCAGCGGCCCGGGCTTCTGCCGCCTGAGCGTTGCTGACTGCCGTCGACGACCGCCGCGCGAGAAGAGATCCACTCGCCTAACGCCGTCGCGCGTGTCTCCGGTGGGGACGTCACGCTCCTGTTACGCACTCGTGATGAAATCTCAAAAGAGCAGGCGTAACTGCTGCATCGCACTCCAGAGCAGCGGCAGGACCAGCGCGACGAGGACGGCGATCGCGAACACGCGCATCACCGAGCGGCGCCAGAGTCCCGTGCGCATCGGTCGCTGCTCCACCTCGCTGAGAATTCGACGCGCTTCCGGCGCATCGGCCTGCGTGACGAGCACCTCGTATGTCGTGAGCGGTGCCGTCACACCGGTGACGCCCGTGCCCGCGGCATATCGCGGATAGCCGCCCCTCGCGCTGAAGCGGACCTGCGCGGCGATGCCTTCGCTCTCGAGACGGCCCTTCGCGAGCTCGGCTTCGATCTCGTTGTCGACGAACAGCACCGGGATCATCGACTCCATAGACTGCCCCCTCCGATGGGCACGGTGTGGATGTTCCCGGGTCAGGGCTCGCAAGTCGTCGGCATGGGCCGCGAGCTCGCGGATCGATACGCGAGCGCGATGCGCGTCTTCGATGAGGCGTCGGATGCGATCTCTCTCGACCTGAAGAAGCTCGCGTGGGAAGGACCACAGGAAGACCTCGATCGCACCGCGAACACGCAGCCTGCGCTCCTCGCGGCGAGCGTCGCGGCGCTGCGTGCGGCGGAAGAGGCGGGCGGACCGCTCGCCGAGCCGGCCGCGGTGATGGGCCACTCGCTCGGCGAGTTCACCGCGCTCGTCGCAGCCGGCGCGTTATCGCTTGCCGACGCCGTGCGACTGGTGCGAAAGCGTGGCGAGCTCATGCAGGCCGCTGATCCATCCGGCGGCATGCTCGCGGTCCTCGGGCTCGACGCCGACGCGATCGCGCGCGCGCTGGAGGGAACGCGCCTTGTGATCGCGAACGACAACGCGCCGGGCCAGGTCGTGATCAGCGGACCGCGGGAGGACTTCGAGCGAACGACCGAGGCGTTGAAAGCCGCCGGGGCGAAGCGCGTCATCCCGCTGCGGACCTCAGCCGCGTTCCACTCGCCGGCGATGCGCGCCGTCGCGCCCGATCTCGCCAAGGCGCTCACCGCAGTGACGTGGCGTCCGCTGAAACGTCCGGTGATCGCGAACGTCGACGCGCAAACACACGAGCAAGCGGCCGATTTCGCGAAATTGCTGGAGAAACAGGTCTGGTCTCCAGTACAGTGGGTCGCCTCGACGCGCCGCGCAGGGGAGGGCGCGACCGCCTTCGTCGAGTTCGGGCCGGGCAACGTCCTGACCGGGCTCGCGAAACGGATCCTCTCGTCGCCGAGGATCGCCAATGTGTCCGACGAGACCACGTTGAGGGAGGCGCTTCCTGTCCTTCGATAAGGTCCTCATCGCGAACCGGGGCGAGATCGCCGTGCGGGTCATCCGCGCGCTGCGTGAGCTTGGGATCCAGTCGGTCGTCGTGTACAGCGAGGCCGACGCGCACAGTCTCCCCGTCCATCTTGCCGACGAGGCGATCTGCATCGGACCGGCGCCGGCCCGCGACTCCTATCTGAACATCCCCGCGATCATGTCCGCCGCCCTCATCAGCGGCGCTCAGGCCGTGCATCCCGGGTACGGGTTCCTCTCGGAGAACGCCGACTTCGCCGAGGTCTGCCGCGATCACGGCCTCACCTTCATCGGTCCGCCGCCCGAAGTCCTGGCGCTCTTCCACGACAAGGCCGCGACGCGCGCGAAGATGAAGCAGCTCGGTCTGCCGGTCATCCCGGGCTCCGATGGCCCGGTGCGCACGAGCGCCGAAGCGCTGCGCATCGCGGAGGCGATCGGCTATCCGGTCATGCTCAAGGCGAAGGCCGGTGGCGGCGGTCGCGGCATGCGGAAGGCGACCTCACCGACCGAGCTGCAGCGGCTCTGGGAGCAGGCGCGCAGCGAGGCGAAGGCCTCGTTCGGCGACGAGGGCCTCTATCTCGAGAAGTGCCTCGAGGGCGTGCGTCACGTCGAGGCGCAGATCGCGGTCGATGAATACGGCGCGGGCATCTGCCTCGGCGAGCGCGAGTGCTCGATCCAGCGCCGCAATCAGAAGTTCATCGAGGAAGCACCCTCGGCATCGATCAGCGAGGAGCTCCGTCAGCAGATCGCGCGTCTCGCGGTGGACGCCGCGATCAAGTGCGGTTACCGCAACGTCGGTACCTTCGAGTTCCTCGTCGATGGCGCGGGGCGGCTCTACTTCATCGAGGTGAACTCACGCATCCAGGTCGAGCACACCGTGACCGAGGCGACGACCGGCATCGATCTCGTGAAGGAACAGTTCGCGCTCGCCGCAGGACAGGCGCTCTCGTTCAGCGAGGAGCAGATCTGGGTGCAGGGTCACGCGATCGAGTGCCGCATCAACGCCGAGGACGCCGAGCGCAACTTCATGCCGTCCACCGGCGTGCTCACCACGTGGCTGCCGCCGGCCGGTCCCGGCATCCGTCTCGACACGCACTGCTTCCAGGGCTACGAGGTGCCGCCGTTCTACGACTCGCTGCTCGCGAAGGTCATCGCATGGGGTCGCGATCGCGCCGAGGCCGTCGCGCGGATGCAGCGCGCCCTGGACGAATTCACGATCGTCGGCGTGACGACGAACATCCCCGCGCACAAGAAGATCCTCGCGTCCGATCTCTTCCGCGCGGGTCAAGTCACGACCCACCTCATCGACACCGTCGGGGTCGACGCTCTCGCCGGATAGCATCGCGCGGTGACCACCCTCGACCGGGCGCAGATCGAGGCCCTTATCCCGCACCGCGATCCGTTCCTGCTCATCGACCGCATCACGGAGCTCGAGCCCGGCGTCCGTGCCGTTGGAGAGCACACCTTCACCGGCAAGGAGTGGTACCAGCCGGGCCACTTTCCCGGAGAGCCGATCGTGCCTGGTGTGATCCTCGTGGAGTCGTGCGCGCAGGTCGCCACGGTGATGGCCATGAGCCTGCCGGAGTACCGCGATGGTCTCGGACTCTTTGCGGGCATCGAGGAGATGCGCTTCAAGCGGATGGTCACGCCCGGGGACATCGGCCGGTTCGAGGCCGTCATGGACAAGTTCCGCCGCGGTTATGCGCGCGTGAAGGTCGCCGCCTATGTCGGCGATGAGCTCGCCTGCGAGGGAACGATCCTCGCGATGTTCCGACCGAACAAGTGATGAAGACCGCGGAGATCGTCGGCGTCCCGATGGACCTCGGCGGAAATCGGCGCGGTGTGGACATGGGACCGTCGGCCGTCCGCTACGCGGCGCTCGCCGAGAAGCTGTCAGAGCTCGGCTATCGCGTGAGGGACCGCGGGAACATCCGCGTCGCCGATCCCGACGAAGGACGTGCGTCCCATGAAGACGCGGAACGCGATGGGCCGCACAACGTGAAGGAGATCATCCGCGCGTGCGAGGAGCTCGCGAACGTCGTCGCCGATATCGCGAAGGCCGGCAACATCCCGATCGTCCTCGGCGGGGATCACTCGATCGCCATGGGCACGATCGCGGGTCTCGATCGTGCCGGCCATCGCGCGGGCGTCATCTACATCGACGCCCATGGCGACATCAACACACCCGAGACATCTCCGTCGGGGAACGTGCACGGCATGCCGTTCGCGGTCGCGCTCGGACTCGCCGGCGAGCCATTCCCGAAGGCGCTGCGCGGCACCACCGACGGCATCAACGGCGTGCTGCTCGCGATCCGCGACATCGATGCCGGCGAGAAGCCGAACATCGGACTGGCAGGGGTGACCGCCATCACCATGGCGGACATCGACCGCACGGGATTGTCGGAGGCGATGAAGAAGGCGATCGCGATCGCCGGTCGGGCCGAGGGCGGGATCCACCTCTCGCTCGACATGGATGCGATCGACCCGAATGAGGCGCCGGGCGTCGGGACGCCGGTGCGTGGCGGGCTCACGTACCGCGAGGCGCAGCTTGCGATGGAGATGCTCGCCGCATCAGGGAAGCTGCGCTCCATCGAGGTCGCCGAGGTGAATCCGATCCTTGACACCGGGAACCGCACCGCGCAGCTCGCGGTCGAGCTCATCGCATCCGCGCTGGGTGAGACGATCCTCTAGGGCGCACTTCGTGCAGGGCATCGAGGCGACATGACCCCTCGTCGTCTCGCTGTCGCGGCGGTCGTCGTCGCGATGGCGACCGTCCTGGCGGTGATCGAGATCAACGCGACACGCGGGGGCGGCACGGTCAGCCCGTCGCCGAGCGCCTCGGCCACCGCCTCCGTCACGTCGAGTGCGACCGCGAGCGCGTCCGCGTCGACACCCTCAGCAGTCCCCTCGCCCACGCAGGCGTCAGGCGTGAGACCGGACGCGCTGCACGGCCTCATCGTGGCAACGGGGGGTCTTCGGACTGAGGACGGTGATCGATCGCTGCAGAACCCGTCGCTCTTCGCGACGGCGCCGACCAGCGCCTACGCGGTGTCGCCGGACGGGAGACGCGTCGCGCTCGTGCGGACTGCTCAGGGCGGGCAGGAGCTGGTGACGTTCTCGACCGCGCGTCCAAATGACATCGCGATCGTCCACGACTTCTCCGGCAGCGGCGAGGTCGCGGGCCATCTCGTTTGGGCCGGCGATGGCGCCGAAAGCGTGCTCGTCCAGGTGGAGAAGCACACGCGGGCCGAGGGGGGAGGCGACAATCTGATCGTCGAGTACTCGGCGCTGCGAGCCATCGATGTGACGACGCACCAGGTTCGCGAGATCGCGCGTGTCTCGGGACAGAACAACAGCCTGTGGCCACTCGCGTGGCTCCCAGGGAGACAGGGCACGCAGCTCGCGGGCGCGTTGGAGGTGCGGCCGCTCGGACCCGTGGGCAACTACATCCTCGTGCGCAATAACTCCATCGAACGGACGCCGATGAGCCCGAGCCCGAGTGTCGCGTCGTTCAACGCGAGTCGCGATGGGACGCGTGTCCTGATGTTCACTCCTACGTTCGTTCGCTGGTGGCCGTTCGATCAGCCGCAGTCCGCGAAGGACCTCCCTGCGCAGTCGGGCGAGCTGCTATCGCGTGCGGAGTTCCGGCCGGGCACCGACGAGATCGGCGTCGATCGTCCCAATCCATCCGGCCAGTTCGAGGTCTGGACGCTCACCGGCCAACGGCGTGTCGTCGCCACACGCGTGACGGGCTTCGTCCATTGGCGCGTCGACGGGACAGCCGCGATCGCGGCACCGGGCAAGGACGCGCTCGTCCTGATCGACCCCGCGACGGGCGCGCTCGTGCCGGTGCCCGGCCCGAGTCCCATCGCCGACGTCGTGCTCTTCTAGATCTTCTTCCCGAGCATCGCGTCATGCAGCAAGGCGGCGGCCTCGGTCTGGCTCCGCTCCCGGGCGAGATCGAGCGGTGTTCGTCCCTTCGTGTCCTCGACCGCCGGACTCGCGCCGGCGGCCAGCAGCAGACGCACCATCGTCACGTCGCCGGTGAACGCGGCGGTATGCAGCGGGGTGCCGCCGCTCGCGTTGCGCGCGTTCGGATCGGCGCCGGCGTCGAGCAGCATGCGCACGATGTCCTTCGCCGCGGCGCCCGTGTCGTCGGCGACGGCGGAGTGGAGCGGCGTGAAACCGGCGGGACGCGATGCGAGGTGCGGGTCGGCGCCGAGATCGAGAAGGGCGCGGACCGCCTGCGGCCGCTTGAAGAACGCCGCGAGCCCGAGTGGGTGAAAGCCGTCCTCGCCGAAGGCGTCGATCGGTGCCCGGTCCTTCGCCGCGAGTTGCCGGATGCGGTCGGCATCGCCGACGGTCGCAGCCTCGCGCATGTCGAGATCGGGCTGCCGGGTCAGCAGCGAATTCGCGATCTCGGCCTTCCCGTAGTAGTAGGAGAGCAGGAGGGCCGACGTTCCGTTCGCGTCCCGGGCGCCGAGCAGTGTCGGATCCGCGCGAAGCATCTTCTCAACGCTGTCACGGTCGCCCTTCTTCACGGCGTCAAGGAACTCTTCGCTCATCGATGCCTCCCCGTCGCGCTTGACTATCATTAGGTAGGCTAACTAATATCACGCTGTGTCAAGAGCCGCAAGGGGTGAACGCGAGACCGCCGACCGGCTGCACTCCGCCGCGATCCATCTCCTCCGGCGCGTGCGTCGCAACGATGCTCAGACCGGCGTGCCCGCGGCGCAGCTCTCTGCATTGTCGGTTCTCATGGGGGGACCGAGGACGCTGGGGGAGCTGGCGTCGGCCGAACAGGTCCGGCCGCCGACCATGAGCAAGCTCGTGACGGAGATGGTGAGCGCGGGCCTGCTCCGTCGCACCGGCGATCCCGAAGACGCGCGAGTGGTGCGCGTGGATATGACGACAAAGGGGCGCCGTCTGCTCGCAAAGGGTCGCGAGCTGCGCATCGCCGATATCGAGCGGCGTCTTCGCGCCCAGGGGCCGCAGGGAGTAGCCGCCGTCGCCGGGGCAGTGGATGTGATCGAGCGAATGCTCAAGGAATAAGCGCTCGGGCTACGCTGTCCGCAGGGGAAGCAAGTGGACCTCCGTCTCTTCAACACGCTGACGCGCCGCGTCGAACCGTTCGTCCCCATCGTGCCGGGCGAGGTCCGCATGTACACCTGCGGGCCGACGGTCTACCGACCCGTTCACCTGGGCAATCTTCGCTCGTATCTGCTCGCCGACTGGCTGCGCCGCACGTTCGAGCTGTGGGGCTGGCGCGTCACGCACGTGAAGAACATCACCGACGTGGGGCACATGCGCCAGGACGTCGTCGATCGCGGCGAGGACAAGGTGATCGCGGCGGCGCTCGCCGAGGGCAAGACGCCGATGGAGATCGCTGCCACGTACCAGGCACGTTTCCACGAGGACGAGCGCGCGCTCGGCATCCTCGAGGCGACGCACTACCCACGGGCGACGGAGCACGTGCGCGAGATGGTCGCGATCATCGAGACGCTCGTCGCGAAGGAGCTCGCGTACGTCGTCGACGGCACGGTCTATTACGCGGTGAAGCGCTTCCCCGGGTACGGCCACCTTTCCGGCAACGTGCAGGAGGCGCTGAAGCAGGGCGTGCGCGCGGAGGTCGACGCGGCCAAGCGCGATCCCGCGGACTTCGCGCTCTGGAAGCACGCCGAGCCGGGCCGCATGGCCCTGGTGTGGAAGTCGCCGTGGGGCGACGGCTATCCCGGATGGCACATCGAGTGTTCGGCGATGAGCACGAAGTACCT
>Ga0075436_100002423_pt1 | contig 12858 bp, 11 predicted proteins | sample RhiMethybrSRZTD5_FD_75303 | JGI IMG/M metagenome (GOLD analysis project Ga0075436, IMG submission 75303) | Populus rhizosphere microbial communities from Tennessee, USA - Rhizosphere MetaG P. TD hybrid SRZTD5 | ecosystem: Host-associated > Plants > Roots > Rhizosphere > Soil | place: USA...
CCGGCAAGGTGCTCGGCACGTTCGGCAAGCTCGGACGCCTGCCGGGATGGTTCGATTCGATCCACGCGATCGCCTGCCCCGACGAGAAGACCGTCTACGTCGCCAACGAGTTCAGCTACCGGTTCGACAAGGTGATCCTCGACGACGCGGAGCGATCGAGCCGATGACGCGCATGGCGAGCGATCGCACGATCGATCGTCGGCGGTTCCTGCGCGCCGCCGCCGCCGGCATCGGCGCGGCCGTCGCGCCGGCGCGGCTGCTCGGCAGGGCGCAGCCGGCGCGCGCGGCCGCCGGCCGGATCGACATGCACCATCACTTCGCGCCGCCGGCGTGGGTGGCCGAAGTGCGCGGCCGCCCGCTGCTGCAGCCGGCCAACACACGGTGGACGCCGTCGCAGTCGATCGAGGACATGGATCGCGGCGGCGTCGCCGCGGCGGTCGTGTCGATCACGAACCCGGGCATCTGGTTCGGCGACGCGAAGCAGACCGAGCGGCTCGCGCGCGCGTGCAACGAGTACGGCGCGCGGCTCGTGCAGGATCATCCGGCGCGCTTCGGCTTCTTCGCCGCGATGCCGCTCCCCGACGTCGACGCCACGCTGAAAGAGATCGCCTACGCGTACGACGTGCTGAAAGCGGACGGCGTCGGGCTGCTCACGAGCTACGGCGACGCCTGGCTGGGGAACCGCGCGTTCAGGCCTGTGATGGAGGAGCTGAACCGGCGCAAAGCGGTGGTGGCGGTGCATCCGACGGCGGCCGACTGCTGCAGGACGCTCGAGTACGCGCCGGGCGTCGGGCCGGGGAGCATCGAGTACGGCACCGACACGACGCGCGCGATCATGGGCGTCGCGTTCAGCGGCGACGCGGCGCGCTGTCCCGACATCCGCTTCATCTGGTCGCACGCCGGCGGCAGCGTGCCCTTCCTCGCCGGCCGCATCGAGGGCGCGTCGGCGGGCGCGAAGGAGGCGCTGCCGCACGGGTTCATCGCGGCGCTCAAGACGTTTTACTACGACGTGGCCGGCGCCGCGAACCGCGGCGCGATCGCGTCGCTCCAACAGCTCGTGCCGGCGACGCAGATCGTGTTCGGCACCGACTTCCCGCCCGGCGGCACGAGCGCCGCGGTCGCCAGAACGCTGGCCGATCTCGGGATGTTCAGCGCCGCCGACCTGCGCGCGATCGATCGCGAGAACGCCGTGCGGCTGCTCCCGCGCTTCAACGCATGACGGCGGGGGAACCACGAAGACACGAAGACGCACGAAGACACGAAGAAGAAACGTTATCGGGCGATCTCTGCGGGCTCTGCGGTTGCCCGCCGTGAGCGCGACGGCCGTCCGCTTCACGAACGGCCGTCATGCCTCGACGATCGCTAGAAGGTCGTGCGAATCCCCAGCTGCGCGACGCGCGCCGGCACGTAGTTGGTCGGCTGCGCGAAGAGCGACGACCGGATGTCCTTCGATAGGAAATCGGTGGCCGCCGCTACGTTGAACAGGTTGAAGACGTCGGCGCTCAGCTCCACCTTGTGCCCGCCGCCGATCGGAATGCTCTTCTGGACGCGCAGGTTCACCAGGTTGGCATCGTCGCCCTTCAGCATGTTGACGTCGTTCTTGCGCGCCAGCGGATAGGCGACGTTGAAGAACTGCGTGTCGGAGACGGCGCGTCCGTTCGACAGGACGACGCGCGGCGCCGTCGCGTTCAGCGGAAAGTCGCCGGTCATCACGTTGAAGCGGCTCCCCTGGCTGTAGCTGTAGAACAGCGACGTCGTGATGTCGTACGGCAGCTTGACGAATCCCGAGAACCGCGCGTGGTGGCGCGGAGACGTCCGCTCCGACAATACGTCGGCAGGCGAGATGCCGTAGAACTGCAGCTCGTCGCGCGTGTCGTTCCATCGCGTGCGAATCGTCGACGACAGGATATAGGAGTAGTTCGCGTTCACGCCCCAGCGGCCCGCGAACGCCTTGGTGTACAGCAGCTGCAGCGACCGGTTCTGCTGCCACGTGTAATTCGGGTTGTAGGTGTTGATTACCGCGTCGTAGTCGGGGAACGGACGGCCGACGAGCAGCCCCGTTTTCGGATCGCGGATGACGTTCAGGTCGTCGCCGCTCTGATAGTCCCAGTTGCGCCGCCACAGGAACGTCGTGCTGATCGAGCTGGTGTGCGGTAGCTTGTGCTCCCACGCGCCCGAGAACTCGTTCACGTACGTGCGCCCGTTCAGAATGCTGCCGTCCTTCATGTCGCCGAACGCGACGCCGAGCGGGAACCCGCCGGGCAGCGCCTGGTTGAGCGTCGGGCTGGTCCGCGGCGACGCGCGGAAGATGTCGGTGGCGAGCACGTTCGGCGCGTGCGACGTGCCGTCTCCGCCGCCGAGGTCGAGCCACTCGTAGCTGCGCTGCGCCGTGCCGCGGAAGACGCCGTAACGGCCGGCGTCGAGCGAGATGCCGAAGTTCGGCATCGCGACGTTCTGATGGAACTCGCGATCGGCGGTGTTGGTCGGCAGCGCCGGCGGCAGGAGCGCCCCGAGCACCTTCTGGCGATCGTCGGTGAACACGCTGGTCGTCTCGATCCGCACGCCGGCCTTCACGGCGACGCGCGACGACGGCTTCCAGCGATCCTGGAAGTACGCGCCGTAGTGGTGCTCGTAAGCGTTGTTGGCGACGGAGGTGCCGCCGTCGAACGCGCGCAGCACGTCGCGCTCGAACAGCACGTCGGCGCTGCCGGTCGTCCCCGGCGGACGGAAGTAGTATTCGACCGGCGCGAGGTTGCTGCTCGTCCTGTTCGCGATGCTCGGGTAGAGATCCGCCCCGCCGCGGAACTCGTGCGATCCCAGCTTGTCGTTGACGAAGAAGGTCATCGACGGCGACAGATAGATCATCGACCGATGCGAGGTGTCGGTCCCCCCGAAGCCGCCCTCCTGCGCGATCGTCGTCAGGCTGCCCAGGATGTCGCCCGTTGGATTGCTCTGGATGATCTTGGTCGGGACGATCGGCTGGCCGTCGTTCGGCTGCAGATCGTTCGGCTTGTTGACCATGAAGCTGCCGACGAACTGGAAGACCTTCGCCGAGCTCGCCACCCAGTTGTAGTTGAAGCTCGCCAGCGGACCGCCCTTCACGAGCGTGCCGAGCGCCGACGCGCCGTTGATCTGCGGCGAGGAGCCGCTGATCCCGGCCGTCGTGGTGCTCGTGAGCAGTCCGAGGTTGCGGTTCGGCGCGACGGTGCCGCGGAAGATCGCGTTCGCCTGGATCGTCCGGTCGTACTGCAGGCTCACCTGCAGGCGGTGGTTGGTGCGCACCTGCGTGGTCACTTTGCCGAACCACAGGTTGCCGCGCCGCTGCACCGGCACCACCGTGTTGTTGAACGTCTGATCCGTCTGCACACGGCGGTAGGCCGAGAAGAACCAGATGCGATCGCGCACGATCGGGCCGCCGAGCGTGAGATCCGGCTGGTAGTCCTTGCGCCGGTTCGCGGGAATCCCCTGCACGTTCGACCCGTTGAAGCTTTGCGGAATCACGAAGAGCGCGGCCGACCCGTGGAACTGGTTCCCGCCGCTCTTCGTGACGATGTTCATGTACTGGCCGACCATGCTGGAGCCGTCCGACGCCTCCGCGCCGAGCGCCTTCACCTCGACGTCCTGGATCGCGTCGTAGTTCAGATTCACGGCGAAGATGTCGCCGCCGTACGGATCGGTGACGTCGGCGCCGTCGAGGCTCGTGCGCCGCTCGGATCCGGTGAGCTCCTGCGTCGCCGGATTCACCGAGACGCCGGGCACGACGAGCCACGCGTCCTGGAACCGGCGATTCGTCGTCACCGGCACCGTCGTCAGCGCCTGGTTGTTGATGTTCACCGACAGCCCCGCGCGCTCCGGATCGACGATCGGCGTTTCGGCCGTGACGTTCACCGTCTCGGCGACCGTGCCCACCGACAGCGAGAAGTCCACTTCGGTGACGGCGTTGAGGCGGACGGGCGCCTTCCGGATCACCGTCTGGAAGCCGGACAGCTCCGCGCGCACGTCGTAGGTGGCAGGCGGCAGGTTCGTCACGCGATACGCGCCCTGGCCGTCGGTGACGCCGGTGAACTGGCCGAGCGCTTCGGGGCTCGTCAGCGTGACCGTGACGCCCGGCAGCACCGCGCCGCTCGAGTCCACGATCTTGCCGATGACCGTGCCGGTGGTCGTCCGCTGCGCGAACGCCGTGGGCGCGACGGCGAGCATCGCGCCGAGGAGCAGGAGGGACACCACCGACCGAACGCGTGAGCGATTCATCATGGACATCTCCTCGCGATCACTCTTCCCCGTCACGTCTCGCGATCAAAACCGGATGGTGTGCGACACGCGGACCGCGTGCTGCGAAATCTCGGCGCTGGTGCCGGCGCTGCGGATCATCAGCGCGGCGCCTAGCGCGCTGGCGGCGACGCCGCCCCACAGCATCGGACGGTTCTTGCCCTTGAGCGCGTCGCAGTTGTTCGTGGCGTAGATCGGATTGGCGCGCTGAGCGATGCACGCCTGATACGCGCCCGCCGGCGCGTTGCCCGTGCTCGTGTCGTCCACGCGGAAGGCCGTCACGCCGAGGACCGACGTCGCGACGCCGGCGACGCCCAGCGCGAGGCCCGTCCAGAACAGCGCGCCGCGTCCGCCGGCCGATCGCGGCTCCGCTTCCTGCGCGAGCACGGGGGAAGCCGCGAGCAGGACGATCAGACAGCACGCTCCGAGTCTCATATCGCCTCCGGCGCGTATCTTATGCCCGCCCCGCGCGGCAAATCGAGAGAAAATACGGCTCGACAAGTCACCGGTGGGCGTCCCTCTCACGCCGATCATCACGAAAGAGACCGTCGCGCTCGACGCGCTCGCCGGACAGACGCTCGCCGTCGACGGCAACGGCGAGCTGTATCAGTTCCTGGCGCTCATCCGGCTGCGCGACGGCACGCCGCTGCGCGATTCGAAGGGACGCACGACGTCGCACCTGTCCGGGTTGTTCTATCGAACGACGCGCCTCATCGCCGAGCACGCGCTGCAGCTCGTGTTCGTCTTCGACGGCCGGCCGCCGCCGCGCAAGGCGCGCGAAATCGCCGAGCGGCGCGCGACGCGCGACCGCTACGAGGAGGCGCGCGCGGCCGCGCTCGAGCGCGGCGATCTCGCCGACGCCTACTCGAAGGCGACGATGACGTCCCGGCTGACGGGTGAGATGATCGCGGAGGCGCGCGAGCTGCTGCGGCTGATGGGCGTGCCGACGGTGCACGCGCCGTCCGAGGCCGAGGCGCAGGCCGCGCACATGGCGGCGGCGTCTGACGAGGTGTCGGCGGCGGCGAGCAAAGACTACGATTCGCTGCTCTTCGGCGCGCCGCGGCTGGTGCGGTTTCTCACGATCTCCGGCAAGGAGTTTCTGCCGAGTCAGGGCGCGTTCCGTCCGATCGTGCCCGAGGTGATCGATCTCAATCGTCTGCTGGCGGCGTGGGGGATCGCGCGCGAGCAGCTCGTCGACTTGGCGATCCTCGTCGGCACCGATTTCAACGAGGGAGTGCACGGCATCGGTCCGAAGAAGGCGCTGAAGCTCGTGCAGCGGCACGGCCGCATCGAGGCGATGCCCGACGAGATCCGCGAGGCGCTCGGCGATGCCGCGGGCGTCGAAGAGGTCCGGCGCATTTTTCTGCAGCCCGACGTCACCGACGACTACTCGGTCGAGACGAAGGAGCCGGATCTCGACGGGATCGTGCGCTTCCTGTGCGAGGAGCGCGAGTTCTCGCGCGAGCGCGTCGCCGCCGCGCTTGCGCGCGCGTTTCGCGAGCGCCGATTGTGGTGACGCCGCGCGCCGCGATCCGCGCCGCGCTCGTCTACGCCGCGCTGACTATCGTGCTCGCATATCCGCTGAGCATGCACCCGGCGACGGCGGTTTTCTCCGACAGCCCCGACACGAACCTGGAGCTGTGGGCGCTCGCGTGGGACGCGCACGCGTTCGTCCATCAGCCGCTGTCGATCTTCGACGCGAACATCTACTACCCGGAGCGCCGCACCCTCGCCTACTCGGAGAACTTCATCGGCAGCGCGTTCATCGCCGCGCCGATCATCTGGCTGACGGGCAACCTCGTGCTGGCGCTGAACGTCGTCTCGTTGCTCTCGTGCGTGCTCTGCGGGATCGGCGCGTACGTCCTCGCGCGGCGGGTCGGGATCGGCGAGGCGGGCGCCTTCGTCGCCGGCCTCGTGTTCGCGTTCTCGCCGCCGCGGTTCCTCCGCCTCGACCAGCTGCATCTGACGACGATTCAGTGGGTGCCGTTCGCGCTGGCCTGCCTGCACGGGTATCTCGATCGCGGCCGCGCGCGCGATCTGCGGCTGTTCATCGGCTGCTTCACGCTGCAGGCGCTGACGAGCGGCCACGGCGCCGTTTTTCTGCTGGTCGCCAGCGTGCTCGTCGTCGGCTATCGCGGCGTGCTCGGCGAGCCACTCGATGCGCGGCGGCGGATGAAAGACGTCGGCGCCGCCGGCGTCCTGCTGCTCGCGCCGGCGCTGCTCGTCGCCCTCCCGTATCGCGCCGTGCAGGTGGAGATGGGGCTGCGGCGATCGCTCGCGAGGTGGGCGGCGCTGCCGATCGAAAGCTTCGTCGCGTCGCCCGCCCACGTCCACGTCTGGCTGCTCGAACGGCTGCACGCGGCCGCCATCAACGACCGCGCCGGCGCGACGCTCTTTCCCGGCGCCCTGACGCTGATCCTCGCGCTCTCGGCCATCGTGCCCCGGCGCGAACGGCTGCGAGCGGCGGCCGCCGCGCTGCTCGACGCGGCCTTCGTGGCTTCGCTGGCCGCAGCGCTCTATCGCGCGTGGAGCGGACCGCTGCGCATCCGCGTGACGCAGGCGACGGTGCTGTCGCTGCGCCGGGCATGGCAGCCGTGGCTCATCGCCGGCGCGCTCGCCGCGCTCCGCGTCGCCGCCGCGCGCGTCGTGCCGCTCGATCTCCGCGCGCGGACCGAGGAGTGGTCGCGCCGCCGGCGCGATCCGGCGCCCCTCTATTTTCTCATCGCGGTCGTGAGCGTCTGGATCGCCATCGGCCCGCCGTTCGGCCTGTGGCCGCTGCTCTACCGCCTGCCCGGCTTCAGCTTCATCCGCGTGCCCTCGCGGTTCACGCTGCTCGCCGTCCTCGGCCTCGCAGTGCTCGCGGGCATCGGCGTCGAGCGCATCGCGGCGCACACGGCGGCGGCGCGCGCTCCGTTTGCGGCGCTCATCGCGGCGCTGCTCGTCGCGGAGTACGTCGTCTCGCCGCTGCCGATCGCGCCGCTGCGCGTCGATCCGCCGGCCATCGATCGCTGGATCGCGTCGCAGCCGGCCGTGCGCGCGATTGCGGAGGTGCCGCTCGCCAACCCGAGCGATCTCGGACGCTCGGAGCGGCGGCACACCGGCTACATGCTGCACTCGACGGTGCACTGGCGGAAGACCGTGGAGGGCTACAGCGGCATCCGTTCGTCGCTGTTCGATCAGCTGTACACGGAGTTGTTCCAGTTTCCCGACGACGAGAGCGTGCGCCATCTCGCCGCGCTCGGCGTCACCCACGTCGTCGTCCACGTGGGCGAGTACGAGCCGGCGGAGTGGACGGCGGTCAGCCGCCGGCTCGATGCGTACGGCGCGTGGCTGCGCCTCGAGCGCGAAGACGACGGCGGCCGCGTCTACTCGATCCATGTGCCGTGACCGCGTGCGCGTCGTCCGATGCGGCTACACTAACCGTGACGCCGCCGTGCGCCCGTAGCTCAGTTGGATAGAGCACCGGCCTTCTAAGCCGGGGGTCGCAGGTTCGAGTCCTGCCGGGCGCGCTTCTCGCTTCGCGAGACGCCGCGCCCTGCCGTCCGCGGGAAGCGTCGCGACTCGCGGCTGAAAGCCAAATCGTCGCTGCGACATCCGTGGGGAGTGTTGACGACCAAGCAAGTCTTGCTGAAACGCGGAGACCCCATTCGCTACGTCTACTTTCCCAACGGCGGCGTCCGTTCCGTGACCGCGATGATGACAAACGGCGACGCCGTCGAAATCGCCACGGTCGGCACCGCCTGTATGGCGTTGCACACCGTCAACGAACGATGCTGCCGGTGGTTGTTGATGACGCACGACCGTGTCAACGCCGACCAGTTCACGCTCAGCCACGAATTCCTCGCGATGATGCTCGGCTCCACGCGGCCAACGGTGACGCTGGTCGCACGCGCCCTGCAACAGGCGGAACTCATTCGCTATACGCACGCACGGGTCACCATCCGCGACCGCAAGGGGGCTGGAAGCCGCCTCGTGCGAATGCTACGCGACCGTCAAGGCAGAGTTCGACCGGCTCGGCCTGTAGAAACGGATTTATTTCATTCGGTCGGCCTTCGTGCGGGCCGCTTCCACGGGCGCATCGAACCGATGCCGTCCGGTGCCGAATGCTGAGACCCCATTGCGGCGGACACCGCATCGAGTAGGTCGTCTGGGTCGAACGGCTTCTTGATGACACCCACCGCTCGCAGTGTTTCGGCGTGCGTGGCGGCGTCGGTTTCTCCCGTCATCAAGAGCACAGGGACCGCCGCTTGCTTTTTGTCCGTGAGATAACGCTGCTCGGCGCGGAACTGCCAGCCGTCCATCACGGGCATGTTGAGGTCGAGCACGATGAGGTCTGGGCAGGACTCTCGAAGGCGCACAATCGCGTCCTTGCCGTGCGCCGCCACGACGACGTGGTAGCCGTGCTCCGTCAAGACAGATTCAGTCAGCCGACGTAGCTCAGGTTCGTCGTCCACCACGAGGACGAGCGGTTCGATGTCGGCGACTTCCGGTGGCGGCGGACGTACGAAGACCGGGGTTCCGTCCTCTGATACGACTTCCGCCCATCCTTCCGCAAGGAACACGCACGCGACCTGCATCCCGAGGTCGTACACGGCACCGACGCGGAATGTGTCGAGCGACACACCATCGACGGTGCCGGTCGGCGCGGTAAGGATTCTGAGACGCATGCTGCCTCCGGTCCCGAAATGTGGCATTCGGACCGGCGGCGGACGACGGCATCGAGCGTCCCCGGAGAGGATGTCGCGACCAAGTGTAAGCAACCTGACACTTCGCGGCAAGCTGAACCGGGAATCTTGCGGTCCGAAACCTACTAGACCGAAGGTCGACGGCAGCGTCATTTCTGACGTTGATGCGCACGATTCGGCGGCGGCGCGCCGTGTGCAGCACGTCGAAACGTCTGAAAGCCTGTCGTACCGCGCTCACACGGCAGACTGAATCTTCTTCAATCCTTCAGCCAAATCGTCCGCACTCATCACAGGGAAGAACTGAACATTCGCGTGTAGCCTTCGGAACAGCGGCTCCGCGATCATCGGCAGATCGCTTGGAGATTTCAGATCGAAGACGAAGAATCCGCCGCGCCTGCCTGCCTCGGGGTAAAAGTATGCGGCTTCTGGCTTCAGCGTCGCGACCGTCTGGCGTAGTGTCTCTTCAATGGCGCTACCAGCCTGATTGCCAGCTTCGACCGGAATGTTGAACTTCATCAGTGTGCGCATGGTCGGCTCCTTTTCAGCGCGGCAAGGTGCCGCGAGGCGGCATTTATACACCCGTGCCGTAAGGGACTGAGGCGTCGGACGCGACGGCGGCGTCGAACTGTTCCACAACAGAGCGTCGTCCTCAGCGTCAGCTTACGTCACGCTTCTGCACTAAAGTCGTTGCGCGGCATCGATCTTCGTGAACGCAGGTCTGGTCGCCCCGCGGTCGCCACTGATATCATCCGACTCGTTTCACGACAACCGCCGACGTCGTTCGCTTGCAGACGACGTGTGTGAGAGCGCCGTTCAGCGTGCGGACGAATCAAGTCGAATCGCCGTTGCACGACGGCCGAGCGCGGCGTGATCAACCACAGCGACGAGTCGTGCCTTTTCAGATAGGGATTTGAGGATGGTTATCGAGAGCGTAGCGACCGAGCGGCGGTGGCGCGTTGAACGGCAAGATGGGCGCTGGATGGAGTGCCGCGTGCTGACGATTCACCATCAAGAGGACGGCATCGTGTTCCAAACGCAGGCATCCTTCGAGGGGCTGCTGTTTTACACGCGGCAGTATCCGACACGCCTCGAAGCCGAACACGACGCAGACGACCGCCTGCGAGACGCCGTGGAGTTCGGCTGGATCAAGTCGGAATCGAACGTTACTGTGCGATCCATCTCGCGCCAACGAAGTACCGAGATGCCGATGGCTCGCGCCTAGATTGCGCGCGGTTCATCAGACGTTTTCAATCGCGCCCGAAGGTCCAGACGACAGCAGCCGATTGAGAACGCGCACGATGTCTTCGAGGTCAACCGGCTTCGGAATGAAGTCATCGCATCCGACTCGACGTGCGCGAGCCTGACCGTCGTTGTGAGAACACGCTGACACAGCGATGATCGTCATCCCTTTGGTGCGGTCATCGGTCTTCAGTCGTCTCGTCGCTTCCCACCCGTCCATGCGCGGCATCATCAGGTCCATGAGGACCACACGCGGTCGCAGGCGCACGGCGACCTCAATCGCTTCGCCGCCGTCCTGCGCTCGATGGACAACGAAGCCGCAGAACGCGAGATACTCCGACAGCATCTCCCGCGCGTCGCGGTCATCGTCCACAACAAGGACGGACTCCGAATGTACGGCAGAGGTCACGTACGGCATCAGGACAGTCAGTGGAAACAGTCGTCGTCGTGGAGGTGCGGTCCGTCAACTGCACGCGGCGCGCCACTGCCGCGCCCTGTGACGGGTGAATATCCGAGTCACCGATGCGACGGATCGTGCAGTTATTACTTCCCGCCGGCAGGACGCGCAGGCGCGCACCGGCAGCCTGAGCAGCGCCACGGTGCCGCATACTTTGTCGATTGAATGCTCGCCATCGGAGCTATGCCGCGCTACCTCGCGCGCCAATCCGATACCGTATCCGTCCCGGTCGGCGCGCAGCGGACACTCCGTGTTTCGTGACGACCGGCGGCCAATGCAGATGCGCTACGAACAACTGCCTTCGGGTCTTCCGGATGCTGTCCGTCGTATCCTAACCCGATTGAGGATGAGATGCTGAAGGAAGCTCTCAGAGAAATCGTCGCCCAAAACCACTTCACGAGCGAAACGATGAATCTGTTCGCACAGATGTTGGGCAGCCCAACCGATGTCAGAAATACGACGATAGGGCAAATCGACACGGGTCAGCGTTATGACGTTGCCCAAAGCCGCGAGTTGATTGAGCGAGGATACCGTGTGCTCCAAGACCTCGTAGAAGACACCGCCGAAGACGATTGGTTGAAGCCGATTGACACGCCGTTCTTCGGCGCAGTGTCGCGAGTGCGACTGTTTGCCCACGCCCTGTATCACACATCGCATCATGCAGGACAAATCTCTCTGGCGTTGGCGAAGGGCGTTCGGTAGCGTCTCGCGTTGGCTCCGATATCGACGCGCCAGAGACTCCCAACAGCAGCACCAGCCCCACTAGCGTGAGAATCAGGGCACTAAAGCACAACTAAGAACGGAGCGGGAACGATAAACACTACCGTCACAGTAATCACATGACCTAACACCTGGGAACGATTTGCGCTCCACTCTTCTGTTGCTGCTGCTCTAAACGCACACCACAGCCCCGCGGCAATCGAGCTTAAATCGGGTTGGTCTGAACTTGTTATCCGACGACATGAGAATTCTCTTGGCTTCCTACTACTGAGCGTCGATCAGGTTGATGCTGACCGCGTTCGCTCCAACCAGTGCTACGACCTGTCCTTGCATTTCCTGGAGCTCGCCCAACACAGCAGAGCCATGTCGAGCGCCATAGGCAGCTATCAGGACCGTTGAGGCGATCGACACGCTCCACGGCAGTCTGCGATATAAAGGCATTGTTACCGTCACATTGTCAGCGAAGATCCTTCTGCCTGCTGTTCTTCTTTACTCTCCCACGCGGCAAGTAGACCTCTAGCGTCGCGTGCTCCCATGTTAGAAAGAGAGAGGAGCTGTCATGACGAAGTGCATTCGATGAAATGTCGTGGCTGGTATCGTTCTTTTAACTGCGGTAATCAACGCAGGTCTATTTGTGACAGCCTTGTGACGCCAATTCTGGCAATCGGTCCTCGAAAAGCAAATGAATCCCTAACGATGCGTGCGCGTGAAAGTGGTTCAACACGTGCTGTGGAAGCTGCCGAGCACGCGGCGAAGCTCGCCGCCAGCGGTTCTTCGTAGGCGCTTAGACGCGCGTAAGAACAAATCGTCGTGTTCGTGCTGACGCACTTCAACGGCTAATGACCGCGCTTCACGACACTACGTGATCGCGCCGTGCGTAGTGACTGTTGATCATCGTCTCTGGACTGGTCATTGAAGCTGAGATCCACGACGTATGTCATTACCTTTGACGTGAACGAGCAAGACAAATAAAGATCGCATAGGCATCATTACGAGAACATCATGTGTTCCTTACAGACATTCGAGTAACGCTCACGATCTTTTAACGCCTCCTTTCGATCGAGTAAGACTCACGATCTTTTGACGTCTCCTCCCGCCGAAGAGGAATACCGCCGCTCCTCGCCGACGCCTACTGTGTCCACGTTTCCCAGATCTCTCCCCACGTGATGTTGCGGATGCAAGGGCGAGAGGTACGTGCACGTCGCACGCGTGGAAAGCGCTCGACGTCGTGGCTGGCGACGCGCGCGCAGACGGCGATGAACTTCGCCGGAGCCGGACATCGAAATCGGAGGAGCGAGGAGGATCGAATGTCACTGAGAAAGATCGGCGCGAGGAAAGCGTGGCCCTTCGTCATGATCGTCGCGATGTTCATGGCGGGGATCAGCCCGTCGTTCGTGCCGCAGTCGCAGGTCAGCGCCCAGGTGGTCGCTGGCGGCGCGCCTGTCGGCAACGGCTTTGTGATCAACGCCGACGACTACCGGTTCATCT
>Ga0075436_100002428_pt1 | contig 12839 bp, 10 predicted proteins | sample RhiMethybrSRZTD5_FD_75303 | JGI IMG/M metagenome (GOLD analysis project Ga0075436, IMG submission 75303) | Populus rhizosphere microbial communities from Tennessee, USA - Rhizosphere MetaG P. TD hybrid SRZTD5 | ecosystem: Host-associated > Plants > Roots > Rhizosphere > Soil | place: USA...
TGCTGTTCACCGTGGCCGGCAAGTCGATCTTCGACGTCGGTCAGCTGAACTTCGACGAGCTGCACGCGTTCCTCGGCCGACTGAAGCCGGCGGGACGCGGCGCCGACGCGGGCCGGCAGGTGCTGAAGGAGATCCGCGGACGGCTCGAGCTGCTGCTCGGCATCGGCCTCGACTATCTGAACTTCAACCGCCGCTCCGGCACGCTGTCGGGCGGCGAGTCCCAGCGGATTCGGCTGTCGACGCAGATCGGATCGGGGCTGATGGGGATGCTCTACGTGCTCGACGAGCCGAGCATCGGGCTGCACCCGAAGGACAACGTGAAGATGATCGCGACGCTCGAGAGCCTGCGCGACATCGGCAATACCGTCATCGTCGTCGAGCACGACGAGGACACGATCCGCGCGGCCGATCACCTCGTCGAGATGGGCCCCGGCGCCGGCGTGCACGGCGGCCGCGTCGTCGTGCAGGGCAGGCTGGACGACCTGCTGAAATGCAAGACGTCGCCGACAGGGCAGTTCTTCTCGGGCAAACGATCGATCGCGCTGCCGGCGAAGCGGCGCACCGGGAACGGCAAGGCGCTCGTCGTCCGCGGCGCGCGCGAGAACAACCTGAAGTCGATCGACGTGACGATTCCGCTCGGCAGGCTCGTGGCGATCACCGGCGCGTCGGGATCGGGGAAGAGCACGCTCGTCAGCGAGATCCTCTACAAGGCGCTGTGGAAGCGGCTCGTCGACACGCGCACGCTGCCGGGGGCGCACGACGCGGTCGAGGGCCTCGAGCACGTCCACAAGGTGGTCAGCATCGATCAGTCGCCGATTGGCCGGAACAGCCGGTCGAATCCGGCGACCTACGTCGGCTTCTACGACACGATTCGCGATCTCTTCACACAGGCGACGCTCGCGGTCGAGCGCGACTACAAGCCGGGCCGATTCAGCTTCAACGTCAAGGGCGGCCGCTGCGAGGAGTGCCAGGGCGAAGGCGTCATCACGACGCAGCTCTATTTCATGCCCGACGTCGAGGTCACCTGCGGCGTCTGCAAGGGCGCGCGCTTCAACGGCGAGACGCTCGAGGTCACGCTCCGAGGCAAGACGATAGACGACGTGCTGAAAATGTCGATCGAGGAGGGCGTGTCGTTCTTCGCCAGCGAGCCGGCGGTGAGCCGAAAGATCCAGGTGCTGAACGATCTCGGCCTCGGCTACGTGACGCTCGGCCAGTCGGCGACGACGCTGTCGGGCGGCGAGGCGCAGCGGGTGAAGATCGCGACCGAGCTGAGCACGCTGCAGCGATCGAAGCACACGATCTACATCCTCGACGAGCCGACGACCGGCCTGCACCTCGCCGACGTCGAGCGGCTGCTCGGGTCGCTGAACAAGCTCGTCGACGCCGGCCACACCGTGCTGCTCATCGAGCACCACATGGACGTGATCAAGACCGCCGACCACGTCATCGATCTCGGACCGGAAGGCGGCCACGCCGGCGGCGACGTCGTCGTGACCGGGACGCCCGAAGACGTGGCCCGCTGCAGGGCGTCGCATACGGGACGCTTCCTGAAGCCGCACCTGCGCGCCTAGACTAGCTAGCTAGGGGCGCGGCTCCGGATCGAGCTGAAATTAACCCTATAAACACTACAGAACACCACGATCGTTCGCCGCGGAGCCGGGCCGCTTTACACGGGACCAGGGCGGCGATACTCTTCGATTCCATTGGAGCGAAGAAAGAAGCGATGCACCGCAGGAGATTCCTAACGAATGTAGCCGCGGCAAGTTTGGCGGGCGTGCGGGTGCCCGCGCTATTCGCGGCGCCGCAAGGGGGGCGCGGTACACAGGAGCCGGGCGGCAAGCGTCCGAATGTTCTGCTGCTGATGGCCGATCAGCACAAACGCACCTGTATGGGCGCGTACGGCGATCCAGTGGCGAAGACGCCGAACCTGGACCAATTGGCGCGCAGCGCGGTCCGCTTTACCAACGCCTATTGCACCAACCCGGTTTGCACGCCGTCGCGGGCTTCTATGCTGACCGGCCTCTACAATCACCACTTCGAAGCGCAGAACAACGCCACGCCGTTCTCGCCGCTGCGGCGCACGATGGCGCACCATTTCGGCGCGGCCGGGTACGTGACGGCGCTGATCGGAAAAATGCATTTCGTGGACGCGCAGACGCACGGGTTCGACTACAAGCTGGACTTCAACGACTGGTTCCAATACCTGGGACCGAAGACGCAGCTGTTTGCCGACGAACTGGGGCAGCCCAACTCGGGCTCGGGACTTCCTGAAATCGAAGACCTGTGGCGCGACGAGGATGATCCCTGGAAGGGGCATCGCCATCTGGACGGGCGGAAGGGTTCGGTCGGGATCGGACGCGTTTCCCTGTTGGAAGAGAAGGACCATTTCGAAAGCTTCGTGGCCCGTGAATCCATCCGTTTCCTGCGACGCTTCGGTCAATCCAGTCAACCGTTCTTTCTGATCTCCTCTTTTCTCAAGCCCCACGATCCGTTCATGCCGGCACAGCGCTTCGCCGACATGTTCCGCGCCGAACAGATGCAGCTCCCGCGCAGCTTCGGGAAGGCCGACAAGAGCCGCCTTCCCAAAGAAGTGATTCGATCCATCGAGAACAACGGCCCGACACCCGAAGTCGCCGACCCCGACCGGGCTCGCGAGCACATCGCCTACTACTACGCCAACCTGGCCCAGATGGACGATTGCCTCGGCCAAGTGCTGGCCGCGATCAAGGAACTGAACCTGGAAAACGATACGATCGTCTGCTATACGTCCGATCACGGTGAAATGCTGGGCGAGCTCGGTCTTTGGCAGAAGTTCCAGTTTTACGAAGGGTCATGCGGCGTGCCGCTTCTCATCCGCGTGCCGGGACGCGCGGCCGGGGTGTGCGCAGCGCCGGTCAGCCTGGTCTCGCTCTCCGCCACACTGACAGCGCTGGCAAGAGTGGCACAGGTCGCTCCGAACGACGGGACGAGCCTGGTGCCGTGGATCGAAGATCCGAAGACGCGAAAGGATCCTGGTCCCGTATTTGCCGAATATGCGCTGCCCAGCCGCAACGCGAAGACCATGATCCGCGACGGCGCCTGGAAATACACCTGCTGGGCGCACGATATCCCGGAGTTGTACAACCTGGAATCCGACCCGGACGAATTGCACAACGTGGCCGCGGAGCCGCAATACGCCGCCAGGGCCGCCGACCTGCGCGCGCGGCTTCTGGCGTGGAACCCCATCGCTTGACATTGTGATGGCGCCGGCCTCCGATCGGCTCCGGGCCTTTCACGTCATGGCGAAGCCGATCGGCCCGATCTGCAACCTGGATTGTAAGTACTGCTTCTACCTGGAGAAAGAACACCTCTATCCGAGGCACACGACCTGGTCGATGCCGGAGGAGGTCCTGGAAGCGTATATACGCCAGTACATCGAAGCGCAGTCGGTCCCAGTCATCACCTTCGCCTGGCAAGGGGGCGAGCCAACGCTGCTCGGTGTGGACTATTTCCGCAAGGCGGTGTTGCTTGAAAAGAAGTACGCCGGAGGGAAGCGCATCGAGAATGCGTTCCAGACCAACGGCGTTCTTGTCGACGATGAGTGGAGCGAGTTTCTGGCCGAGAACGGATTTCTGGTGGGGCTCTCGATCGACGGTCCCCGGGAGCTGCACGACAAGTACCGCGTCGACAAAGGCGGCCAGCCGACGTTCGACAAAGTCATGCGCGGACTCGGCTGCCTGAAAAAGCACGGCGTCGAGTTCAACACGCTCACCGTCGTGCAGCGCGATAATTCGTACCACCCGCTCGAGGTCTATCGCTTCCTGAAAGAGGTCGGCAGCGGATTCATGCAGTTCATCCCGATCGTCGAAAGGATTGCTGAGTCCCCCGCCGATGGTCTGACGCTCATCGGCCCTGGTCACCCGACGCGGGCGCAGGTGTCGGCGTGGTCCGTGGAGCCCGTACAGTACGGGAGATTCCTGAACAGCATCTTCGACGAGTGGGTTCGACACGACGTGGGGCGACATTACGTGCAGATCTTCGACGTTGCGCTGCAAAGTTGGCTCGGGATGCAGCCGAGTCTGTGCGTCTTCCGCGAGACGTGCGGTTCGGCCATGGCGATCGAACACAACGGCGACCTCTACTCGTGCGACCACTACGTCTATCCGGAGCACAGACTCGGCAACATCAGAGAACACCCGCTGGAAGTCCTCGTCAACTCCGCACAGCAGCGCAAATTCGGCCTTGATAAGAGAGACACGCTGCCCGCATATTGTCGTGCGTGTGAGGTCCGCTTTGCCTGCAATGGTGAGTGTCCAAAGCACCGGTTCGTTCGGACGCCAGACGGGGAAGAGGGGCTGAATTACTTGTGCGCCGGCTACAAGATCTTCTTCAAGCACATCGATCCCTACATGCGATTCATGGCCGAAGAGTTTCGTCAGCAACGACCTCCTGCCAATGTCATGGATCGGGTGCGCGGACGAAATGATTCCTGTGTGTGCGGCAGCGGCAAGAAGTACAAGAGATGTTGTGGCAGGTTGACACCACGTCCATGAACAGACGCGAATTCCTCGGCACGGTGGCGCGACTACGACTCTGCTGAAGGCGCAGGGCGGCCAACGCGATTCCTTTCCAGATAGGTCGAGAACAACGCCGACGGGTTTACCGGCCCTGACCCGTTGATTCCTCCTAAGATTAGGTGCCTAACGTTCACGGCTCACCCGCGGCGGCCAACGATCACTGCGCGATTCGACCCGTCGTGGCGCGGCCGTTGCCGCGTGCAGCCGGTGTTAGGCGCCGTGTCCGGATGCGGCGTATCATAGCCGCAGGAGCTTGCGATGAATCTGGAGTTCACGGCCGTGTTTCGCAAGGTGCCCGAAGGCTACATCGGTTTTGTCGAAGAACTTCCCGGTGCGAATACGCAGGGCGCGACCCTGGAGGAGGCACGAGCGAACCTGAAGGAGGCCGTCGAGCTTGTTCTCGAAGCCAATCGAACGCTCGCCCAAGAGGACGCGTCAGGATCCGACGTGATTCGCGAGCGTCTGAAAGTGACGGCTTGAAGCGCCGCGACCTGATTCGACATCTCGAGGACCACGGCTGTCAATTGCTCCGCGAAGGCGGCAACCACACGATTTACATGAACCGCGCCGCCAGGAAAACGTCGAGCCTTCCCCGCCACAACGAAAATCAACAACGAGCTCGCGAAGAAGATCTGCAAGGATCTCGACGTGCCGCTGCCAGGCGCCTAACGACCGCGCATGAGCCGCGCGGAACGCAACGCCACTCCGCGTCGGCTCCATGCGCCGGTTAGGCCTCAAGCCCGCATTGTGAATATCACATCATGTCCAACTTGAAAGAAATGATGATCTCGCGAATACGATCAGAGCCGTATTTGTCGGCCAGGAGTCCTATGCCGTCTTCGTCAATCCCCTGCCAGTGATTCTGCCAAGCCACCGCGAAGTAACGGTCGATATCCGCATACATCATGGCGTCGCGCAGAACGCCTATGTAGGTCGCCTGCGTCTCGGTGTTGTCGAGAGCGCTTACGAACGACTCGTCGACTATTTGGCTGAGATCTTTTAGCGTGCGAATGCCGAATGCTGCCAATTCTTCGATGACGATCGTCGGAACTGGTTCGGCTTCCCCGGTGACCATTTCCGTCTTGCGCAATCCCTTCAAGCGCTCGGTCAAGAAACTAAGAACACTTGTTGAGTTGATCTCAACATCAAGCTGACCGGCTAACGTGGCGCGCGTCACCTCCCTGGCGTACGCATCAACCTCCGCGGCCACGGCCGCGAACTCGCGATCTGCGATCTCGAGCATTCCGGCCAACAAATTGAGTCTGCGCTGTAGAAGCTTTGGGAGCACGCCAGAAAACTTGTAGCGGCGATCGTGCTCGATTTCGGCCCAGGCGTGTTGAAGCGCCGTGCGGATTTGGATTTCGAACAGGACCTCACGGAACCCTTCGAACTCGGGCAATTTCAAGCGGTCTGCGCCAAGATCGCACACGTAGTGAAGGGACCGGTACCCAGAACGATCGACCCCAAGGTCTTCAGTTTTGTCTGAGCTCTTTTCGGGAACGACGTGAAAAGCTCTTTCGACGAGTTGAGCGACCCTGGGAACGTCGGTTTCCACGTACGTGATGACGCGCACACCCGCGAGGTCGGTCATCTCATCTTCGGGTTTTGTATAGCCTTTCCGGGTAATCTTCTGAACCGCGCTGTCAAGGTCCTTCGCACGCGACGATACGCTAACAATGTCGATCGAAGCTCCCTTGACTAGCTCGCTCATCGTGCGGGCCGCAACGGTGCAGACTCCCTCGTACAGAGGTCGGCGCTGACGGTACCAAGTTCGGAATGCGTCTTCCCTAGGTTCGCTCATTGTAGAATCTGATGGGCCTAACGATTCGCGTTCACCCGCGGCCGTGTCATGATCGCACTCGCGGCCGTCGGGTGCAACGCGAGGTTAGACGGTCCTGCGACCTTTCTTGCGTACTGCGCGGTCAATCATCCTTACCAACTTGGATTCATGATCCGGATCGACGAATGCACTCGCGTTTTCTCGATAGTCAGCCCAGGTTTGTCCGGAGACGTCCGACGGTGGCTTCGGCTGGCCCTCAAGCTTGATAGGCAACACCCGAACACCCCAAGTGAGAGCCACGCCCATCTCGAGCATCACGTTGGGATTCAGATCGGACGTTTCGAAGATTGCGATGTCCGAACTGATGATGTCACGGGCGATTTCGTTAAAAAGATGTTCCCCGTACCCTGCGCTCAGGGCACGATAATCCAACGACAGCGGCGGCTTGATACGTGCCCCGTTGTACTTGTCGACAGAACGCTGTAGCATCGCTTGGATATTCTGCCGAAGGGTGACCGTCTCGAAGAACCGCGATTCAAACTGATGGCCGAGCACGACGTACAGAATCTCCGGCTGATTCTTGCGCTCCGAAACCGCCTCCCAGTCTTCGTCCGTGAACCCATAAGGCGATCCGATGGGCGAGGGAGGGAGAATGACTTCACGAATCGAATTGGGGTTGGCAAATGGGCTGCGGTCGTCAAGCCCAACGCGTTCCGGTGGAGCGGTCGCCTTCGATTCTTCCGCTGACGCTCGAATCCGCTGGGCCTCGTACCGACCCCGTGACGTGATCGAGGCTGCATTGAAGTCATACGGCGCCGTCCCGAACGTCTGGATCCACTCCGCGTAGCCAGAGTCCACCAATAGAGCCACTGCGTCGTTAATTCGATCAGGAGGTAGGTGTGAAAGCCCGGCGAGGTCATTCCGATCGACGTACTCGCCTCGCGGCGCATCAGCGAGCACTCCGAGGAGTATCGTCGCATCCTGATCGATCTGAGTTGTGGCCATTCTTGCTCTATTCGGATCCGTCTAACGTTTGCGCTGAGCCGCGGCGCCCCGTTGCAAGGGAATGCAGCCAGTTGGTGAACGCCGTCGGCTCCAGCGCAAGTTAGGCCGATCGTTGCTCACTCCGGATTCGGGACGGGGCCGAACAACTAAGATTAGCGTGCCGTCCATCCTCCGTCGATCGGCATGACGTGTCCGGTCACGTGCGAGGCCGCATCGGAGCATAGAAAGACGACGACTTCTGCAATCTCGGCGGACTCGCACCATCGGCCCTGGGGAACGACCCCCAAGATTGCCTGCTCGGCACCCGGCGGGAGCGACTCCACCATCCGTTGCGCCAAGGGCGTCCGAACCATTCCCGGCGCTACAGCATTGACTCTGATTCCGCGCGTAGCATATTCGAGCGCAGCCGCCTTCGTGAGACCTGACACGCCATGCTTGCTGGCGACGCTACCGACAGCCACGGACGAGCCGACGAGTCCGACGACCGAGCCGTTATTCACAATGGCGCCTCGTTGTCGCTTAAGCATCTCGGGAATCTCGTATTTCATGCACAGCCATACGCTGGTAAGGTTCGTCGCCAGGGCGTGTTGCCAATCTTGTTCGGTCGTTTCGACCACGCCGGCGGTCGACCCGACGAAGCCGGCATTGTTGAATGCGCAGTCCACGCCGCCAAAGCGATCGACTGTCGTCGCGATCATCTGTTGCACGTCAGCGGATTTCGTCACATCTACAAGCACGCTGATTGCCGTACCACCGGTCGATTTGATCAACTCGACGGTCTCCTCCGCTCCTCGGCCGTCGATATCCCCGATAACGACCTTGGCGCCCTCACGCGCGAACGCGACGGCGGTGGCACGCCCGATGCCGGAGGCACCGCCCGTGATCACGACGACTTTGCCGATCATGATGTGTGTATTCCGCCCTTCTAATCTGCGCGAGAACGATCGCCGATCGCCGTGTACTCGCCGAGATCACCATCGTCTCAGGTCTTGAAGCCTAACGTCACGAACGAGCCGCGCGCCGCAGCGACATAATGACCCGAGACGAATGGCGCGTCGGCTCCATTCGGTGTTGGGCGGCCGGGCTTTGGAGATCAGAAGGTGAAACCGTTCCAATTCTCAGCCTCAGTCACTGCGAAGCCACCGAGAATGTGGACGAGAGCGAGTACAGCGCGCCCCGCATCCCCTTCTGGCTCGTGGGTGAACGCACCGGAGGCGAGCCGATGCCAGTTCGGATTCCCCTCGCCGTCATGATTCACGATGACATGCGAGTAGGCAATAGCCGTCTTGAGCTCTGAAGACGCGTCGGCGGCCCTACCACGCGCATCCCCGGCGATTGCCATACCTTGGTGACGGGCGCGAACGAGCTGCTTGTGAAGCATGATCTGCTCAAGATACAGAGGCACATCTACCCCCGCCCTTCTGAGGTCCTGAATCTCATCGCTCCCCAGAGGTGATACGAAGACGGTGGCAATGTCGACATCCCTGTGCCTGAGGAATGCGCTTGTTACAAGTTGCGCACCGATAGTGTGGTAGATTTCAACGAACAGCAGCTGTGCGTTCTCCTTATTGACCTTGTCGAGGTCGACTGCTTGAGGCAAGCCGCGGCAGTCGCCAACTAGAAACTGCGGATTCCCGCTCAACTCGAGCAACTCTTGGCTCGACCGGAAGAAGTCGGGGTTGTTCCAAGCGCCGACCTCTTCGGGGCGCGGGCCTTTTGGCCTGGACTCCCTGCTCTTGATGACGGGGATCTGCGCGTATTTGATGTCTGGATGGAAGTGGTCAAGCGCGGCAACTAAGGGCCCCTTGCCCACGCACGAGGGGCCGGACAGAATCGTGAATCTCTTCTTCGCGGCCACTGTTTCTCCAGTTATTCCGAATCCGCCCAACGCCCGGTTTCAGCCGCGGCGGCATTACATGATTTCACTCGCCGCCGTCGGCTGCAAGCCGATGTTAGCCAGCCTTCGCCAACTTGCGGAGTTCTCGGAACTCATCGTCGCTGACTTCACGATCCTCATAGGCGTGATCGTCTTTCACAATCCATCTGCCATCCTCAAATGCGAGTGTGTGTCTGGGACCAACCAGGCGGCAGTTCTGGAGCACAATTCGTCGGACGAATGGCAAGGACTCGGCCGCCTTAGCGATGAAGTCTTCCCCGTTCATGTCCGGCAATAGCCACGGGTGGTGTCCTGCCGGGCCGAACTGAACCTCGATGATGCGGAGCAAGCAGGCGACTGCTTCAAGCGCCAGGGCTCGATCGTTCGTGTCGACCTCGGGTCGGAAATGGATCGCGCGCACTCGAATGGAGTGCAGATTCCGAAACCCGCTTGCTGCTTCTGGAAGGAGGACGCCCCATGACTGGAGCGTGTCAATTGCCAAGTGCCAGTTGTCGAACGAGTCCTTCGTACGCACTCGCTTGTACTGAACCGTTGCCCGAAAGTCCTCGCGGAGTGCGATAACGAGATGATTGAGAACCCGTTCACCAAGAGCGCAGGAGGCCACAAGGGCAGGATAGAAGGCACCCATCACGACTGCGCGGCGAATCTGGTCAACAAAGCGATTGTGGAACGCAAAGATCGAGAACGGAATGCGGCCAAAGTCGATAAAGTTCGTGACCTTGGTGTCGAAGTTGAAGGAGCCGTACTCGGCCAGGAGCTGCTGCCGCAGGCGCGCCTTGTTGTCACGCCAAAGAGCCTGCACCTCCGGCTCCCACGACGGTTGGATTTCTTCCGAGAGCATCCAAGCCCGTGAGTCGAAACCGAAGTCGAGGACTCGGTAGCGCTTCACAGTGAACTCCGTTGTCGTGACCAAGTCTGGCTGACGCGCCGCTTCAGCCGCGGCGGCTCAGGGTTGCACCAGCCGCCGACGGCTGCAAGCGGATGTTCGGCGGCCCCTGAGCCGGATTTGGGATTTTGAACCCTGCGTCAGCCTTTATCCTTGGGGTTTGTCTTGGTCTTACCACGTACCTGGGGACTCGCGACCAAGTGAATGCACCGCCATGTCAGAAAGAGACAAGCGATCCGCTCGGCTTCCTCCAAGCTCTTTGCCCTTGCCGCGTCGAATGCCTTCGCCTGCATCGGGTGCCAGTCGAGCCTAAGTCTGCGCAACTCCGCCAGCGACGGTCTGAAGTCGTCAGTGTGAACGACTCGGTTGCGAAGCCCGTTGAGTGCCTGAATGGCGGACACCATTCGTTCAGGAAGAACACCCAACGCACGCGCCAGATCAACCTTCAGATCGAACGAGAGCCGATCGGCTGCGTTCAGACACTCCGGGCGTCGTACGCCGCGCTGAATCGCTGTGTCGAGCAGGCGCTCGATGAAGACGTGAGCTTTGAGGATGAACTGACCCTCTGATTGTTCGAAGATCAGCTTCTCAACGGCTCGCTGATCCAAATCGTCGAATGTCGCATCTGGGTAGCTAAACGCCATGTCTTTCATTGTCGCGCTCTCGCCTCGTGTCCGCCGAACTATTAGTAGACGGCCATCCCGCTGCGAACCCACCAGCGCCGATGCGACGCGCGCGCTCGCAGACCGCAGGATCGAAGGCGGATTCTAGCAGGAAATCTCGCGGCGTCTTGATCCGGTTACGCGCCAGGCTATGTCGAAACCGACCGCCAATCGGCCAGTCGGAGTGGTTACGCGCGGGGCCGGCGCGTATCCACTCCGACGCGAGGGGTCGGGCGCGGCGCCAAAACGCGCCGTGGCCATGCGTTTTGACAGCGTCGGCGCATCGTCAACGATCGAGCGCATAGCCGCGACGCTCGCGCGTATCTGCGTTCACAGCCGATCGATCGGACTCTTGACGCCCACACCGCCGCCGCTCGTCACGTGCAGATACGTCATCGTCGTCCTCACGTCTCGATGACCGAGCAGTTCCTGAACGGCCCGAATGTCAGAGCCGTCCTCGAGCAAATGCGTGGCAAAGCTGTGGCGCATCGTGTGCGGGCCCACTCGCTTCGTCAAACCTGCTTCCCGCGCCGCTCGAGCCACGGCCTTCTGCACGACCGACTCGTGCAGGTGATACCGGGACGGCGCACCCCACCGTGGATCCCGGCAGGTTCGCGCGGCCGGGAACACGAACTGCCACCGCCAGTCGGCTGCCGCGTTCGGATACTTTCGATCGACCGCGAACGGCAAAACGACGCGCCCCAGTCCGCATCGCAGATCGGCCTCGTGGATCGCCTGCACATGGACCAGATGCTTCGTCAATGCCGCCCTCACCGCAGCGGCTGCTCGAATCGCTGAACCGGCCCGTCGACGCGGGGCCACACGGTGCTGCTCATCGAGCACCACATGGACGTGATCAAGACCGCCGACCACGTCATCGATCTCGGGCCGGAAGGCGGCCACGCCGGCGGGGAAGTCGTCGTCACAGGGACTCCGGAAGACGTGGCCCGGTGCAAAGCGTCGCATACGGGACGCTTCCTGAAGCCGCACCTGCGCGCCTGAACGGACCTCTGCGGCCTCCGGTGTCGTCTATCTCCACATGTCGCAACTGCTGACCGATATCCGCTCCGGCGTGCGCATGCTGGTGAAGTACCCGACGCTGTCGATCGTCGCCGTCGCGACGCTCGGCGTCGGCATCGGCCTCAGCACGACCGTGTTCTGCGTCGTCAACGGCGGGTTGTTCAAGGGACTCCCGTTCCCGGACGCCGATCGCCTCGTTGCCGTCGTCGGCACGAACGTGGCCCAGCGCGTCCCGCGCCAGCCGATTGCGGTGCAGGATGTCGCCGCGCTGGAGGAGCGGCAGACCGTGTTCGAGCGGATGGGCGAGTACGCGTTCGCGCCGACGAATCTGGCGCTCGAGGGTGGACGGCCCGAACGGTTCAGCGGCGGCCAGTTGACCGTGGCCGCGTTCGAGGCACTCGGCGTCAAGCCGCTCGTCGGCCGCGGCTTCGAGGCAGGCGACGATCGTCCCGGCGCGGACCCGGTGATGCTGCTCGGGTACGAGCTGTGGCGCGATCGCTTCGGCGGCGCCGCGGACGTGATCGGGAAGAGCATCCGCGCCGACGGCACGTTCCGGACGGTCGTCGGCGTCATGCCCGAGCGGTTCGGATTCCCCGTCCGCGAGGTGCTGTGGACGCCGCTCCGCGTCGCGCCGGCCTCGGCGCCGCGCGGCCAGGGCCCGACGTACTTCGTCATCGCGAAGCTGAAGCCGGGCGTCGCCATGGCCGAGGCGCGGGCGCAGTGCGGCGCGATCGCGGCGCAGCTCGAACGCGACTTTCCGCAGACGAACCGCGGCATCGGCGCCGACGTGATGCCCTACGCGAAGACGATCCTCGGGCCCGAGATCTACGGCCTGCTGTATACGATGCTGGGCGCCGGCATCGGCGTGCTGCTCATCGCGTGCGTGAACGTGTCGAACCTGCTCGTCGCGCGCGCGTCGCTGCGGCGCCGCGAGGTCGCGGTGCGGATGGCGCTCGGCGCGGCACGCGGCCAGGTGGTGCGCCAGCACCTCACCGAGGTGTTCGTGCTCGCGGCGGCCGGCGGCGCGATCGGC
>Ga0075436_100002429_pt1 | contig 12836 bp, 11 predicted proteins | sample RhiMethybrSRZTD5_FD_75303 | JGI IMG/M metagenome (GOLD analysis project Ga0075436, IMG submission 75303) | Populus rhizosphere microbial communities from Tennessee, USA - Rhizosphere MetaG P. TD hybrid SRZTD5 | ecosystem: Host-associated > Plants > Roots > Rhizosphere > Soil | place: USA...
GTCGCGCGCGACCTTCGCGAATCGCCGTTTCCCGTCGAGCTCGACGTGCATGACGTCGCCGACGGCGGCTATCAACTCGGCGTCGAGGTCTCGAACGACTCGGCGCCGCTCGGCGCGTCGACGCTGAACATCACTCTCCGCAAAGGGCTCGACGATCTCGCCGGCCGGCTCGAAGCCGACAGCAGGAACGCGCCCGAGCCGCTCCGCGCCGAAATCCTCTTCCGTCTGGACCGGATGCCCATGCTCAGGATGAGCGCTGGCGTGTCGACAGCTCAGGATGAGCGCTCAACTTCAGGTCCAGGATGAACGCTCGCCCTGAGCTTGCCGAAGGGCGAGCTTCCCGCTTCTTTCTAGGCCGTCGCGCCTTTCTTGGCCTTTAGCTCCGCCAGCAGCTTGTCGACTTCTTCGTCGCGTTCGAGCTGGACGAAGCGATCGTCGACGTCGTCGAGGACCATCTCCGCCTTCGCCTGGCTGACGGCCTCGTGAACCGTTACCTTCTCCTTCATCCGCTCGAACGTGCGGATCGTGGACCGGCCGCCGATCGCCATCTGCGCGTCGGTCGCCTTTCCCAGCGCCCGCGCGCGGCGATGCTGGGCGAGCAGCATGTCGCTCTTCGCCTGCGCCTCGCCAAGCTTCTGTTCGAGCTTGCCGAGAGCGGCCTTCAGCGTCGCGACCTGCGCGCGCTGATCCTCGACCTGCTGGCGGAAGCTTTCGGCGTTCCGCTCCGCGCTCTTGTGCCGCTCGAGCGCGGCGCGCGCGAGATCGTCCTGTCCTTTTTCGACGGCGAGCTCCGCCTTGCGCATCCACTCGACCGCCCTGTCGGCACTCTCCTGTGCTTTTTTCTCGAGCATATACTGATCCGCAATCGAGATCGCGACCTGCGTCTTCACCTGCAGCAGCTGGTTCTCCATGTCGAGAATCACCTGCTTGATCATCTTCGAGGGGTTCTCGGCCCGGTCGATCAGATCGTTCAGATTTGCCCGGACCAGCGTGCCCACGCGTTCTAGCAGTCCCATCGTCGTACTCCTTCACAAGGGTGCACGGTGCACGGTGCACGGTGCGCCGCACCCCATACCCGTGTTACGTACCGAGAGCGTCCGGCTTCTTCTTCGCGCTGTCGCCGATCGCGCGGACCTTCGACAGCAGCTGCGAGAGGTTCATGCCCGAGAGCGCTTCGAAGAGCGCGGGCACCTGCGCCGCCATCTTGGTGATGTCGCCGGTCACTTTGCTGACGCCGGCCGAGTCGCCGTTGCCGGTCGATACGATGGTGATCTTGTCGACCTTGCTCAGCGGCGTCGCCAGCGCGGCGACGACGTCCGGCAGCCCGGTAATGAGCTTGTCGATGACCGCGGCCTGGTTGTATTCCTGATACGCCTCGGCCTTCACGTTCATCGCCTTCGCCTCGGCCTCGCCTTTCTTGAAGATGATCGACGCTTCAGCCTCGCCTTTCACGAGCGTCGCCGACGCCTGGCCTTCGGCTTCGACCATCAACCGCAGCTTCTCGGCGTTGGCCAGCGTCTCGATCCGCTTGCGCTCGATCTCGGCCTGCTTCAGAACGGTCGCAATCAGCTCCTTCTCGCGACGCAGAATCTCCGCCTCCTGCACCTTGATTTGCTGCTCGCGCTCCACCTGCTGCACTTTCACCGCTTCGGCGGTGACCTGCTGCTGCATCACGTTGGTCTGGATCTCGTACGCCTTGTCGGCCTGCGCCTGCTGCTTCTTGACGATCTCGACGTATTGCGCTTTCTTGATCTCGAGATCGCGCGTCGCTTCGGCCTGCTTCGCCTGCGACAGCGTCTCGGCGAGGACGCGCTCCTGATCGGCCTGCGCCTTCGCGATCGCCGCGGCGCGCGTCGCCTCGGCGCGCTTGATCGCCGTATCGCGATCGGCTTCCGCCGCCGCGACGTCCGCATCGCGCTTGATGCGCGCGATATCGGGCCGACCCATGTTGACGATGTACTCGTTCTTGTCGCGGACCTCTTTGATCGTGAACGAGATGACCTCGAGGCCCATCTTGCTTATGTCGTCCGCGCACGTCGATCGCATGCGGTCGGCGACCATCTCCGGCTGCTTGACGATCTCCTCGACCGTCAGCTGGCCGATGATGCCGCGCAGGTGGCCTTCCATCACGAGCCGGATCAGGCCTTCACGCTGGTCGGGAGACTTCGTGAGGAACTGCTCCGACGCCGTCTGGATCGACACCGGATCGGACTTCACCTTGATCTGCGCGACCGCTTCGACCGTGACCGCCACGCCTTGTTTCGTGTAGAGGTCCTGCACCGGCGCGACGTCGAACGACATCAGCTCCAGCGACAGCTGCCGGCACGCTTCGATCATCGGGAAGATGATCGTCCCGTGCCCCTTGACGACGCGCGTCCCGCGGAACCCGTAGACGACGAGCGCCTCGTGCGGCCCCGCCTTCCGGTACAGCGTGGCCATGAGGCTCGTGAGAAGAATCACGGTCAGCCCCATCAGGCCGACCGTGACACCGACGCCCGTTGAGATTTCCATACCCGCCTCCGTGGGGTCGGATCCCCGGTTTGACCCCGGTTAACGATGATCGGCCGCGAGCTCGGCCCACGTGCGGACGTAGGCGAGCCCGTTCTCGTACCGTGTGATCACGACTTCGACGCCTTTCTCGATCGCTTCACCGTCTTCGCTGCGCGCGCCGGTCACGCGGCGCGCGCCCGCCTGCTGAAAGAGGATCTCGCCGGTTCCGCCTGGGCGAATGGGGCTGCTGACGGTGCCGAGCAGGCCGACGACGTCGTAGTCGTCGGGATCGAGGTTCTCCTCGGCCGACCACAGCACCTTCGCCATCACCCAGAAGACGATCGCCGAGCCGACCAGCCCGACGCCGCTGGCGACGAGCAGTGCGGCAAGGGGCCACAGCACGGTGTAGCGCGTGAGCAGATAGCCGGCGCCGCCGAACCACGCGAGGAACGCCATCAGCGTCGAGAAGTTGATCGCGGACGGCGCGTTCGCGGCAGACGCCGCATGGCTATGTCCGCCGCCGACGTGCGGCGCGTCGGCGTGCACCTGCACGTGGCCGTGCGGCCCGCCGTGGGCGTGGATGTGCAGGTGCAATCCCGCCACGCCCAGCAGCCAGGAAACCACACTCAGCAAGAATCCCAGCAAAAAGCAGACGAGATAGACGTTCGTCCACGTCATGGGTGTCCCTCATGAAATCACCGGCTTGAGCGCATGCAGCAGACGATCGACGAGATCGGGCGTCTCGACGATCGCGCCGAGCAGCACGAGGCACTTGCGCGTATCGGCATGGTCGGCGAGCTTGAGGAGCGCGCCCGCGAGCTCGACGTCGCCGGAGAACTGCTCCGCGCTCTTGCGGAGCCAGTCGTCGAGCGGCCCCTCGCTCGTGCGGAGATCGGAGGTGAGCTCGGTGTGAAATCCCGGCGGGTCGGTGACGAGATAGCCGGGATGAACCTTGAAGAAGCGCGCGAGCAGCTGCCGCGTGTGGTGCGTGAGGTGCGGGCGCGCGCCGCTTTCGACCTGCGAGAGATAGGACTGGCTGAACGAGGCGCGCAGCTCGTTGCGGATGGCGCGGACGACTTCGAGCTGGCTCATCTCGCGGCCGAGGCCGCGGAGCTCGCCTTCCACCTTGCGGAGCGATCGGACCTTCTCGCCGAGAGTCATTGCAATCAGCAATATAAATATTGCAGATTGCAATGTCAACCCACAAGATGCGGGGGCTCCACCCTCAGCCGCTCACTACCATTCGCGGCGGAATCGTCGAGGTTGCAGAATTGAAATCCGGGGCCGGGTCCGTGACCCGGCTGCGGCTACTGCTTCTTGGCGGTGAACGTCCCCTGCGCGAGGCCTCCGATGTCCACGGTCCCTTCCATCGAGTCCTTGCTCTTGACCGTGCCCGTGTAGGTGACGGCCAGCTGCGTCCCCTGCGCGTCGGCGTTGAACGAGAACTTGATGTCGTTCCCCTTCACCGTGCCGGTCAACTCCTGTTCACCGAAGTTTTGCGACGAATAGTGGCCGGTGAGCTTCTCGCCGTCCTGCTTCAGCGTCACGGTGGGCGTGCCGCTGCCGGCGTCGGTCTGGACGTTGAAGAGCCACTTGCCGGTGACGTCGACCTTCGACGACTGACCGGCCGACGCGAGCGACGCGACGGCCAGCGCGCACAGGAAAAGCAGCACTCGCTTCATATCGATCTCCTCCGGCAGGATGCCGCGCAGGTTCATTGGTCACGAAAACACGAAAGCACGAAGAAGGAAAATGGCGCAGGTCCTGACCCATCCTATAGCGGATCCAAAGCGATCCGCGCGAGGAAATCGGCGTCGCCGTCCTTCCAGAGCAGGCGCGCGCGCCGAAGCTCCTCGCGCGCGACCGCGCGATCGCCATCATGCGCCGCGACGAGCGCGAGCGCGTAATGCGCGCCGCCGTAGTTCGGATCGTGCGCGATCATCTGCCGCGCCGCCCAGCCGGCGAACGACCAGTCGCCGACTTCTCGCGCCGCGCGCGCGATCGCGTCGAGCGTGAACGTCGCCTGAATCCAGGCGTCCGGCCCGGGGCGTCCGCGGACGTTGGCGGCGACGTGCTCGAGCGCCGCACGACCCTTCTCCTTCTGTCCGGTCCGCAGCTGGAACTCGCCCTGCAGCTGCTGCAGCGCATCGGCGAGGAGCGCGGCGCCTTCAGGCGCGCCGCGCATCAGACGCAGCGCCGTGTTCGATTCGTCGGCGGCGCTCTGGTATTGCTTCATGGCGAGACGGGCGAGCCCGGCTTCGATGTGTCCCGTCGCGCTGACGAGCGGCGAGGGGTGCGCCGCGAGCGTCTCGGCGGCCGCCAGCGCTTCGTCCAGGCGGCCGTTCGCGCGCAGGAACATGGGCCATTCGCGCTTGTTGAACTCTTGCACGATGAGCGCCGATGGGATTGCGAACGCGGCCTTCAGCAGTCGTTCGGCCTTCATCATCTGGCCGACGTACTGATACGACGTCGCGAGCAGATCGAGGTTGTGATGGTAGTGCCAGTCGATGTCGGCCGCGATCCCCTCGACCGCAAGGTACTTCGATTCGATCGCGTCAGCGGCTTCGAACGCGGCGATCGCCTCCGCGACGCGGCCGGTGCGCCGCAGCTCGTGACCGCGCATGTGCTGCGCGTGTGGAATCTCGGGTGCCAGCCGCGCGTACGTCTCGGCCTCGGTCAACGCGTCGTTCGGGCGGTTGGTGTTCTCGAACGCATGCGCCAGGTAGTGATGCGGGGCGAAATGATCGGGCGCCAGCGTGAGCGCCTTTCGATAGAACGGCGTCGAGGCGTCGACGCTCCCCTGCCCGCGCTCCGCGGGATCGCGCGACTCGGCCTTGCCGCGCGCGAGCCACAGCTCCTCGTTCGACGGATACGCGGCGAGCGCCCGATCGAGCGCCGCTCGGTACGCCGCGAGCTTCGACGCGTCGGCCGGCGCCGCTTCGGCCTCCATCTGCAGCGCGCGAGCGTCGATCAGCTGCCGCTCGCGGTCGCTCGCGCCGCGCGCACGTTCTGTGGCGCGTGCGAGCGCCTCGCGCGCCGCCGACGCTGCGTTCAGCTCCGTGTAGGCAACGCTCAACCCGACGTACGCCATCGCGAGCTGCTCGTCGTGGGCCAGCGCCTGATTGAACGATCGCGCTGCCTCGAGCCACACGTACGAGTGAATGTACGCGAGGCCCTGATCGTAAAACGCCTGCGCCTCTCTTGACGACGTCATGACCGCGTCGTGCGCCGTACCGATCCCCGATCGAATCGATACCGGCCGGCGAGCGAGCTCGAGGACTGTCGACGAGGACGAGACGGCGTGCGGATGTCCGTTCTGCGCGAAGGCGAGCGAGGCGGCGAGAACCAGCAGCACGACGATCAGCGCATGGTTCGACAGGCTCACCACGAGCGCTCATCCTGAGCGTGCCGAAGCGTCGAAGGATGAGCGCCCGGGTGCTCTGTTGTCACCGGCTCCCTAGAACGAGAATTGTCCGCCGATCTTGAAGAACCTTCCCTGCAGCACGTTGGTCGGCCTGAGCCACGCGCTCGTGGCGGCCGTCGAGAACGTCGTGTTCACCGTGTAGGGCCAGTTGTTGTTCAGCGCGTTGTACAGATCCGCGTCGATGCGGAACGAGTACCGATCGATCCTGAAGCGGCGCGACGCGCGGAGATCGAGCTGATTCAGGTTCTCGCTGCCGTACACCGTGCCGGGCTCGATGATGTTGAGCGTCTTGGTGCCGGTCGCGCCCGCCGCGAGATTCCGCCCCAGCGCCGGCGCGATGAGGGCGTTCGGGATCGGCCAGTCCGCCCGCACGCTCGGATAGAACGGATTCTGAACGCCGCGGCTGAACTGATACGTTCCGCTGATCGTGACGTCCCACGGCAGCAGGTGCGACGCCATCAGCTTCACGTCCGGACGGAATGGATACTTCTGATCGCAGAACACCTTCTCGGGGTTGTCGACCTGCGGCACGGTGTAGGCGAGCGCGGTGATGCCCGGGACCGCGGCTTCGAGCGGCGCGTTGCACGTGTCATAGTGCCGCTGCTGCGCGTTGATGCCGCCCTGCACGAACGTCCCCGTGCGCATCCGCGCGTTCACCGTGACGTCGAATCCGCTGTAGACGTCCGTGATCCCGCCGAAGTCGCTCGCCAGCTTGTAGACGTTCTGCACCAGGCCCTGAAACGACGGCTTGATGTCGTAGAGGCCGCACACCTGATAATTCCCGCCGTTCGGCAGATTCGAATCCGGCGGCGCGGTGATGCAGAACGGTCCGTCGTAGCTGCCGCTGCTCGTCAGCGCGTTGTCGACGACGAGCTGATTGGCGAAGGACCGCCGGTACCAGCCTGCGTTGACCGACACTCTCGGCGCGAGCTCGTGCTGGACGCTGACCGCATACTCCAAGTTGTACGGCCGCACGCCCCAGCCGGTCAGCGTGCTCGGATCGTAGGTCGTCGATTGAATCAGTCTCCCGAAATTCGCGTTCGTCGACGGCCCGAGCTCGTTGAACTGCACGGAGCCGTCGGCGTTGAAGATCGTGAAGTCGCGGTTCAAGTCGGTCCACGTTCGCGTATCGGTGCGGCTGATCGTGTTCTCCGGGTTGAGCGCCGCAGCGGTGGACACGTTCTCGCCGTTCACGTAGCGGGCGAAGCTGGCTTTCACCGCGGTCCTGCCGGTGCCGAACAGATCGTACGAGACGCCGATCCGCGGGCTGATGTCCTTCCAGTTGTTGGTCTGGAATCCCGTGAAATGTGCGGCCGGATTCCACAATCCGGCAGGCAGGTCCTCGTCGAGCACCTCTTCGCGGTACCAGTCGTAGCGGATGCCGGCGTTGATCGTGGCGCGCTTGATCGTCCAGTGATCCTGCGCGAACAGCCCGACGTCACCCTTGAGCGCTTCGCGCTGATCGCGCCGGGTGCGCAGCGTGACCGCCTGGGGGCAGGGCGGCGCCCCGCACGTCGCGTTCAGCGCGCTGATCGTCATCGTCAGGTCGCCGGTGAACTGTTCGACCGTTCGGCGCGGCCCTTCGCTCAGCGAGCCGCCGAACTTGAACGCGTGAGAGCCGGTGACGTAGGACGCCGAGCCCATGTAGGTCCGGAGAATCGAGAAGTGATCCGCCGGCGCGTTCCACGCGTTGAAGATCTTGCTGTTGGTCTGCTCGGTCACCGAGTACACCTTCGACGCGGAAATCGAAGCCGGATCCCAGATCTTGTCCGCGAGACCTGTCACCGACGGCTGATACAGCTCCGTGTATTCCTGGTCGTACATCGCGAAGCCGACATCGAACAGCAGCTTGTTCGATTGCGTCCGCGTCCACTTGCTCACCGAGACGAAGCTCGTCGGCGTCACCTGCACGCCGGCGGCTTCGGGCGAGACGAGCGCGCTGATGCCCCAGTGATTCCGGTATTTGTTCTGGTAGTCGTGATAGTAGGAGATCTTGTCTTTCTGGCTGACCTGCCACGTCAAGCGTCCCGCCCGGCTCACGATGTGCCCATCGTCGATGCCGGGACGGCTCGCGTCGGCGAGGTACCTGAGCGACGTCGGTCCGAGCGCGTTGAAGAAGCTGTCGGCTGTCGTCTTGTTCACACCCCAGTGGCGGAACGTGCCCTGCCACCAGACTTTGTCCTTGACGATTGGCCCGCCGACCGACGGATTGAAGTCCCAGATCTTGTCGATGACACTGATGTTGGTCAGACGATTCGCTGGATTGAACGTGAGGTCGCCGGCGAGGTTGCTGCGCAGGTTGTCGCCCTGCCATTGGCCCGTGGCGTAGTTGCCGACCACGACGCCGCGAAACGTGTTGCCGCCGTCTTTCGGAATCATGTTGATGCGGACGCCGCCCTGCGCCATCTCGGCGGAGTCGGCGCCGGTCACGTAGCTGATTTCCTGCCAGCTTCCGTCGTTCCAGTAGACGCCGCTGTACGCGCCGTTTGCGCAAAGGTTGTTGAGGCGCATCCCCTCGACGGTCTGCACGGCATCGCTCGAGCCTTTGTAGTTCAAGGGCGACTGCTGCAGGTTGCCGGAGCCGCCGACGTCGCGGTTCAGCGCGGAACCGCCGCCGAACGAGACGTTGGTGCCGGGAATCATGATGCCGACAGCCTGGATGTTGCGGCCGGTTGGAATGGCGTCGAGCACGTCGCGCGTCATCACGGTGCGCGTCGTGATGTTCTGCACGTCGACGATGGGCGACTCGGCGGCGACGATGATCGTTTCTTCGACCGCGCCGATCTTCATCTCTGCGTTGATCGTCGCCGTGAAGTCGGACGTCAGCTCGACGTTTTCGCGCTTGACGGCGCTGAACCCGGGCAGCGTGAAGGTGACCGTGTAGAGACCCGGCCGGAGCGCGGTGATCTTGTACTGTCCCGCGCCGTCGGTCACGCCCGACCGCACCTTCTCGATCAGCGCAGGACTCGAGACCTCCACGGTGACGCCGGGCAGCACGGCCCCGGACGCGTCCTTCACCTCGCCCGCGATCCCGCTTGTCTGCGCCGAAGCCGGTGCCGGCCATAAGGCGAGGCACATCGCCGCTGCAATCAATCGTGGAAACGTTCGCATGCCCAATCCTCCTCGAACAGCCGACTCCACCGTCTGACGAAGGTCGAGGTATTTTGCAGCAGCAACTGCGGCGCAGTGCGCGAATTTTCCGGTCGTGCTCGGCAGACGAACCGGGCCGTCCAAAAGTCCGAATCGCCCGATGACCTTCACAAGATTTCGCTTACGACGTGGCCTACCGACCGGTCGGTCAGCTTGGCATGATACGGTTCCTGCGATGCCTGGACAGCGTCCGCGCGGCGCGGGGCGAACCGAAAGCCGCCGCGCCGAAATGTGCCGCACCGCCGCGCAAATCTTTCGCGACCGCGGGTTCGACGCGACGTCGGTCAGCGACATCGCGCGGGCGCTCGGCCTGACCAAGGCCGGCCTCTACCACCATTTCGAGAGCAAGGAAGCGCTGCTCTTCGAGATCATGAGCTTCGGTCTCGACAAAGTGCGCGACGAGGTGCTCACGCCGATCCGCGGTATTCGTGATCCAGAGGAGCGGCTCCGGCAGCTGATCGTCCGCCACGCGCGGATCACGACGCGCGGTCAGGGGGCCGTCGCCCATCTTGGCGACGAGATCCGCGCGCTGCCGCCTGGCGCGCGCCGCCAGATCGAACAGCGCATGCGCATCTACCTCGACCTCCTTCGAGACACGCTGGACGAGCTGCGCGGCGCGGGACGGCTCCGCCGGATCGATTCGACCGTGGCGGCGTTCAGCGTCATCGGCATGATCCTGTGGCTGCCGCGATGGTTCAGACAGGATGGACGCCTGACGCAGGCGCAGGTGGCTGACGGGATCGCGAGCCTGGCGCTCGGCGGCCTAGTCGCGCCGGACCGTCGTCATCGATCCAGACCCGGCGCGCGCGCGAAGCTGCGGACGTAGTTGATCACGTTCCACGTATCGGTTTCGCTGATCCGCTCGGCGTAGCTTTCCATGTCCTTCGAGGTGCCGCGGCGGATCACCGAAAACATCTCGCCGTCGGTCGATCCGAACTGCAGCTTCGCGGTGAGATCCGAGGGCTGCTCGCCGACCGCCGCTTCGCCGTCGCCCTTGCCCTCCGGTCCATGACAGCGGATGCACAACCGCTGGTAGACGCGCTTGCCGGCGGCGAGTGATTCCGGCGTCGCCGCAACCGGGTTCTTGATTTTCGCGGCGTCGGGATTACCGCCTTTCCTGGGCGCCGGCGCAGCCTGGAATGCGCTCAGCAGCCACATGATCAAAACCACTTTCGACAGAGGTAAACCCATAGCTGCGCACTCATCCAACCGCGAAAGCACGGCGATCGACGGAGATCAGATGCCGCCCATGCAGAGGTATTTGATCTCGAGGAACTCTTCCATGCCGTATTTCGATCCTTCGCGACCGAGCCCTGATTCCTTGACGCCGCCGAACGGCGCGACTTCGGTCGAGATCAACCCGGTGTTGATGCCGACGATGCCGTACTCGAGCGCCTCGGCGATGCGCCAGATGCGGCCGATATCGCGTCCGTAGAAGTACGCGGCGAGTCCGAACTCCGTGTCGTTCGCGAGCGCGATCGCGTCGGCGTCGGTGCGGAAGCGGAAGAGCGGCGCGACCGGGCCGAAGGTTTCCTCGCGCGCGATGATCATCGCGGGCGTCACGTTGGTCAACACCGTCGGCTCGAAGAAGCGGCCGCCGAGCGGATGGCGATGGCCGCCGACAGCGACCTTCGCGCCTTTCGACGTCGCGTCGCGGATGTGGCTCTCGACTTTCTCGACCGCGCGGTCGTCGATGAGCGGACCTTGAGTCGCGCCGGCCTCGAGCCCGGGCGCCGGCTTGAGCTTCTTCACCGCCACAGACAGCTTCTCCGCAAACGCGTCGTAGACCGCATCCTGCACGAGCAGGCGGTTCGCGCAGACGCACGTCTGACCGGTGTTGCGGTACTTCGACAGGATTGCGCCCTCGACCGCCGCATCGAGATCGGCGTCGTCGAACACGATGAACGGCGCGTTGCCGCCGAGCTCGAGCGACAGCTTCTTCACCGTGCTCGCGCACTGCGCCATCAGGATCTTTCCCGTCTCGGTCGATCCGGTGAAGGAAAGCTTCCTGACGATCGGGTTGCTCGTCAGCTCGGCGCCGATTTCGCTGGCGGATCCGGTGATCACGTTGAGCACGCCTTTCGGGACGCCTGCCCGCTGGGCGAGCTCCGCGAGCGCGAGCGCCGAGAACGGCGTCTGCGACGCGGGCTTGAGCACGACGGTGCACCCCGCGGCGATGGCCGGCCCGGCCTTGCGCGTGATCATCGCGAGCGGGAAGTTCCACGGCGTGATGCAGGCGACGACGCCGACCGGTTCCTTGATGACGACGATGCGCTTGTCGGGTTGATGCGGTGGAATCGTGTCGCCGTAGACGCGCTTGGCTTCTTCGCCGAACCACTCGAGAAACGACGCGGCATACGCGACTTCGCCGCGCGATTCGGTCAGCGGCTTCCCTTGTTCGGTCGTCATCAGCCGCGCGAGATCGTCCTGGTTCGCCATCATGAGATCGAACCAGCGGCGCATGACCTGTGCGCGCTCCTTGCCCGTCTTGCTGCGCCACGCCGGGAACGCGCGCGCCGCCGCGTCGATCGCCTGCCGTGTTTCGGCGCGTCCAAGCCGGGGGACGTTGCCGATCACCTCGCCGGTCGCCGGATTGTCGACGTCGATCGCGCCCTGGGCGCCAGACTCGATCCACGCGCCATCGACGTAGCAGGCCTGACGGAAGAGTTTCGGATCGTTGAGCTGAACGCCGGCGGTTGTTGTGTGCGGCATAACCGTTGATTGTAGCGCGAAGGCTTCAGACGAGAACGTCGCCGATGGCGAGGCTGCCAATCCGGTCGATGGTGACATCCGGCGCGCGATACGCCGCGAGCAGCGACGGATCGTTCGCGTAGTGGCCCTGACGAACGAACACGGTGGTTAACCGGTCGCCCCACACGTTTTTCATCTCGGCGAGGATGCGCACCTTGTCGTCCACCATCACGTATCGCTCCGCCGGATACCGCTGCGCGACGTCATCGAGCATCTGTTCCTTGTGAATGTAGATGAGCACGCGGCCTTCGACGGCGGTCCACAGCCCCGATCGCTCAACTTTGCGCGGCTGAAAGACGACGTCGCCGTCGGAGAGGATGACGACGAGACCGCGCGAGGCAAGGCGCCGGATCGCGTCGAAGGCGCCGGGATACACGCGGTCGGCGAACGGATACGCGAGCAGGAAGAGCGAGACCTCGAGCAGATGCGGATCGCGCGGATGCTCGATGCGAAACCGCTGCAGCGCGCCGAGATAATCCGCGTACCCGAGCTCGCGTCGCAGCTCTTCGAAGATTTCCCAGTAGTGGCGCTCGAACCCCTCGCCGAATGCGGTGATCAAATGACGGCGAAGGTCTTCGACGACCGCATCGTTGTCCAGGAGCGTGTTGTCGACGTCGAGCAAGAAGACGGTGTCGGCCACGTAATCGGGCTGTGCGAACGGCGGCTACGCGTTGTCAGGACACGGTGCGTTCGCGTAGCCGGATCGAAATGGAGTGACCACGCCGGTCGTTGGTTCGAAGCGATGACGCCAGACGCAGGCGGTGTCGTTCGCGAGGAGATGAATCGAGATCGACGGCGTGTCGGAGATCGTTTTGACGTAATGAATGTCGTCGACCGGCGGCAGCAGCGTGTAGAACTCGCCGCGTCCAAGCTCCTGCCTTTTCGAAATCTCCAGCTGCGCGCGCGCCGGATCGCGGCCGTCGTCGAGGCGGCGATAGACCGTTTCGTCCTGACGTCCGCGGTAGATGCCGACGAGCCCCCACGCGAGATGATCGTGAACCGGCGTCGCGGCGCCGGCGGG